>JACXTT010003274.1_pt1 | contig 25104 bp, 33 predicted proteins | sample 9270951 | NCBI WGS metagenome assembly JACXTT01 (sample SAMN15532306, study PRJNA645909) | rock metagenome | isolation source: weathered quartz diorite | place: Puerto Rico | collected 2017-06-21
CGCCGCACCCGGTGCCGGCCGATGAGATTGCGACGACGCTATCGGTGGCGCGGTCGAACGTCAGCACCAGCCTGCGCGAACTGCAGGGGTGGGGCATCGTACGCGTCGTGCATGTGCTGGGCGACCGGCGCGACCACTTTGAATCGATCAAGGACGTCTGGGAAATTTTCCGGATTGTTTCCGAGGAGAGGAAGCGGCGGGAAATCGATCCCACATTACGCGTGCTGGCCGAGTGCGTGCAGGAGTTGAAGACGTCCCGGCCGGAGGAAGCCTACACACGGGAGCGGTTGGAGACCATGCTGGAATTCTTGACCACCATGACGGGGTTGTCTGACGAGATTCTGAGGATGCCCGTGGGCGCGTTGAAGGGCGTTTCCAAGTTGCGAGGTAAGGTCATCACACTGTTGGGAAAGAAGGCGGCGAACGGCTGACGGTTTGAGGTCGCGGACGAAGCAAGGGGCACGAAAAAGATAACGCAGAGACGCTGGGAGCGCAGAGACTCGCAGAGCGCAAGAGAAGCAGGGAAGAAGGCGAGCCATGATTTCGTTGACATCGGAATTTACGGACAGTAAGGGACGCCACGCGCGGGGCTGGCTTTTCTTTGATGCGGATTGCCGGTTTTGCACCAGAATAGCGCGTTGGCTGGCTCCGATTTTGGCGCGGCGCGGGTTGGCGCTGGCCCCGCTGCAAGATCCACGCGTTGGAGCCTTGCTGGGTCTCTCGCACACTGATTTGCTGCGCGAATTGCGATTTGTCTTGTCCGATGGCAGTCATTCCGGCGGCGCTGACGCCGTGCTGGCCCTGGCGCGCGAGATCTGGTGGGCGCGGCCGCTCCTGTGGCTGGGTCAACTTCCCGGGATGACAGAAGTCCTTCGCGTTGGCTACCGCTGGATCGCTTTGCGCCGGAGTTGCGCTGCGGCGATCTGCGGAGCTACGGCGGCATCCACGCGAACGTAAACAGAATTGCACTTCCGCTTAGTTGCAATGTTGCCCGGGACGGGTGTGTGAATTCGTGAAGTGGCGGGTTTCCGAAATGGAGTGTAGCGGCGTGCGTTTCGTCCAGCTCTGGCGGTGGGAAGGAACGATCGATCAGAAAGAGTACGCTACGGTGGGCTGCGGCGCGCTGGCGCTGAAATATTTTCTCGACAAGTTTGTCGCCGGCGCGGTGTTTCACCGGGCCTGGATGCCCTGGAGCTATTGGGCGCCGCTCGGTCCGCAAGCGCGGGTTGGCCAGTTGCAGGTTGACCAACGCGTGTTCGCCGCCACTTTGTTGATAATCGCGATTCCTTTCATCTGGCTGGGAGTCACGCTGACGGTGCAGCGGTTGAGAGACGCAGGGCGGCCGCTGTGGCTGGTCGTTCTGTTCTTCATTCCCGTCATCAATATTTTATTTTTCCTGATGCTATGCACGCTCGGTTCTCACGTGCGCGCGCCGCGCGAACAGGCGATGCCGTGGCCGGAAACACGCGATCTGGATAGCTGGATTCCTCGAAGCCCGATAGGGGCGGGTTTCGTCGCGATCTTCGCGGCGGTGGTCATTGGACTGCTGTTCGCCGCGCTGAGCACGCAGGCCCTCAAGTCCTATGGCTGGGGTTTGTTCGTGGCGCTGCCGTTCTGCCTGGGACTCTTTTCGGTGCTGGTGTATAGCTACCACGAGCCGCGAAGTCTTGGCACCTGCCTGGCTATATCACTCGTGCCGATTGGCTTGCTCGGTGTCGGCCTCTTGGTGGTGGCCATCGAAGGAATCATTTGTCTGGCGATGGCTGCGCCGTTCGCGCTGGGACTCGCCGCCCTGGGTGGGACACTGGGATATGCGATTCAGTCGGGCTATTGGAGAAATCGCGACGTGCCGGCCATGCTTTCTGTTGTGCTGCTGTTTACGCCGACGTTCCTAGGCGTCGAGCACTGGGTGAAGCCCGAGCCGGAGACGTTCATGGTGAAGTCGGCGATCGAGGTGAACGCGCCCCCCGAAGTGGTCTGGTAAAAAGTTGTGGCGTTTACCGAGATCGCCCCGCCGAAGGAGATGCTCTTCCGTGTGGGCATCGCCTATCCGATTCGCGCGAAGATTACCGGACATGGGCCCGGAGCCGTGCGCAATTGCATTTTCTCCACCGGCCTGTTTGTCGAGCCGATCGAGGTATGGGAAGAGCCGCGGCTGTTGCGATTTGGCGTCACTGCCAATCCAGCGCCCATGCATGAATGGACACCGTACGCCCACATCGAGCCCCCGCACTTGCATGGCTATTTCGTTTCTGAAAAGGGACAATTCTCCCTCACGCCGTTGGCTGGCGGTCGCACGCGCCTCGAAGGCACGACCTGGTATCGCCACACGATGTGGCCCGCGGCGTATTGGCATTTGTGGTCGGATTACATTATTCATCGCATTCATTTGCGGGTGTTGGAACACATCCGGGCCGAAGCGGAAGAGAAAGCGTCATGAAGTCCGGAAACCCGACGCGAGTTGTTATTCCGGGCGGAAGCGGCCAAGTCGGAGATATTCTCGCGCGGCATTTTCACGCGAAGGGCGATTCTGTTGTGGCGCGGCCGTGGCCGTGAAACTTCGATCCTTGACGTTGTTTGTTTCGATGCTCAAAAAATTTCAGGATTGTAACCAAACCGGAAACGGTCAGATTGAAAGAGAAGCGGCGGCTGGCCCCCCAACCGGAACCGCCGGAAGCTGGGTTGATCTTCTTACGCGCGTGGATAACCAGCCCCGTATATACCGGATCGTCCGAGGCTGAACCCGAGGAACCAAAACCGGTAATGTCAGCGGTGGCCACTTGAAAATTGTATGGCTTCTTTGGCGCACCGCTTTCCTTGGAGGTGAACATGCCTGGCGTCAGAAGAATTTTGCCCGAGTGACCGGCCGAGCCACTGGCGCTGAGATCTAGCTCGGCACCAACCTCCACGGGATGGGAGAGATCGAGGGACGGCTGTGACGCCAGCACATCCGTCAGGCGAGCGACCAGCCCGTGGTTAGAAAAGACTACGTGGCTCGTCACCTTGCCCGCCCCGTCGAACTCGATCAGGAGATTCTGGTTGTGCCACCACCGTTGCGCAGGTGAGAAGCTTCCTGAGGGGGCCCCGATGACAGCCCAGGATGCGGTAGACCATCGGGCCATGAGGAAACTCTGCGACTGGATACCCACGCCGAAGTGCTTCAGTTTCTCCTCGACTTCAGTGCGCGAGGTCTGTCCTGTCTGAATACAAGGACAGGTCGAAAGGTTTCTCTACAACTCCGCTCTGTCCTTTCACGCGCTTAGGTGAAGGAGTGACGCCCAAGCATCCACAGAAGCAAAGGCACGATGCGCCACAAATCGCCAGCGCTTTGTCGACACCGACCAGGGCGAGTCGGCGCGGAAGCCCGCGAGAGTGAACGGCTTCTCGGATTCTGCGAATCGCACGTAGCCCCATATGATTTCTAAGTTCCGCGCAATCCACCAAAACGAGAATACACCTAATTCGATAGCGCCTGACAGACCAGCTACACGTTGAACTAGCCGTGCTCGGCGTTTCAATTCGAGCAGCGTCCCGACAACCTCCTGCCCTGGCGGCCAGTTAACCGTTCGCCGGAGTCCCATTTGATGCTGCTCCCATTCCGATAAGCTGTTTAGAGGGAGCAAACACTTCATGGGACGCAGACGAATGACTAAGCGCCAACGAAAAACACTCATCGGGGCAAACGTGTTTCTCGTGGCAGGATTCTGCGTTTGGCACTTCGGTGTCGCAACTCTTTTTGTGCTGGAGACCCACTATGTGGGATGGAAATTCCCCCTGGTCAAGAAAACTCCGACGGAGCTAACGGATTTGTCTATTTGTCAGGCTCCAGGGCAGAGGCTTTCTTATTTTGGGTATGAGTTCGAGGTTCCTTGGGGCGATCTGGACGAAGGAAAAATGAAGCGAATGGGGAAAAGGCAACTCATCGTTTTTCGTTCCGGAAATGCGATCTTGTTCTCGAGAGCGGCGCCCAAGGAGTTCGTACAGACTTTTCTATCGACCACAAAGGTTGATCCCGATAAGGTGCGAAACCTTTGGGGAGAAGAGGCGCTGGCATCGGATTATTCCTTGCATCGGCTCATTCTAGAAGCAACCCCCGGAGAGGTGACTTTTTTTACTCGTCGCGAGGATGCCGTTCGCAGCTCGATGCTGATTTTGTTCAAGGGAATCATGACGCCTCGCGGCGGGGAATCGGGCATCTTTCGAGTGCGGACCGATAAGTTTCAGGGCTTTCAATATGGCGATCCGCACACGCGCCCCAAGTCGCTTAACGTCGAGATTTTTGCGGACGATGGAGGACTCGGCTTCGTATTCGCGCAGAGAGGTGAAGGACTTTTCCCGGCTATCACGCAAGCGGAGATCAACCGGGTAATCCAGACCGTGCGCAAGATTCCCGAGTCAAACCTAAGCGCGAGCGACTGAGGATGATGAGAAGAACGTGTCTGAAGGCCCGCCACTATAAGAGAAAAAAGCCCTATACCTCCCGATTGTCACGCGCGGACTTTCCAGGCTCAGGCCGAAGCGGCTGAGGACTGCTCCAACACGCGCTGATAGTAGCGCTCGTAGGTGGGAATGACGTCGTTAGCGCAGAATTTTTTCTTGGCGTTGATGCGGGCAACCTTGCCCATCTCGCGGCCGCGGTCCGCGCGGGAGAGCAAATCGATGGCGTAACGCGCCGCTTCCTTCACGTCTCCGGGCTCGACTAAATATCCATCCACACCGTGTTCGACCACTTCCGGAACCCCACCGGTGTTCGTGGCGATCACAGGAACTTCGCAGGCCATGGCTTCGAGCGCCGCCAGACCAAAAGATTCCAGTTGCGAGGGCAGCAAGAAAAGATCTGCTGCCGCAAGTTTTTCGTAAACCGCGTTCTGCTTGCCGAGGAAGAACACGTCCTTCTGCAGACGCTTCTTGCGGACCAGATATTCGGCGGAGCCGCGGTCGGGTCCATCGCCGATGAGCACAAGTTTGGCAGGCATCCGTGCGCGCACCAGAGCGAAAATTTCCACCGCGTCGGGCACGCGCTTCACGGGCCGGAAATTCGACAGGTGCATCAGGATAGGCTCGCCGTTGGGCGCCCATTGCGCGCCGAGCCCTTTGTCCGCTGCGCGGCTATAGAGGTCGCAATTCACGAAGTTGGGGATCACTTCGATAGGGCGCTTGATGTCGAATTCCTTGATGGTTTGATTGAGCAGGTAGCGCGAAATGGCGGTCACGCCGTCACTCTGCTCGATGGAAAACTTCGTGATCGGCAAATAGCTGCGATTGCTTCCTACCAATGTAATGTCCGTGCCATGTAGCGTGGTGATAAACGGCAATCGGCGCGGGGCGGCCATGGAACGCGCCAGTAGCGCACTGACGGAATGCGGAATTGCGTAGTGCACGTGAAGCAGATCGAGCGACTCGGATTCGAATACCTCCATCATTTTTGTCGCCAGCGCCAGTGTGTACGGAGGGTGATCGAACAGCGGATAGGAAACAACCTCGACTTCATGAAAATGGATGTGCGGATCGTTGGGATTCAAGCGGATTGGCGGGGCATAGCTGATGAAATGGACATCGTGGCCGCGGGCGGAGAGTTCCATACCGAGTTCGGTGGCGACGACGCCGGAGCCACCATAGGTGGGATAGCAGGTAATGCCGATTTTCATTTCGCCGCTTTCGATACGCTGCTTCACCTTGCGCGGTTCGCTTTCTGGATGCTAGATTCGCAGGCTCGCCGTGCTTGCATTACGGCGGGGCAATCAATTCCTATTAGACGCAGTTCAGAGGGTAATGGTGACAAGGCTTTCCGGCAAGGCGGCGCTGATTACCGGTGGCGGCACGGGGATCGGGCGGGCTTGTGCGCTTTTGTTTGCGCGAGAAGGCGCCAGGGTGGCGGTCGCCGGGCAACGGCCGGAGCCCCTAGCCGCGGTGGTTCGGGAAATAGAAGCCACCGGCGGACAGGCGTTTTCCGTGAAGTGCGATGTATCGAAAGCTGAGCAGGTCAAGAAAGCGGTGGATGAAGTTGTAGCGCATTTCAGCATGTTGCATGTGCTCGTCAACAACGCAGGTGTGCTGCACGTGGGCAGCATCGAAGAAACCTCTGAGGAGCAATGGGACCACGTGATCGACGTGGACCTGAAAGGGACGTTCCTGGTTTCCCGTGCGGCATTGCCTGCATTGAGAAAAGCCGGAGGTGGGTCGATCGTAAATATCAGCTCAGTCCTTGGCCTCGTGAGCATGAAAAAGCGCGCTGCGTATACCGCGGCAAAAGGCGGAGTGACTCTGCTCACCAAGGCTATGGCCCTGGACCACGCGCAAGAGAAAATTCGTGTCAACTGCATCTGTCCCGCGATCGTCGAGACCGAACTGGTCCAGAAGATCCTCGCGCAGGCGCCGGACGTGCAGGCGGCGCGGCGCATGCGCATCGAGCAGCTTCCCGTAGGGCGTTTGGGACACCCGGAAGACGTGGCTGCCCTGGCGCTGTTTCTTGCATCGGATGAGTCTTCGTGGCTTACCGGAGCGGCGATTCCCTTGGACGGCGGGCTTACCGCGTATTAGTCCAGACATGAACGCAAGAGGAAAAGGATCATCGTCGGTATATTAGTGGTGGTCATCGGTTTTCCGGTGGCGTTCATTGCGGTGGCCGTGGCGTGGCTTCGCATCGAGGGTGAGACGCGCAAATACTTGTTCAACGTGCCGAAAACCTACGATCGGTCCAAGGCAACGCCATTGCTCATCAGTCTGCACGCCGCTGCGTTACGGCCGACGGCTGAATTGGAAATAAGCCGGTGGAACGAATCGGCCGATGAGCACGGTTTTCTTGTCGTTTACCCGTTGGGAAGTGAACTTCCAAGACTGTGGCCTATGGGGCCACGTAGTCTGGGACGGGACGTCAAATTCATTTCCGATTTGATGGACAAGCTGGAAGCTGAGTACAACATTGATCCGACGCGGATCTACGCGGACGGAATGTCGATCGGCGGCGGCATGTCGTTTGCGTTGTCGTGCAGGTTGTCCGATCGGATTGCGGCGGTCAGAGCCGTCTCGGCTGCACAAATGCTGCCCTAGGATGAGTGTGGGGATCCCAGGCCGGTGCCGACGGTCGCGTTTCATGGAACGGCCGATCCGATGGTCCCCTAAAAGGGCGGGAAATCGGGCGATCCGTTCAACCCAGCAATGTTTCCCGACATTCGGGATTGGACGGCCCGCGTGGCGCGACGAAACCAATGCAAGCGAGATCCAAGCGATACTCGGATCACGGCGCACGTCCGCCGTCTCGCTTATACGAACTGCGCTGAGAATGCGAACTTGATTCTCTATACGATTGAGGGTGGAGGCCACACCTGGCCGGGCGGCAAGCCCCTGCCGGGATGGATTGTTGGGCGCACGACCCGTGACATCAGTGCCAGCCGAATGATGTGGGAGTTCTTCGTCCAGCATCCGCGTGGACCGAAGTAGCGCGAGAGGCCATTGTACGTCGCGCATCCATCCTGCGCATCTTAGAATATAGGTGATCCAACGGTGTTGAAATCCAAGACCGAAAAAGAGACGAAGAGGTTCAAGGCCGCTCTCCGCCGCCGACTGAAAGAAAGCCGCGCCACGGAATTGATGGGATTTGCGCTGGACCACGCGGAGCCAGGCCGCGCTGTTCTGCGGCTGGATGTGCGCCCGCGGCACAAGCAGCTTCACGGGGTCGTACATGGAGGCATCCTGGCGGCCATGGCGGACACGGCCGCCGCGATCGCTTCCTACACTGTTCTGCCGAAAGGAACCACGTTAGCCACCGTGGAACTGAGCATTAATTATTTGGAGCCGGTTCCCGAAGGCCGTGTAAAAGCGGAGGCGCGCGTTCTGCGGGTCGGGCGTAATTTTGTGGTTGCGGAATGCGAAATTCGGATTCAGAACGGATCACTCGCGGCCAAGGCGCTACTCACCTTCGGCGCAGCCGTAGGCCACAGCCTTCGCAAGTAATAGACTACTCTTCGCCGCCCTGTGAGGATTCCTCGCCATCCTTGTAAACGTACTTGATGACGCGCTTGAAGATGAGCAGGTTCGGAGCACCGTGGCGAGTTAACTTGATGCAATCGCGGTCGTACCACTCCACCACTCCACGCAACACTTCGCCACCCTCCAAAACCACGGCCATCGGAGTGTGGCTTTGCATCTGCTTGACCCAGTAAAAATTCTCCGCATGAGTAACTTCTGCTGGGGCAGGTTTCTTGCTTGGCACGGGCCCGTTATGGGGTGGCCGCTGGGGATTCGGCGCCTTCAGGTCCGGAAAGCCCGGACGGAACATCCGTCGGTTCATCATTGTTACTCCTTGTAGCCCAAGGGGGGTGTTGGTCATCTGCCTGTGTGATGCGCGAGCGGGGCACTAGGTTTCAGCCACCGCGAAAAAAACATCTGGCGTCAAAGAACCGAGATCACCTGGGCGAATTCCCCGCGTTTTCAGACTTGGGCGCCAAAGCCGCCGCAAGGGCATCCAGGCCCAGTTGGCGATTCAAGTTGCGTCGCGCCCCGACGTAAAGCTCGTCGAATCCGGAAATCGCGCGCATCACCCAGCGGCGGTCCACGAGCTTACTGAGCGCCTCGAGTTCTTTCGTAAGAGATAAATTGCGCAAGACAGGCTGCTTTACTTTAGACGTGAGCTCGAGCAGATCGGTGAGCAGTCCGTAGAAAATACTGATCTGCTCTTCGAACGACGATTCGCGATCCTTCGCCAGCGCCGACGTGTCCGTGAAGAGTTGGGCAAAACCCTGGCCGCGCGCGGCGCGTTCGAGGATTCGCAGGGCAAGACGACGCTTCTCCGCCGTCTCGTCCACCTTCATTTCCATGGCCAGGCCGGGGCTGCCTTCCGCGAGCTGCGCGGCGAGCTTTATTTCCGCGGGCTTTCGGCTGGTCTTCTCCCGTAGAATGTTCTCGACCACCTCCTGGGGAAGCGGGGCAAAATGAAATTGCAGGCACCGCGAGACGATGGTCGGCAGTAGCGCGTAAGGAGAAGGCGCCGTAAGGATCAGCGTGGCCGAGAGTGGCGGCTCTTCCAGGATTTTTAGGAAGACGTTCGCGACGTCCCAGCGCATGGTGTCGGCGCCGTCCAGCAGAAACACTCGCCTGCGCCCCATCGGTCGGAAATATGCCGCGCGCTGCACCGCCCGTAACTGGCCGATTCGCAGCACGGGGCGCGCCACAGGGTTCTTCAGCCGCACGGGATCCGGGACGAGCGCCCAGACATCTGGATGAGTTTGCAGGATTAGCGGAACGTGTTCGACGGTGGCCGCGTCAGCGCTCTCTCCGCGCCCGGCCAGGCCCTGCTCGATGAGTTGTTGTGGGTCGGCCAGGAGCGCGATTCGTTGGCAGGTGTGGCATTCCCCGCAAAAGTCATCTGTTAGCCGTTCACAATTAGCGGCCTGCGCGAACATTCGCGCCAGCGTGAATTTGCCCACGCCCCGTGGGCCCGTGAAGAGCAAGGAGTGCGGAGGACGTCCGCTGCGCAGCGCGCCTCGGAGAGCTGCCACGATACGTTCATTGCCGAGGAATTCCGAGAAGCCCATCACTCAGCGCCCACCTGCGCCCGAATCATGCAGGACTTGCGTCGTAGTGTCTCTATTCACCGTAGCTAGAATATCCTGAGCGATTTCTTTGGGCGGGCGCATCGCGCCGCGTGCCGCGTCGAAACATTCGATGGTCACCCACGGGGCTTCGCGCGCCAGGAGGTCGTACATGTCCGCTGCCTGTTCGAGATGGCGCAGACTAGCTTCCAGAATATCTTGCTTGGCCGCGGTGTAGCTTCTTTCGGACTTTTGCACCACGAGCTTTTGCGCATCTTGCGGAGGCACCCGCAAATACAGGATCAAATCTTCGCGGGGGAGTTCATAGATACCATATTCGAGATGTTCGATCCACCGCCGAAAAGCGTCGCGTTGCTCGGCGGAAACGCGGGCCGTCTGATGGGCGAGATTCGAACCGATGTAGCGATCCACAAGAACAATTTGGCCCTTGTCCAGCGCAGCTTCGAGTTTAGGCTTGGCCTCGAAGCGGTCGCCGGCGTAGAGCAGCGCCGTGAAGTGCGGGTCGACCGCGTCGAGCGGGCCGAAGTCACCGTTCAGGAATTGGCCCACCATTTTGCCGAACCAGGAGTCATATTGAGGGAATCCGGTCGTGTAAACGCTATGCCCGCCCTCGCGGGCAGCAATGGCGCCGGCCAGCAGGTCAAGCTGCGTGCGCTTGCCGCTGCCATCGATGCCTTCGATGGCGATGAGCCTGCCGATAGCGCGTCTATTGATTTGTTGACGCAGAGCAACCTCGATTCATGGGTGACCAGAAGGCGCACCGTTCGAATGTCAGTCTAACCGCACTCCATCAGCGCTGCAACGCCGCGCATGTTACGATGCGGATTCTTCGGGAATACGGCGATGAAGCAATCTGTGATGCGCGAAAACTTATTGCGAATTCAGGAGCGGATCGCCTACGCCGCGAAACGCGCGGGGCGCAGGCAGGATGAGATTACGCTGATCGGGGTCTCCAAGACGCACTCGGCGGACGCTATCCGGGAGGCGTTTGGCGCCGGTGTGGGCCATTTCGCTGAAAACCGCGTCCAGGAATGGGAAGGGAAGCGCGGCGGGATTCAGGACTTGCCGGCGACCTGGCACCTCATCGGACACTTGCAGGGAAACAAGGCGGCGCGCGCTGCGAAATTGTTTCACAGCGTGGATTCGGTGGATGATTTTGCGCTTGCACAGCGGCTCGACCGCGCGCGTGGCGAGCAACTTGATTCGGGGAAACTCCGCGTCCTGATTGAAGTGCGCGTGGAAGGGGAGGCGACCAAGAGCGGCGCTGAAATCTCTGACGTGCCGGGATTGGCTGAGAAGATGGCTGCGCTGCCGAGGCTCGAATTGACCGGCCTAATGTGTATCCCGCCGTTCCTCGAGGACCCCTTAAAAGTGCGGCCATATTTTACTCGCCTGCGGAAGTTGCGAGATGCTGTGCAGTCCCGCCTAGGCCGCGCGCTGCCGGTGCTCTCAATGGGTATGTCCCACGATTTCGAAGTAGCAATCGAAGAAGGCGCCACCGAAGTACGCCTGGGTACCGCGTTGTTCGGCACGCGCAGCCAGGCTTAGCGGCCAGCGGGGGACACGAAGAAACGGATGCTGGATATCCAAGAGCACGATGGAGCAGTCGTCGTGGCGGTTCGCGTTCAGCCACGCGCCAGTCGGGACGAGGTCACCGGCGAGATGAATGGTGCATTGAAAATCCGTTTACAAGCTCCCGCCGTCGAAGACCGCGCCAATGAAGCTCTGGTCGAATTTCTGGCGCGGCTTTTGAAAACACCCAAATCGGCTGTTAGAATTCTTAGCGGTGAACGTAGCCGCTTCAAACGTCTGGAGATTGGTGGGGTAACGAGGCAGCAGATACTGGCGCTGCTGACTCTCGAGACTTGAAACCGGGATTATTCTCGCGCGCATCCGTCGCTTGCCAAAGGAATAATGAGCGCCGACATTCAGGGAATTCAGCAGGATTTGCGGGCTGCCAGGATCGATGGCTGGCTCTTTTATGATTTTCGCGGCCGCGATCCGATCGCCCAGCGCATCCTGCAATTGCCGGAAGGCATGCGCACCCGCCGCTGGTTCTACTTCGTACCTGCCAAAAGCGCTCCCCGGAAGCTGGTCCACAAGATCGAATCGCATTCGTTGGCGTCGTTGCCCGGAGAAACGCTCTCCTATGCGGCGCAGGATGAGCTGCGCGGCAACCTCAAAAAACTCCTGGGCCGGGCCAGGCGCATCGCCATGCAGTATTCACCGAAAAATGAGATTCCCTACGTGGCCATGGTCGACGCGGGCACTATCGAACTGGTGCGCAGTGCCGGCGCGAAAGTCGTGAGCTCCGCGGATCTGGTGCAGAAATACGAAGCTTGCTGGACTCCTGCGCAATTGGAATCTCACCTCACCGCAGGTGTCGCGATTGACCGAATTGTCGCGGGAGCTTTTCAACACGCGGCAAAGTGTGTCCGCGAGAAAAGCCCCCTTACGGAATATGATCTGAAGCAGTGGGTGTTGATGGGATTTGAAGCCGTCGGCATTACCACGAGCGATGGTCCGGACATTGCCGTGAATGCGCACGCAAGCGATCCACACTATGGGCCGATGCCGGGGACATCTTTGCCTATCCGAGAAGGCGACTTGCTCCTGCTTGACGTTTGGGGAAAAACGAAAACGCCGGGCAGCGTCTATTACGACATCACGTGGGTCGGGTATCTTGGCGCCAAAGTTCCCGAGAAATACGCAAAAATATTTAAAATTGTGCGTGAAGCTCGAGACAAAGCGCTTCAGCTCATTCAATCCTGTATCGCGGCCGGGAAGCCGCTCGAAGGCTGGCAAGTGGACAGGGTGGCTCGCGGCGTGATTGAAAAGGCTGGCTACGGCAAATACTTTTTTCATCGCACCGGCCACAGCATCGGCGAGGCCGTTCACGGCAACGGCGTGAACATGGATGGACTGGAGACACGCGACGTGCGCCACCTGATTCCCGGAATTTGCACTTCGATCGAGCCAGGCATCTATTTGCCGGAATTCGGAATTCGGAGTGAATTTAACGTCTACATCGGGGAGCACGAAGCGCGCGTGACCGGCAAAGTGCAACAGGAGATTCTAGCGCTTCTGGCTTGAAGTATTCGCCGGTGCGCATACGCGATTGAACCGCAGACTGGACTAACGACCGTGAGCACAATCACAGATGAATTAACTTCGCAGCAAGAATCCCGGCGTGAAACGCGCGCACTTGCCATAGGCGCGGCAGGCTGGCTCATTCCTGGACTGGGTCATGCGCTGCAAAAAATGTGGGGCCGTGCCGTGGCCTGTTTCCTTACGGTAGGCGCTCTTGTATTCCTCGGGGCTGGTATGCGAGGAAACGTCTTCTCTTCCCGCGGCAGCGACGCTTTCGAGTATCTTGGCTATTTTGCGGACATTGGCACGGGAGGATTTTATTTTCTCGCGAAGAATATGGAAACGGATGGCTCCGATGTTTCCCACGCCGATGGTGACTACGGCACCCGCTTTATGGCCGCGGCGGGAGTCTTAAATATGCTGGCTGTGCTGCATGCCTACGAAGCGGCGCGCGGCCGGAAGGCGTGAGCGCCGCCTTGGGCTTCCGCCTCTCTCACCTGCAGGCCATGGTGCTGTTCGCCTTGATTATCTCGGTGGCTTTCGGCTTCCTGAGCCGCCGCCGCCCCCTCGAGCGCGTGAAATACATTGTGTGGTCCCTGTTCCTATTCCTGCTGGTGGGCGTGGCTGTCGGCTGGGCCATGTATCCCTTCACCCGCTAAGCGCGGGTTGTTTCCGTCCGCTTTCTCCGCAAGAAAATTGACAGCATTTTTCCGCGGATGCTATTGTCGTACTGCAGGCCGAGGTAGCTCAGTGGTAGAGCAGCCGATTCGTAATCGGCAGGTCGCGAGTTCAACTCTCGCCCTCGGCTCCAGTGTTTTCAACATCTTAGTTCACCTTACCCTTTGAATCCGTTGCACGCTCGTTGCACAATTCGCCAGTTGCAGAAAACTTTTCACTCAGAGCGGCCAGGGCATCTAACTGCGAATCACTCATGCTCTTAACGTAGACGTTCATCGTCAGGCGCATATCGCTGTGCCGTAGGATTCCTTGGATTGTCTTATCGTCCACACCCAGCGCGTGGAGGTTTGTTCCAAGTCCGCGGCGGAAAGCGTGCCAGCCGTGCCACTCGGGAAGCGATTTGTCGCGCTCGAACAGATGAGCTTCCGGCTTGTGTTCCTGTTCCTGCTTCCGGCAGACCGCACACCGGGACAGGGCGGGAGCGATGACGCGGCGCGAGAGATTGTCGAGATGCAGTGGGCTTCCGTTTCCTGCTTGGAAGATCGGCAGGCCCGCCTGCGCCAGGATGCCGGCGCGGAGCTTGTGAGCTTCCAGCGCCTTTCCGAGATGCGGCACTACGGGAACAGGAGCTTGGCTGCGCCGTGTCTTAGGTTCACTGACTACGCTATTCCAGACAGAGCGCCGCACGGTCAACGTTTCGCCGTCAAAGTCTGCCCACGTCAGGCCGCGCAACTCGCTCTTGCGAAGTCCAGTGAACGCGGCGCACAGCACTACGGTGTGGGCAGGCTCCGGCAGAACCGCCAGCATGGATTTTATTTCGGGAAGGGAATAGGCGTGAGTCTCGGGCGGCTCTGGCGCACGCGGTATCGAAACGTCTTGAACGGGATTCACTCCGTCAAGGATTCCTAGCCTCTTGGCTTGCTTGAATGCGCCGGAGAGAAACGCCTTGCAATGGCGCAGCGAGCTACGACCCAACTTCGCCTGCTCTGCAATCTTGGCGAGCATTGTTTCGCCGTGGACCGTGCGGAAATCTCGCAGCGTGACTTTGCCCATGCGCGGTTTCAGGTGATTGTTCCAAACGTCGCGGTATTGTTTCAGGCTTGCGGCACGCAGATTTTTTTCGACGTATTCCGGTAGATAAACCCCGTCCACAAATTCGCTGACTGGCGTTGTGCTTCGCACGTCGAGCTTTCCGGAATTGATTGGGCTTAGAATCTTCTCAACAAACGGCTGGACACTCCGCAGCGTCCGATACTCTCCGCCGTAAGCTACTTCCAGCTTCTTGCAGACTTGCTTGCGCTTGACCGCGCCATCTGGCAGGAGAATTTCGTCGCGGTATCTGACAAACCAGCTCTGTCCATTGTGAAAGACGTAACCGCGTTGCTGTTTCATGACCTAACCCTCCATGCCTTTTATGATACACCCATATATCTGAATGTCAAGTCTTTTTCTCGGAGCGCAGCCAGTCGCACACGGCCCGCCAGTCAAACCGCAGGTACATGCCACAGCGCAGAGTAGGCAGGCTATTGGAGCTGTGCTTGTACACCCATGAGACAGGCACACGCAATCGCTTCGCCAACTCTTGCGGAGTCAGAATGTCCGCGGGCGCGATTGGCTGCTTGTCCGTCATCCCGAGAGCATCCCCCTCTTGAGCAGTTCTGCTTTTTGGCGCTCAATCTTTCGAATGATGACGGGATCTGTCTCGCGCTCGCCCAAAGCCTGTTCTGCTGCATGCAATTCCTCTTTGGACGTTCTCGGCCTTCTGGCTGGCCCGATGATGCGGCGGAAGCGGATCATTTCCGCGTTGTGCTCCTTTAGCCGCTGTTCCGTCATCAGCTCCGGCTTGGGATAGTCGAGCAGGCGAGGTCCTAGGAATATCGTCTCCTCATGTTGGACTGGGATTCGTTGGGCCACATCCGCAACGGTCGGGAAGAATCGACAAGCCATCAGCGTCTCGTGCATAGCCTTGCGCAGGATGGGCAGCGCAATATGACCCAGCTCCCTTTGCCATATGGCAACAAGCGGTGCGGTAATCTGCCTGCCGTAGACTTCGCCGGCTTCGACAAGGAATTGCCTTATCGTCTCACTGGACGGAATAGCCTGCCGCTTTGAGGTTTGCGCGGGTGAGATCGTCGCCAGTTGGCTTTCCTTTACCACTGCTGCTCCTTTCGATGAATTGATCAAAATTCCCAGCGAAATACAGGAGTGAACCTCTTTGCCTTTGGTGGAACGGGTCACTAGAGGCCAGGAAATTTTCATAACGCCGTTGCCACTCGGACTGAATTATCTGCGGATGCTTGGCCAGGAAGAGGGAGAGGCCTTTGTAATGCTTCGCTCCCCACGTGGGGAGCTGCAAGTATTTCATGCGGAAAGCCTCATAGGAGAACTTTACGAACAGCTCATGGCGGGGATCAGACGGCGGCGCGGTTTTCGCCGCGGGTTTCCTCTCTTTACTCTGACTTCTGACTTCTGATCTCTGACTTCTGACTTCTCCCTGTGACATTGGCGTTACAGAAGCGTTACAAGCAACACGCTCGCGGTGTTTCCTTACCCGCCGAGCTGTAGCGTCACGCTCCTCCTGATCGCGGGCCATGCGTCGGGAATAGATAACCCCTTCCGGTGTTCGGCTAGGTACACCAGCCGCTTGCAATTCTGCGAACAGGTTTCGATATTCCTCGACGCTGGAACAACCGCAGCGCCGGAATAATTGCTCATCAGGGATAGCTCGGCCTTCCATTTCTAGATAACCGTAACGCTGCGAATTATGCGCGATGAAGAGCATTCGCAGCCAAAGCCCTTGAGCGGCCAGCGAACAGCCGGCCACAGAATCAGAGAGCCAGTCAGAGGGATAGAACTGCAACCAGGGCAGACTTCGCTTGCTCATCGGCCCACCCCCGCGAACAGCGGCGCAGCCCGTTCCTGCTCCTCGCGCCGTCGCCTCATGAAGCCGGTTTCAGCAGGCCGCGATTCCTGTTTGGGGTCGAGTCTCAGGACGGTTTGGTTCTTGTGCTTTGGATAGCCGGGCCGGGCGGGGCAGTGCAAGCGCCAGCGGTAAACACCATGGCCGCAAGCGATACGCTCGAAGTCATATCTAACGCCATCGTGCTTGCCGTGGGTCAGATCATTGATTCTGTTTGGCGGGCGAATCCCAAACCGGCCGTCCATCATCAAGTCTTGCGTGGAGGGTAGCTGCTCTTTTGGCAAGTCTGTAGCCAGGCCCATGAAGTATTCGAGGATGGCGGCGCTATGTGCCTTGTTCCTGAGTAAGTCATGGCCTGGCTTGTATTGGCGTGTCGCGGTCATTGACCTGATGCCCTTGCGACGCGCCGTTGCGGCTGGGGGCCGCGGAAGAATATGCGTGGCAGTGCAGCCGACACCACAACTTCGCGGCGCGTGAGTTTCAATTGACGGGAATCAAATTCAGGTGTACTTTTTGTTTTGTTCAAGTTAGTTTTTCCTTTCTGGGGCGGCCTGTCAGGGGCCGCCCCGAGTCTTTTTCAGGCTAATCCAGCTAAATGGTAAAAGCAGTAACCGCGGCGCAGATTTTGATTACAATTTTTAGAGGGAACCTTCAAAATACCTTCCCCAAGAACACCCCTGACCTTGACCAGCCAATTCAAATACGCTATAAGGCATAGTGTGAATCGAACGTACTCAACAGCCGAGGCAGCACAGAGAATCGGAATCAATCGCGTAACGCTTCAGCGCTGGCTGATCGACGGCAGGGTGAAAGAACCCAAGAAAGTCAGCATGGGCGGCGTACAGGTTCGCATCTGGACAGACCGCGATGTTGAGCGCCTTCGGGAGTTCAAGCAGAGAAACTATCGGAAAGGCAGGGGCCGCAAGCGGAAATCGCGCGGCCAATCGCTATGACAGGCCAAGGAATCGTGCGGAGCATAGATGTAGACCTTCAGGCAGTTGATGGGATACCTCTTGACCCAGAAAAATGCAAAGCCCTACGCAAAGGAGTGGGGAGCGTTCTAACCAATTTGTTCTACAACGCGCTCCCACAGCAAAAGAAAGACCTTTTTGATCGGCTAAACCCGGATTCGGCATGTGACGAGAACGATCGGCACATCCTAGAAAAAGAATTTGATGCTTTCATTCTAAGCCAAGCGCACTGTCTCGGATGGCGTATTCTTTTGAGCGATACGATCCTGGCTCGAATCGCCAGATGGGAAATACCGGCAGAAAAAGACGGCCCTAAGCTTCTTGACGAGCTAGGTAAGGCCTTGGCTCTTCATGCGCGCATCTCGCGTGGCGAAGCGCGACGCCACGTACCCCAGGAAATGTACGCATGTAGGAAAGAAATGATGCCCGAATTAAGGGTGTTGCTACGCAAAACGAAAGCCTTCATTGCAGTAAATAGACCCCGTGATCGTCGAGGCTGGGATGAAATAATTTCCTATATTTGCCAACACATTGAGGGCGATTCGCAAACCTTTCCAATGCTGAGCGGAAGGCTTCGGTGGCTGAAGGGATTCTTGTGGCACCTACAGGACTCCTACCCTGATGCTCCCGCTTTTCTGGCTGATATGACGCCAGCCAATTTCTTCAATGATTTGGCCGGCTGGGGAGAAGGTCGCGACCCGGAGGCCCTGCGGCAAGATGTGTCAAAACTTGCGGGTCAGATTCGGAAGCCAAGAAACCTATAAATTGTAACCAAAAACCACTCCCCGGTTACTGCTTTCCCCCTTCATTCCCACCTAAGCTGTTCTCATCATGATGAACGATACAGATTTTTGCTGCCTACGGCGATTTTTGGGCCTTAGCCAATTAGACGTTTCGTTGGCGGCTGGCGTATCCGTGCAGCGCTTATCGCTGGCTGAGCGCGGGCTAATGACTCTTGATCCCCCTGAATTCTATTCGGTAAAAAATTTTCTTACAGAAAGATTCGAAGACTTTGTTAGAGACCGCGAATCTAGTGGGAAGGTGGATCGTTTATGCCTGAGTCACTAACAGACGAACAGATTTTGGACATCCAAGACGACGCGCCCGCTCCATCAACGGAAGTGGCGGAAGCGCCCGACGCAACCTCGCCAATTGAATCTCCGGCTAAGGAATCCGCGGGCGAGCCAACTCAGCCGGAAACCCGCAGCACTCCTCAAACAGAAACGGCGAAGAAAGAACTTGCAGGGAAAACTGCGGCGCAGGAAAGCTCTGGTCCACTGAGTGAACTTTTCCCCGGAGGTGAGACTCAGGCCAAAGAAACAATCGCGAAGTCCGGCGAGCTCGATGCTATCGACGCAGCGTTGCACAGCGGAGATCACGCTGGGATGGCTGAAGTTGCCCTGAACGCTTACCAGGAGGGGCCGGAAGCGTATCCGCAACTTTTAAGCATGGGGCTAGATGTACTCAAACAGAATTCTCCCGAGCAACACGCGCAATTGATAGCTTCGCTGGTGAGCAAGGAGCTTGGTGGGCATGATCTGTGGCGCGCGCTGGAGCATATCTACGCCACATCACAACAGCGTCCGGAGGAGGTCCCGGCACTTCTGGATCGTCTCGCCGGTTTCTTCACGCGGTATGGCCTTGGACCGTCCGAGAGTGCTACCGAGTCGGCTTCATGGCGAGACTTCACGGCCGCTGCTGACGAGGCGATTCGCAACTTTGTTGACGCTGACATTCGACGCGAACTAGGCGCGGAATTTAATGCAGTGACGAAACAGAACGCAAAAGAATTGCTAGAGATAATCCACGCTGAGATTCAGGAAGCAGGCAAACAGGATCACAATCTCGGGCTGGCTTTCGCGAACGCATTGCGGGGCGGACTAACTCAGCAGTCAGGCGTTGCGGCTGTTAATCTTGTAGCCTCGAAATTGCGAGCCATTGTCCCTGGAGTGGTTCGCCGCGTACGCGAGCAATTTCCCCTCAGCAAATTAGGAACTCCTCTGGCTTCGACTCGGCAAATTACGACCCCAGCCCAGCCAAAAGTTGTGGCAAAACCAGAGCAGGAAATTCCAAGAAGTCTCGCAGAGGCCTGGGCTAGAGGTCTAAGCAGGCGGGAGATTCTAAAACTCGCCGAAGGGGAACGGCGTGCCGCAGACGCAGAGGCTCCGCTTGGCCTAGATGAAGCGCGAGGAATGTCTGACCACGACATTCTTTACTCAACCCGCCCGGGCGATCTGACGCGCGCTTCACGTCAACCGCAGAAAATTAGCCGCGCTGAGGCTAAGCAACTGCGCACGCCTTTTCGGGAACTGCTTGACGATGCGTTGGAGATAACTGAATGAATAAGACGCGTGCGAACGAACATTCAGCGGGCTACATGGAATTAAATGGCGCGACCAAAGATGCCGACTGCGAAATTGTCGAAGTCGACGGCGGAGTCAGTAGCAAACTCGGATGCTGCGATTTGTTTTGGCCAGAAAACAAGCAAACGAAAAAGTTTTCCTGCGGCACTTGCGAGTTTATCGAAGTAAAGCCCCTTGGCAAAACAGAGGCGTGGGGAACGATGAACGACAAGCAGATCTTAGATTCCGACAGACCAGCAGAGAGGGAGGACTAATCCATGCCTGCTTATTCCAACACGTTTAGCCCGACATCCATAGATGCCGGTGATGTGGCGAATGTCTTCTCAGCCGCGGACGGAAACTTAGTCTCAGGCACGAAGACACAGCGTGTGGCTCTTGTGCAGAGATCAGACGGTGGTGCTACTAAGCTCGCCGTGCGCGTGGCGTTTAGCGGCGCACCAGGAGTCATTTCACTACAGGTCCAAACGTCTGACTTCGACACCGATAACGACTATCAGTCGGAAGGAGCCGCCATCAGCACTTTGGGCAACAACAACGAAGTGCGCGCGGAGTTCACGTTGATTGCTGCGAGATTCGCGCGGCTGTTGGCAACCACGGTGACAAACGCGGTCACGGCGAGTGTGGACTTTGCCGGCTAAATCGGGAGAGGAAATTCGACAATGGCCTTGGATGACGAGGTAAACAATCTACCAACCGAACTCGATGACGAGCGGAGGCGAAAACTCCTCTCATTGATCGTCGGAAGCTCGATCAAACCCGTTTTGCCAACAAAGAGGGCGCCTGGAGAGGCTACCGCGAGGGCCACTCCTCCCTCGGCTCAAGAGCTCTTCGGGCGCCCCCCCGCGCTATCACCATTTGGTACTGGCGATAGGACTGTCTGGGGAGCGCCTGCACCGTCCGGGGTAATTCCAGGTACGGATTTACCACGCCCCTCTCAACCAGGCGCGGGGTCTGACAGCAGGCCGCGATTGCCAGCTTCAAGAGCCGTTCCGGTCACTCCGCCAACATTTCCCAATCCCACGGCTCCTCCAAGTATTTTAGGCGGTGCTGCAGCTAGGCCAGCCCGCCCGTCTGGCCCGCCACTCCGCGAGGACTATCCAGCAGAACACGAGTTGGGGGGATGGAAAAAATATTTGGCGCTTGGCTTGGCGTCGCTTGCTCCGCGGGAAATTTCAGGTTCGCTCGTAGAGAATATCTTGCACGGACAACGTGACAAGGCGGAAAGCAAGTACGAGCAAGCCGAAAAAGACTACGAGAGTCAGCAGGGCGATGAAGAGAGGGCTGCCCGGATTCAGAACATCCGGTCAGAAATCAAGACGCGAGAAACGCCGAACCCCGAGAATCTCGACCGCGAAGCCTACGATTTTTATGTCATGGGCGGGATGAGCCCAGCCGAAGCCCGGAAGCAAGTTCTCAAGGACGCGGCAGAGACGAAACTAGAGAAGCCCGACACGGCCACGCAGGAAGATCAGCGTTACGAAAACATACAAACCAGCCTCAGCATGAAAAAACCTGTGAGCGCTGAAGATTCGGCCTGGGCCAAGGCATACGAGAAGCGCAAGACGCTTGCCCCGGCACTGACAGCCAATATCAAGGCAGGCGAGCAAGGAACGGCCCGCAGCGACAAATCTTACACGTTCCACGCGGGGCGAATCGACGCCTTGCGGAAACCAGTCGAGGAGCGCGCCGAGCGTATAGCGCGTGTGGAAGATACCCTTCGCCAAGGCACACCGCAAGCAGACGCGCTGATTGCCCCAGAACTATTAAGTGTGATGGCTGGCGGTGCAGGCTCGGGCGTGCGCCAGAACGAGGCAGAACTGGCTCGCATAGTAGGCGGGCGAACAAACTGGGAAACGTTAAAAGCCAAAATAAACGCATGGCAGCTCGATCCCAATAAGGGCTTCTCGCTTACTCCAGCGCAGAGAGAACAAACTCGCGCATTGTTTAGTTCTGTGAAAGATCGCGTATCTCGCAAGATGCAAGCGATTGACGAAGAGAGCAGCAACTTGCTGAACACAGACGATCCGAAAGAACATCGCAGCATCTATCAACGCTTACAAAAACGCCTGGGGGAGATTGATACGGGCAAGGCTGGCGGCGGGCAGATTCAAGTGACCGACCCGAACGGAGGCGTTCACACGTTTCCAGACCAAGCGTCAGCCGACAGATTCAAGAAACTGGCAGGCATTCGATGAGCAACGGCCAACAGGTTGACTACGAAGCGTTGGCAAAGCAGGCGGGCGCTGTCAGTTCCGAGCCCCCAGGGGGCGGCACTGTGGACTACACGGCGCTAGCAAGACAGGCCGGAGCAACTGACTCGCAGTACAAGCCCGGAGCATTCCAGCGAGCCAGAAGCGCACCTGTAGAAAATATCAATGATGTACAAGCGGCAGAAGCAGCCCGAAGGGGCGGAATGGAACTTGGAGAGGATGCGGCGGCGGCGTTAATGCCGGGCGGACAATCAATGCTCGGCGCAGTGAAAGGGACTCTCCATACCGGCCTGGCGCTTAGTGATCTTGGACGCAGCGGCTTGCGAACAATCCCTGCTCTGCGTCCCTACGTCGATGCGCCCGAAGATATACAAAGCGGCTTCCGGAATTTCCTCGAACCGAGAGGCGGGGAACAGAAACTCGGATATGGCGCAGAACAGGCGGGCGAGTTTTTTCTGCCGGGCGGTGCCGAAAAACGTCTTGGCGTGAAGGCGGCGGAACTGATGCCTAAATTGGGACGCGCTGCTCCTGTGCTTGGCCGGCTCGGAGCTGGCGTACTGACAACGGGCGCAGTGAATACGGCACAGGGCGGATCATTCGGCGAGGGTGCGGTGCTTGGTCTTGGGACTGGAGCAGTCGGAGAGGCGGGAAAAGCCATAGCTCCATCACTCGCCGAATCGGCGCTTGGCGTCACCAAGAGATTGCGCGGCTTCGGACGCACGCCAGGGAAAGCGGCGCTTGAAGAGATAGGCGGCATCAGGCCAGGAACGGTTGGAGAGAACGCCCGTGCGGCCTTGGATGAGTTGACGTCGCAGCTTGAGCAACAGGCAGGGCTATCCACAATCAAGACCAGCACTGCCCCGGCCGTCGCAGTTGTCGACCGCGAGATGTCAAAAGCGGCGCAGCGCAACAGTAAGGCTCTGTATGACCAGCTCAATGCTGTTCGAGAGCAACTCACAACTGAATTTTCCACTGGCAAGCCGCTCGGCGGGCAGCTATCAGCCTCAAGGCTATTGGAGTTGAAACGCGGCATCGGCGAGCTTGAGGGTTCCTGGAATCCTGAGCAGCGGGGCGCGCTGAAGGGCATCGTTCGCAAAGTCTACAGCGCGCTCGATCAGGAACTTGACCGCGCAGTCCCGGAGAGCGCGCAACTCAATCAGCGCATTTCGAGCCTCATCCCGGTTGCGCGGCGTGCGGAGAGCACAGAACGCGGAGCGGAGCTTGGGCAACGCATGATGCACCGCGTTGCGGCACACACCGGCGCCCTGCTTCCGTCCCTGGCAGGCGGTTATTACGGCTACGAGAAGGGCGGCCCAGTGGGCGCGGCGGCTGGCTTTGTTCTTCCAGAGCTGTTGGCTTCGCCCAGCGGTCAGATGCTCGGAGCGCGCGCATTGAACTCTTCCGTTCCTAAACTTCTCGGACGCGGAGCGGGCGCGCAATTACTCGGGCGAAAGAAACTGTTTCAAGCCGACGAGAGCGATGAACAATGAGCTTTGAAATCGAAGTTCCGTTGCAGCCGAAGCAGATTGAGCTGTTGCGCTTAGTGGAAGAGTCTCCGGCAACCTGGATTGCCTACGGCGGCAGCCGTGGAGGCGCAAAGTCACACGGCCTTCGCGCAGCTATGCTTCTGCGGCGCCTCAAGCATCCAGGCACCCGCGGACTCGTTTTCCGCAAAACGTTTGAGCAGCTTTGGCAAAACCACATTCAACCGCTCTTTGATCAATACCCGTTCATGCGCGACTGGTACCACACCGGCCATAGAGAGCTTACCCTGCCGAACGGCTCTGTGATCGTATTTGGCTACGCGGAGCACCCGGGTGACATTAACGCTTTTCAGGGCCAACAGTTCATGGATATTGGCGTTGATGAGGCCACTCATCTGAGCGAAGCAGAACTCGTCTTTTTGCGGACCTGCAATCGCTGGCCGGGGAAAGGCGACAACGAATGCAAAATGATCCTGACCTGCAACCCTGGCGGCGTGGGTCATGCATTCGTGAAGACAAGATTCTTCGACAAGCAGTACAAGGGTAACGAGAGCCCGGATGACTACGTATTCTTGCAGGCGAGGGCGTGGGATAACGTCGAATGGGCCAGAGCGGCACTCGCTGGGGCTAATCTTACCGACAAGGACTACTACGCTTGGCCAGACGAGCAACGCTTTAAGTTCTTCATCGAAAAGACGGATTACGGCCGCACTCTAAACGCTCTACCGCAGACCTTGAAGATCGGACACCTGCTCGGTTCCTGGAACAAGTTCTCAGGGCAGTATTTCGATGTGTTCGATGCGGCAAAGCATGTTCACGACGTTCGATCCTTCGAGTTGAGACCCTGGATGCCCCGATGGATTGCGATTGACTGGGGTTTCGCCCACCCGACAGTAGTCGAATCGGCCTGTCTCGATGGGAAAATCACAAAGCAATATCGGGAATACAAAGTGCAGAATCTCGGGCCGCGCGCACTTGCGCAGCAGATTGCTGATCTGAGTCGCGGCGAAAAGATTGACGCGGTTTACCTGTCGCCCGATGCCTTCGCTCATCGGACCAGTGAATCCTCGATTGCTGAGCAGATCGGCGAAGTGCTTATTGCCAACAAACTTCCGTACCCCGTCGAGGCAGACAACGACCGTGTCGGCGGCTGGATGCGCATGTACGAGATGCTGCAGAACGGTGAATGGCAGATCGGCGACAACTGTCAGGCACTAATCGAAACCCTGCCGATGCTCACTCGCGACGAGAAGAAACCAGAGGACGGCATCAAGTTCGACGGCGACGATGCCCTGGATGCGACGCGTTACCTACTGTACTCAAGACAGCCCGCGAAGCGAGCGCCGGGAACGAATCCCATTGCTGAGAAAATTGACGAGAGAGCTGCTGCGGCAGAGTTCACAGATTCCACCAGCGAAATGGTCTGGCGTCGCAGGTGGGAAGCACAAGAACGCAAGAAGATGCAGCCAGTACACTTCGGGCGGCGCATCCATCGCGGCAGGCAGGGGGCGTACTGATGACCATGACCATCAGTAGCGAGTCCAGGACTTCGGAGAGCGTCCCCGAGCTGGCATCATTAGTGGGCTGGAGGCGGGCTATACTCTGCCCAGCTTGGGATGAAACGATGTCGCTCGTATTTGCCATGCTACAGAAGGATTTTGTCTTGTTTGCTGCAGATAGGCGGCACACAAGGGGGGACCACCTCGCGAATTACCGATACGATGGCGACACGAAGGTTCACGAGGTCATGAACGGTTCGGCCCTCTTTGGTTTTGCGGGGCACAACCTATGCGAGCACATTTTTTGCAAGGTTTAGGACGAACGCAAAATAAAAAAA
>JACXTT010003275.1_pt1 | contig 25096 bp, 22 predicted proteins | sample 9270951 | NCBI WGS metagenome assembly JACXTT01 (sample SAMN15532306, study PRJNA645909) | rock metagenome | isolation source: weathered quartz diorite | place: Puerto Rico | collected 2017-06-21
ACATACATCCCCAGAAAAGGCCTTTCAAGCCGAACGAGCAGCGGAAATGCAATAAAACACATCATCGGGTAAACAACCCAGGACCGAAAATTTTCCCCCCCCGCCGTAATCGCCCACACGGTGAATAGACTGGCGGCTTGCAACGGCGCGATCCAAAGAATCGCGAGCTTACGTGGCCGAGCCGGATGTGTGGTGACGACTGCGCTCATATTTTGAATCAGCTCTCGCTGCCGCGCGCGAGCAAGTTAAAACTCGTCAGCGCCTTGATCTTTGCAAAGGGTATGTCGTGTCGTTGCGGTCGCAAGTAATGCCACAATCCAAACTGCCGGCGATATACCAATGCGCCTAGCGCGACCGCCAGCAGAGCGGCATAACCCGCCAAAGACGAAATCGCCGCGCCGGTGATTCCCATTCTGGGCAATAACATGAGCAGCGTAGTCGCCGTGACGATTGCGGAAGCGAACCGCGCGATCGTGGTGAGACCGGGATGGCCAAAGCCCTGCAATCCGCGAATGACGATGGCCCCTGCGCTCCAAACAACCGCAGCCACCAGCAGCCATCGAAAGGCTGAGGTTGCCGGGACAAAACTCTGTCCAAACAGAATGCGCAGCATCAACGGCGCAGTCATCCACAATGGGATCAGTATGATCACGTTGGCGTACAACGTGAGTCGCAGCGTTTTTGCCAACAGCGCTTCGGGATCATCCTCTTTGGCTGAACTCGCCACCTCCGGCATCAACGCATCAGCGAGGGCGCCGGCTAAGAAGGTAGTTATCTCGGACAGTCGAACGGCCACGACATACAATCCCATGGCCGCGCTCGAAGCCATCGCCCCGAGCATTAATTGATCCAATCGCAGCGTCGTGAAGTCCGAAACTTCGCCCGCATAGTCACGCAACCCGTAATGCATCGAAACCTGAAACTCTTCCCAGTTCGGACTCCAACGCGGCTTCAATTCGCGCAACACCGCAATCAACGCGAGCAAGGTCGAGGTCATCTGCGCAACGATCATCGTGAACGCCGCAGTGGCTACGGTCAGTCGATTGAACGCCCACAAACTTGAAAAGCCGACGGCTTGCACGCCGAAGAAAATGAAGCGGGCCGCACCCGCCCAACCAAATCGCTTGGTGCCTTCCAACAGTCCCCGCATCAGGCTGAGAAAAATTACCGCGGGAATATTGTTCATGTAAACGCGCACGGGCAGCATCACTTCGGGACTGCGACTGCCCACCAGGTGAGGCACCGTTAAATAGCTGAGGATGATGCCGATCGCCCCAGCCACCAGGGTGTAGACCACGGCATTTGAAAATAAGCTCGAGCAGCGCGTTGGATCCTTGGCCATCCAATATCGAAACGCGTTTGGCAATCCCAGCGCTGCAAGCATCGCAATCACGATCGGCCAGAGCGTGATGACCAGCAAATCTCCACGACCGGCCGGACCCAACGAACGCGCGCCGATCAAGCTGGTCACGATGGAAAACAGCGTGATAGCGACATCGGTCGCGAGAATTAGTTTTGCGCTACGAATGAGCAATGTCGAAGCTCCCGGGAACTGTGCCGACCGCGGCCGGAGAAACTGTTTCAGGTGAAACTTCACGATGCGCCTTCTTCAAAGCGCTCTCTGCACCACGAACTCGATTCCGCTGGGCGATCGCAAAGTTCCCCAACCAGCGCATCCATGGGCGGCTGGCCCAGTCCCACTCTCCCAACATTTCCACCGGCCGTCCGCCGGCCGCGCGTTTGAAGCGAAAGACGCCCGGATTGCGCACTGGATCGATACCGGCGAAATCAAAGAGCCGCACTCCGACGTTGCGGCAGTGACAAATTAACGCCCAAAAGATCGCATACGATGAATGCAGCGCGCGCCCTTTTGGCGTAGTCGCCGAGATCACCAGACAAGCCTTGTCACCGGAGACCAAACAGCCCATCACGCTCAAGAGCTCGCCCGCTGCGTCGTCACACCGGTAAACAATCAATTGCTGTTTCAGATTCGTGAGCATCTCAGCAATCTCATCGTTTGATTGCTGTTCGTCTAATCCTTTCAAGTTCTCCATCGCGCGGTATGCACCGGCAATCTCTGCGGCGCTGGGATGAAACCATTGCGAGAGAGTGAGGTTGCATTCAGTTGATCGCTTGAGATTTCGTCGCCAATTTCGTTCACAAGAAGCAAGCAAAGTCTCTTCGGTGACCGCGAGGTCAATGGTCATCGTGTAATTGGTCGTGATCATCGACCAGGGCATCGCCCAACCAAGCGACGTCAGCCGGAGTGAATCTTCGATATGTCTCGGCCGGTCGCAACGGAAGCGACAGTAGACGTATCGCAGGCCCGTGGTTTCTTTTATCGCGTTCTGAAAATCTTCGCCGGTTGCTGACAGGTCGCCAATTGGGCCGCCTTCGCTCCACACCAAACCCACACCAAACGGATATCGACGCAAGTAGCCCTGCATCATGGCGATTGGCTCATCAGAATCGCCGCGCGCGATCCAGCGCTGCGGCTGCCAGCCAAGCGCGCGTCGATATTCACCCCACGCGTACGATTGAAAAGGCGAACAATCATCGAAGCGCGTCAGGACTTCGTCCCACGACTTTTGCGCCTCTTCATCAGTTAGCAGCATCCAATGCGCCATATTCTTACGCAGTCGCACTCCGATTAAATTGCAGAGTCTTTGAAGCTCGCGCATTCGCATCGCGCGTTGCGTTTCCTTTCAAGACTTGCTCAAAGAAGTCGTAAGTCTTGGTGGCGACGACTTCCCATGAATAATTCTTTCGAGCGCGCGCCTGACCCTGTTGCGACAGACGCTCTCGCAGTGCGGCATCTTTCAACATCTGCTTGATGGCCGCGGCCAGTGCATTTGCATCACGCTCGGGAAAGACAAGCCCGGCAGCCTCGATGACTTCCGGAATCGCGCCACAGGTTGAACCAACCACCGGCACGCCACTGGCCATGGCCTCGACCAACACGCGACCGAATTGTTCGCGAATCTTTTCCGTCGTTTCCGTGGGCATTACCAACACGTCAATCTCGCGATAAAGCTTCGGCACCTGGTCGTAGCTGATTGCCCCAGTGAATCGAGCGCGGGACAGCAAACCGCGATCGGCCAGGGCTTTTTCAAAGCCGGCGCGCTCTGGACCGTCACCAACCAACAGAAGATTCCATTCCTCGGACGCCAACTGACCGAGTGCGTCCGCCAGAATGTTCAGTCCCTTGCCGGCCAACATGCGACCGACAAAGCCAATTGTCAGCGCGCGGCGAACCCCGTTACGCGGCGCCGGAGAGAAGGCACTGAGATCGACGCCGAAAGGAATCAACGCCACGGGTTTGGCAAAGCCCTTCGCGAACAAAACTTCGCGCACGGACTCGCTGCAAACATGAGCGGCGTTAGCTCGTCGCATCGCCCGGCGTTCCAACCAATTGAATGGCGGCGGATAATTCTTGTAGATGTTCTGACATGCTTGCAGCACGATCGCGGCATCCGGCGCATGTCGGCTACACAGCGTTAAAATCTCTGCGCAGGCGATGCTATATGGTTCATGATTGAGTTCGACAACATTTGGACGCAGTCGCCGAAGCACCTTGATAACGGGCTTGGGATCGTAAACGAACAACTGTATATGCTTCGAAAATCGAGGATGAACTTTGGTTACGGGAAAGAGATCATCCGGCACGGCCTGCACTTCGACCTCAGCCTCGCGCCAACTCGAGGTAGTGATCAGTTCGAATCGCACCTCCGGATAGAGCCGCGCGAACGCCCGCTCGCGTTGGCGCAAAGCCGGAGTCAGACTCGCATGAGCGATGCGCAAGACGCGCAACTCACCACCGTCTTCCAGATGAATCGGTTTCGTGCTCATTCGTAACGCAAACTATGAATCTGTGGCGCTGGATCGCGTTCGGAATGTCTCACGCGATGCCACTTTGCCTCAGTCAATCCGTATATTCCCGAAGCTTTCGCGATAAAGCGCAGCATGTTGTCGCGATTGCCAAGAGGCACGCGCCAGCGTGAATGCGTGCCATTGCTTCCCTTCCACACCGACCACGACGCGCGGTAGCCGCATTCGCTACTCAGTTTCTCGAGCTCAACGTTGCAGTCACCGTAAGGCCAGGCCAGAAGATTAACGGGAGCCTTGATGATGTTACGCAGCCGGCGCTGCGATTCGATCAGCTCAAAGCGGGCGTCTTTCCTTACCAGCTCGGTAAAGTGACGATGCCAAAGACCATGCGATCCGATCGTCACCAACGGATGCTTCGCAATTTCGCGCAGCTCGTCTTCGGACAGATAATTCTCGCCACCGACAAACCCCGCGACTACGAACAGCGTCATTGGCAGCCGATACTTCTCCAGCAGTGGCAGCGCGATAGTCAGATTGTCGCGATACCCATCATCGAATGTGATCGCCACCGCTTTGCTACGATCCTTTGAGAGCGTATCGACGAGCGGAACCACCTTGCGATTGCGCGAGAGCCAACTCAGTTGCTGCTCGAATCGGTCAGGCGAAATCATTTCCGGACAGTCGTGACGACCATCCGCGAAATTGATCGTGTGATAGACAAGGACCGAACCCATCAACTTAGTCGTTCACCCTCTCTAACCAGCACTCGCGCCAGAACAAAAGCGATTTACGTGGGCATAAACGGTGACAGACGCCGTCACAAACTGCGCCTTCCAACACCACCGTGTCCTTAATCTTTCGTTGGCGCGTCGTCGCCTCCAGCACGATGTTCTCCACGCGGTCGCGCACTTTCATCACCTGTCCACAGTAAGCGGCCATCGCCGGCGCAAACAGCATCTTTTGATTCTTACCTTCACCATCCAGCGTAGCTTTGATCTGATCGAGCGGCTTGACGCGCACCGATTCACCGGGCTTCAGGTCGAGCGGCGCATGCCCGTTACCGTTCGTCGCTGACCCTGTCACCGCGCGCCAGGGCTGAAACCGAAGGTGCGCCGCTATTTTGTTATAAACGGCGATTCCGAAGCTTTTCGCAGCTAACGAGAAGGACGCGCCGTTGTACTTCAAGTCCCAAAAATATTGCTTCGGTCCCCACCAGGGCAGCGGCTTTGAGGCGTTCAGGATCTCGCTTGATTGGCAGAAGAACTGGCCGTCTCTCACTGCCAGCGCGCTGAGATCGGCCACCGTGACGTTCACCGATGAGTGATGGCCATTCGACGACGAACCGGGTCGCTTCAACCAGGCGGTCTTCCAGAAGATCAAACATCCACGATCGCAGCCTGCGTGACTTCCCCCATCGCAACGCACGTCTTCGAGAAACACGGTGTCCTCAAACTGTCGCATCTCGCCATCGTCGACACAGGACTTAAATGCCTGGGCCGCGACCCGAAACTGCTGGCCGCAAAATGGCAGCATCTCAGGCATGAACGGAAGGTTGTTTAGCGTTCCGTTGGGATCGAGCGTGGCGAGAATTTCCTGGGCAGAACGAACCTCGACGAGATCGCCGGGCATCAGGCGGGAACCTGTCCCATTACCATTGGCACTTGGAAACATTGCCTTAGCTGGCGCCGCGCGCCATCACGATGGCTGGAATCGTGCGAAGCAGGATCGAAGCATCAAGCCCAAGCGACCAGTGATCGATATATTCAAGGTCGAGTTGCATCCACTGCTCGAAAGAGAGATTGCTGCGACCGGAAACCTGCCACAGACAAGTCAGTCCTGGCTTCACGCTGAAGCGTCGCTTCTGCCACGCCTCTTCCATGCGTAGTGCATCTCGCACGGACAACGGTCGGGGCCCGACTACGCTCATGTCGCCGAGCAACACGTTAAAAATCTGGGGCAACTCGTCGACGCTTGTCTTACGCAGCCACTTGCCGACGCGCGTGATGCGCGGATCATTGCGAATCTTGAAGATGGGCGAGCCGGATTTTTCGTTGAGGTGCTCGAGGTCTTCCATCCGCGCTTCCGCATCGATGGTCATCGTGCGGAATTTGATCATGCGAAAGCGGCGTTTGTTGAAGCCGAAGCGCTCCTGCACAAAAAAGATCGGTCCTTGCGAATCGAGCTTGATGGCGACCGCCACTGCGGCAAACAACGGCGCGCACAACAGCAGGGCAAATGAAGAAACGCTGAGATCGATGAGGCGCTTTGCTTCCGTGCGCCAACTGAACGGCGGGACGCTGCCAACGGTGACAACCGGGACGCCATCGAAATCGACTGGTTGCAAGCGTGCCAGTTTTTGCGGGAACAGATCTGAAAGCACGTGGGTCGTGATTCCCTGCTCTTCCATGATTCCGACCGCTCTTTCGATTTGCGAGTAGTGAGACTTGATCGGAAGGGCCACCGCGACTTCATCGATCACTTCATTGGCGACAATTTCCGGCAGGTCATCAATCGTGCCGAGATAAGGCGCCCCTTCAAGCGTGCGCGTCGCGTATGCCGGATTGCTGTCAACATAGCCAATCAATTTGTAACCGAGGTCCTGACGCCGCGTGATTCGCTTCGCAAAGCCTCGCCCGCGATTACCGCCGCCCACGATCACGAGCGATTTCACGTTATGACCGCGTTGCCGCAATCGTCGCAAGTTAAATCGCAGCAGCAGTCGCACGCCGCCGATCAGTACAAAGCTCGCCACGGCAAACTCAATCGCGGTGCTTGTGTTGATGGTCGGCCACCGCCCAAACTGGGAAGCGACCAGCAGCCCGACAGAACAAATGCCGATGGCGCGCGCGACCTCGGTGAGTTCCTTTGTCAGCGAACTCAATCGGTGTGATGTGTACAGGCCTTGCGCCGCGAAGGCCGCGTACCAGGAAAGGAGCAACAACGCGCCGAGGATTGCGTTGATTACTTTCACGCGTTCCGAGAGATAGTCAAAAACGAACGTGGGGTCTTGCGCCGGAGCAAAACGAAACACAATGACCGCGCCGAGCGCGAGCAACGCCAGCGACAAGTCAGTCAGTTTCAGACAAAAGTCCGAAATGGTTCCTCGCGGATTGTTCATTAGCTCTAGAGACGTGGAGCCATGAAGGCCGCCACGCTGGCGAGCTTCATGAATCGTTCAATCTTAGAAATTTTGTCGCGCGGCACGAACACCATATCGCCGGCCTGCAGCGTGAGATCATTCTCGAGATCGCTCGTGCGGCGAATGCTCCTCAAATTCAGCAGCTTCACTTCCGCCATGTCTGAATTGATCTTACGAAAGACTACGACTTGCGAAGATTTCGCCGTCTCCTTCATTCCGCCCGCGAGCATGATGGCCTGAATCGCCGTCACGCGCTCGCGCATTTCGATTCGCCCGGGCGTGGCAACCTCACCCGCGACCACAAAGTACGGTCGCTGAAATTCCTTTAGCACGATGGTGGCGACCGGATCCTGCAATCGCTTGCTCGCCTGCCGCAGGATCGCCTGACGAGTCTCTTCAATCGTGAAACCGGCAACCTTCATATCGCCGCCGATTTCGAGCGAGATATACCCGTCCGGCTGCACGGTTATGGTCTGATTGAACTCTGGCGAGTAGCGATACTGCACTTCGATTACATCACCCGGCTGTAATCGATAACGGTCTTGTGTCACGGTCGTCAGTCGCGGTGGACGCAAGTCCTGCGCGCAGACGATCGCCGGGCTCGCGGTCATCAGAAGAAATATCAATAAGGGTAGTCGAGCTTTCATGTGCGTTTCTTCAAAAATTTAGAGTCTCCGATAGAGCCACTCCGGCACGGGATATCTGCGCTTGTTCAGCACAAACCCAAGGAACTCACCGCCAGCGTTTTCAATCGTTCGCTGCGCATTCAGAATCTCATCGCGGCGAGAATCGCCCGCGTCGACCACGATGACGACGCCATCAACACTGGAGGCGAGCATCGCGGCGTCCGCAGATTCTTTCAGCGAGCGGCAATCGATCAGAATGTTGTCGAAGCTGACACGCAGCGCATCAACTGAGTCCAATCCCGTATCGATCTGTTCGCCGTCTTGCGGCACACGCATGAGGAATGACCGCTTCGGTTCAACTGCGCGCTGATTACCGTTGCGTCGTTTGGCCGTCGGCAACATCCAGAGGTTGTCGATGTTGGTCGGATGACAATTCCAGGGCATTTGCAGGTAGTCTTCGACGCCCAGGCGCTGCAACCGATCCGAGTCGATCACGAGGGTGCGACGACCCGAGTGGCGGGCGAGCTCGACGGCAAACAACTGCGCGACCTGCCCCGCGCCGTCGCCTTCCGACGCGGCCGCGAACGCGATCGCCGAACCTTCGCGCAGCCGCTGCGATCCCTTCTGCAGGCTCGCGAGGAGCAACTGTAGGTTGTGCTGCTTCGCTCCATTCGTTTCCGGGGCGATCGTCGCAATGGCTGGTTCGATAATTTGCTCTTCGACTACCACGATGATGTCCTCTAACTCTGCAATTCGGCGACAGGCTGGGCTTCGATTATTTTCACTTCGCGCGGTCGAGGCTTCAGCAGCCGGCGACCTTTCGCCGGCACTGTCGCCAGAACCATCGCGCCGGTTATTGCTTCAAGCTGACGCGGAGTGTGTACGACGTCGCTCAACAACTCAGCGCCAAAGACGCTACCGGCACCAAGAAAGGCGGCCAGCACAATTCCCAGAATGAGATTCAATGGTCGATTCGGCCATGACGGCAGTTGCGACGGAGTCGCGGCTTCGGCGATCGATACGTTGGTGATCTTTTGTCTGTCCAGCTCATCAGCGATGCGCGCCTCTTCGCGCTTTTTCGCATAGAGCTGATAGTTGTCTTCGGCTTCCTTCTTCTCGCGTTGCAGATCGTCGTGCCGGGCGGTGTCGGCTTCCAGCTTCTTCAGCGATGCTTCATATTGCTGGAGCTGGCCCGCGAGCGTGTCGCGTCGCGCCTTTGCGCCGCTCTGATCCAGGCGCGCGCGCGCCAAATCCGTTTCCAACGTCTGCCGCAGAGGGTTCAGGTCGGTCGCTTCCTCGACCGAAGTTTTCTGATCGGCTCGCGCCAGCGCTTCGCGCGTGATCCGAATCTGTTCGTCGACTTCCCTCACCAAACGATCGTCGGGACGAAACTTGGTGAGCAGTTGCGTGCGCTTGTTCTGCAACTCGACCATCATGGTGTTCAGCCGCTCCGCCGAATATTGATTAGGAAGTTGGCGGCTCTGCGTTGTGATCCGCTTTGGCACTGAAGCGAGCTGCTGCTCGACCCGCGCGATGCGAGTGGTGGCTTCGCTGTACGCCGCATCGGCTTCGAGCATCTTCGCTTTCGCTTCGGCGGTCTTAACCAGCGTCAGGTCTTTCTGCTGGCTCAACACGACCAGATTGTTGCTCTGCTGAAAGTCGGTCAGCTTTTGCTCAGACTGTTTCAACTGTGCTTCATACTCATCGGCTCTGTTGTTGAAGAAATCGGCGGCGCCTTTCGGGTGATTCAACTGAAGGTGTTTCTCCAGATAGAGGTCGCCAAGGTTCTTCAGCACCGCCGCGGACAACTGCGGCGAATTCGAGGAGTAACCGATCGTGATGATGTTGGCTTTGCGGACCGGATTGATCGAAAGATCCTTTGTCAGACGCTTAACCGCGTTCTCAACGCGCACGGGCTCAGACAAGCTGCCGCCCAACAGACTGGTTTCGTAATTCGCTAAGCCAGTTTCGGTGACGACCTGCGTCAGCAGATCTTTGCTGGTGAGCAACTCGATTTCGGAATTGATTTGATTCTCGCTGACTTCGTTCTCGACGGTCGGAGCATTGACCGCATTGGTAGCCTCCGGCGTAATCGCGACATCGACGCGCTGGTTCTTCACCAGAATCTTCATGCGCGAGTCGTACCGGTTTGGCAGGAGCAGCGTAACAATCACCGTTCCCGCAACGACAGTCAGAAATGTAAGCAGGACGAGACCCTTGCGCCGAAACAGCGCGCCGGCGCTGTCGCGGAGACTAAGCGCGTTCGACGCAGGTCGAATTGTGAGCGAGTTAGCTACAGCCCCCGTAGTTAGCTGACCTTTCATACGGCACCCTCTGAAGGGGTTTAAATGCGGAATTCACGGGATTTTCCAGCCGTTTTCAATCCAACCAATGCTTGTCTTTGGTCATCAATGAGATTATTCTCGATTTGTCCCCAGTTCGCTTCTTTTCACGACGAGGGTTGTCATGAAATTCACAAACAGCTTAATTACAGTCTTCTTCATCCTGGCTCTTTCGACTGCGGCTTTGGGACAAGGCAAAGGCGTTGATTCGCAGAATCAGAAAATCACCGACAACAGCGCCAACAAGACGGCCGGGGTAAACGGCGCGAAGACCGATGTCGGAACCACGGGATCGGGAATCAATTTTGGCAAGGACAAGACAAAGGTGACGCCGATGCTGGCGAATCCTTATCGCCTTACCGCGCGACGCGACGTAATCATCAAAGCGATCGCCGACGTCATGCGCGATCGGAAGTTAATACTCGACGATGCCTCTTCGAAGCCAGACGAAGGCATCCTGGTCAGCCAGCCTTATACCTTCATCAAAGGCGCGGTAGTGACGCAATCGGAACTGAACCGGTACGCGGACGTCGTCAACGACAATACGCGTAGTTGGACGCGCGGACGCTACACCATCACCGTGGAAGTTCAACCCATCGACGGTGTAAGCGCGAATGTTTCAGTGAATGCAAAAATTGAAGGCCGCACCGATGGTCCGACAGGACCGGAATGGATCACCTTGCGCAGTACGGGTATTGCCGAGCAGGAGTTCCTTACCGCTCTGATCGAAGCCGTGACGGGCGGCGCGCCCTCGACTTCAGGCAAAGCGCCGCAGGTAGATTTGAAGTTTTCAGTAGTAGTAGCGAACACGGCAACCAAGGTTGTCACCGTCGATGCCACTAAGAAATCAGTAATACTTAATGCAAATCCTAAATCAACTAGAAACTGAACCCATCCCGATCGAGGAAGAAGAAAGGCGACACACGCGACGATTGCTGGTGGGTGTCCTGTGTGCGCTGATTGTCACCGGCAGTGTATTCGGCGGCTACCTGTTTCTGCGCAAACGACACGAGCGTCAGATTGCTGCCGCGGCGGCGGCGGAGAAGGTTGAGAAATCAAAGCCAAAGGTCGAGGTCATTGTCGATGACGCAATGATCGATGGAAGGAAAAGCATTCTCAGCGGCACCGTGCATAACATTTCCGGCGAGGCGCTGCACAATGTCGCAGTCGAACTGCAGCTGCGAAAGCGCGCCGGCGGCGGAATTGAGACGCGCGTCGTGATGCCCGAGACGACCGAGCTGGCGCCGGACGCGCGGGCGCGTTACAAGCTGGAAGTTGCGGTGCAGGATTATAGTTCGGCGACGTTTGCGAAAGTCCTGGTGAGCGATCCTCACGTCGCTGTCGCATTCAAGGCAATGCCAGGGGCCGAACGACCCGCGATGGAAGCGCCTGCTTCGAAGACGGTGGTTGTCAGCCGACCCGTTCCTAAAGGCGAAGAGTTCCTCAACACGGAAAAGAATCCTGGGAAAGTGCCCTAACGACAGTGACGAGTGACGAGTGACACGCAGTTAGAAATATTGAGCTTATCTCGTCGCGGCGATTATCAATTAATCACTTGTTACTGTCACTTCTCACTTCTCACTTCTACTTCGCCACTAGCCCACATAGTCACTTGTCTCTAGTCACTAGTAACTTGTCACTGTCTTCCCAGCCAACGATCTTCGTCATTTCACCGTCACAGCAGAGTAACAATGCTTGAGCGACTCAAGTCAGTTCGGTTACGATTGCGGTGACGATGCTCTTAACGAATAGTCAGGCCTTCGCGCTTTCCACGCGAATTGTTTTCCTATCGGTGATGCTCATCTTCATCACCTCGCAGAGCGTCCTCGCGCAACAGCCCCGCACTTCCGCGCCTTTTCCGGACGCGTCCTCAAACGGACGAGACAATAAGGACAAAGACGACGACCACTACGGTTCGCCCGAGGCCGAAATGCGCGCCAAGCTGGTTATCAAGGAAGAGAAAAAACGTTATGACGAACACGTCGAGCGTGCGCGTGAAGTTTTTCAATTGGCGAACCAGGTCAGCAAAAGCTACGAGACCCGAAAGATATTCAGTTCCGAGGATCAGAAAAAGCTCGAGCGGATGGAGAAGTTGACCAAACGTATTCGCAACGACGCGGGCGGTTCGGAATCGGACAACGACGTTGACGTCAAGGATATTCCACCTGCGATGATGGATCTAATTAAGAAGGCCGCCGATTGGGCTGATCAACTTAAGGATTTGGTCGAGAAAACGCCGCGGCAAGTCGTCTCGGCGGCCGTCATCGATCAAGCCAACAAACTCATCGGCCTCGTGCAACATATCCGCGGAACAAATCACTAAACAATGGGCGTGCTGAATCGGAAAGCCTGCGCTGGTGCGTTCGTCGCCGGTGTTTTACTGCTCTCAATAATCACGCCGGCCGTTCGCTCGCAAAAACCCACACCAAACACTGCGCCGGATCAAGATCATGATGTCGTGCGGGTCAACACTGACCTGGTGGTTCTAAATGCAACCGTCCTTGGTCCCGATGGGAAGTTCCTTCGCGGGCTAAGAGCCGCCGACTTTCATGTTTTGGAAGATGGCGTTGAGCAGAAGATCGCATCGTTCGGAGCCGAAGAGACTCCGTTCGCGGCCGCGATCCTGCTTGATACGTCCGGGAGCATGGAATCACGGCTGACGCTCGGACGCAGCGCCGCGATTCGATTCCTCGATGGTCTTCGCGATGAAGATGTTGCGGCCGTCTACAACTTTGATGTGAAGGTCGATCAGATTCAGGACTATTCGCCCGGACGAGATCTGCCCGCTAAAGCGTTCGGATTAAAAACCAAAACTATGACGGCATTGAACGATGCGGTGGTGCGCGCGGCAGACGATCTTGCGAAGCGTGAGGAGAGACGCCGGGCAATAGTCGTCTTGTCTGACGGCGGCGAGAATTACAGCCGCGCCACCTCCGACAAGGCGCTCGATCATGCGTTACGCGCTAACGCAACTATCTTCGCCGTGAACATGGGCGATCAGGAGGGCGCGAACCGCGATCTGGTTGCGGCAGGGATTCTAAAAAACTTCACCGAGAAAAGTGGAGGGCGCTACATCGATAAACCGGGCGGCCAAACGCTGCGCGATTCATTTGGTGAAATTGTTGAAGAACTTGGCCACCAGTACACGATCGCCTACCGATCGACGAATCGAGCCCGCGACGGCAAATGGCGCAAGACCGAAATCAAACTTTCACGCTCAGACGCGGCGGTGAGAACACGCAAGGGATACCGCGCCCCGAAGTAGCGCAAAGATTTATAACGTAGTTTCGTTTCGCGCGCGCTCGCGATGTCGCTCAATCGCAAGTTCAATCAGTTGATCGATCACGCGTGGAAATGGGATGCCGGTTGCTTCCCACATCTTGGGAAAACCAGAGACATCCGTAAGTCCGGGCAAGGTATTAATCTCGTTCAGCAGCAACTCGCCATCTTTCTTGAGAAAAAAATCCACTCGCGAGAGACCCGCCGCGTCGATGGATTTGTAGGCAGTTACCGCCAGCTTCTGAATCTTCTTAATCAAGGCTTGTGAAATTCGCGCAGGAACAATGAAGTCCACATTTCCCGTGCTCGAATATTTTTCGGTGTAGTCGAGAAAGCGCGCTGACTCTTCATGGATGACGTATTCACCCGGCAGGCTGGCTTGCGGATGGTCATTGCCGATCACCGCGCACTCGATCTCGCGACCATCGACGAGTGCTTCGACGATAATTTTGCGGTCGTACCGCGCGGCCAAGTTGAGCGCGTTCTTCAGGGAAGTCTTATCGGTAGCTTTCGAAACGCCGACTGACGATCCGAGATTTGCCGGCTTCACAAAACAGGGAAAGCCGATTTCGCGCTTAACACGACGCATGATTCCATCGTGGTCGTTCTCCCAATCCGTGCGAAGCAACCACGTGTAACGACAAATGGGCAGCCCCGCATCTTTGAATAAGGCCTTCATCGTCACTTTGTCCATCCCGCAAGCAGAGGCGAGAGTGCCGCAGCCGACAAACGGAATCGCGGCCATTTCGAGCAAACCCTGGAGCGTGCCGTCTTCTCCATAGGTTCCATGCAACACCGGGAAAACAACGTCGAGGCGCTCTGATTCCGAGTTACCGTCGAGCTTAACCAAACCGTTGCGCGAAGGATCGCCGAGGATCGTCACGTCTTCCCGAGCTTTCCCGAGATTCTGTTTAGAGAGCAATCGCCGGGTTGAATCGGGCAACAACTCGGCAGCCGCTGCGGGCGCCAGCCAGTTTCCTTCCTGAGTGATGGCGATTGGAATGACTTCGTGTTTTGATTTGTCGAGGGCTTCAATCACTGAGCGCGCCGACCGGATCGACACTTCATGCTCGCCTGAGCGACCGCCGAAAATTACGCCGATACGAAGCTTTTTTGGCATTTCTATTTTTCCGACAATAACGGTTACAAAATCCTCTTGCCCAAGGCCGATAGGATCAACTCGACTCCCAGTACTGCGGTGCGATTGTTTTCATCGAGCGCAGTATTGATCTCGACTACTTCCAGTGAACGCATGCTGCCAGTTTCCGCAATTTTTTCCATCGCGAGATGTGCCTCGCGATAACTCAGACCACCACGCACGAGAGTTCCTGAACCCGGCGCATCACGCGGATCGAGCGCATCAACATCAAATGTGACGGCAAATCCGCCGCTTCCTTGCGCGGCGACGCCGATTGCTTCGTCCATACATGCCGACAGCCCGCGCTCATCAATTTCGCGCATGGTAAAGCAGCGAATGCCCAGCTGACGGATCAATTCACGCTCACCGGAATCGAGATCTCGCGCCCCCACATGCGCTACTAGTCTCGGATCAAACTTCGGCGCAAAACCAGCGACGTTAACTAACTCTGGCACTCCGTACCCGAGCAGCGCAGCTAAAGGCATCCCGTGGATATTTCCCGACGGCGTCGTGTCCGGCGTGTTCATATCCGCATGCGCGTCGAAATAGATTAGCCCCAGCCGCTCGTCGCGCTTCCGAAACGCTTTGACGACCCCGGAAAGCGATCCAATCGCGATCGAGTGATCCCCACCAATCGTGATCGGCAACTCGTCGGATTCCACCATGCTTTCCGTTTGGGTCGCCAACCGCTCGCACGCCTCATGAATTTCGGCGAGATACTTCGCCTTGTCGTCGGCTTTCGGACGCGAGCGTGGTTTCTCGATCGGCAGGTCCCCGCGATCGTTGACCCGATAGCCAAGCGTGGCGATGCGCTCGATCAGACCAGCGACGCGGATCGCCGCGGGGCCGAGGTGAACACCAGCGAGACTCTGACCATAGCTCAAAGGCACGCCTAACACGCTCACCGCTTTTCCGACGCCCGGTGTGTCTGCGTTCGCTCGTTCGATCTCGCTGTCGGTAGTGATTTCGGCCATACGAGTGATGGATTGCTATTCAAGAATAGCAGTTCGAGGGAGATTTGAGGTATTGCCGTTTGATTCGCTACTTCGCCGGGGCGGTGGCGGCTGACAATTCCGGAGTCCGTCCGATTCGCTCGGCAAAGTCAGCAATCGTCCGTGTCAGGCCTTCTTTGAGCGCAATGGTCGGACGCCATCCCAGCAACTCCTTCGCGCGAGTGATGTTGGGCTGACGTTGACGAGGGTCGTCGGCCGGCAAAGGCTCGTGCTTCACGGTCACTGACGATCCGCAAAGCGCTTTCACCTGTTCGGCAAGCTCGTTGATCGTAAACTCGCCGGGATTTCCAAGGTTCACGGGTTCGAACCACTCATCAACATTCATCAGACGAATTAAGCCCTCAACCAGATCGTCTACGTAACAGAAGGATCGTGTTTGATTGCCGTCACCGTAAACTGTGATCGGATTGCCGCGCAGCGTCTGCACAATAAAATTTGAAACGACGCGACCGTCGTTTTCCAGCATGCGCGGACCATAAGTGTTGAAGATTCGCGCGATCCGCGTATCAACTTTGTTCTGACGGTGATAGTCCATCATCAACGTTTCCGCGACGCGCTTGCCTTCGTCGTAGCAACTGCGAATGCCCACGGAATTCACGTTACCCCAGTACTTCTCTGTCTGCGGGTGTTCCAGAGGATCGCCGTACACTTCTGACGTCGATGCTTGCAGGATGCGCGCATGAACACGCTTAGCCAGTCCCAGCATGTTTAGCGTCCCCATCACGTTTGTCTTAACCGTCTTCACCGGGTTGAATTGATAATGAATCGGCGACGCGGGACACGCTAGGTTATAAATTTGATCGACTTCAAGGAGGATGGGCTCGATCACATCATGGCGCAGCAGTTCAAAACTGTGGTTTTCCATCAGGTGGCGGATGTTCTCTCGGCGTCCGGTGAAGAAGTTGTCAAGACAAATAACTTCATGTCCGGTCGCGATCAGCCGATCGCATAAATGCGAGCCGATAAACCCAGCCCCTCCAGTTACAAGAATCCTCATCTCAGCCTTTCAGTTTCGCTTCCCGATCGTGCGGCAAACATCTTCGCGAATGTATTGCGCGGCACGACATCGTGTCAAGGCACTCTTACTGAGCCAATGACTTGCGCAATAGTTTAATCACGATGTAGGCTTGCGCCTTCTCGTCAGGTGATGCGATAGCGCCGCTTCAGCAACTCTCTCACCGGCAAGCAATGAGTTCGAGTAATCAAACCCCAATGGTCAGGCAGTACCGCGAGCTGAAGGCTCAGCATCCGGGAGCATTGCTTTTCTTTCGGCTGGGCGACTTTTACGAGCTGTTCTTTGAAGATGCGATCATTGGAGCGCGCGAACTTCAGATTACCCTCACCGCCAGACAGAAAGATAGCAACGAACCCATTCCGATGTGCGGCGTGCCTCATCATTCGGCCGCAAACTATATCGCCAAGCTGGTGCGCAAAGGCTATCACGTCGCGATCTGCGAACAAACTGAGGATCCGTCAAAGGCGAAAAAACTAGTCAAACGAGATGTCGTGCGTATCGTCACGCCCGGGACGCCGATCGATCCGCAGCTTCTGGAAGCGCGTGAGACGGTTTATCTCGGTGCTGTTTGCGCGCACGGAGACACCTGCGGCGCAGCGTTTCTCGATCTTTCAACTGGCGAGTTTCGCGCGACCCAAGCCCGCGGCAAAGATGCCTGGTCGGTGATTGCGGCGGACATAGAATCGTACCGGCCACGTGAATTGTTGTTTCCGAATTCGATCGCCGCGCTGGTGCGCGCCGGGTTTGTGCCTTCGCAGAAAACCGATCCGCTGCCTATCTCGGAAGCTCGTCAAGAGTCAGGCGCCAGTGAAGACGAATTGTCCGGCTCCCCACTTCCGAGTTCCGATCCCAACGTGGCGCTTGGCGCCACACTCACGCCCGTCGATGACTGGTTGTGGCAGGAAACGGAATGCGCGTCGCTCCTCATGAAGCAATTCGGCGTGCGGTCGCTGGACGGCTACGGCCTTACAAAAAAAACCGAGGCGATTCGCGCCGCTGGCGCCTGTCTTCGTTATGCGCAGGAAACCCAACGCGCGACTGCGGCCCACGTCGGCGACATTGTTTACTTCGAGCCCCAGGATCATCTCGTTCTCGATAGCGTTACGGTTCGCAACCTCGAGTTGGTGGAAGGACTGAGCGAGGGCGCGACTTCGCTCTTTAGAATCATTGACGAGACCGTCACGGGAATGGGAGCGCGGCTGTTGCGATCGTGGTTGCTGCGTCCATCGGTCAAGCGTGGAGAAATCGAAGCTCGGCATGGAGCCGTGGCGGAACTTCATACGTCACACATCAGACGCGACCGTTTGCGGGAATTGTTGAAAGAGGTCGCGGACGTCGAACGACTCGCCGGTCGTCTGAACCTTGGTTCAATGACGCCACGCGATCTGGTCGCGCTGAGACGTTCGTTGGATCAGGTTCCTCAGGTCCGTGAAGTATTGACCACTTCAGAGAGTGCCCTGCTGCAAGTCCTGCACGATGCGCTCGATGAACTCGCTGATGTGCGTTCGTTGATTGAGTCTGCGATTCAGGACGATCCCCCCGCAAAGTTGATCGATGGCGGAGTCATTCGCGATGGGTATTCGTCAGAACTCGATGAACTTCGCTCAATCAGTCGCGACGCTAAGCAAATTATCGCCGGCCTCGAGGCTGACGAGCGTGCGCGGAGTGGGATCGGCAATTTGCGAGTCCGCTATAACAACGTTTTTGGATACTTCATTGAAGTTTCCAAAGCAAACGCCACACGCGTGCCCGAAGACTACGAGCGGCGACAGACACTGGCGAACGCCGAGCGCTTCACGACTGCGGCACTAAAAGAGTGGGAAGCCAAAGTCCTCGGGGCTGAAGAGCGCATGTTGCAGGTTGAAGCCGAAGTCTTCGGCGCGATCTGTCGATCGGTTTCGGCTGAGACGCTTCGGATCCTGGCGACCGCGCGCGCCCTCGCTTGTCTCGACGCTCTAACGGGATTAGCGGAGACTGCGGTCAAACGTCGCTACGTTAGACCGCTGATGCATGATGGCGATGAGGTTGAAATCATCCACGGCCGTCATCCGGTAATCGAAGCTTTCAACCAGGAGCCGTTTGTTCCGAACAGCATCTATCTCAACAACTCAACGGATCGATTGCTGATCATTACCGGGCCGAACATGGGCGGTAAGAGCACCATCCTGCGCCAGACGGCGATTGTTTGCATTCTCGCGCAAATGGGTTCATTCGTGCCGGCCGAGAAAGCGAAGCTGCCTCTCCTCGATCGCGTTTGGACAAGAGTGGGAGCTTCAGATGATCTGGCACGTGGTCGTTCGACTTTCATGACCGAAATGATCGAGACGGCCGCGATCCTTCACAACGCGACGCCGCGCTCGCTGGTGCTGCTCGACGAAATCGGGCGCGGCACTGCAACATTTGACGGTCTTTCGATCGCCTGGGCAGTTGCCGAGTACCTACATGATTCCCCGGATCATTGCGCGAAGACTCTGTTCGCCACGCACTATCACGAATTGACCGAACTTGCCGAACGTTTGCCAGGCGCGCAGAACTATCAAATCACCGCAACCGAACGCGAAGGTGAAGTCGTCTTTCTTCACCGACTCGAACGTGGTCGAGCTTCGAAGTCATACGGAATTGAAGTCGCGCGTCTGGCTGGGATGCCGCCGGCAACTCTCGATCGGGCCCGTGAAGTGTTGCACCGGCTCGAGCGTTATGAACTTGACGTCTTCGCCGACGAGATCGCCGCGAGTGAAGTTCAACAGGCGACCGCCGTGGCGGCCGGAGCAGAAGCGGCGACTGATCCGAGCGTCGCTTTGAACAGCGCGGCAACCCGGGCCGCGCGCCGGCGAATAGCCGCACAGAATTCGCTATTCGATTTGGCGAATCAGAAGGTTGTCGATGAGTTGCGGAGCGCAGACGTTGAGAAGTTGTCCGACGCTGAGGCGAAGACTTTACTCGCTGAGGTGAAGAAGAAATTGATCTGAAGGCAGAAACCCGACTGTCAGGGAGGGTGCACGCTTTTGAGATTGATGGCACCCTCCCTGACGGTCGGGTTTCTGCTTAGCTGGCTTTCGCAGCATCGCGAATAACCAGGTCGAATGTGCCCGGCGCGACTTTGCGAAAGCGACTGTTACGATTAAGCGAAACGGCGATGCTAATCGTCGGATTGTTGCCCGTGAAACTGAATCCACCTTCCATCAGCCGATTGTAAATCTCATTGACATGAAGCGGACCCCCGGCCTCACGCAGAATCAGAGTCGTCGCCTGGGGAATTGTTCGATCATAGTAACGATCGTCAATCGGTATAATGTCCGTCTTGACCGGGGGCACGTTATGTCGCACGGGCATAGGTTGATGCGACAGCTCGGAGACAGCCAAACGCCGCTCTAGCTCGATATCCAAATCAGCGACCGATCGGGTTCCGACCTGAGTGGCCGGACCGGTCATCACGTTTGAAAGCAACCGAAGAATCGCAGCTTCGGTCTGCCCGGCCAACGTGTCCATCTCGGCCAATTCCGCACGGATAATTTCGGATTCTGATTCCAGTTCAGCCAAACGCGCAGCCAGACGGGTACGGGCCGCCCGCGACTGCCGCAGATTCAACTCCAGTTTGGCTATGAGGGTTTCGTTAGCCATGGACCTGGGCCAATTGTAAGTAGATGGGCCGAGATGCGCAATCGATTTTATCGATCGCGTTCGACGATGTAGGTGGGAATTGAGCGCAAGGCTTCGGCGTGCGCCGAGCCGTTCAAGCCATTAAGTGAAGCGCGGGCAGCCTCGGCATACTCCATCGCTCGTTCATGCGCGAGCGCGAGCGCGCCACTCTCATCCAGCGCGGAGAGCAAGGAATTCCGCGAAACTCTCTCGTAACTTCCGTCGGCAATCACGGTCTGAATCGCGGAGCGTAAATCGGGATCCCGCTGAAGTAGAAAGATCAAAGGCAGCGAGACTTTACCTTCCAACAAGTCCGCGCCGGCAGGTTTTCCGAGAACTTCTTCACTGCTCGTAAAATCAAGCAAATCGTCAACGAGTTGAAACGCGATGCCGAGATTCATCCCGTAATCACGCAACAGATTTTGCGTCTGTCGATCGGCGCCGCCGAGCAGCGCGCCAATCTCACAACACGCGCTGAACAGATACGCCGTCTTCCGCGCGATCACATCAAAATACTGTTCTTCCGAAATGTCCGTGCGACTGAGCAAGGTAAGCTGAAGCAGCTCACCCTCAGTCATCTTGCGGGTTACCGCGGTCAGGATGTCGAGAATCTCGAGCGACCGCTCCGCCAAACTGGTTTCGAACGCTGACATGTACAGCCAGTCGCCCATCAACACTGCGGTTTGATTACCGAACTCGGCGTTAATCGATGGCCGGTTGCGTCGGGTTTCCGCTCTGTCAATCACATCGTCGTGAACGAGCGTGGCGGTATGCAGAAACTCCATCACAGTCGCCATTCGAATCGAACTTTGATTCGCGCCGTCCCCACCAACCGCATAGTTCGAAAGGATCGTCAGCGCCGGACGCACTCGTTTGCCGCCGGACCGGCGAAGGTGTTCGCCGATGTAGGCGATCACCTGAATATTCGAGCGCGCCTGCCTTTCGAACTCTGCTTCAACCAATGCTAACTCAGGCGCGACCAATTCAAAGATTCGCCGCGCGCTAAGCTGTGCTTCTTCGAGGAAGGCTGTTTGTCCCGATGCGGTGGTCATTGTCAAACTGGCCGCGAGCGGCGTCGAAGCTAATTAGATCGATAATTCGTAAACTGCATGTTGATGCCAAAGTCTTTTGCCTTCAGCCCGGTAATCACTTGCTGCAGGGTGTCGCGATCTTTCCCCGACACGCGAACCATGTCGCTTTGAATCGATGCCTGCACCTTGGCCTTGGAATCTTTGATGAACTTAACGATGTCCTTGGCTTTCTCCTGCGGAATGCCTTGTTGAATCTGGACGTGTTGACGCACCGTACCACCCGCCGCCGCATCGACCGCTCCATACGAAAAAGCTTTTAGCGGAACGCCGCGGCGCACCAGTTTCTGCTGCAGGATGTCATTCATGTTGCGCAGCTTGGTGTCGTCCTCCGCGGTCAGCACCAGTTCCTTCTCTTCAAGGGCCACATTGGCGTGGCTCCCCTTAAAGTCGAAGCGTTGCCGCACCTCTTTAATAGTCTGATTGATCGCGTTGGAAATTTCCGCGCGATCAACCTGCGATACGATATCGAATGAATTCTGTTGGGCCATTTATGACTGGTATATCGTGAGGATAACATCAAATCACGGGCATGTGAAAGTGTTCTCTTGAGCTGAAAGGGCGGATGAGTGGGCGCCCAACTCGCGTGGGCGAACATTCATGAGACCCCGAAGAGCTTTGCAAAATTCTCGGAAGTAATTCTTCCGACTTCGTCCACCGGGCGTTCGTGCAATTCCGCCAAACACTTGGCCGTTTCGATCACGCGCGCCGGCTCATTTCGTTTGCCGCGAAATGGCACCGGCGACAGGTACGGGCAATCCGTCTCAACCAGCAGACGATTAAGCGGCAGTTGTCGCGCGATTTGCCGCAAATCCTCAGCCTTGTTAAATGTCAGCGTGCCTGCAAAGGAGATGAAGAACCCAAGCTCAATCGCTTGTTGCGCCATCGGCAATGCACCGCCAAAACAATGCAAGACTCCCGCCCGCCCATAGCCCGTCAATTCATCGCGGAGGATTTGAATCGTATCGTCGTTAGCTTCACGCGAATGTATGATTACCGGAAGGCTCAATGCGCGCGCGATCTGCAATTGTGTTCGAAACGCATTTCGCTGCACTTCGCGCGGCGAGTGATCGTAATGATAGTCGAGTCCGATCTCGCCCCAGGCGATCACCCTTGAACTCGTTTTCGCCAGACGAGTAAGGCGTTGCTCAGCGGCATCATAGAAGAGTTTGGCATCATGAGGATGAACACCGATCGCGCAATAGACTGACCCGTACTTCTCAGAGAGTTCGACTGCGCGTTCAAAAGCGCCGCTGCGAGGATCGCCGGTGCCTACGTTCAGCATCGTCGTCACGCCCGCATCGATCGCACGCGCAATTACCTCATCGCGATCTTGATCGTACTCAGGGCCGTCAATGTGGCAGTGAGAGTCTACAAGTTGATTCATTGCATCACTGCCCAGTTAAATCAAGATTTGATTACTTAAGGCGGGCACCGTTGGGAACTTCCTCGGCGAACGTCGCAATCACTGGCTTGCCTTCATCGCCAACGGACGCTGCCAGCAGCATTCCCTGCGATTCGTAACCGCGCAGCTTGCGAGGTTTAAGGTTTGAGACGACGACAATCTTTCGTCCGATCAGTTTTTCCGGTTCGTAGTACTGCGCGATGCCGGCGAGAATCTGCCGCGGCTTCTCTTCACCGATATCGACCGTGATCAGCAGCAGTTTGTCAGCTTTGGGAATTCGCTCGGCAGTTTTGACTTCGCCTACTCGGAGATCGATTTTCGCAAAATCGGTGATGTCGATATATGCGACGCCGGGCACCGCGTCCGCCTCGGTTGCACGCTGGCCGGAACCCTCCGTTGACCCGCCCGCTACCGCAGGCGGTTCTGAACTCTTATCTCTGACCTCTAACCTCTGCTCCTCTCGCTCCTGACTCCTGCCTCCTGACTCACTGCTCTTAATTTCTTCCATTGTCTTTGCCTTATCGATTCTCGGAAATAACGGCGTGATTTCTCCCGTCTGTGTTCCTGCTTTCAACCCACCCCAGGTTAACTCTGATGGTTGCGTTGTAGCTGCTTCGCCGGACAAGCCGAGCTGTCGGTAGATTTCGCGACTGGCATTCGGCATGACCGGATAAAGCAGGACGGACAACCAGCGCAAGGACTCCGCCGCGCGATAAAGAACCGCGTTCAAAGTTTCGCGTTGCTTCGCATCCTTCGCCAGATCCCACGGCTTTGCTTCGGAGATCATTTTGTCCACCCGCGCCACAATTCCCCACGCCTCTTCCAACGCGCGACTAAACGCAAACTCGTCGAAGTAACGCAAGAACTCGTCGCGCGCGTGCGAAACGAAATCCGAAATCGCCGATTCGTCTTCAACGCCAGCGCGCTTAGTTGCCAATCGAGATTCATCGGAAATCGCACCATCCGGAATGCGGCCTTCGCAGTAACGCTGAATCATCGTTAACGTGCGGCTGGAAAGATTGCCGAGCCCGCTGGCGAGATCGCTATTCGTCCGATCAATCAATGATTCGTACCCGAATCGGCCGTCGGCGCCGAATACCATCTCGCGCAGACAGAAATATCGGATCGCATCGATCGGGAAATATTTGTTCAGCACGTCCAACTCGACGGTATTGCCGAGCGTTTTGGACATCTTGCGGCCGTTGGGATCGAGCCACATGCCGTGGGCGAAGATTCCGCGCGGCTGCTCGATACCGGCAGCCATTAAGAACGCGGGCCAATACACGGCATGAAATCGCAGGATATCTTTGCCGACCAGATGCAGCGCCGGCCAGAACTTTTCGAATCCGGCGATGCGCTCGCGCTCTTCGTTGCCAAAACCAATCGCCGTGATGTAGTTCGTCAGCGCGTCGAACCAGACATACATCGTATGGTTCGGATCGTCGGGAACCGGCACGCCCCAACTCACAGATGTTTTCAAACGACTGACGGAGAGGTCCTGAAGTCCGCCGGCGACAAAACTCTTCACTTCATTTCGTCGCGCTTCGGGTCTGACGAAGTCAGGGCGTGATTCATAGAGATTCAGAAGGGCTTCGTCATAATCCGACAACCGAAAGAAGTAACTCTCTTCGGAAATCCGATCCAGCTTTGTGTCGTGCACGAGACAGCTTGGAGGATCGCCAGGCGTCGTCGGCGGCGCATACTCATCCTCAGATTTGTATCCCGCGCACGCCGCACAGAACCAGCCTTCGTAGTGACCTTTATAGAGAGCGTCGCGGCCCTTTGGGGTCTTTGATTTGGCTACCCGCCGCCATAATTCGCTGACGCCCTCGTAGTGGAATGGGTTCGTCGTGCGCATGAAAATGTCATAACCTCCATGCGCGGTATCCAGGCCAAACGCGGCAGTCATCCTGGTGAAATAGCTGACGACGTAATCCGCCTGTTCCTTTGGCGTGCGATTGTTCTTTTGGGCGGCACGCTCGATGTTGATGCCGTGCTCGTCCGTCCCGGTGAGGAAGAAAGTCTCGATCCCCTCCTGCCGCTTCGACCGCGCCACGGTATCAGCCACAATCATCGTATACAGATGGCCGAGATGCGGCAGGCTGTTGGCGTAATAGATCGGAGTGGTGACGTAGAAGGTCATCGGTAAATCGCGAATCGTAAGGACATCAGTAAATCGTGAATCGTGATTGATAAAGCCAAGTCTCTATTAACGATTTACGATTCACGATTCACTTCTTCCTGGCGAACTCATCCGTCGGATTGAACTTAGGCAGCGCCGGCAGATTCGCCACGCGCTTTCCAATCTCCAGCGCGAAATCCGCTTCCTGAATCATCGCCTGAAAGTTCCAGTCATCGCGGTATTCATCCGAGGGTTGGTGATAATGCGCTTGATTGTATTCCTGAAACTTTTTCTCACCCCACTCTTTGGTGTGTCCGATGTAATCGCTTCCCTCTTTCAAACTGATCGACGGCACGCCAACTTTCGCAAACGGAAAATGATCAGAACGATAGAATGATCCTTGTTCGGGTCGCGGGTCAGGCGAGATGCGCAAACCGCGCTCGCGCGCAATCTGATCGACGA
>JACXTT010003276.1_pt1 | contig 25087 bp, 21 predicted proteins | sample 9270951 | NCBI WGS metagenome assembly JACXTT01 (sample SAMN15532306, study PRJNA645909) | rock metagenome | isolation source: weathered quartz diorite | place: Puerto Rico | collected 2017-06-21
CATCAAGGGCAATTGGCACTATGGTGAAATGGACGCCGCCAAGCGGCTCGCGCCGGAGCTCACGATCAAGCCGATGGGCGAGGGCTTCACCTGGGACACCAAGAACCCGGAGCGGGACACCGCGAAGGCGCGGGAGTGCTGGGAGTTCGGCGTGACCGGGGCGCGGTCCGGCGAGTATCAGATGGTGATCTTCGACGAGCTCAACTACGCGCTGGCATATGGTTACCTCCCCGTCGACGAGGTCCTCGCGTTTCTGAAGACGAAGCCGGAGTCGCTACACGTGATCCTCACGGGTCGGGACGCGCCCAAGGAGCTGATCGACGTGGCGGACACGGTCACCGAAATGAGTGAGGTCAAGCACGCGTTCGCGCAAGGCGTGAAAGCCCAGAAGGGAATCGAGTTCTAACACGCACCAGGGAAGCGGTCATGCAGGCGTTCATCCACGAAAGGAGTCAGCATATGGAGGGTGTGAGGAAAGCGGTAGTTGCCGGCGCGGTCGCCGGGTTGTTCGCGTTCGGCCTCGCGTCGAGCGGATGGGCGCAGATGCCTCCCCCCGGCCATCCCCCGATGGGCGGTGGCATGGGCATGGGGAAGGGCGGCATGAAGGGACCCGGCGGGGGCGGTCATCCGGGCATGATGTTCTCCCCCTCGTTCTTGAAAGACGAGTTGAAACTTTCGGACGAGCAGATTGAGAAATTTAAGAAACTTCGAGGCGACTACGAGAAGGAGAGCATCCGGCGCACCGCCGACATCCAGATCGCCGAGATCGAACTGTGGGACCTGTTTGACAAGAAGGACTTCACGGCAGACCAAATGGAGAAAAAGGTTCGTGAAGTGGAAGCTAAGAAGACCGACCTGCGTGTGTTCCGCTTCAAGCAGCTCTCGACGGTGAAGTCGATCCTCACGCCCGAGCAGTTCGAGAAGTTCCGCACGCTCGGCGCGATGATGTTCGGCGGCAATCGCTACGGCATGGGCGGCATGGGAATGATGGGTGGGATGAAAGGCGGGATGGGTCACGGCAAGGGGTACGGCGGGTACGGATACGACTCCGACAGCAGCGACGAAGAATAATCCGTCGCGACGGGTTCTTCTCTGTGTAGGGGCGCACGGCCGTGCGCCCCTACGTTTTTTATAACATCCGTTTCGCCGTCTCGACGATGTGGCGGGCGCTGATTCCGTAGCGATCGAGCAGGTCGTCGGGCTTGCCGCTGTGCGGAATCTCCCGCACCGCAAGCTTCTGCACGCGGATCCCCTCGCTCCCCACGGCGCTCAACACGGCGTCACCCAGTCCCCCGTGCGCGTAGTGATCCTCCACGGTGAGGATGCGCCCCTGCGTCGCGCGCGCGCTGTCCATCACCGTCGCCCGGTCGATCGGCGCGACGCTGTAGAGATCGATCACCCGCACGGCGATACCGGCCGCCTGGAGTTGATCGTACGCCTTGAGCGCCTCGAACACGGTGACGCCAGCCGCCACGATCGTGAGCCGATCGCTCGGGCTTTGGCGGAGCACCTTCGACCCTCCGATCACAAAACGCTCGTCGGATCCATACAGGACCGGGCACTTCGGCCGCCCGGTACGGATATAGACCGGCCCCTGGTGCGCTGCCGCCGCTTCAACCAGGCGATACGTGGCAAACGCGTCGGAGGGATAGAGGACGACCACTTCCGGCTGGGCCGCCATCATGGCCAAGTCCTCAAGACCCATTTGCGAGGGTCCGTCTTCACCGATGCTGACCCCGGCGTGGGATCCCATGAGCTTGATGTTCGCGTGGCTGATGGCCGCCATGCGAATGAAGTCGTGGGCGCGAGTGAGAAAACACGCGAACGTGGCGGCAAACGGGATCCGCCCGCACGCCGCCAAGCCCACCGCCGCGCCCACCATGTTTTGTTCGGCGATGAAATTTTCGAAGAATCGGTCGGGGAACTGCTTGGCAAATCGGTCGGTAAACGTCGAGTTTTTCACGTCGGCGTCGAGCGCCACCACCTGCGGGTTGGCGGCGCCGAGCGCGACCAACGCCGTCCCGAACGCTTCCCGAGTCGCCACGGAGTCCGTCGCCTGATACGCCGGGGGAGCCATCGCCGTGACGGTCTGGGATCGTGGTGGCGTCGCGTCCGGCCGATGAATCTCGGGCTCGCCCGCGTTCGGTTGCAGTTGGCGCGTCAACTCGTCGAAGGCCTTCTGCGCTTCCTCTTTTTTAAGGGGCTTGCCGTGCCAGTCGGGTCGATCCTCCACGAACGAGATGCCCTTGCCCTTCAGGGTCCGGGCCAAGAGCACGCTCGGCCGCCCCGTCGTGCGCGACGCCTCGTCGAAGGCGGCCACCAGCGCCGCAGGGTCGTGGCCGTCGACCACGAGCGCGCGCCATCCAAACCCTTCCCACCTCGCGCGGTAGCCGTCCATATCGTGCTGCAACATGGTCGGATCGCTCTGCCCCAGGCGGTTGACGTCGACGATCGCGCAGAGGTTATCGAGACGGTGATGGCGCGCCAACTCCGCCGCCTCCCATACCGATCCCTCCACGGATTCGCCATCGCCCATGAGCACGTACGTGCGAAACGACGACCGGTCTAAGAACTTCGCGTTGAGGGCCAGACCGATGCCGGCCGACAGCCCCTGACCGAGCGAGCCGGTGGCCACGTCGACGAACGGAAGCCGGGGCGTGGGGTGTCCTTCAAGATCCGAGTCCAGGGTCCGCAGCCGGACCAGGTCGGCCTTGTCAAACAGCCCGGCCTCCGCCCACGCCGCGTATAAGAGCGGCGCCGCATGGCCTTTCGAGAGGATAAAGCGATCGCTTCCCGGACACCGTGGATTCTTGGGATCGTAACGCATGACCGAGAAGAACAACGCCGCGACGATGTCGGCCGCGGAACAGCAGCTCGACGGATGTCCGCTTCCCGCCGCGGTCGTTGCGCGCACGCTCTCGATGCGAAGAATCGCCGCCTTGTGCCGCAGCATCGCCGTGAGGTTCGAGGTTACAGTACCGGTCACGCTCATGTCTTCTCCTTTCGGTTTCCCCTCGGCGTCCGAAGACGCCCGCGGCAGCCTATCAAAAAGAATTCGGGTGAGTCAATTCCGGCCGCGGCCTTGCGGAGGCGACGCGCTCGGCTTCTCGGCCCGAGCTTGTCTTCCGGGGTCGGATTCGGTACGATCCCCCGCGTCGACCGTGTACATGATCCCCCTCGCTGCGAAGCGGGCCCATGGTGGGCGTTGGGCCAAAAGACGCGTGGGGTGACGCCGAAGAACCCGGACTCGTCGGTCGCGTAGGCGTAGGAGTGAGCGCACGGACACCAAGGGAGACACGGTGAGGTCGAAGGAGCTGCCCGAACGTCGGACGCGGGACGCCGAACCGCCTCCCGCGGTCGAACGGCGCGCCCAACCCTGTGCGATGGTCGTGTTCGGCGCGTCGGGCGACCTCACGCGCCGCAAACTGATCTCGGCGATTTACAACCTGGACTGGGATCACCTGCTGGCTCCGGGGTTCGCGCTGGTGGGCTACGCGCGCCAACCCAGAGACCACCACCAATTCCGGAAGGACATGTTGGACGCCGTGGACCGACATTCTCGGAGGCCCGGCGACCCGCTGACTTGGGAATCGTTCGCCGATCGGCTGTACTATTGCTCGGGCGAGTACGACGATCCGAAAGGGTACGCCCAGCTTGCCGACCTCTTGACCGACCTCGATCGCACGCGGGGAACCGAAGGAAACCGCCTCTATTACCTGGCCACCCCGCCGAGCCTGGTCCCCACCATTATCACCCGCCTCAAGGAGGCCGGCCTCGTCTCTCCTCGGGCCCGGGGCCGTGACTGGTCGCGGGTCGTCGTGGAAAAACCCTTCGGACGGGATTTGGGCAGCGCCACAGAGCTCAATCAGCTCCTCACAGCGGTCTTTCACGAAGACCAGGTGTACCGCATCGATCACTACCTCGGCAAGGAAACGGTTCAGAACATCCTCGTCTTTCGGCTCGGCAACGGCGTGTTTGAGCCGCTCTGGAATCACCATCACGTCGACCATGTGCAAATCACGGTCGGGGAATCGATCGGCGTCGAGGGCCGCGGGCATTACTTCGAAGAAGCCGGGATTCTCCGCGACATGGTCCAAAACCATCTCCTCCAACTGTTGACCTTGGTGGCGATGGAACCCCCGGCGGCGTTCGAAGCGGACGCGGTGCGCGACGAGAAGGTCAAGGTCCTCAAGGCCCTACGCCCTCTCACGGACGAGGATGTCGATCGCATGGTCGTGCGCGGCCAGTATGGCGCGTCTCGCGTCGGCGACCAGACGTTCCCGGGGTATCGCGGGGAGCCGGGTGTCGCACCCGATTCCACGGTCGAGACGTTCGTGGCACTCACCGTGCACATCGACAACTGGCGGTGGGCGGGCGTGCCCTTCTTCCTGCGGGCCGGCAAGCGTCTGCCGAAACGGGTGACCGAGATCGCGATTCACTTCAAGCGCGCGCCCTACGCGTTGTTCCGGAGCGCCGGGTGCGGCGCGCTGGAACCGAACGTCTTGACGTTGCGTATCCAGCCCGACGAGGGCATCTCGCTCGGGTTCGGCTCCAAGGCGCCGGGGCCGACGATCCGCATCGACCAGGTGCAGATGGACTTTCGCTACGCCGCCGCGTTCGGCGACGCGCCTCCCGACGCATACGAACGGCTCCTCCTGGACAGCATCGCCGGCGACTCCACGCTCTTCGCCCGGGGCGACGAAGTCAAATGCGCGTGGTCGTTCATCACGTCGATCCTCGACGCATGGGGCCGACGTCCCCCTCCCGCATTTCCCAATTACATGGCCGGCACATGGGGCCCGGAGGCCGCCGAAGCATTGATCCGCCGTGAGGAACACCGATCGTGGCGCGAGCCTTCGTAGGCGCCCGGTCGGCCATTGCGGTGACCCCGATCGTCGAACGCCATCCGACCCGCGAGGCGCTGGTCACGGCCGCCTCCGAGGCGGTGTCCGGCGCGATCGGCCACGCGGTTGCTCGGTCGGGACAGTGTCGAATCGCGCTCTCCGGGGGAGAGACTCCACGCGCGCTCTATGCGCGCCTCGCCGGGCCGCCGTGGGGCGACGCGATCCCCTGGTCACGGACGCACTGGTTCTTCGGCGACGAACGCTGGGTGCCGCGCCGGGCCGCGGAGAGCACCTTCGCGATGGCGAACAATACCCTCTTTTCCAGGGTGAACATTCCGCCGTCCCACGTCTTCCCCGTGCCGACCGACGAGCGCGATCCTCGCGCGGGCGCCGCGGCGTACGAGGCGACGTTGCGCGCGCAGTTCGGACGCATCCAATGGCCCGCGTTTGATCTGGTCCTCATGGGGCTAGGGGCCGACGGACACACCGCCTCCCTGTTTCCCGGCGACGCGGCGCTGAGCGAGCGCGGCGCGTGGGTCACGACGACGCAAGCGGGTTGTCCCATCCCCGACCGCGTCACGCTGACCATTCCGGTCTTCGCCCAGACTCAGGTGATGATGTTCCTCGTCGCGGGATCGAGCAAGGCCTGCGCTGTCGCTGCGACGTTGGCCGGTCCGCGCGACCCGATGCGCTGGCCCGCCCAGGGCGTGGCGCCGGCCGCCGGTCGGTGCCTCTGGCTGCTCGATGACGAGGCCGCGGCGCTGCTCTAACGTCTCGTGCCCTTGCCCCGCCGCCCTCTTCTCCGTATCCTCCCCCTATGATCCGACTCGACAACGTTGGGAAGGGTTACCGGCGGGGCTCGCACACCCTCTGGGCGGTGCGCGGGGTCACCCTCGAAATCCCGGGTGGGGAATTTCACGTGGTGGTCGGCCCGAGCGGTTCCGGGAAGAGCACGCTCTTGCACCTCATGGCCACCTTGGATGTACCGACCGAAGGCACCGTGTGGCTGGACGGACGAGCCACCGCCGCCTGTTCCGACGACGCTTTGACGTTGTTGCGGCGCGACCGCATCGGCCTGATCTTTCAATCCTTCAACCTCTTGCCGTACCTGACGGCGAAGGAAAACGTCGCGCTCCCCCGCCTGCTGCAGCGCGTCCCCCACCGCCAGGTTCAGCGCGAGGCGGACGAGTGGCTGGACGCCGTCGGCCTCACCCCGCGCGCCGACCATTGGCCGCACGAACTCTCGGGCGGTGAGGCGCAGCGGGTGGCCATTGCGCGCGCGCTGATCACGCGTCCCCGCCTGCTGCTTGCCGACGAACCGACCGGGAATCTCGACTCCGCGCACGGTCTTCAGATCCTGTCCCTGATCGCCGCTCTCGCCCCCCGGTCGGGAGCCACGACCGTCCTCGTCACCCACAGTATCGACGCGGCGCGGTTCGGACATCGGACGACTCGGTTGCGCGACGGCAGGATCGACGCGTGACGTTGTTTCGATACACCACGGCTCGGCACTTGGCGCGCGCGAAGCTTCGGAGCGCGCTGACGATGGTCGGCATCGCGCTGGGGGTCGCACTCTACGTCGCCATCCGATTGTGCAACGAGAGCGTCAGCGCGTCGTTCCGAGACACGATGTCCGCGCTGAGCGGCGCCGCCACCCTGGAGATCATCGGCGGCCAAGACGGGTTTGACGAGGCCGTATACGCGACCGTGGCGGCGACGCCGGGCGTGACGGCCGCGGCGCCGATCCTCCAGCGGACGGTCGCGCTCGAACGGGAACCGAGCGTCTCGCTCACGATCGTTGGGGTCGATCCGTTCAGCGAAACCGCCTTTCGGACCTACGAACTCGAGGGCGGACCGAACGATCTCCCCGAGCCGTTTTTGCGGGACCCCACGGCGGTTCTCCTCACTCGTTCCTTCGCCCACGACCATGGCTTCGCGGTCGGCAAGCCCCTTCGCGTCATCGAGGAGGATCGCGCCGTGAACCTGACGGTCGCGGGGTTACTCGCGCCCGTACGTCTCGCGCGCGCGTGGGGCGGGGGCGTCGCGTTCATGGACATCGCCGCGGCGCAGTGGATGTTCGGACGACTGGGCAAGCTGGATCGCATCGACGTGCTGACCGACCCCGGCGCGGTCGATGCCGTCCGCGCCGCGCTCCAGACCCGCCTTCCTGCGGGCCTGACGCTCCAACGGCCCGAGCGGAGACTGGCCCACGCCGAACGCGTGGTGCGCTCCTTTCAAGTCAACCTCACCGCGCTCAGCGGCATCGCGCTGCTGGTCGGGCTCTTCCTCATCTACAACACCATGACATACGCGTTGCTGCGTCGCCGGGCCGAGATCGGTCTCTTGCGGGCGTTGGGTGTGACCCGCCGACGCCTCCTCGCGCTGCTCACCGCCGAGTCGCTCGCGTTCGGCGCCGTGGGAGGGCTCATCGGCGTCCCGCTCGGCGCGCTGCTCGCGTGGGCCGCGCTCGGGACGGTCTCGCGAACCGTCGAAGCGCTGTACCAAGGCGCCCCTGCCCAGACGATCGCGCTGACTCCCGCGTTGGCGGCCGAGGGATTGGCGCTCGGCTGCGTGGTCGCGGTCGTCGCCGCGATGATCCCGATCTGGGAAGCCTTGCTGACCGTGCCCCGTGAGGTGCTCCACGCGGGGTGGGTAGAACGCCGCCGCCAGATGCGCGCCGGCCCCATGGCCGTCGTGGGTCTGGCGTGGTTCGCGCTCGCCGCGTGGGCCGGACAGGTCGGCCCGGTGAACGGGATTCCGCTCTTCGGCTATACCGCCGCTCTTTTCGTCGTGCTGGGCGGGGCGTGTTTGGCACCGTTGGCCGGCCTCGCGTTGGCCAGGGTGGTGGATCCGCTCGCCCTCCGGCTGGGATGGGTTGAAGCGCGGATCGCCGGTGGCACGCTGGCATCGACGCCCGGAAGGACGGCGGTGGCGGCCGGCGCACTGATGACCGCGCTCGCGATGATGGTGAGCGTGATCGTGATGGTCGGCAGTTTTCGTCGAACGGTGGAGCGCTGGATCGCGGACACGATCAGCGCGGACGTGTTCGTCACGCCCGCCGCGCGGGCCGCGGTGGGACCGAGCGCCCACTTTTCCGACGACCGCATCGTGCCGGCGTTGCGGGCCGTGCCGGGGGTCGCCGCGGTCGATCCCTATCGGCAGATCCCCGTTCAATACGAGGGACGTCCGATCCTCGTTTCGGGGCGCGATCTGACCCTGGTTGCGCAGCGCAGCACCGTGCTCTTTGAACGCGGAGTCCCCCGGGAGATTCTGCGACGCATGGCCGCGGGGGAGGGCGTCGCCGTGTCGGAAGTGTTGGCGCGCACCCACGGTCTGCGCGCAGGTGGGGCGATCACGCTCCCCACCCCGACCGGTCTCGTGACCTTTCCCATCTTGGGCGTGTTTTTCGACTATGCGACCGACGGGGGGCGGGTGTTGATGGACCGGTCGGCGCTTTTGAAGCACTGGAGCGATTCCGGCGTCAACGCCGCGGCGGTGTATCTCGATGCCGACGCGGACGTCGAAGGCGTCCGGGCCGCCATGAGCCGCGCGCTCGCGGCCGCGCACCGCGTCACGATGACGACCAATCGGGAACTCAAGCGCGAGGTGCTGGAGGTCTTCGATCAAACCTTTGCGATCACCCGCGCCCTGGACCTCGTGGCATTGGCCGTCGCCATGCTCGGCGTCGCCAACACCGTTCTGGCGATCGTCCTCGAACGACGTCGGGAGATCGGGGTGCTCCGGGCGCTGGGAACCACCCGCCGCCAGGTCGGCCGCATCGTGGTCTGCGAAGCGGGTCTGATCGGTCTGGTCGGGATGGCCCTGGGGGTGGCCACCGGGTTCGGCGTCTCGCTGATTTTGATCCGCGTCGTCAACGTCCAGTCCTTCGGCTGGACGATCGGATTCTGGTGGGGACCGACCGACGTCTTGGCCGCGGCCGGCCTCGCCTTCGCAGCCGCCGTCGCGGCCGGTTGGCTTCCGGCCCGGCACGCGGCGCGCTCACCGCTCGTGGAGGTGTTAACGGATGAATAGCAACCGAATCGTTCGGCGGCCGGCGCTCGCGGCGTTCGCCGCGGTCTGGCTCCTCGCTGCCGTTGGGACCGGGGAACCGGCAGACGCCAAGGGCTTTGCCGTCGCCGCGCCGGGCTACCATTTTGCGTTTCCGCGCGACCACGGACCGCACCCCGCGTATCAAACCGAATGGTGGTATTACACGGGGCACGTGACCGCCGAGTCGGGCCGAACCTACGGCTACCAACTCACCTTTTTCCGCCGTGGCGTGGACGCCGACGCGGTTCAACGGAATCCCTCCAAATGGGCGCTCCGTAACGTCTTCTTGGCACATTTCGCCATTACCGATGAAGCGGACGGACGTTTTCGCTTCGCGGAAAAGGTCAACCGCGCCGGCGTCGGCAACGCGGGGGCCAACGCCAAGCGGTTTAAGGTCTGGAACGGCCCGTGGACCGCTGAGGAAAAGGACGGCGCGATCGTGCTCTCGGCCGTCGCCGCCGACCGGTCGATCCTGTTGCACCTGCGTCCGTCGCGCGCGCCGGTCGTCCATGGACGCGACGGCGTGAGTCTCAAAGGCCCGGAGAAGGGACAGGCCTCGCACTACTATTCGCTGACCCGTCTGGAGACGTCGGGGATGCTCACCATCGGTGGGCGGCTCGAGACCGTGAAAGGCTTGAGTTGGATGGACCATGAATTCGGGAGCAACCAACTCTCGGAGGAACAAGTGGGCTGGGACTGGTTCGGCCTGCACCTCGAGAACGGGATGGATCTGATGGTCTACCGGATCCGACGGGCCGACGGGACCATCGAGCCGGTTTCGAGTGGCACGCTGCTCTTACCCGACCACACGGTCGTCCATCTGCCGCTGGAGGCGGTCGAGTATTCGGTCCGCGACGCGTGGACAAGCCCGGTATCGAAAGCCGTCTATCCGAGCCGGTGGAAGATCGTGATTCCCGACCACCAGATCGAGTTGTCGATCGAGCCGACCGTGGCCGATCAGGAACTGGTCACCACCCAAAGCACGAAGGTCACGTATTGGGAAGGCAGCGTCACGATCAAAGGACTCGTCGGCGGCCAACCGGTCGCCGGCGCCGGGTACGTGGAGCTGACGGGCTACGCCAAGTCGATGGGCAAGATGTTTTGACTCAAGCCTCGTCCGTTCCGGAACCGAGGTCACTTGAAGCGACCGGCTCGAGGAGAGCCAAGAGATCCTCGCGCTTGATCCGCAGCATCTTCTCTCCCGCCAAACGATACGCGGGCAGTTTGCCGCTCTTGATATACCCCCGAAGTGTTTGGTGATGGACGCCCAGAAATTGTGCGGCTTGATCCACGGTGAACAGCCCCTGCCCCATCCCACCTTCGGGCGGAGGAGGGTTGTCGCTGCGAACGGGTTCGGGGCGTGGTGTCGACGCGATCGCCTGGCGCGCACGTTCCCGCAGCGTATCGAGCGTCACCCCGCGCGCGGCCAGGAGACGGGGCAGTGCGCCCTGACCGCTCGCCGCCAGTCCCAGGACCAGATGCGCGCTCCGCGTCAATCGGCTCCCCATCCGCCACGCCTCTTCAGCGGCGGCCTGAATGATCGGTTGGAGCTGAGGACCCCATCCGCGCCGCGTTCCAATGGTTGGATCAGGCGATCCGGTGATCTCCTGCTCGCCGATTCCCAGCTCGCGAAGCACGGTCGCCCCCGACGGGTCCGCCGAGCGCAAGATCCCGAGGGTGAGATGGTCGGCCGAGACGCCGGACTTCGCGGCCCGTGCCGCGTCTTCCGCCAACTCGAACACCTCTCGCACTTCGCGGTACTGGGGGTCAGATCCCTGTCGTCCCCCGAGGCGTGGTCGTCGTGGAATTGGTGGCGCTCCAAAAGGTGGTCGCATTGTTCTCTCCTAAGTGTTAGGGCCTAGATATTTATAGCACCAAACATGATTAAATATCAATAAATAATATTTAACAGTAGACAGCTTGACCTATTTCACGCATCATTTATAGTATGGAGAAGCAAACCGCAGCGGAATTTTTTGAGGCGAACGAGGGTCCTCCGAACACGGCATGAATGCGCGTTCACCGATACTACCGACTATCGCGGCTCTTACGATCGCAGGCCTGAGCCTTGCCGGATGCGGGGATTCGCCGACGGGCTCGGGCGGTTCCCCCCCGTGTTGTGGGTCTGGATCCAGCTTTGTCTCCGGGCCCGGCTCCGGATCCGCGGCTTCGCCAATCCTCCGATTCGCGTACGTAGCCAACTCGAGCGATGGGACCGTCTCGGTCTACACGGTCGATGCGACACGCGGGCAGTTGCGGTCTCGCGGGTACGTGTTGGCGGGGACGACTCCCGTCGCGGTCGCGGTGGATCCACAGGGAAAATTCGCCTACGCGGCCAACCGCGGCTCGAATACTCTTTCGGGCTACACGATCGACGCTGACACCGGCGCGCTGACCGAGATGGCTGACTCGCCGTTTCAAACGGGAAGCCTCCCGTCTGCGGTCGCCATCCACTCGGGGGGGAAGTTCGCTTACGCGGCTAATCACGGGGCCAACACTGTTTCGGCCTATACGGTTGATCCCAACACCGGCGCGTTGACGCTCAAGGGAGCGGTCGCGACCGGAACGGGTCCGACCTCGCTGACCACCGAACCATCCGGCCATTTCTTGTACGTCGCCAATGACGGAGGCCTTAGCGGCGATTCCAGCGTGTCGGCCTATTCGATCAGCGCCACTACCGGCACATTGACCGCGGTTGGCACCGTCACCGCCGGAACGGGTCCGGCCTCGATCACCATCGATCCGGCCGGAGCGTTTGCGTACGTCGCCAACACCTCGTCCGGCACCGTGTCCGTGTTTTCGATTGATTCCGCAACCGGAGCACTGACGGCCGCGGGATCTTTGGGATCGGGGGTTGGGTCGGCGGCCGTCGCGATCACCCCCTCGGGAAAGTTCGCCTACGTCATCGACGCCGATTCAGAGACGATCTCCAGTTACGCCGTTGATGCCGCGACCGGGACCCTGACGGCGACCGGCACCCCGGCGCTTGCGACGGGAACCGATCCCAGCGCGGTAACCGTCGATCCCTCGGAGCAATTCGTCTACGTCGCCAACTCGGGGTCGGCCGACGTCTCGGCCTTTGCGATCACTCCCGTGACCGGGGTCTTGACGGCGCTTGGAACCGTGCGCACTCACCCCGGGCCAGCGTCCCTGGCGCTGACCGCGGGGACCGCAGCCGTGACCTACACTCCAGCGTTTTACTATGTGTCCAACAGCAATTCGTCCGATATCTCCGCGTATGCGGCCAATGCGACGACCGGCGTCTTCAATCCCATCGGGACCCAGCCGGTCGCCGCCTCGCAGGGAACACCCGTCGCCGTTGCGATCGAGCCCTCGGGGCGATTCGCCTACGCCGCCCATTCCACGACCGGCACGGTCTCGGCCTACGAGGTGGACCCGGATACCGGAGCGTTCAGCGCCCTCGGGACCGTGACCGTCGATACCAACCCCACGGCGTTGACCGTCGAGCCGTCGGGCCGATTTGTGTACGTGGTCAACGCGAACTTCGGATTGAGCCGCATCGCGGCCTACGCCATCGACCGGCAGACCGGGGCGCTGGCGGCGATCCCCAATTCTTCGCTCGATACGGGACTGAACCCCGTCGGCGTCACGGTCGATCCTTCAGGCCGATTCGCGTACACCGCCGATTTCGATTCGAACACCGTGTCGACCTACACGATCGCGCCCCTCACCGGAGCGCTGACCGCCGTGGAGTCCGTCTCGGTCGAAACCAACCCCAGGGCGGTGGTCGTCGCCCCTTCGGGCCGATTCGCGTACGTGATCAACGCCAACGAGAGCCTGAGTCGCATCGCGGCCTACGCCATCGACGCGGGGACCGGCGCGCTGACGCCGGTCGTCAACTCCACCACGCCGACGGGGACCAACCCGTCCGCGCTCGCAATCGACCCCTCCGGGCGGTTCGGTTACGCCACCAACACGGGGTCGAATACGATCTCGGCCTATACGATCAACACCGAAACGGGACTGCTCGCGTTCGTTCCGGCCACGGCCGCTGCGACCGGGGTTCGACCGACCGCCGTGACCGTAGACCCGTCGGGGGCATTCGTATACGTTGCCAACGGCGACTCCAACACGATCTCGTCCTATACGATCGACCAGCGCCTGGGAGCGCTCAGCCCCATTGCCAACTCTTCGGTCCTCACCGGCGCCTCGCCAAGTTCGATCGCATTCACCGTCACGATCCGCTGACCTCTCCGTCATCGCTGCCGGTTTGCTGCTTTTTGAGCCGCCTGAGGCGGGCCCGCATCCTCTGAGTCGGGATGACATCCCTCGTCGTCTCCCCCACCCCGATCCCACGTTCGTACGTTGCAAGCGCCTCGGCGAGGCGTCCCGCTCCTTCCTGCGCCTTTCCCAGCGGCCAGTACGCCGCGGTGTAAAGGGGGTTGAGTGCGACCGCGCGCTCCAGCGCCCCAACCGCCTCAGCGAACCGGCCGGCGTCCAGGTACGCCAGTCCGAGCGCAAAGTGCAGTGTGGAGTCCTCAGGATCCATCTCGGTCAGGCGCTCGAGCTTGTCGATGGGCAGGGGCATACCAGCATGATACCGCGAATCGTCTCTGCGGCGGGCAAGCTGTGCGTACGCGTATTTTGGTGTTGGTGGTGGAGCCCGTTCAGGAGTGGCCAGATGCAAGGCGGAGCGAGAACCGGAGCGGAGCGTACTCGTGTGTACGTGAGCACCGGAAGCGCAGCGACAACGCAGCAGATGGCCGCTCCTGGACGGGCTCCTAGAGTTGGAACTGCGCGTCGTACAGCGCGGCGTACAGCCCGCGGCGTTCGAGGAGCTCGTCGTGGCGGCCGGTTTCGACGATCCGGCCGCGATCGAGCACGATGATGCGATCGACGGAACGAAGGGTCGAGAGGCGATGGGCGATGATGAGGGTCGTTCGGTCGACGATCAGTCGATCCAGCGCGTCTTGGATCTGGACCTCGGTCTCGCTGTCGATGTTGGAGGTGGCCTCGTCCAGGACGATGATCGGCGGATCCTTGAGCAGCGCGCGGGCGATCGCCAGCCGTTGTTTTTGACCGCCCGAGAGCTTCACCCCGCGTTCGCCGATCAGCGTTCGATACCCTTCGGGCATCGCCGCGACGAACTCGTGGGCGTGCGCGGCCCGCGCGGCGATTTCGATCTCGTCGTCGCTCGCTTCCAGGCGGCCGTACGCCAGATTTTCTCGGACCGTGCCGTTGAAGAGAAACGGATCCTGGGCCACCAGACCGATCTGGTCTCGCAGGCTCGTCAACGTCAGCTCGCGCACGTCCCAGCCGTCGACCGTGACGCGGCCGGCCGTTGCATCGTAATAGCGCAGAAGGAGCTTGATCATTGTGCTCTTGCCTGCCCCGCTGGGACCGACCAGCGCCACCCGCTCGCCCGGCGCCACCCGAAACTCGATGTCGTGAAGCACCGTGACATCGGCCCGGTAGCCGAAAGAAACGCCATCGAACCCCACCTCGCCCCGGCTCCGCGGCAAGACGTGGGCGGCCGGCGTCTCGACCACCTCCGGAACGGCGTCGAGGACTTCGAAGACCCGCTCGCCCGAAGCAAGGGCGTGCTGGAGCATGTGGTTGACCGAGTGGATCTGGTTGATCGGGACGTAGAACAGCGCAAGATAGGAGAGGAACGCGACCAGTTCGCCGAGCGTCATCGCGCCTGCGACGACGTCCCGCGCCCCAAAGCCAAGGACGAGCAGCGTGCCGATCGACCCCACGAAGATCATCGTGGGAGAGTACAGCGACCACACGCGAGAGACCCGCAATTGCTCCCGGCAGTAGGCCCGACTGTGCGTATTGAACCGCTCGGCCTCGTGCGCTTGGCGGTTGAACGCGAGGATCTCCCGAATACCCGAAAGATTGTCCTGCAGGACCGCGTTGAGGCGGCCGGACTCGTGGCGGATCGCGCGGTACAAGCCGTGGACGCGCCGGGTAAAAAACGTGGCGCCCGCGATCAGGAGGGGGATCGGGATCAGCGCCAGCAGCGCCAGGCGCCAGTGCATGGTGAACAGGATGGCGGTCACGCCGATCAGCGTGAGCCCGGCCATCACCAGCGCCTCTACCCCGTCGATGAAAATTCGCTCCAGGTTGCTCGTGTCGTTGGTCACCCGCGAGACCAATTCGCCGGTGGAGCGTTGATCGTAATAGCGGACCGAGAGCGCCTGCAATTTGCCGTAGACCTCCTTGCGGAGGTCGTAGATCACTCGTTGCTCCAGGAGGTTATTGAGCCGAACCCGCGCCCCGCTGAGCACGTTCCGACCCAGGAAGGCCAGCGCGAGGGCGCCCATCAGCCAGGGCAGCGGTCCGAGATCTCCCGGCCGCACCACGGTATCGATCACCAGCTTGATGATCCAGGGCGGGGCCAAATCGATCACGGTGGCGAGGACCGCGCAGGCCAGCGTGGCAATCGCGAGGTGCCGATAGGGGGCCAGATACGTCAGGACGCGAAACAACGATCTCATGTCGGTGTCCCGACGCGAGAGGGACGCAGCATGCTCATGAACGGGTTATACCACGAGGCCGACCGGTGCGCAAACGACAGCCTGCTACGGTATGCTTGGCCGCACCCGCCGCCCGCCGGGACGAGCGTCGAACGCGTCGTGTTTTCTGGCTTAGTCGGGGAGCGGCTTACCTTTTGTTTCCGGAGCGAACAGAAGGACGATCATGCCGACCACGTAGATCAATCCGATGAGACTTGCGGCTTTCCCGGGCTCGACGCGTGTTCCCAAGTACCCCTTCAGGAACGCTCCTCCCGCGGCCAAAATCCGTCCGGCGTTGAAGCAGAATCCCGCCCCGGTCGTTCGAATGGCGGTGGGGTAGAGTTCGGGAAGGTAGATTGGAAACCCGCCGAAGATCCCGTTGTTGAAGAACCCCAACAGCGGTAACAACCACACGACCACGGCGTAGTCTTGGGGGATAAAGAACGTGACGGGCAGCATGATGAAGCTCCCCAGGCACATGATGAAGAACGTCGGACGGCGCCCCAGGCGATCCGCCAACGGGCCGAACGCCAGATACCCGGCGAGGGCCCCGACGTTGAGACTCATCACGGCGTAGCTGACATACCGGTTCAGCATTGCGGGGTCCGCCTGTTGCGCGACCAGGAGTTCCCGGACGAGCGTGGGGGTCCAGTTGGTCGCTCCCCACAGGCCGAAGACGGCCACAAACGCCAAACCCGCCCCGGCCAGGGTCTGGCGCCGAAGGTCCCGCTGAAACAACCGAGCGAGGCTGAAGGTCACGAGCGCCGCTTGGGCCTCCGATCGCACCGTGGCGCGGCGCGCCCGTTCGCGGTCACGCTGAACCGCGAGCCATCGGTCCGGCTCCTTCACCGTCGCGCGGACGAGGACGGTCATGAGCGCGGGGAGAATCCCGATCAGGAACATCACGCGCCATCCGTAGGTGCCCAAAAACATATTGGCCAGAGCGGCCAGGAAAAACCCCGCCGCCCAGGCCGACTGGAGCACTCCGGCGGCCTTGCCCCGCTTGGCTTCCGGCCAGGTTTCGGCCACCAACGCGGCCCCCGCCGCCCATTCTCCGCCGATACCCAGCGCGGTGATAAAACGATAGATGGCCAGATGCCACCAGGTTTGAGACAGCGCCGCCATCCCCGTGAAAATGGAATAGATGAGGATGGTGACGATCAACGTCTTGGTCCGCCCCAGGTAGTCCGCCGCGATTCCAAAGAGGATTCCTCCCAGAGCCCAGCCGATGAGGAAGAGCGAGAAGATGATCCCCCCGTACCACTCGATTCCTTCCGTCGAGCCGGACCCGCCGAGCAACTCGGAAAGAGCCGGGTGAAGGACCACCGCGTAGATGGTCGAGTCCATGGAGTCAAAAACCCACCCCAACCACGCGACCGTCAGCACCAGCCATTGGTATCCGGTGACCCCGCGCCACCACAGTTCCGTTTTTATCGTTCCTGCGGGTTGCTGTTTAGGGAGAACCATCACCGCGTACCCCGATGAACGACGTCTGCACGCCGGGCCCTTTCGACGAGCAACGTATCACGACCAGGGATTCGAACCGCCAACCGAGAGGTTCTCCGTGCTATGGGGCGGGCTACCGCTCCTCTGCCCGCTGCTCGGTTCGACCTAAAACTTCACGAGACTTCCCAACGTCAATCCCTCGCGCTTCGCAGCCCCGGCGGAGATTTCGAGGACGTACCGGCTCGGCGCCGGCGAGCGGTAGATGGGACAGGGGTCCGCGGCGCACGGCGGCGCCTCTTCCCGGATGGCGACGACGCGTTTGGCGTCGTCGAGCCAGACCAGATCGAGCGGGATCAGGCAGTTCTTCATCCAGATCGGGTGCCGGTCGAGGGTGGGAAAGACGAAAAGCATCCCGGTTCTAGGTTCGAGGCGGGCGCGAAACATCAACCCCCGCTCCTGTCCCTCCCGGGTCTGGGGCACTTCCACCGCGTAGACCGCCCCGTTCGGCAAGGTGACCCGCGATGGTCCCTTGGGTGCCTTTCCCCCGCTCGCAGGGCCTGCGGCCAGGAGCACGGCTACCATCACGAGCCTGGACAGTCTCCGAATGGTCATGACCTTGATGCGCGGGTACGCACGACACCTACGGTATCAGATCGGGTCGGCGGCACGCAATCGCCGTCGCACGGCTCGCCGATGACAGTGACGGACGACGTATGGTATGATCCGGCCTACGGAACACGTATCGCGCATCTGAGGAGGAGCACCATGCCAACATTGACCATGACGCCAACTGCACGCGAGCAGATCCTCGCGGCAATGAATATGGAGGGACGGACGGCCCATGGCCTCCGCTTGACCGTGAAACAGGCGGGAACCACCAACCAGCAATTCGGTCTGAGCCTCGTTGAGAAATCCACTCCCGATCTCAACGACGTGGTGGTGGACGTCGACGGCATCAAAGTCTTCCTCGAGCGCAACAACACCAAATTCATCGACGGCGCGTCGATCGATTATCTGACCGGCCCCACCGGAAGCGGGTTCAAAATCGAGAGCCCTTACAAGCCGCCCGTCCTCCCCGGCCTGCCCGGCACGCCGCCCACTGGTCCGCTGGCTGAGGCGGTCATGAAGGTGATCAACGAGCAGATCAACCCAGGGGTCGCCGGACACGGGGGTCGCGTCACGCTGGTGGGCATCAAGGAAGAGATCGCTTACGTGCAACTCGGCGGCGGCTGCCAAGGGTGCGGCATGGCGGACGTGACGCTCAAGCAGGGCATCGTGGTCATGATCAAAAAGGCCGTTCCTGAAATCAAAGATGTGCTCGACGTGACCGACCACGCGGGCGGGGCGAACCCCTACTACCAGCCCAGCAGCAAGTAGCCCCTGACCGCCAAGAAGGCGGCGTCTGCTGCGTTGTCACTTCAGCCTCACATCCTCACGTACGACCCAGTACGCTCCGGTGTCAGGCTTCGTTCCGCCTTGCATCCACCACCTTCTTGGCGGTCAGTCAGCGTTAGCTGATTTTCATGGAAGAGAACCAACATCGCAAACGGCTCCTGCTTCTGATCCCCTCCACGACGTACCGCGCGGCTGATTTTCTGGAGGCCGCGCACCGGCTCGGCGCTGAGGTGGTGGTTGGATCGGATCTGCCGCAGATCCTCGAAACCTTCTCGGAGGGTCGGACGGTCACGCTGGATTTCGACGACCCACAACGGGCGGTCGAGCAGATCCGCCTGGTTCCGCCATTCGATGCCATCGTGCCGGTTGATGAGGAGGGCACGTTCTTGGCCGCGACGCTCGCCGCGGCGTTGAAGTTGCCGCACAATTCGATCAAGGCGGTTGAGGCGGCTCGCGACAAATCGATTGCGCGCAGCCTGCTGCGCGATGCCGGCCTGCCCGTGCCCCGGTTTGAGGTGGTGCCGATCGATCAGGACCCCGGACCGGCCGCCGAGCGCGTCGGCTTTCCGTGCGTGGTCAAGCCCCTCGTGCTCGCGGCGAGCCAGGGCGTCATCCGCGCCGACGATCTTGCCTCGCTGCGCGCCGCGGTGAAGCGCGGCGCGGCGATCCTGGCCGACCGCAAGATCCAGAAGCGAGGCCCCGCGGCCCGAAAGGTCCTGATCGAACGCTTCATCTCCGGCCGAGAGTTCGCGCTGGAAGGCCTGCTGCGCGACGGGACGCTGGACGTGCTGGCGCTCTTCGACAAACCAGACCCGCTCGAGGGCCCGTTCTTCGAGGAAACGATCTACGTGACCCCTTCTCGCTTACCGGAAGCGACCCAGGCCGAGATCGCGCGGTGCGTCGGGCGCGCGACCGCGGCTCTTGGCCTTTCTCACGGCCCGATCCACGCCGAAGTGCGACTCAGCGAACAGGGCCCGTGGATCCTCGAAGTCGCCGCGCGATCGATCGGCGGGCTGTGCTCGCGCACGCTTCGATTCGGCACCGGTCTCACGCTCGAGGAGATCATCGTTCGACACGCGCTCGGGATGGACATCCCGAGCCTCGAGCGCGAGCGCCGCGCGGCCGGCGTGATGATGATCCCGATACCGAAGGCGGGCCGACTTCGGAACGTGCGCGGAAAAGACAGGGCAAAAGCCGTCCCCGGCGTCGAAGAAGTCACGATCATGATCCGACGCGGGCAATCGGTGGTGCCGCTGCCCGAAGGCAAGCGATACCTCGGATTCATCTTCGCCCGCGGCGAGAGACCCGAGTGGGTCGAGGCCGCGCTCCGCGAAGCCCACCGGTGCCTGCAATTCGAGATTGCTCCGTAGGCGAGGCCATCTTCACCAGGCTCTTCCGGTCTCACGCGGGGGGCCTTCGGTGACGCTCGCCCGGCCGCATCCGCCGGGCCGCTATGATGCAGTACGTCGAGTCGTTGTCGTATAGTCATGGACGGGGCCATCGCAACAGTCGGTGGAAGAATCTGGTGGTCCTGCAGTCGCTCGCGACACCGTGAGAGGACGCCGGTCAAATCTCGCCTCATCGGCCAAGCGGCTGAGGCGACAAATCGCGTATCATCGAATCGTTGATGGGTAGCCACGATACATCCAGAAGGCTGAAATGGGCGCTGGCGCTTGCGGCGCTTGTATTGACGTTGAGCGGCGGGGCTTGGTATTGGATGGCGCGCGCCGGTGAAACGCCCCAATATCAGACAGCCCTCGTCTCGCGAGGCGAGCTGACCCAAGCTGTCACGGCCACGGGGCAACTCAACCCCGTCCTCAACGTCCAGGTGGGCAGCCAGATCTCTGGCATGATTCAAAAACTGTTCGTCGACTTTAACTCCCCGGTGAAAGCAGGGCAGATCATCGCGCAACTTGATCCCGCGACGTACCGGGCGGCCCTCCAGCAGGCCGCTGGCGAGCTCGCCAGCGCCCGTGCCGCGTTGGAGTTGACGCGGGTCAAGGCGGCGAGAGCGAAGGAACTGCGCGCCAAGGACCTCATCCCCCAAGCCGATGAGGATCAAGCCCGCGCCGATCTGCACCAGGCCGAAGCGACCGTTGAAATCAAAGAAGCCGCCGTCCAGAAGGCCCGGATCGACGTGGATCGCTGCACAGTCGCCTCACCGATCGACGGCGTCGTCATCTCGCGCAACGTGGACGTCGGCCAAACCGTCGCCGCCAGCCTCAGTGCGCCGACGCTCTTCGTCATCGCCAACGATCTGGCGAAGATGCAGATCGACGCCAACGTGGCCGAGGCCGACGTCGGGGGGATCGCGATCGGCCAAGACGTGGACTTCACGGTGGACGCCTTTCCCTCGCAGACGTTTCACGGCAAGGTCGCGCAGGTGCGGAACGCCCCCATCACCGTGCAAAACGTGGTGACCTACGACACGATCATCGAGGTCGCCAACCCTGAGTTGAAGCTCAAGCCGGGAATGACCGCCAACGTGTCGATCATTGTCGCGCGCCGTGAGGGTGCGCTGAAAATTCCCAACGCCGCGCTGCGATTCCGCCCCTCGGATAGCCAGGAAAGCGCCCAACCGGGGAATTCGACACTCTCCGGGCAGGGACGAGGACAAGGCGGTACGCGGTCCAATGGAGCGACCGCAGGCCGGCCGGGAGGCGAGCGGTCGACGCGGACGGTGTACGTTGTGCCGGCCAGCCCGGCAAACGGAGCCCCGACCCCGGTGCCGATCAAGACAGGCATCAGCGACGGCGTGTCCACCGAAGTGATCGAAGGTTTAAAAGAAGGGGACCGGGTCGTCACCGGCCTCCGCACAACGCAGTCGACGTCGTCGCCCACGACCAATCCGTTCGGCGGCGGCATGCGGCGGTTTTAGCAAGGTGCTAAAAAACTCGGGAGATCATGCAGGCTGCTCAAAAAGCTCCAGATGCAAGGCCGCAGGGAGGAGGAAACCGGAGCGTACTGGGGTACGTGAGGATTTCCGACGACCGAGAACGCCGCAGATGGACTTTTTCAGCAGCCTGCTAGGGCGGCGATGAGCGCGTTGATCACGCTGGACCACGTGTCGAAGACGTATCAAACCGGCGACATCGCGGTGCACGCCGTGCGCGAGGTCAGCCTCGACGTCGGCGGGGGCGAGTTCGTCGCCATCATGGGCGCGAGCGGGTCGGGCAAGTCCACGTTGATGAACATCCTGGGCTGCCTGGACCGACCCACCGGCGGCCGGTACGTCCTCGACGGCGTCGAGGTGTCCGAGTTGGACCGCGATCAACTGGCCGACCTCAGAAATCGCAAACTGGGATTTGTGTTTCAAGGGTTTCATCTGCTCTCGCGCACGTCGGCGTTGGAAAACGTCGAGTTGCCGATGTTGTATGCGCGTGGCCTCACGACGACGCAGCAACACGAGCGCGCCCTGCGCGCGCTCGATCTCGTCGGGTTGGCCGACCGGACCGGCCACTATCCGAATCAACTCTCCGGAGGGCAACAGCAGCGCGTGGCCATTGCCCGAGCGCTCGTCAACGAGCCGGTCTTGCTGCTCGCGGACGAGCCGACCGGCAACCTCGACAGCCGCACCAGCGTGGAAATCATGGGTGTCTTCCAGCGTCTCAACGCCCAGGGCATCACCATCCTGATGGTCACGCACGAGCCCGACATCGCCCGGTACGCCACGCGCACCATCGTCATGCGCGACGGGCGCGTCGTCGAGGACTCGCCGGTCGCGGAGCGGCTCGCCGCCGCCGATGAATTGCGCCGGCTGGGACCGCTCCAGCCCGTGGGGCCGTAACGCGTGAGACCCGTGGCCACCGCGAAGATCGCCTGGCGTGCGTTGCGCCGCAATCCGATGCGGTCCGCGTTGACGACCCTCGGGATCATCGTGGGCGTAGGGGCGGTGATCGCGATGGTCGGCATCGGCAACGGCGCGAAGGCCCAAGTGGAAGCGCAGATCGCGAGTCTCGGCCGGAACGTCATTCTGGTCTTTTCAGGCAGCACGACGGCCAGCGGGTTGCATACCGGTATGGGGAGCGCGGGGACGCTCACGGTCGAGGACGTAGACGCGATTGGGCGCGAGATTTCCGGCGTGGCCGCGATCAGCCCCGAGGTGCGGACCGTCACCCAAGTGGTCGCGGGCAATCAGAATTGGGCGACCCAGGTGCTCGGGGAATCGCCGGACTACTTCGAGATCCGTCAATGGCCCCTCGCGGAGGGGACGTCGTTCACCGATCGGGACGTGCGTAGCGCCAACAAGGTCGCCGTGATCGGCCGAACCACCTCGCAGCAGCTTTACGGCGGCGACAGCCCGATCGGCCGGATCGTGCGGATCAAGAACGTCCCGTTCGTGATCGTCGGGCTCCTCACGCCGAGGGGGCTGTCCGTGATGGGCACCGATCAGGACGACGTGCTCATCGTGCCCTACACCGGGGCCATGAAACGGGTGATGGGAACGACCACCCTGCGCTCGATCAACATCCAAGCGGCCAGCGCCTCCCTCTTGACCTCCCTGCCGCGGCAGATCACGGAATTGCTGCGCCAGCGCCATCGGATCGGCCCGGGCCGCGACGACGACTTCACCGTCCGGACGCAGGAAGACATCGCCGAGGCCGCGACCGAGACCTCGCGGGTCATGACGACGCTGCTGGGCGCGATCGCCAGCGTCTCGCTCATCGTGGGAGGCATCGGCATCATGAACATCATGCTGGTCAGCGTGACCGAACGCACGCGCGAGATCGGCATCCGCATGGCGGTGGGCGCCCACGCCCGCGATATCCTCATGCAGTTCCTCCTGGAGGCGATCGCGTTGAGCTCGCTGGGAGGCGTCATCGGCATCGCGGTCGGGATCGTCGTGGCCAAGGTGCTGTCGGCGGTGGCGAACTGGCCGACGTTGATTTCGGTCGGGTCGATCGCCGTGGCGTTCCTCTTCAGCGCGGCGGTGGGTATCTTCTTCGGGTTCTACCCCGCGCGCAAGGCCTCGCGCCTCGATCCCATCACGGCGTTGCGCTATGAGTAAGTCGGTAACGCCTGCAGGCTGCTCAAAAAGTTCCAGATGCAAGGCCGCAGAAAGGAGGAAACCGGAGCGTACTGGGTGGTACGTGAGGATTTCCGACGACCGAGCACGCAGCAGATGGACTTTTTCAGCAGCCTGCTAGATCTAAAACGACAGACAGCCCTTAGATCTGACCCACAAAACCGCTTCCTGCTGAAATTCCGTTTTGTACGTGCTCGTGATCGCGCGAATCGCACGCTCGCTCTCCTCGGTGTTTGGATGAGCCACCGACAGGACGTGTGACGCCTCCTTTTCGATTATCCCCATCGCGGTCTGCCATTGGCCGGACGCCTCCCACGACGTGAAGCCCTTCGGAAAGCGGGGCGCGACCACCCGGTCGACGAACGCTCGCCATTCTTGAGCCGTGACCACTCCGCCCGGTCTGACGGTGCCGAAATACATCGAGTCCACGACGGCCAATTGCTCTCCCGGTTGGCAGACCACCCGTGGGCTCGATGCGCACGCTCCAACCGCAAGGCTGACGGCGAGCACGCGGCTGACGAGGATCCCCCGACCAGCGTGTTGTTTCATGGCGAGGGACTCAGCACGGGGAGATCCTGCTATGGTTTCGAGACGAATGCATTGCCTTGAATGTAAAACCGTAAGAGCCTTTTTGCCCAGCGCCCCGCGTAGTCCACGCCGATCCGGCGTTTTTTGACGATCGTGAACGGTTCGGTCGTCGGCGGAGCGGCAATATAGAACTTGTTGCCGAGCAAATCGCGGGCATTGAGGCGGCCGTCGATGCCCATCGCGTTGCACAGCAGGCCCGGGCCCTGGGTTCGTCCCCCGATATTCTTCACCGGCTCGAGCGCTCGCAACAGCACCGCCGACGCCAGACCTTCGCGCTCGGTCACGACGTTCATGCACCAATACATTCCGTAAATCAGGTAGACATAGGCGTGACCCGGCGGACCGAACATGACCTTGGTTCGCTCCGTCCGCCCCTTGGCGGAATGTGCGGCCAAATCGTGTGGCCCGAGGTAGGCTTCGACCTCCACAATTCTGCCGATGCGCTCCACGCCGCGCGACACGTGAACGAGGTGTTGTCCGAGTAATGCTTCGGCGACGGTCATGGCGTCGCGGTCATAAAAGGCGCGTGGCAGGGGGAGCACGATGCCCGGGCCGATGCGTTTCAGATTAACCCCACCTTCACTATGTCGCCACGGTCAGCTTTCCATCATCTCCAGCCGAGCTTCAAACTCGTGGCCGCATTGCGTGCAGCGGACGCAGTCCCGCTCCATGGTCACCTCGTCGATGGGGAGCGCCATCCCCCCGCAATCGGGGCAGGGTCTGGCGTGGGGGAGGTCCGCGTCCAGCGTCTCGTACGTCCCGCCGTGGAGGCAATACACCGGTTTGCCTTCGAACGACCAGGCGCGTCCCGCGAGATCCAGGACCGGCAAGGCAATGTAGTGGTGCGCCGCATAGTCTTCGATCTCTTTCCGGGTCATCAGCCGATCTTTGACTACCTTGTCGGTTGCCGCGTCATAGAGCCCATTGTTTTTGACGATCACCTTGGTCGGTCCGATCTTCATCGTCAACCCCTCCAGACGAAACGTGACCCAGACGAAGAACAAGACACTCGGGAGAGAACAACAGGATCAGCGTACTCTTTCTGACAGGAATCCGTCAAAAATCTACAACGATAGGCCCATAGGAGAAAACGTATCCTGAGCGACCCCAATTACGTTCGATCACATGCTGCAACACAACGGGCTGTTGCTCAAATCGATTGATTCCTTGTCGGGATTATGGTATCGTGGGCCATCCACGGAGGGATGGCCATGATGGGACAGCAACCGCCCCGCCAGGAGAAGCTGTTCTACCCC
>JACXTT010003277.1_pt1 | contig 25080 bp, 24 predicted proteins | sample 9270951 | NCBI WGS metagenome assembly JACXTT01 (sample SAMN15532306, study PRJNA645909) | rock metagenome | isolation source: weathered quartz diorite | place: Puerto Rico | collected 2017-06-21
GGGCGTATCGAAAACAACGCTGCCGCACCCGCCTTCACGCACGAGGAACTGCTGGCGTGGAACCATCTGACCGCAGCCGGCTTCCTCAACGGCAGCTTCGCCGCGGCCAGCGGCGACACCCTCGCCACCGATACGAACAACCCCAAGAACCCGTACAGCGTCTACATCCAGATCATCTACGACGCCACCTACGGAACCGGAACGCCACCGTCCAAGCACAACTTGAAGACGGGCAACCAGGTGCCGGTGGAGATCATTGCCGAGGTCGACCGCAAGATCGACGACGGCCTGCCGTTTGCCGGCGGCTTCCAGTATTCGATCTTCGTGCCCAATGGCGGCACAGCGCTGATCCCCGCGGACTGCGTCACCGGCGCCGGTGCGACGGCAACCTGGAATATCTCAGGAGGCAGCACCAACTGCGGCGGGGCCAGCCTGTTCTGATCCAGAATACTTGTCCCAGAAAGACGGGGCCTGCGGGCCCCGTTTCTTTTTTGCGGTTTCGATCCTCCGTGGTCCGCTTGCGCCCGGCGAAACGAGAGAGTGCGCGAACGCACAACGCTACGGGGCTGCAACTGGTCTGCTCGATCGAATCGCACGGGCAGCCGAAACCCGCAGCGCCTCCGCCGCCGCGCGTAGCGTAGGATAGCGGCGATGCGCAGCCCAGTGGAGACGAGCACATGAGCGTGTGGTCCATCTCGGAGAATTCCACGGCGGCCGTGATCGCCCGCTTTCTCAAGGCGCGCGGCGTGGAACGCGTATTCGGCCTCTGTGGCGGCCACATCATGCCGATCTGGATGCGGGTCGACAAAGAGGGCATACGCATCATCGACGCGCGCGACGAACGCGCCGCCGTGCACATGGCACATGCCCACGCCGAGATCACCGGCAGCTTGGGCGTGGCCTTGATAACGGCGGGCCCAGGCGTTACCAACGCGATGACCGGCATCGCCAACGCTCACGTCGCTCGCGCTCCGTTGCTCGTGCTATCGGGCCTGCCACCGACCTTCCAGGAAAATCGCGGTGCTCTCCAGGACATCGTCCACATCGACTTCGTGCGCTCCATCACCCGCTACGCGCGGACTGTGCGCGAACCGGGGCTGGTCCTGCAGGAGCTCGACCAGGCGGTATCCCACGCGTTCGGTCAGGGTGGGGACCCCGGACCTGCGTACCTGGACTTCCCCGCCAATACGGTGCGAGGCGACGTCCCCAAAGCGCTGCAGCTGGAAGAGCACTTTCGGCCCAAGCCCCCGGCTTTGCTGCCGCCGGATCCGCAAGCGGTGACTGCCGCGGTCGATCTGCTGTGGTGCGCGCGTCGACCGTTGGTCATCAGCGGCCGCGGAGCGCGCAATGCAGGGCCGCAACTCCAACGCTTTCTGGACCGCCTCGGTGGCGTCTACCTCGACACCGGAGAGAGCCGCGGCTTGATCGGCGATCAGCACCCGTCCGTGGTGGCCGCGATGCGCGGAACGGTCCTTGGCGAGGCAGATGTGGTGGTTACAGTAGGACGCCGCCTCGATTTCCAGCTCGCGTATGGTTCGCCCGCGGTCTTCGGCACCGCTCGCTTCGTGCGCATCTCCGACTCGCCGTCAGAACTGCGCGACAACCGGCGCGGCGCGGTCGAGCTGCTCGCCAGTCCGGCTGCAGCGCTGGAGGCCATCGTGAAAGCTGCCGGCGAACGCGAGCCGACGGTCGACCGGAATTGGGCCAAAGGGTTGCGCGCCCAGCACGAAGCGCGCGCGGTAAAGCTGCGCAAATCGATGTCCGCTGCCGCGCCCGGCCGCGACGGCCACATGCATCCAAACAGATTACTAGCGGCGCTGCAGGACAAGTTGCCCGCGGACGCCACAGTGATCGCCGACGGCGGCGACTTCTTGAGCTTCGCCCGTGTCGGGCTAAACGCCGGGTTCTACCTCGATCCCGGATCCCTGGGCTGTCTGGGAATCGGTGTCCCGTTCGGGATTGCTGCGAGCCTGGCGCAGCCCGATCGCTTGGTCGTCGTGGCCACTGGAGACGGTTCGTTCGGATTCAATGCCATCGAGGTGGACACGGCTGTCCGGCACCGTGTCCCGCTGCTCATCGTGGTGGCGAACAACGGCGCGTGGCAGATCGAGGTTTACGACCAAACTGCCACGTACAACCGCGTCGTCGGCACCCGACTGCAGCACGCCGACTACGCCGCGATGGCGCGCGCGTTCGGGATGCACGCTGAGAGAGTAGAAAGAGCGGAGGATCTATCTGCCGCGATCGATCGCGGGCTCGCGAACCGGCCGGCGTTGCTCGATGTGCTGGTGACCGCCGACGCCGTGTCCTCGGACGCCAAGTCGGGCTTGGCATGGGTTCCTGACCTGCAGCCGCTGGCGACCTGGGACGAGGCCGAGCGTAAGTGGCGGCAAGAGTAACTCGTCGCCGCCGCTGCTGCGGAACTCTTGCGCAAGAAACAAGTCTAGCGGATGCAAACGGCCTCTACGTTGTTGCCGTCGGGGTCGAGCAAAAACGCGGCGTAGTAAGTAGGGCCGTAATCGGTCCGCAGGCCGGGGCGGCCGTGATCACGACCTCCGGCCTTGAGGCCATCCGCGTAGAAGCGGTCTACTGCGGCACGTTCCGTAGCACGCAGCGCCATATGTATTCCCGGCCCTCCCGCACCGGCGGAAGCATAGAGCCACAAGGCCGCCTCATCCGGAGGACCGAGGCCTGCGCCCGCAGCATCGCGGGAACAAAGGACGAACCCGAGCCCGGCCAGTGCAGCCTGATAGAAACGTACGGCTGCCTCGATGTCTTTCACCTTCAATCCGATGTGGTCGTACACGACGTCCTCCTTTGGAAGGAGGCCATCCTAAGTGGCTGCAGCCAGCCGGGCTTGGAAAATCTTGCGGTCTCCCTTCGCCGCTTGACGGAAGCGTCGAGGCGAAACTCCGGCGGCGCGATGAAACGTGCGTACGAAGTTGGAGAGATCGGCAAAGCCGACGTCGAGGGCGACGTCGGTGATGGAGCGAGCGTCGTGGCTCAACAGGCGCGCCGCGTGGCGCAGCCGCGAGCGGACCAAATACTGATGCGGTGTCACGCCGAGAACTTTCGCGAACAGCCGCAAGAAGTGAAACGGGCTCAGTCCCGCTTGTCTTGCTGCGCCGTCGAGATCGATCGCCTCGTTCGAGTTGGCGTCGATCCAAAGCGCAGCATCCACTGCGCGGCGGCGATCGCATGCTCGCACTTCCGGCGGGTTCCGCTTCCGTCCACACACTGCTTCGACGAAGCGGCTCACCAGCAGCATTCCCACCTCGTCGAGCCCGGCGTCGCTGGCGCCGCCGGCCGCCGCCTGCGCAAGCTCGCCCAGCACCATGAGTTCGGGCAGAGGCGGCAATGCGCCGGCACGCCAGATCCAGCCCCGAGATCTCCCTGTTCCATGCCCGATAGCTTCGACGAGCGCCGGGGTGAGCTGAAACGACAGACATTCGTCTCCGCCGACGTGGTGGTCATGGGTGCACATGAACTCGTCGCCTGGACAGCCGACCAGAATCGATCCAGCCACCAGCTCGAACGACTCGCCACGAAAGCGATAGCCGAAGCTACCCTTGCGCACATAAGACACGGAAAAGCCATCGTGCAGCTCGACGAACGGCTTGTCGGCGGGTCCGGCGCTGCAATGATAGTCGAGCACTGAAATCGAGCCGCTCTGCAATACGGTGGCGATCGCCATTCCTGGGATTCTACCCGGCGCTACGAAGAGCAGCCACGGGGGCCAGCCGTGTCAAACCACTTGTGGGTCGAACTATGTCTTCGCCAGTTCAACCGCCCGCCACAAGTACCAGCTCGCCACAGTGCGATAGGGCCTCCAGCGCGCGCCACGTTTTTCCAGCTGATCACGGCTGGGCAGCTCGCGTTTCTTGAAAGCGATCGCGAACCCTTTGCGGATGCCGTAGTCGCCCGCGGGCAGGACGTCGGGGCGGCCGAGCCGGAACATCAAGAGCATCTCCGCCGTCCAGCGACCGATGCCGCGCACCTCGGTAAGCCGCTCGATGATCGCTTCGTCTTCCATGCGCTGCACCTCGGCAAGCGCGGGGAGCTCTCCTCTAACGGCTCGCCCGGCAAGGTCGCGCAATGAGAGGAGTTTCGGACGCGAGAGTCCGGCGCCGCGGAGCTTCTCTTCGGAGACGCGAAAGACGTGCTCGGCCTTCAAGCCCTCCTGCGCTCGTGGAAACAGCGCGCACACGCGTCCGAAAATCGTCCCCGCAGCCTTGGCAGTGAGCTGCTGGTATACGATCGCCTCGGCGAGCGCGGCGAAGATACTCGGTGTGTTCTTGAGCCGCATGCGAAACGGGCCGACAGCATCCATCACGCGCGCCAGCGCTGGGTCCGACGCCCGCAAATGCGCCACCGCGGCGCCTGGATCGAAACCGAAGACGCTGTCGCTATCGAGGCGCGCCACTGTCCCATTTGCCCGCGCGCCCTCAATCGACAAGAGCCGAAGCTTCGTCGCAACGCCGCCCTTGGCGGAAAATCCGCCTAGCTTGCCGCCGGCCGCGACTACCCGATGGCAAGGCACCACGATCGCGAAAGGGTTTCGTCCGAGCGCTTGCCCCACGGCGCGCGCGGAGCCAGGCGCACCTAGCCGTCCGGCGATTTCGCCGTACGACAGTGTCGCACCCGGCGGGATGGTGCGCGCGACCTCGTAGACGCGACGATGGAAAGGTGGTACCTGCTCCATGTCGAGTGCGACCGCAGAGAGGTCGCTCGCCTCACCCCGGAGCAGCGCGCCGATGGCGTTCAGTGCGTGCTGCACCTCGGGAGGAGGAGCCATTTCACGGGCGTCCGCAACCCGTGCCAGCAAGCGGGCGCGGGTCTCGAGCTCGCCCGCCTCGGGGAGCTGGACAGCGACGACCCCGCGCGCGCCCCAGGCGATACCGCACGCCCCAACGGGAGTATCGAACAGCGTGAAGCCGTGTACGCTCATGGTCACGCGGGATGGTAGCGCCCGCCACGGGCGCTGAACTTGGAGGATGTTGCTCTGCTGTCAATGGCCACTGGCTGGTTCTCCCGGTTTCACTGGCGATGGAATTTACTCTAGCATGAGGCTGGGCCGCGCTGGATGACAGGATCCTGGAGCCGGAGGAGGCAAGCCCTTTGCTTCGAGAGTCAATCGCGACCAGGCCGCGCGGTCGTTTTTAGGTAGAATCGGCCCGCGCGTCACCGACGCCACGCCAGAGGGGGAGTGCCAGTGGCGTTCGCAGTCTAGCTGGCCCGATGCTCCGAGCAACGTAACGTCCCTGTACCCGGCCCAACCACTCACCGTGCACTGGAACAAATCGAGACGAAGCGACCATCCCATGGTCGACCGCCGCCACGCCGAGGAGTTCCTCGCCCGGCTGCCACGGGACGACCCGTTCCGCATGCTCGAAGAGATCACCTACTGGCTGAAGGCCCTGCGCGACGCCTACGCCATCGTGCCGCAACGGGCCTACGAAGTAGTGGACCTGCTCGACGTGACCGCCAGAGCACCTCAGCGCAAGCTCACGTCGGACTTCATCGCGCTTGGCAGCCGGTACCAGAAATTCCAGGCTCAGCGTACTTGGAACAGTTCTTTTCAGTTCACCCGCGAGCTCGGTGCGACCTATCAATTCCTGATCGATCAGTACCGCCAGCACGTGACCGGCGCGGAGCTCCTGCAACCCGTTCTGCCCGTGCTGGTCGCCCGCGCGATTCGCGCGCTCAGGCTCGAGCTCAAGTGGAGCCTGCTGCGGCAAGGGCCAGTCGATCAGGTCTTATGGAAGCTGGCCGGCGCACTCTACTCCTACGCGGAGGGGGCCAACGTGGTCTCCGACAACCTGAAGATCTACCCGGGGACGCAGGAGTTCTCCAGCGTTCAGCTTGAATACCTGCAGGCGCTGATGCTGTGGGTCTCTGCCACCGACACGCTGCCGCCGGAGCATCTGCATCTGGTCGAGTCCCTGGTCGAATACTATGCGGGATTCTTCGCTCTGGTCCGCGCACCCAGGCGAGGCTGCCACTACTACGTCGACACGACGGGCGGCAGTCCTCCCGCTCGCCTCGTGGAGCGCGTCACGCCCGCCCCTGGCATCCGGTACTTCGGTCCGGACAAGGCTGCCAGCATGCTCGACCGCACGATCGAGACAATCAGCGAGCGCGGCATGGTGCCGCCCGAACTCAACCCCGGCGGTACGCACAAAGCCGCGGCCATACTAGAAGTGGTGGATCATCTGGCTCGCTATTGGGATCCCGCCCCACCCACTCGGGCCAGCGAGCGCGCAGCCGCCCTTGCACGCATCAGCGTCGTGCACGGCTTCGACTCCATCCTGGCCATGGTTTCAGGCGATTCCCAGGAATTGGACTTCGATTCGAACGTGGAAACCTGGAGCGTGGAAAACGAGAGCGAGAGCGGCTTTGGCGCGGCGGTCCGCGAGACTGCCAGCGACTGGCTGGAGATCGGCTCGGTGCTCGGAATTCGCGCAGAGGAAGGCGCCGGCTGGGGAATCGGTCTGGTGCGCCGGCTTTCGAGACCCGCCATCGGCACCATGTATGTCGGCATCGAATCCTTGTCCCGGGGCGTTGTGAGGGTCAAGGTGAGCCGGACGCCATCGGACGGTTCGCACCAGGAACTCGACGCGCTGCTACTGCTCAGCAGCGGCGAGGGAAGCGCTCAGAGGGGAGAGTTGGCGCTGATGCTGCCGCCCGGAACATTCGTTGCGGGTCGGACCTTGGCCATGCGCGCCTTCGACCGCACGTATGCACTTTTGCCCAGGGAGTTGCGGGACAGGGGCGAAGGTTACGAGCTGGCTCGGTTCCGAGTGCAATCGGAAAAAATTTGAGCTGGGCTACGGCATGGCAGCAGCAGGCTACTCTTGGGATGAGAACCCACTGGTCTTGCTGTCGGGCGACCAGCCGGTCCGACCGAAGCTCGGGAACGTCTTTCCCTTTTCCGCCTTTCGTCCTGGCTCCTTTTGGCTGTCCTGCCGTGTCGCTTTAGTATCGCAAATCGCTGAACTTTACCGCTTTCCGGCCGAGAGTAGATCCACGCCTATTGGGGTCGGGGCTTCCATCTACCACGAGCGAGGGATCGATATGATCGGCGACAGCTACGAAGTTTTCGGAACGGACACCGTATTCGAGATCACGGGCCAAGGTAAGAGCTACTGGGTGATGACCGTACGGTCTCCTCGAGGCGAGGAGCTTCGAGTCCACATGGAAAAGTCGGCACTTGCCGAGGGCGTCAGAGAGAAGAAGCTCAAGAAGCTGGAGAAGGCGGACGCCTAGTTCCTTTGAGGTCGATACACGTTGGGCGTACGTTGCAACACCAGAGCTCGCACAATCGGGGACTCTGCGTCCCCGATTCCGTCTTGATGCGCACCGACGAAATAGTTCGCTAGCGCGTGCCGAGGAAATCCGCCTTCCCAAGCTCCACCCCGGAGTGCCGGAGGATGTCGTAAGCGGTCGTGACGTGGAAGTAAAAGTTGGGGACCGCATGATTGAGCAGATACGGCATCCCTTGAAACGTTACCGGTTGGCCGCGGATCTGCAAGGTGAAGGACCTTTCCTCCGACCCGTCGATCTGTTCGGGCCTGAGCGTATTCAGGTAGGAGATGGTTTTCTGAATGCGGCCTTTCAGGTCCGGGAAGCTGGTCTCGGTATCTTCATATTTTGGGGGTTCGAGCCCTGCAAGCCGCGCCGCCACGCCTTTTGCGTTGTCTCCGGCAATCTGAACCTGGCGCGCCAGAGGCAGCATATCCGGGTACAGCCGGGCATTCACCAAAACTGACGGGTCTATCTTCTTGGCTTCGGCGTGTGCCGCACCCTTGTCCAGAACGGCGGCGAGATTGTTCAGCATGCGGATGAACATGGGGACGGAAGCTTGGTACATCGAAATCTTCATGGTTTCCTCTCGGATCTAGTCACTCGAAGCTGAGATTCAAGCGCAACGCGGATATTTCCGCAAGCGCATCCTGCCGTGTCAAGATGTCGCAGCCCCCTGGGCCAAGCCTAAACGGCTGCGTGCCGAGCCACGCGGCCGACAAGACAGGCAGGCGATCCGCTATTGCCACGTCACGCGCGAGGACGGCGCGGTAGCAGACTCGTCGCTGCTGGTGGATGTCTCGGCAGGTTCCGAGTCGATGTGACGGCCTCGCCCGCACGGCACCAGCCAACCTCGATAGCGCACGATCAGGCCGGTCAGCACATGCTTGATTTCCACATGGAAGCAGAAGCGGCCGTCCGCGGCATACTCATATGACATACCGCCAGGCGCCAAGGCCGCTGGAAGCGGAAGCCCGAAGAAACTCCAGCGACGAACCACGAGAAACAGCTTTTCATCGTCTACCACCAAGGCCAATGCAAACGTCAATGGACCAAAGCGCTCGGCCAGCAGTCGCTCTGAGCGGCCGCGAGCTTCCGTCTGCAGGCTCGAAAACGCTTTCCCACCGAAAGTGCGCGTCCAGACTTCGCCGCGTGCCGTCGGTTCGAACGAGACCTGAACAGGCACATCTTGCCCAGCTTCGGGAAACCCAACCAGAGTTGCTGCGAGACGCGACAGCAGCCCGCTTCCACGTTCGACGCTTGCGACACCTTCCGCTTTCAGACCCGGTCTACAATCGTGCATCGCCTGCAAGGGTGCAGGCAGCCACTTCCACGCATCGCCGAGAAGCCGTCGGTACAGTGGCGCTCGGGCGGTATCCGACCATGACTCTCGCCGTCCCGTATAAATCCGCCGGCTTTGAAACGATGGTTCGTAGTCCGCCAGCTCGAGATCGCGAACCGCCGATCTGGCGCCCGCCGCAGGCCTCGCCCCCGACAGGCTGCGGCGAACAATCGCTTCGACCGCCATCGAGGGAATGAACGGACCGTCATCGCCCTCCGCCAACAGATGCCAAGATCGTTCAATCCTGTTCCCGTCGACATCGGTGCCCTCGACCGACACAAACATGCCACCCCTGTGCTCGCCCCAACGAACGACATGGCTGACGAAATGGAACAAGCGCGCGAGTGGCAAGAGCGACGGGAGCAGTCGGAGCCGCACCAGCCAGGCCAGGCCGCTCAACATTCTGTGCAGAATTTCGCGAACCGGACCGACGCCCATCCAGACCGAGTCGAGCTGCGGCCACAACTCCGGAAGAACCTGCAGATCGGGGACATCGACCAGGGAGAAGCGCAGGTTTCTAAGCGGCAAACAACCGGGCGGGCATATCGTGTACCGCATCGTCTCCGTCAGCGCGTGTCCGAATGTAGAACGCCCGTGCCGCACGAGAGCGATGCGCTTGCCCGCGTAGCCTGCAATCGCACGCAGGACGTTCAGTCCGACCCCGGCGTAGGGCGACGGCGCGATTCCTCCCCTGATCGATTCCACTCGCCTCAAGCCCCGCGCGAGCTCTCGCACCACGGCTGCCGTCAGGACGGGAAAGCTGCTTACGCCCGACAGTACGTAGACACCTCGTGCCTTCGCTTGTGGATCAAACTGCACGACGCCTCTGACAAAATCGGACCCGTCCGCGAGGTCCATGTAGCCGATCCCGGCCGCGATACAGGCTTTCACGACTCGATATGGGTCGTCGCCATATGACTGGAACGGACCGGTCGCATCCACCAGGAGATCGGGTTGAATCTGCCGCATCTGACGCTCGATATCGCCATCTCGATCAAATCGAACCGCAACCCTTCGTGCCCCGGGCGGCAGTCGATCGCAGAACAGCTGCGCCTTGCGCAAGGATCGGCCAGCAATCAACAGCGTGAGTGTCTCGCCGTTCGCGAGCAAACGCGCGAGCCGCCCGCCAAAGGTCCCATATCCACCCAGGATTAGAATCCTCAGAGGCAGCGCCCTCATGACAGAAATCGATCCTTATGATCGACGGCCGGAACGTAGCAGGTATAGCGTCGCCAAACAGGCGAAACCGATTGCGCGCGACGAGATCGTAGAGCTTGTCTCTCACTGCGACGGGCAACACGCGAAATACGGCCGCGAGCGACCACGGGAATCCCAATCTCTCGGCCACGCGGATTGAGCCTTCCGACTTGACCCAAGCGATGCCGTCCGCAAGCAGAATGTTGGTTTCGTAGTTCTCCGGATCGAGACCGAAGTGAACGTAGAGCGCGTAGCCGAGAGGCGACTGCGCAGGCAATATGGCAAAGGTGGCTGTGCGATCCTGTCGTAGAACAAAGTTTGCCCATCCGGAACACAGTACGCAGTAGCCATCAAAAATGACGATGGGACGGTCGTCCGCAAATGCGGGGACTGTGGGATCTCGTCGATAGCTGTACGGTTCGCGCATACGCGATGACCTCAGGGCTGGAGATATTCTATCCGCCCGCGCCGCACTGCTAAGGGCTGAACTGGTGCGAATGGGCCACTGACGGGGTTGCTACGTACTACTCCGCTCTCGGGCAGATGCGCCCAACGGTTTGCGAGCGGTTCAAGCCCCCTGCCAGCCGACCCACCTGGCGAAGTACTCTTCGATCTCGGGATGAAAGAGGTACATGAATCCCCAGCACGCGAAGAGCAGATATCCGGTGGCCGATGCCACGATCAGCGCATCGGTTGCATGCAGGCCCCAGGCGAATGCAACAAACACGAACGCCCAGACGACGAGTGCTGCGACGAACACGTGCAGGGTGACTTGAGCGATGAGAACGTACCGCGCGGGCCGCCAATGGATGAGCAGCCCTCCTGCGATCGCAAGCTCGACAACGACCGCGACTCCGACAAGCAAGCTTTTCACGCCACTGGCGTCTGCGGAGACCAGGATCGGCGGAATGGCATGTGCCACGGCCCAAATGGCAAGAATCCAGATACCGAGAGGCTTACCTTTGATCAACATCGCTTTCCAGACACTCCATTCCAGAGGGCCGCAAGACGCCCCACATAGTCGGTGATAGCGCGTTGCCACACGGCTGCCTTGGCCGCGGTGTGAGGGACTCGGAGCGTAACTCCCGGGAGCAAGGTCATGGAAGTTGTCGCAACTCGGCCGGCCCGGCCGATGCAAGCACTGGATATGCCAGTGCAGGTGCGGAACATCCCTGGATCGGCTGGTTCCACTGAAAACAGAAAAGGCCTGGATACTCGCCAAGCCTTGGTTGCTGCCCCGAACAGAATCGGTCTTATACTGGTCGGAGTGGCCGTCACTCCGTGGCGGGCGCAGCGCAGGCGGGACCGCCGCGCGAGGCCAGAAGCATCAGAAGTTGATGCCGAAAATCAGCCGGGCTTCAAAAATCTGGTGCTCCGTGAGGTTGAGGCGCCCATCGCTCGGATTCCCCGAGATCTGCGGCAGCAGCGTGAACGTCGCCCACCACTTGGACGTTCCGTAGTGAATGTTCGGCCCGAGAAACCAGGCAGACGCAAGATAGGTGTTCAAAGTCGAACCTTGATACACCGAGTGGTAGCGCGCTTCGAGTCCCACCGACCAATTGGGCGTGAAACGATAGGCAGCCCCGAGCGTGAACTCCAGCACCGACTCCTTTTTCGTCTCGCCGTCCGCCTTTTCCCATTCCTGCTCGAAGACGGCGTTGGCGGCCAGCACCCACTTATCGCCGATGTTCTTGGAGAAAATCAGCTTGTATTCCAGTTCCTGCTCGTTGCCGTTGTAGGTGGGCTCGAAATAAAGGGCAATCCCGACGGGATCGCTGTTCGGATTGAGGAGTTGGTACTTCACCTCTGCAGAGACGCCCTTGAACGAGAACTTGCTCGAATCGCCTAGTCCCGGTTGCTGCCCAACGATCTGCTCCTGCTGGAAGTTGAGGTACATCGAGCCACTCAACTTATCCGTGAACCCGTATTCCATTTCCTCGCGAAAATCCCAGAGGAATTGGTCGAATTGATGATCGCCTTCCAGATATCCCTTGCGGAAAGTGACCCACTGTTCAAATTCCCAGCCGCCCTTTGGAATGACATCCGCATCCTGGATATAGGTGAAGAACCGTTCATCGGCCAGCGCCGGCGTGCCGGCCAGCAGTGCGGAAAGCACGCAAACTTTTGCGACTGCCGAAACGAGCAAAGCATAGGCCGGGCGGTCGGCCGCTGAACAGAGCCACGTCATCGAAATCCCCTTTACTTCGAAAGCGTTTGTCGAGCGCATCGCGCAGGAGGTGTCTCGTCGATTCCTCTCCGCTAGCGCGAATCATACTAGGAACGATTCGTATTACGCAAGCGGGTCCTTATCGACGACTTGCCGAGGATCGCGAACCTAAAACGCCTATTTCCGCAGGACTATCGGGAGCAACCGGTGATGAGCAGCCAGAATTAGGCTGTTAGCGCGCGAAGACAGAGCTGAAAACAACCAACGCAAGAGAAGCGCGGAAGGCTGCGTCCATCGCAAACCGGACCCAATCTCCATCGTCCAGCACGCCGAATGACGAGCTCAAACCGCGGCCTCGGCGCGGCTCAGAAGGACCTTGTCTACCAGGCCATACTCAGTGGCTTCGTCTGCGCCGAAGAAGTTGTCGCGATCGGTATCGCGTTCGATGGTGTCGATGCTCTGTCCCGTGTGCTTGGCCATGATCTGGTTGAGCCTCTGGCGCAAGTACAGGATCTCCTTGGCGTGGATCTCGATGTCGGTGGCCTGGCCCTGAAATCCCCCGAACGGCTGGTGGATCAACACTCGCGAGTTAGGCAGGCAACAGCGCTTGCTTTTGGCCCCCGCACACAGCAGAACCGCGCCCATGCTCGCCGCCTGCCCGATGCACAGGGTGCTGACGTCCGGCTTTATGAACTGCATGGTGTCGTAGATCGCCAATCCCGCTGATACCAATCCGCCGGGGGAGTTGATGTACAGTGAGACGTCCTTCTCGGGGTTGTCCGACTCCAAAAACAGCAGCTGGGCCACGATCAGATTGGCGGACATCTCATCGATAGGCCCCGCCAGAAACACAACGCGCTCCTTCAGCAGGCGCGAGTAGATGTCATAGGCACGTTCGCCGCGCCCGCTCTGCTCGATCACCATCGGAATCAGTCCGATATCGCAAGGGACGATTCCACTCCGCTCCCAGATCATGTGTGCTCGCTCATCGCTTCGCGAAGCTCCGCGGGCTCAGCCATGAATGTCCGGGATCGCGATTACAGCAGCAGTCTTGCACGCCTCTTTGCAGGCGCGGACCATTTCTTGACCGGCGGGGCTTTCAGGATCGACCAGAAAAGCGAACCTCCTCGCGAAGCAAGCACGCACCCGATTTCGATAAGGAAACCCGCGGTGCGTGGTGCTATCGAATGAGAATGCCGCGTGCGGCTCCAGCCGCAACTACCGAGAGGAATCCGGAGCGAGTTGAGACACGTGTTTGCACTCCCAGCCACCGAAGCGCAGCGCATATGCGCTGGAGCGGGACTGTTTCTTCAGAAGAGCCGTGTAACAATCGGCGTGAGTTCCTCGAAAAACCTCTTCGCCGTCTCTGATCAACACATATCGATCGCTCTTCTCCGCGTCATACGGCATGCGATCGACGCCGTCGTGTTCTATCTTGGGTTTCTTGGTTGCCATCTTCGTTGCCATCTCGACCTCGCGTGTTTTTGGGCGACTGAAGCACAGCCCACTGGGCAGCCCCAACGAAGCGAACTCGGGGCCGCAGGTCGCAACTGTACCATGTCGGCCACGCTCCGGGCGCAGGGTCGGTCTGCGCTTGACTGCGAGCTTCTGCGGCGGCCGCGTCTAGGATCGGCGGAAACACCACGGCCCCTCGCATCGGGGCCCCGGCAATCGCACCGCGCCGGCCGCCGCTCGTTCCGGTGAAGCGCGCTTATTGAAGTCCCAGCAGCGGACGGGGATCCGACGCCCGCCAGCACGGCAGGGCTTCGACCCGAGCCATCCAGGTGCGCAAGTTCGGAAACCCCTCGAGCGGCAATTGCTGATACGGGTGCAGGTGCATGGGCGCCGCGATCGCGATATCTGCAATCGTCACGTTCTGCCCTGCGATCCACGGCTGCTTGGCCAGACGCTCCTCCACGATACCCGCGAGGAGATGAAACTTCGGCGCGTTGGCCTCCAGCACCGCCGCATCGGGCTTGGCTTGCAGCAGGGGCTTCACGACATTTTCGACGAGGTACACGTAGCACGCGGGGAACCACTGGTTGGACTCCCACAGGAGCCAGCGATTGATGTCCGCCCTGGTGCGAAGGTCGGTCGGATAGTAGGCCGCCTTGTTGCCTTTGTCCGCCGCGTATTGAAGAATCGCGTTCGACTCCCAAAGAACGAAGTCGCCATCGACGAGCGCGGGCAGAGAGCCGTTTGGGTTGATCGCCAGGTACTCGGGCTTTTTCTGGCCCTGGTTGAAGTAGTCCACCTTGACCGGCTCGTACTCCGTTCCCAGCAGGTTGAATCCCGCGACAATCTTGCGACAGTTGACCGTGCACGGATCGAAATAGAGTTTCATGCTTCCTCCTCGCCTGGATGATGATGTCCGGCCGCTCGATCTCTGCGGTTCGGCTTGCCGATTGGCTGACTTACCTCTCGTTGTACGCTGACGACTTTAGCAAGGTTTTCCGCATTAAGCCACGCTTCTACACCCAAAGCATCGGCGCAGTTCCCCTCACCGCCATATTGCTGTGCGGCAGGTGCGAGACGGTTAGGGCATGGGCAAGGGATCATGCTCCCTGTAAGATCCACGCACGCACGACAGCCGCTCGCGCGGCGCTACACTAGCTCATGGCGCAGTCTGGCAGCCACGATCGGGACTGGTTCGAAGGGGGCGTTACGCTGAAAGGAAATCGAGAGATGAGAGAGAGCTTGTTTTCCCTGGATGGGCGCGTTGCGTTGGGTACCGGTGGAAACAGGGGCATCGGCCGTGAGCTTGCGCTTGCCCTCCGAGACGCGGGTGCCCGCATCGCAATCGGTGCCCGTCGCCCGGACCGCAATGCCGTCGTGTTGAAGGAACTGGGAGCGGAGGCCGCTGCGTTCGAGCTCGACGTAGGTGACGAGGCGTCCGTCGAGCAGACAATCAAGGGGGTTGCAAAGCGCTTTGGGCGGCTCGATATCCTGGTCAACAACGCGGGCGCGGTGAACCGTACGTCGGTGATGGAGCTGGAACTCGCGGCGTGGGAAAGGGTGATGAAGGTCAATCTGACCGGCACCTTTCTGTGCACGAAGCATGCAGCGCGCTTGATGAAGTCCCAGGGGTCGGGGAAAATCATCAATATCTCTTCGGTCTACGGACTCACTGCGCCAAGCAAAGGACTGCAAGTCCCGTACACAGCGTCGAAACACGGGGTAATCGGGCTCACCCGGGTCAATGCCGTGGAGCTAGCCCCGCTCGGCATCCAGGTGAATGCGATCGCTCCCGGCTATTTCATGACCGAGATGACCGCTGAACTGAGCGGCACGCCGCTCGAGCAGGCATTGATTCGCAGGACGCCCAGCGGCCGCCTGGGAAACACGGGGGACCTGGTCGGGACCTGCCTGTACTTTGCATCACGGGCCTCTGACCACGTCACCGGGGTCTGCCTCCCCGTAGATGGGGGCTACATCGCTTCGGACGGCATGGATAGAGGTTGAGCCAAGCCGTTTGGCCCGGGCCCAGCAAACAGGGGAAGAGTTCTTCGGCGCAAGAAGCCAGATCAGCAGGGAAACAGTCATGACAAAGGAATCGTCCGTACGCTCGACGCTCAATTACACCCTGGACAACGGCATCACCCCCGCGCACTACTTCTACGAGCCGGAACCGGGGACTGTTCTCAATCCACCCGGTAACGACCCTCGAGAGGTCTCGATCTTCGATGGCTGGGGCAAGCTTGACGAATTCAGCCTCGACCGTGAGGGGTTCGAGCTGAGGCACTGGGATCTCCCTTTCACGCGCTTCGACGACGACAGCGCGGTGCGCGGCGAGTTCTTCAACGCCGTGGCGGAGTTCCTGCGTGCCCAGGTGGGGGCCAAGCGTGTTCACGTCTTCGACTACAACATCCGCGCCAAGACCGTTGCGACTCCCACCACGTTGGCGGCCAACCCCGTCAGGCTGGTGCACAGCGACTACACGGTTGTATCGGGTCCACAGCGCGTCAGGGATGTGCTGCCCCGCGAGGCTGAGACCTTGCTCAAGAGGCGAATCGCCTTTTTCAACTTGTGGAAGCCGATTCGCCGTCGGGTCGAGGAGTTGCCCCTCGCGATGTGTGACGTGGGTTCGACCGTTCCAGAAGACAGGATACGCCTGGAGCTACGCTACCCCGACCGCACCGGCGAGATTTACACGCTTCGCTACTCGCGCGACCATCGCTGGTACTACTTTCCAAAGATGGAAGTGAATCAGGCGTTGCTGCTGAAGTGCTACGACTCGGAGACGGATGGACGCGCACGGTTCATGCCGCACAGCGCGTTCGAAGACCCCACCAGCCCCCCCGGTGCACCGCCACGCGAAAGTATCGAGGTGCGCACGATCGCCTTTTTCTAGCGACGGTCGTCCTTCGCGTCAGAACGCACCGGTTGGATGGCGGTTAGGGCTTCTCGACCAGATGCCCGGCAACAACTGGCGTCCCACAGTACATGCAGGCGCGTTGCCGGGTGTGCGTGGGTCGTCCGCATTTCGTGCACATCATCGGTCGTCCGGTGATCCGCCCATCCCGCTTCCCGTCTCGCAAATCGATCTCTTCGATCTTCTTCGCGATGTCCGCATCGGTCAGGTCAGTCTCTTGACGCACTACTTCCCACAGTGCCTGGCACACCAGGGCTAAACCGTCGATCTTCGCTTCCAAGCGGAGCACCTCCGAGTGCATCCGATCAGATGCCTGGACGGCATCGCGTCTCGCCGTATCTGCCTTCCACGACGCGGAATCTATCTGCGCCTGCTGGAACATATCCCAGATGTCGATCATTGAGGAGCCTTTGATAGATAGGGGTTCGACCGGCCAGGCCGGTTATCGTCGTCCTGTACCGGCACCTTTAGCATCAATTGGCGTCATGAAAAATTACCCCGACCGTGTAACGACGTCCTGTGCGAACGCGGCTCACGCCATGCCGGAGGTTTACTCGATACACACCCCGAGCGCCCGCAACGGGGCGATGGTGGACCGCGAACACCGCAGCATCGCCTTGACCAAGCGGGACAACTTCCGGTCGCGACTGCATGCGTGGGCGCTGCTCTGTGATGATGAACTCGCCTCCCGTGAAATCCCTTTCCGGCTCCGAAAGAAGGATCGCGACCTGGAGCGGAAAGACGTGCTCGCCGTACAGATCCTGATGCAGACAGTTGTAATCGTCCGCTTCGTACTGGAGCAGAAGCGGGGTTGGTCTCACCTGCCCCGCGGCATGGCAACGCGCAAGGAACTCCCCAAGCGCGTCCGGATATCGAACGTCGATGCGCATCGCCGCATTCCATCGGTTGGCTATCTGCGCAAGCCGTGCGTATAACGCCGTGCGCAGGCTGGCGACGATCTCGGGCAGCGGATACGAAAAGTATTTGTATTCGCCGCGCCCAAATCCATGCTTTCCCATTACCACCCGGCTGCGAAAGCGATCCTCGTCGGAATACAGCTTTGCCAGTGACCGGCACTCGTCCCGAGAGATGAGGCCTTTGAGCATCGCGCTGCCACGCGCATCGAGACTGTCCGAAACAGCTTCCCAGTCAAATCCCTTAACCCGCTCTGCGGAGCTCTGCTCCGTGTTTGCCCCGCCTGCGCGATAGGTTGATGGCTTGATTCTCAGCACGGCATCGGAGTTTTCGTAGGTTCGCGCGTTGCAGTTGGAGTTGTATCCTGCTGCGGGTATGGTCATTTGCGGTTCCTTTCAAGAGGCGTCGGCCGGGCGTTGCAATGTAGGGGCCGCTGGTCAGCGCCGCACTCCGGGTCTTGCTTTCGAATTTGAGCAAACGGAAGGAGCGTCCTGGGTTCAGGGAGAGCATTCCCCGTCTTAGGACACGCAGGAACTGTGGATCAGGCGCGCTCGAGCTCGGCGACCGGCCTGGGCTCCGCGGGCGAGAGCTCGCGCTCAGCGCTGCTGCGCCAATTGGCTGAGCCGTTCCAGCAGCACCTTCTTCTGATCCTCGATCTCGCGGTAACGCGCATACAGGCGGTTGAGATCCTCGGCGTAGTGCTTGATGCGGTATTCTCGCTCCGCTTTCTGTCGCACCACGTCGTCGTAATTCGGGGGCGGGTTACCCATCGCGTAGTCGGGAGAGTTCTGAATCACCTGTGGGTACTGCGCCTCGAGTTCCGCTCGGCGCAGCTCCTGGATCATCTGGAACTGCTGATAGACCGACTGCTGCTCCTGTTGCAAGAGACTTAATTGGGATTCGATGCGCTTGATCTCGGCGTCCGTTCCTGGATCGGCGGGCGAAAGGCCCGAAAGCAGCAGCGCAAAAGCGGCGACGAGCCATTTCATGTTCCGCTCCTACTTTGCTGTCAGCCCCAGATGGCTCAGGTCTGCCAGATAGCCGGGCGGCGTCCTTGCGCCGACCAGGCGCTCATCGGGCAGCGCCGGCCGGACAACAGCCTGTACCGGCACAACGCCAGCCCACACCGGCCAGCTGTAGTCCTCTTCGTCGTCGTGCGGCCAGCCGGTGCGCACTTTCGCCGATCCTTCCTCGATCACCATGCCGAGCACCGTCGTCGCCTTGATCTCCTTGGCCGTTGCGGGACGCAGCTGCTGCCACCGGCCCGGAAACATGCGCTCCAGGAAATTCTCGAGTGCGCGCAGCTTGGCACTTTCCCCTTCTATCTCGTGTGCCCGTCCGAACAGCATCACAGAGCGGTAATTGATCGAGTGATTGAAGCCCGAGCGGGCCAGCACCAACCCATCCAGGTGCGAGACGGTAAGGCAGGCGTCAACGCCCTTCTCCAACGTGCGCAGCATGCGGCTCGCGCTCGAACCGTGCCAATACACGTGGTTCCCCTCGCGCCAGAACGCCGTCGGCGTGACATAGGGTTGTCCGTCGATGACGTAGCCGACGTGGCACAACAGACTCGCATCGAGGATCGACGCGATCGTGTCGAAGTCATAGGCGCCGCGCTCGTGCAGGCGCTTGACGCGTGAACGTCGAGTGGGGGTCAGGTCGCTCATCGGGTACCTTCGGTCATGGCGTGGCGGGTGTCAGTAGCCGCGTCCGGGATCCACCAGACCGAGCGGATGCTGACCGCGCTCGACCCGTCGGATGTTGTCGATCACCTGCGCCACCATCAGCTCGGCAATCGCCTGCGCGGCGACGTGAGGCGTGATCACTACACCCCAATGGTGCCAGAACGGATGTTCGGGAGGAAGCGGCTCGCGCTGGAATACATCGAGCATCGCACCGCCAAGTCGGCCTTCATCCAGCGCGGCGAGCAACTCGTGTTCGTCGAGGTGGGCGCCGCGGGCGATGTTGATGATGCATGCGCCACGTGGCAGCTGGCTGAAGGTCGGGGCGCTCAGGATAGCGACGGTGTCGGGCGTGAGTGGCAGGAAATTCACGAGGATTTGGGTGCGTCCGAGAAATTCCGCCAGACCATCGCGCCCATGGAACGCAGTAACTCCGGGCAGGCTCTTGGGCGTACGGCTCCAGCCGAGAACCTTGAACCCGAGCGGGACGAGCTTGCGAGCAAAATCACCGCCCAAAACACCGAGCCCCATGACCCCGACCGCGCGTTGCTGCGCTGTTACCGCCGGCACCTGTCGCCACTCCGCTCGCCGCTGCTGCTCGGCATACTGCTGCATGTTGCGATGGAAATGTAGCACGCCATAGAGCGCGTACTCGGACATCTGCGCCGCCATTCCTGCGTCCACCATGCGCACGATCGGTATACCATCGGGAAGGCAGGAATCGAGCAGGACGTGATCAACGCCCGCACCCAGCGAAAGAATCGCCTTCAGATTCGGCAGGCTCGCCAGCAGTCCGGAGGGCGGCCTCCAGACCAACGCGTAGGTCACTCGTGCAAGCTCCCCCACGTCCGGCCAGACCCGGAACTCCAGCTCCGGCAGCTCGAGCGCAAATGCGTCGCGCCACGGTCCGGGCGCGTCGGTATCGCTGTAGAAGAGTAATGTCATCGCCATTGGTGTTTCCGACCTGCGCTCGCTGCCTGTCCGGCTAAACGGGTTTGCGGGTCGCATCCGGCCAGCGCCGGACGATCGTGTAGCGCGAACCCTCGGCGTCTACTTGAGACCGCACCAGCACGAAACCATTCACTCGCCACTGGACCGGTGAAAGCGCCAGTTCGATCGGCCTGCACCGCGCTTTCCGCACGACCGTGATATGTGCCGCATACGGACGTTGCTCGACGCGAAATCCAGCGTGTGTTAACGCACTCTTGAGGCTGTCGACCAACGCGAGCAAAGGACCGGGCGTCACCCTCGGCCCCAGCCACGCAACACGGTTTTGCCCCCAGCATCCTGCCGTGTCCACGACGAAAGCGAATGGCTGGAACGCGGCGCGGGCCCCGACTCCCAGGACGTCGTCCATTCGATCCAAATCAACGTCCCCAAGAAACGCGAGTGTCAGGTGGATCGACTCCTGGCGCGCGAGCTTGCCTCCCACCACGCGCTGCAACTCGCATCCGTATTCGGCCAGTTCCGCTTGGATATCTGATTCCGGCCACAGTGCGAAAAATATTCGCGCCCGAGTCGCCCCTTGCACGCTGACTGGCCCCACCGGCTACGCAGCCCTACTGCACAGCCTCGATCAGCGCGATCGCCTGAGCTGCGATCCCTTCGCCCCGCCCGGTGAACCCGAGACGCTCGCTGGTCTTGGCCTTAACGTTAACCTGGGACTCGGCGATCTCGAGCGTCTCCGCGATGCATTTGATCATGGCCCCGATGTATGGCGCCATCCGGGGCGACTGCGCCACAATGGTTGCGTCCAAGTTCACGATCTTGAACCCGTGTTGCTGCAGCTGTGCCCCGGTCGCGTGCAAGAGCACTTTGCTGTCTGCGCCGCCCAGACTGTCGTCTGTGTCCGGGAAGTGGCGTCCGATGTCACCTAACCCTGCCGCGCCCAGCAGCGCGTCGCAGACGGCGTGCAGCAGCACGTCCCCGTCTGAATGCCCCAACAGGCCTCGATCGAAGGGGATGTCCACGCCACCGATCAACAGCTTGCGACCGGGCACGAGCGCGTGGACGTCGAATCCAAGACCGGTCCTCAGAGCCATCTCAACGCGTCTTTCGATTGCTGTTCACTGCGAGTTTCCTCCGAGAATCAGCTCGGCGAGGGCAAAGTCCTCGGGATAGGTGATTTTGAGGTTCGCGACGCTGCCCATCACTAAGCGGGGCCGGTGGCCCAGCCGCTCCATTGCGCTCGCTTCGTCGCTGACGGTCGCGGGATCGGCGGCCTGCAGCGCAGCCAATAGCGGCGAGAAGCGAAATATCTGCGGCGTTTGCGCCTGCCACAGCTGGTCGCGCGGCTCCGTGCGCAACACCCGGCCCCCGCCGTCGTTGCGCTTGAGCGTATCGGCGACCGGTATTGCGAGCAGGCGGCCCGCTGCGTCCTGAGCCAGATCGGTGATCAGGCGATCTATGAGCTCGCGGCTCAGGCAGGGGCGCGCGGCGTCGTGCACCAGCACCCAGTCTTCGGCCTTGACTTCCGCCCGCATGCGCTCGAGTCCGCGCGTCACGCTCTCGGCGCGGGTCGGCCCACCGCAAAACAACGGCACCAGGGCATCGCCAAGCTCGCTCCAATCGTGGCGCGCGAACAGCTGATCATCGGGATGCAGGACGACGAAAGTTCGCTGCAGCGAGGGATGCGTGCAGAGGGCGCGAAGCGCGTACCAGAGCAGCGGGCGAGCGCCGATGCTCAGGTACTGCTTAGGACGCGACTCCGCCATCCGCGCACCGGATCCAGCCGCGGGAACCAGGCCGAAGAAGGCTGCCATTCAGTGTGTTGTTTTGGGAAATTGGCATCATTATCCCGGCAGCCCCGCCAGCGGCACAAGGCCGTTGAGGCGGATTGAGTGCTTCCGTCGCAGCCCTATAATCGCACTTTAGCCCACTCACGCATGCAATTGCTCCCAGTCCCCTCCCCAGGCCAGCTCGAACGCGTTCGAGGAATGGTCGGCTCCAGCGATGCCCTGGCCCTGGCCCGGCTGGCCACACAGCGGCGGCCGCTGGCGGTGCTCACCAGCCAGGCCCAGGACGGCCAGCGCCTGAGCGACGAGATCTCTTTCTTTGCGCCAGCGCTGCGCGTGCATTATTTCCCGGACTGGGAAACGCTGCCTTACGACAGCTTTTCGCCGCACCAGGACTTGGTGTCGGAGCGCTTGGCTACGCTGTATCAGATGGCGCACGAGGCCTGCGACGTCCTGATCGTACCGGTGGCCACTGCGCTGCAGCGGCTGCCGCCAGTCGAGTTCCTTGCCGCCTACAGTTTCTTTCTGAAGCAGGGTGAGCGCATCCAGCTGGAATCGCTGCGGCGCCAGCTTACGCTGGCCGGGTATGGCCACGTGACCCAGGTGGTATCGCCGGGCGAGTACAGTTTCCGCGGCGGCGTGATCGACCTGTTCCCGATGGGCAGCGCGCTGCCCTACCGCATCGAACTGTTCGACAACGAAATCGACAGCCTGCGCACTTTCGATGTCGACACCCAGCGTTCCATCTACAAGGTGAACGATGTGCGCCTGCTGCCCGCGCGCGAGTTCCCGACCGACGAGGACGCGCGCGCCCGGTTCCGTCAAAACTTTCGCGAGCAATTCGAAGGGGATCCCTCGCGCAGCCAGCTCTATAAGGACGTGAGCAACGGAACGTTCCCGGCGGGAATCGAGTACTACCTGCCGCTCTTCTTCGACGCCACCGCGTTGATCACGGACTACCTCCCGCCTCAGACGCTGGTGGTTCTGCACGGCGACCTGCAGGGACAGACAGAAGGCTTCTGGCGCGACACGCGGTCGCGCTACGAACTGCTGCGAGGCGACCGCGACCGGCCGCTGCTCGCGCCCCAAGAATTGTTCCTGTTGCCGGATCAGCTGTTCGGCGCCGTCAAGCCCTTCGCTCGCATCGCGCACACGGGGGAAGGGGATGCGCAGAGCACCCGGTATGCCGTCTCGCCTCTGCCCGCGCTGCAGGTGGACCGCCGCGCCGACAATCCGCTGCACCGCCTGCGCGATTTCACGCGCGATTTTGGCGGCCGGGTCCTGTTCATCGCCGAGACGCTGGGCCGGCGCGAGACCATGCTCGGTTACTTCGCTGAGCACGGCTTCCCGCTGGCCCTTTGCGACGGCTTCGCCGGCTTTGTGGCCAGCCAGGAGAAACTCGCGCTCACCGTGGGTCCCGTTGCCAACGGTTTCGTCGGCGAGGATGGGCCTTTTGCCATCGTCACCGAGAACGAGCTCTATGCTTCGCAGGCGCGCGCCCGCGATCGCCGCGAGCCCGCGAACCGCCTGCTGGCGGAGCACATGCTGCGCGACCTCTCGGAGGTCAAGGTCGGGGATCCGGTCGTGCACGCGCAGCACGGTATCGGCCGCTATCTCGGCCTGGTCACCATGGATCTCGGCGAGGGTGCCACCGAATTCCTCGCGCTCGAATACGACGGTGGAGATAAGCTCTACGTGCCGGTGTCGCACCTGCAGGTCATCGGCCGCTACAGCGGTGCCGCCCCGGAGGCGGCACCCCTGCATAAATTGGGCAGCGGACAGTGGGAGAAAGCGAAGCGCAGAGCCGCCGAGCAGGTGCGCGACACCGCGGCGGATCTGCTCAACCTCTACGCGCAGCGCGCCGCCCGCAAGGGCCACGCATTTGCGCTTAGACCCCACGACTACGAGGCCTTCGCGGACGGCTTCCCCTTCGAGGAGACACGCGACCAGGCGGCCGCCATCACCGCAGTCATCGACGACCTCGCCACCGCCAAGCCGATGGACCGGCTGGTCTGCGGCGACGTGGGATTCGGAAAGACCGAGGTGGCGTTGCGCGCCGCCTTTGTCGCTGTCCTGGACGGCGCACAGGTTGCGGTGCTGGTGCCGACCACCTTGCTCGCCGAACAGCACCTTCAGACCTTCACCGATCGCTTCGCCGACTGGCCGGTGAGGATTGCGGAGCTGTCGCGGTTCCGCTCCGGAAAGGAACAAGAGACGACGTTGGCAGCGTTGGCGGAGGGCAAGATCGATATCGTCATCGGTACCCACAAGCTGATCCAGGACAAAGTGCGGTTCAAAAACCTCGGCCTGGTGATCATCGACGAGGAGCACCGCTTCGGCGTACGCCACAAGGAACGGCTCAAAGCGCTGCGCGCCGAGGTGGACGTCCTTACGCTGACGGCCACGCCGATACCTCGCACGCTGGCAATGTCGCTGGAGGGTCTGCGCGATTTCTCGGTGATCGCGACCGCCCCGCAAAAGCGTCTCGCCATCAAGACCTTCGTGTCGCGCTCCTCCGATGGCTTGATACGCGAAGCGGTGCTGCGCGAACTCAAGCGTGGCGGTCAGGTGTACTACGTGCACAACGAGGTGGAGACCATCGAGAACAGCGCGACGCGGCTGACGAAACTGCTACCTGAAGCTCGCATCCGCATCGCCCACGGCCAGATGCCGGAGCGCGAGCTCGAGCTCGTGATGCGGGACTTCTATCAGCAGCGCTTCAATGTCCTGCTGTGCACCACGATCATCGAGACCGGCATCGACATTCCCACGGCCAACACAATCGTCATCGACCGGGCGGACAAGTTCGGGCTGGCACAACTGCATCAGCTGCGCGGACGCGTCGGACGCTCTCATCATCAGGCCTACGCGTATCTGCTCGTTCCTGACGAAGGTGCGGTAACGGCCAACGCACGCAAGCGCCTGGAAGCGATCCAGTTGATGGAGGAGTTGGGTGCGGGCTTCTATCTCGCCATGCACGATCTGGAAATCCGCGGTGCCGGCGAGGTGCTGGGTGAATCGCAGAGCGGCCAGATGCAGGAAGTGGGGTTCAATCTGTATACCGAAATGCTGAATGCGGCGGTGAAATCGCTCAAGGCCGGCAAAGAGCCGGATCTGGCCCAGCCCTTGTCAGTGAATACAGAGATCAATTTGCACGCGCCGGCGCTGCTGCCGGAAACCTACTGCACCGACATCCACGAGCGGCTGGTCCTGTACGAGCGTCTGGCCAATTGCGAGACCCCCCACGAGCTCGAGCACCCGCAAGAAGGGCTCGTGGACCGCTTCGGGCTCCTGCCGGCACCGGCCCCAACACTCACCCACACCCCCCGCGTTGCGAGCCGAACCCCAGCCCCCGGGGGGGAACAACG
>JACXTT010003278.1_pt1 | contig 25077 bp, 20 predicted proteins | sample 9270951 | NCBI WGS metagenome assembly JACXTT01 (sample SAMN15532306, study PRJNA645909) | rock metagenome | isolation source: weathered quartz diorite | place: Puerto Rico | collected 2017-06-21
TCTTGCAGGATCTTTGTTGCAGCAAGATTTCTACCCGGTTGAATGGTAATTCCCTTTAAAAACCTACGTACTTTTTTTGGAAAGTACTTGGCTTTTAGGAGATAAATCGCCCCAGAAGGCCCTTGGTGTATGTTTATTTGGTCGCGACCATTAGCTTTATAACGCTCACTTTTGCAACGTGTTCGCTTCCCGTTTGCGAAAAAGAACATATAAATAGCCCTATGATTGTTGCATTTGCCATGGGGTGGATAAGCCTGTTTATGATGCTGGTTACATCGGGCATTATGGGCATGCCCTTATATAAAGATATTGAGCACAACACTAAAGATTATTACCTCACTTATCCCATTACCAAGGCCGGGTACTTTTGGGGACGGTACTTTAGCTCACTGATGTTTGTGTTGCTCATTGGCAGCGCGGTTATGGCGGGTGTGTTTTTAGGTACAAAGCTAGGTCCACTAATGCACTGGAAAGATGCCAGCAATTATGGGCCAAATAACTTCATGTATTACTGGCAGCCATTTTTATTGATCGCGGTACCTAATCTTTTCTTTACTTCATCTTTGTTTTACGGTCTGGTTGCTATAACCCGTAATATCAAAGTGATCTATAGTGGTGGCATCATTTTGTTTTTAGGATACCTGATAGCATCATTTTTTTTGATACGAACAAATAATCAGCTTGTAATAAACCTGACCGATCCTTTTGCCTTTAACGGTATACGGGAGCAAAAGCAGTCTGCCACTGCGGCCATGCAAAATACTCATATGATTGAGTTTGGCGGCTTGTTATTACTAAACCGCATCCTGTGGCCAGGCTTGGGACTGATTGTGTTAGTATATACCTATGTCCGATTTAATTTTGAAGATTTTTTTAGCGGAAAGCGCGATAAGAATTTAGTTAAAGACGGCTTGGTAAACAGAAGTGCCGTAAGGCCTAATGTGACTACCCGTTTTTCGGGAAGTTATAATTGGAAAACACTCGTCAGTCTTACCAAAACGGAGTTACTTAATATTATCCGCGACAATTATTTCTGGATCATTATTATTTGCGGACTTACATTCCTGGGATTCGTGTTTTTTATGGGGAACAGTTTTTACAGTATTCCTGATTTCCCAAGAACAGTTGAACTGCTGGATATTTTCAACGAGGTGTTCCTGTTCTTTATTTTCTTTATTATCATTTTTTATACCGGCGAAACAGTACACCGCGACAGGATAACCCGTTATTCGTTTATTAACGATTCTCTGCCTGCACCAAACTGGGTGTTGAACGGATCGAGGCTGATAAGTTTATTGATTTTGGGCCTGGGATTATCACTTGTACCTCTGATATTGGGTGTGGCTATACAGCTAATCAAAGGATTTACACAATTTAACTTTCCTGCCTATCTGGTATCAGTATTCGGCCTTATTTTGCCCAGGTTCCTGGAAATGGTTGTGTTTTCATATGTGGTTCATGTAGTGGTGAATAATAAATTTGCGGCGCATGGAATAGGTATAACCATTTGGGTTGCTTTATACTTTTTACATGTCACCTCTATTTTTAATTATAACATTCTATTGTATTCCTATACTCCAGGCTACCGGGTCTCGGATATGGATGGTATAGGTCACATGGCAGCTCCCGTAGCCTGGTTTAATATCTATTGGCTATCGGCTGCCGGGTTACTCGTTATTTTAGCCGCCTTGTTTTATTACCGTGGTGTATCGTCTACATTTAGAGAAAGGTTGCAATTGGTCTCAGGCCGATTTGATCTCAAAACGAGATTGATAACAGCTTTTTTGCTAATCGCTTTTCTATCCTTGTCGTCGTTTATCTATTACAATGTGAGTTATCTTAACAGTTATCTCACCAAATCAGAAAATGAGGAGCGTGCCGTGCTGTATGAAAAAACGTTAAAACGTTACCAAAACCTGCCTTTACCTACAATAACTTCAGTAAAGCTGAATATCGATTTGTTTCCGGAAAAGCAGCAAGCTACAACACATGGATATTTCGCAGTTGTAAATAAGACCAAGGAAACCATTAGCCAACTGCTTATAGACGGGGATGAGGTAACCACCTATGATTTAAAGATCAATGGGGAACCCGTTCCCTTTAATACACCTTTAATTTATGCACAAGGAAAATTCAACTGGTTCCGGCCTAAGCTGGATACCGCAGATTTCAGGCTATATAAATTCCGCCAGGCACTGGCCCCTGGTGATTCTGTTGTAGTGGAAATGAATTCGTCTGTTTATTACAATGGGTTCAGCAATGACCTTTACAGTGCCGATATTCTGCGTAACGGCACCTTCTTTAAAGGGGGGTTACCAGGGATGGGCTATGATGACGATGATGAATTGGGTAGCCCATATGAGCGTAAACAATATGGGCTACCACCTAAAAAAGTGGAAGTATTTGAACAAAACGATCCCCGTGGTGCCAATGCATTAAAAATTGGTGAAGGAGCCGGCATTCAAAAAACGGATATCACTGTAAGTACAGCGGTGGGACAAACAGTAGTAGTACCTGGCGATCTTCAAAAACAATGGACACAAAATGGGCGTAGTTATTTCCATTATGTGCAAAGTAAGCCGGGTATGTACCCACCTTTTGGCATCCTGAGTGCGAAATACGCTGTTTTAAATGATGTAATCAAATTAGATGGTGACCATGAGGTTAATGCAAGTGTGTATTATAACCCACTGCACACTGCAAACATTAGCAGATATAAAGATGCCATTAGAGAGGGTATAAGCTATTTTTCAGATACCTATGGCAACTTTCCTTTTCATGATATGCGGATCGTAGAAACCGGTGTATATGGGCCACCGTCGACATCATTGTCCACCCAGGATACCTACTCAGAAAATAATGGATGGAACGCCGATTTCCGCAAACCTGGCTTATTTGATTATTGCTATTATACGGCTTCGCAACAGTTAGCTCAGCAATGGTGGCGTTACCAGGTGGCTCCCAACAATACAATTGGTTCATTAGTAATTCCGGAAGGGCTCGCAAAATACGATGCCTATGTAATGGCCGAAAGAAAGTATGGAAAAAACAACATTCACCAATTATTATTGGATGAGATGCGGCCATACCTGTTTGTTCACAGCCGCGGAAACGAACCCGAGCATCCGGTTTTAAAAGCCAATGAATGGTACGAATGGGGGAACAAGGCAGGTGCGGTTTTATATGGGCTAAGAGATCTGATAGGCGAACACAATATAAATGCCGCCCTGCGCGAATTCAAGGACGCCTATGCCTTTAAAGGACAACCACCATACCCAGGTAGTAATGACCTGTATCGCTATTTGAAAAAATATACGCCGGATTCGCTCCTATATTACCTCACAGATACCTGGGAGAAGATCACTTTTTACAATAACCGGGTTCTCAGCGCGAAAGCAGTACCGATAGGGAATAACAAATATAAGGTGATATTTAAGGTAAGCACTGGTAAAATTTATATCGATAGTAAAGCAAATGACATACCTGCGAATATGGATGACTATATTGATATAGCCGTTTTTGCCGGCGATTCTCATAGTAAGGATGGATACAACCAGGTAAACCCGCTTTATTTTAAAAAGCACAAATTTAAAGCAGGGGAACATACCATCACTGTTATTGTAAATGGTAAACCCGAAAAGGTAGGTATTGATCCTTATAATAAATTAATCGACCGGGTTCCAATGGATAATTCTAAACAGCTTTAGTAGATGGGTAATTTAATTTTCAATAGTTTAAATTGTAAATGCCAGATTGTTGAAACAATTGGATATGGAATAATAAATTTAATGCTGAACACGCTATTTTAAAAGAGATGTTCAAACAAAGTCTAATGTTTAAAGAAGGGACGTTTAGAATACCGTCCCTGTACCTCGAGTTCGTTCATAACTGATTTGAAATAAAACAATTAGAGCTACTCATTGATGAGCAGCCCTATGCTGATTCTGAGGAAATCTGCTTTAACGGAGAGGGAGATTCTCGAATCTAAGTTCTATTGTATTGATTATTAAATTTCTAATTTGTATTTTCTTCGTAACTCTGTGAATGACGCATCAAGTCAACAAAAAATATCGCTCCCTTATCATTTAGCCGCTACTCCAGCTTTTATCAGTAGCAGCAATACAATAGATATTGTATGTTTTAATAAAATTATATTGTTTGAGTAATCGCAGGAGTTTTTAGTACGAAGTTTTTCTCGTTAGCCTCTTTAAGCATGAAGTCGGCTAAATCAGCTTTCGTAATCTTTCCAATCTTCATTCCTTTATGCAGGTCAGGGAATATCTGATATTTTCCTGTTGGCAATGCATCAGACAAGACTCCCGGTCTAATCATTTCCCATTTTAATTTACTTTTTGCAAATAAGCCCTCCATTCTTGCCTTGTCATTATATTGATCATTTAATAAAAGATTAATGACCAGTTTCATAAATAAACCTAAATAAGGCTTACTATTACCAACTCCAAAACCAGATATAATTAATATAATGGAGTCCGGGCAAGTTTCTTGCATTGCGAGGATAACAACGTTTGCCATTTCCGAAAATAGGGTAGTCCCTCTTTTTTGCTTAGTATTAATGCATACCAAAATAGCATCTGCATTTTTAATTGCCCCTTTTACGTCAGTCAGCGAGGTAGCAGAACCATTGATTTTTTTGAGCATCAGCTCATCCTGAAGAAGCTCTTGTGCTCTGGGAGATAATGCGGTAACCTGATGGCCTTGTGCCAAAGCTTGTTTAACACAGCTTAGCCCAACACCCGAAGTTGCGCCTATAATAGTGATATTCATGATTTTAAATTATTGAATTTTGTTAATCGCCTTTAAAAATTGCTGGCCAACACCTTTAGTTGCAACCATTAAACTGTCTGCGCCATATTTCCATGGTTTACCATCGGTAGTTAATATTTCAGCACCAGCTTCTTTGGCAATAAATAAGCCCGCAAGCCAGTTGGTTGTATCTAAATCTTCCTGATGAAATAAATCAATCCGGCCGGCGCCTACATAGGCTAATTGTAAGGCATGCGGCCCATAGTTTCGGACACAAAGGAATTGTTCTAATAAATGGGTAACACTTTTTCCCATTTGATGATAGAGGTGATATTCATCTTCCTTATGGTGTGTATATTCCCAAACGGCAAGCATTTCATTAAGGTTTTTCTTTTTATTGGGTACTATACGTTCGCCGTTCATAAATGCACCCTCTCCGGATTTCGCCCAGAATGTTTCATTCAATATAGGATCGTAAATGACTGAAAAATAGGGTTCTCCATATTTCATCAGGGTAAGATTGACTGTCCAGCCCGATAGATGCTGAACGTATTGAACTGCGCCATCCATCACATCACATACCCAGTATTCAGGGATGGCCAGAGGCTTTAATTGTTGCGTAGTCTCAGTTTCCTCCTCAGGCCATCCAATTTGCGGATATATTGTTTCCAGCTTTGACTTGAGCTCTTTTTGAAAGCGAATATCCATATCTTGGCTAAGTTCGCGTAAATCGTCCATGTTTACAGGTAAGGGCTTGCTTTTGAAATCTCCTAAAAAGCTGTCACCCAATCCTCTGACCAGGTTTATAATTTGTTTAATATCAATATCTTTTTTCATGATTTTAATTTTTATGAACGTGACTCCTGATAACCTTCATTAAGCATCCAATGACTAAATGCCGCATATTCCCGGGCATAATCTTCGGCTCCCTGGGCTATTTCCACATTCCACGATAATTGCCTTACCTTGTTGTAATGAGGTATGCGGTTGGTTTCGTACATTTTTAAGGCGGTTGCTAAAGATGGGGTTGTCTTTAAAGCATTGGTGAGAACAATTACATCTTCTATCCCTAAAGTTCCGCCGGCTGATATGTGCGGGGATAGTCCATGGGCTGCGTCACCAATCAAAGCTACACGCTGTGATACCCATGAAGGCAGTGGAGGAACAAACATGATCTGGTTGTGCAGGATCATTTCTTCGGGGGTACGTTCAATTAATTTTATTAAAGCGTCGCCCCAGCCATTATCATTCATTTGAGCTGCGCGTTTTAAGGCTTCCTGTTTGTTTGAACCAAGGGGCACTGCACTATTAAATTGATTGATCATCCAGGTAGTTTCATTCCCGTATGTTTGAAAATAACCGCCCCGGGTTCGTTCATGGCCAATAGTAAGGACACTTCCAACCGGGGGTTCATCACCAGATGGAACCAAAGCCCTCCATACATGATGCCCGCTATGCTCCTGAGCTGTATAATTAGGTAACAATTGATTCCGCACTTTGGAATATACACCGTCTGCGCCGATAAGCAGATCGGCTAAAATGTGTTCCCCGTTCTCCAATAATACTTTAACCTCATCAGCGTTTTCTTCAAAGCCTACGACGCGTGCGTGAAGATTAATATTGCCCTTTCCCATAGCCTCTGCAAGTATGTTATTGAGTTGAGGCCGCGGAAATAATACAAAAGAATGATCTTCTGCACCGGATCCTTCAGCCCGGAACCGGTTACCGGCAGCATTATAAAACCAGGCCTCTATCGGTGTACCTACGTCGCGTATTTGTTGGCCCATTTCCATGTCTTCAAATACATCCAGCGCATTTTTCCATAAACCTATGGAAGCGCCAGCCGCCCTGATCTCCGTAGCCTGTTCACAAACTATAACATCTGCTCCCATACGTTTCAGTGCTATACCAGCAGTTAGGCCAACCAAGCCACCGCCGGCAACTACAACCTTTAATTTTTTTGTCGCTAGTTCAGTTAATTTATTTGAAATCTCCATCGCCTTTTACTTTTTGATTAATTTTATACAAAGAAAGATGGATTTATAAATGAGATATAGATGAAATCGCTGCTATTATACCTCAAATCGCAGAATTAATTAATAACGATATGGCTAACAGAACCAATAGGCAAATTCCCGAATTTGGAATACATGCGAGTAATATAAAAGGCATTGCCTTGAAAAAGCTTGACCTTGACCAAAAGGCTCCGGGCGAACACCAGACCGGATTTGCTCATCGCGATAATCATTATATGTTGGTAGCGCTATGGGAAGGTAAATTAAAAGCGGTTATTGATTTTGAAGATTACGAATTTAGCGCACCCTGTTTGTTAATGATCTTTCCGGAGCAGGTACATCAATTAATACCGCAAACTCACTTGTCTGGTTGGACAGTTAGTTTTGAGGCGGCCTTGATTGATGAAGATCTCAGAAGTGTTTTAGAAAAGGATTGGCAGGATCAAGCACCTTCTTTTAACAATGTTCCTACTGTTTGGTTAGAGCAGATAAATAGCTTATTCCTCACGATCAGTCAGTTGTACTATAAACCATTGATCACTTCTCAAAGCGCAATGGGGGCTTTACTCATGGGGTTATTGTATATCATTACCGGTAATATATCAGCTTCTGAAGTTAAAACTAATCATAAGAAAAGCCGGCCCGCGCTGATTAAACAAGAATTCCTGCACCTGCTTTATCTGCATTTCAAGGATTGGAAGAAACCCTCTATATATGCTGAAAAATTGAATATCACTACAGCACACCTTAATGATACCGTTAAACGGATCACAGGTAGATCTGCTACTGAAGCTATACAAGAACATTGCATTCTGGAAGCGCGACGATTACTACGTTATACTGATTTGAACATAAAAGAGGTAGGTTATCAGGTAGGTTATTTAACGCCCAGTCACTTTATCAAAATTTTCAAAACAGTTGTTGGCCTAACGCCAGCTCAATACAGACAGCGTTTAATTTAATTGCTAAGAATGATGGCAGAATATAAATTAGGGAGCATTTTCGGAAAGCTGGGCTCGGGAGACATGAATAATTTGGAGATAGTGGGATTTATTGTTCTTTTTGAATAATTTATAAAGATTAGTTAAACAATAACGCTGGCGATATTTTTATGGAAAAGGCGAAAATACAGCTAAAGAGGTATCTGGAAGAGAATACAGCATTGAATCAAGATGACATTGAAAAATTAGCTGCTCTCTTTAAGTTCAGGAAAGTAAAACGCAATGAAATTTTGGAAAAGGAAGGGCAAATTTGCACACATTTTTATTTTGTTTCAACTGGTTGTTTGCGCCTTTATGAAATTGACAAAAAGGGCAATGAAATAACAGGTAAATTCGCATTGGAAAATAGTATAATAAGCGCGATAACAAGCTTTATTACTCAAAAAAAATCTTTAGATTATTTAATAGCCCACGAGCCGTCTGAAATATTTATCATTAGCCGAAAAGACTTTTACAACGCTTTTGAATCCTTCCCTGAACTTACAAAGTTCTATTATAGCTTTATAGAATTTGCATTTATACATTCTCAAATGCGTGTATATATATTTCTAGGTATGGAAGGGATTGACAGGCTTAAGTGGGTTATGGAACATGAGCCTGATCTATTAAATCGCATTTCAAGTAAATCCGTTGCTTCCTATTTAGGCATGACTAATTCTACTCTGAGCAAATTAAGAGCGAAACTTTTAGAAACCGTTTAAATCATTCCTCAATAAAATTTAAACAGTTTCTAAAACGTTGTCATATGACAACGTTTATGTTTCCTTTGGTTTTCATCTTTGCATAGTTATTTAACAATTAAAATTTAATAATTATGCCACTTACAGTTATTACCACTCAAGGTGTTTTTACACCAGAAAACGAAAAAAAACTTGTGCCTCAACTGTCTGCCTTAATGTTGAAAGTACATGGATTGACCGGCAATAAATTTATGACACCTGTTGTTATAGGTCATTTAAACATTGTGTCACCGGAACTTATATTTTCAGGCGGTGTTCCTGTTATTTCTACCTTTATTGAATGGAAAGTTCCATCTTTCGGTTTTGGGACACAGCAAATTCTTGATGAATACGTTAAGGAGGCCACAAATATTGCTGTTGGGCTATCCAATGGTAAATTATCAAAGAAGAATGTATTTGTAAACGTTGTACATGCAGTAGACGGCTCATGGGGTATTAATGGAAAAGCCTATACCAACGGTGAATTAGGTGAAGCGATACAGACCAATGTTGCTTATTGAAAAAATATTGATCAAACATCTATTATTTATAGCTACCAGTGCCAAAAAAAGGCGCTGGTAGTATTAAGGGCGGGTATGAATTTTCTGAAATAGTTGATGTATACAAACGAACCGTCATTTATGAACGATCTTAAGCAATAGTTGTCAGAATAATTTGGGTAGTCTGGAGCCATTGATCACCGCGTTCCAGAAATTAGTTCAGTGCATTCCATAACACTTGACCATACTAAACGGCTGATTTAAAAAATTCTAATTAGTATTCAGTAACACAACTCATTGATCTATTTCGAACAGGACAGCATGGTCAAGAATGCTGGAATGCCTATTTAATATAACTTCTTGAACGTTTTCGTTATCTAACATACTGCGCTTTTTTCTTAAAGCAGGTCTTTAACTAATCCCCTTCATACACTTTGCTTGTTGTACTTAGGTAATAATAATATGCGAAAATCATCTAAATTTCAATTAAATAGTTAATCTATAGAAATAGTAGACTATTTTAATACATTTGCGGCCATTATTAGTTATTTAACATCTATTATTCATAAAGGGTTATCCAAGCGCATTGGCCTGATCTGGTTTTTGTAATCCCCCTTGATTCACTGTAGAGGTTTATTTAATTCAATATTTCATTAAATCAATGGAAAGGAGGTCTTCTGCAATAATATCACAAGTTACTCAAAACGAATAATTCTTTTTATACAAAAGCGATGACACATATCAATTCAAGGTTTGCAATAGATATGAACAACCTTTCATTGGCAACCTTTTCACACTAAACGTATTAAAAATGCATAATAAATACATTAAAAAAACAAGATTAAAAATACTGTTAAATTATAAAATTCCACATGCTATAGTAATTGCAATACTGGTTCTTCTGGCTGCGCTGCAAGCTAACTCAGCTGAAACATTAAGTAATAATCATTTAAATAGTCCTGACCACATCAATATTCCCGGGTTGCGTGACTCTGTTGTTTTTAAAGGTAAAATAATTGATGAGAAAGAAAAGCCGATAGCTGGTGCCACTATATCATTAAAGGGCACAAATAAAAGTGTTATAAGCAATCGGGACGGATTATTTACCATTACACAAATTAATGGTTCAAATACTTTAATTGTAAAGTATGTTGGTTTTGAAGCAAAAGAATTCAAAGCCTCGGAACCATATAATGTTGTAACTTTAAAGGGCTTATCAACTGAATTAAATGAGGTTGTGATCGTGGCCTATGGTACGGCAAAAAAATCAAGTTATGTTGGTTCGGTTTCACAAATAAAAAGCGAAGAATTAGAGGACCGGCAAGTGTCTAATATTTCATCAGCGCTGCAAGGTTTAGCACCAGGGTTGCAAGCCACGTCTTCCAGTGGTCAGCCAGGAACCACAGCAACCATACGTATTAGAGGTATAGGTTCAATAAATGCATCAAGTGATCCGCTTTACGTAGTGGATGGTGCACCTTATCAAGGCGATATAAATGCTATCGACGTAAATGACATTGCCTCGGTAAGTATTTTGAAAGATGCCGCATCCAGTGCATTATATGGATCAAGAGGTGCTAACGGTGTTATCATCATCACCACTAAAGAAGGCGGCAAATTTTCAGAAACTAAAATAAATGCAAGCCTTAACCGTGGTTTTTCAAACCGCGCGGTGAATGACTATAAACAAATGCGCACCGACCAGTACTTTGAAAGTTATTGGTTAGCGTTAAAAAACAAGCAATTAACCAATGGACTAACCGATGCGCAGGCAAGTCAAAGCGCAAGTACCCGATTGGTTGCTGCACTGGGAATTAACCCTTACGGAGATAAATTTCCTCAACCAGTTGGGTTAAATGGGAAATTAGTGAATGGAGCAACGCCACTTTGGAATGATAAATGGTCTGATGTCTTAGAAAGAAATGGACAACGCACCCAAGCAAACTTAAGTTTCACCGGAGGCGATCAGAAAAACCAATATTTCATATCTGGTGGGTATCTAAATGATCAGGGTTTTGCATTAGGCTCGGGATTTAAAAGATACAATGCAAGGGTAAATTTAACATCGCAGGCAAAAAAATGGTTAAAAGTGGGTCTTAATATTTCAGCAAGCTCAACTGACCAGGATTATCCGCAATCTGAAGATAGCAATACGGCCAATATTATATTAGTTGACAGATCTATTCCAAGCTTTTACCCTTACTATCAAAGAAAGGGAGATGGATCGTATGTTTTGGATGCCAATGGAAATAAAGTTTTTGATTTTGGGGATTATCGTCCCAGTGCTGCATTCCCAAGATCAAATTTATTGGCTACGCAAAACTTAAATTTAAATCAAATACTTTCTGATAATGTTTCCGCAAGAGCCTTTTTGGAGGTTACTCTATTACCATCTTTAAAGTTTAAAACAACTTATAATGGTGATTATAAAAGTGAAAATGATCATTATTACACCAATCCTTCTTTTGGCGATGACGCCACGATTGGAGGTACTGTATCTAAATCAAATACAAGAGTTTACGCATGGACCTGGAATAATATTTTTACCTACGAAAAAATATTTAACAACGATCATCAAATTAATCTGCTGGCTGGTCAGGAGCTTTATAAATATAATACACGCAACATCTCTGGTAGCAAACAAGGTTTTATATTGCCAGGTTTTTATGAACCAGACGCGGCGGCGCAATTAAATGACTTTAGCGGATCAGCTGATAATTATGCTTTATTAAGTTTTTTCGGTAAAGCAGAATACAGTTATAAAAACAAATATTTTCTGTCTGGATCTTTACGTACAGATGGTTCTTCGAGGTTTTCACCACAAAACAGATGGGGCACATTTTGGTCCGTTGGCGGATCCTGGAGAGCATCAAAAGAGGATTTCCTGAAAGATGTTTCCTGGTTAAGCAATTTAACCTTCAGAACAAGCTATGGCGCTCAGGGTAACGATAATATAGGTACTTTCTATGCTTATGAGGGATTGTACGCAATTTTTAATAATCTTGGCGAAAATGGTTTAGTTACGTCTCGTTTAGCTACTCCGGATTTAAAATGGGAAACTAATCTGAATTTTAATGCCGGTTTTGATTTTGGAATTTTTAAAAACCGGGTAACTGGTACCATAGAATATTTCAATCGGGCATCAAAAAACTTATTATTTAGCCTTCCAAAGGCAACTTCTACAGGTTTCACATCAATAGATGCTAATATTGGTGCATTAAGAAACTCAGGTTTAGAGGTTCAAATTAATACCATTCCAGTTTCTACAACCAATTTTAAATGGGCTTTTAGCATTAACGCCACACACTATAAGAATAAAATTACCGCTCTTCCAACAAACAATATTATTTCTGGAACAAAACTCTTAAGAGTTGGAGGTTCAATTAACGATTTTTATATTAAAGAATGGGCCGGTGTAGATAAACAAACCGGAAACCCGCTTTGGTATACTGATGATGCTAACGGGAAAAAAGTTACAACAACAGATTATTCGAAAGCAAAACTTTATATTGAAGGTACATCGTTGCCGGATATTTTGGGTGGTATCACCAATACATTTAATTACAAACAGTTTGAGCTATCAGCTTTGTTAAGTTATAGTTTGGGCGGCAAAATATTGGATGGCGATTTTGCTTCGCTACTGCAAAACGGAAATCGTGCTGGTGGAAGCTGGTCGGCAGATATATTAAATCACTGGACCCCAGAAAACCCAAATTCGGATATCCCAAGATTAACAACCGACAACTTAGGATCAACGCAGACTTCAACCCGCTTATTATACAGTGCAAGTTATGCGCGCTTAAAAAATGTAAGCCTGAGCTATAACTTTGCTAAAGTATTATCTAATAAATTAGGTATCCAAAATTTAAAACTCTCGTTGATCAGTGAAAACTTGTTTACTTTCTCTGGTCATAAAGGTATGGATCCTGAACAAACCATCAGCGGAAGCACCTACTTCCGGTATCCTGCAATTCGGTCATTTTCTGCAGGAATTAATGCTACTTTTTAAATTTTACTTTCGAAAACATGAATTATAAACTAATCTTATCAACCATTTCTTTTGGCTTGCTGATTTTGGCATCGGGTTGCAAAAAAGAGTTAACCACTTCACCAACAACTCAGGTTCCCGAAAATCAAATTTATTCAAGCGCTGGCAATATAGAGTCCGTTTTAAATGGAACTTGGGCTTATATGAACGAAACCTTCTTTACCTATGCAAATCCAGGTTATACCACATTGCTCAGAACCAGTGATGCTATGGGAGATGATGTTGCCGTTAACCCTTCAAAATATGGATATGCAGATGCTTATGCCTTCAATACAGACAATAACCAAACCCGTTTAAATGCAATTTGGACAATATTGTATAAAGTTATTGATAACTGTAACAACGTTATCACAAAAATTGACGCTGCAAGTGGTGATGCTGGTTTAAAAGCGCAATTAAAAGGTCAGGCCTATGCTTTACGGGCAAATAGCTATTTGAATTTAGCTACCTATTATCAATTTTCTTATTTAAAAGACCCTCAGGCTAAGGTTGCACCAATTTATACCGAACCTACTGAGGCGAATACACCAGGTAAATCTAAATCTACTTTAGAAGCGGTTTATAAGTTAATTATAGATGATTTGAATCAAGCAGAAGTTTTATTAAAAGATTATGACCGATCTGAAAAATATAAAATTAATATAGATGTGGTTCATGGATTGCAGGCGAGAACTTATTTAAATACCGGAAAATGGGATTTGGCAGCACAAAAGGCAGCATTAGAACGTGTCGATTATTCCTATATGTCTGCTGCTGATTATTATGCTGGGTTTAATGATTTAAATAATAGCGAGTGGATTTGGGGGCAGGGACAAACACCAAACCAAAGTAATGCAAGTTATACTTTTCAATATTTGGATGTGAGCTCTGCGTCTACCTATTATTATAGTTTTATGGCCGATCCATTTTTCAAAGATTTATTTGATGCAAATGACATTAGAACTAAACTCTTTTCCTGGGATGGTTTGCCCGGAAGAGAAGGGAATTTACGTTACGCCAAATTCAAAATTCGTTCTAACCAAACAGGTGATATAGTTTTTATGCGTTCGGCAGAAATGGTTTTAATTGAGGCTGAAGGTTACGCCAGAAGCGGAAATTTAACTTTAGCTGTTCAATATTTAAATGAATTAAAAACTGCCAGAAAAGCAAATAATTTCGATTTAACAGGGAAAACCAATACTGATGTAATTAATGAAATTTTAATTGAGCGTAGAAAAGAGCTATGGGGCGAAGGTTTTGCTATAGCTGATATTTTAAGAACTCAATCTTCGGTTAAAAGACTCGCTTATGTAGATGCGAATAATCAACCGCTTAAAGTTACTGTTACGACACCTGATGGTACGCAGAAAGTTGTTAATGCGCAAGGACATACCACAATCAAGTTTCCTGACGGATCAAACTTTAAAGCAAATAGTGATTATTATCTCTTGAAGGTTCCACAATCTGAAATTAATTCAAATCCTAATATCAATAAATAAAGGGTTAAGAGCTTATATACCGAGCGGGAGTAAGGTATATAAGCTCTTATGATTCGCTCGCGCCGCCTTGGCCTTTATTTAGCGACAATTGCAACTAATAGTTGTTGTTGAATAAGGTGCTTAGGGGATTTAAAAACTTTGTCGAAAAGTTTACATAAAACCGTGTATTAATTTAATAATAACCAGGTAAATAAATTACCCATAAAAAAAGCCCCGTAAAATTGATTTACGGGGCTTTGATTTTCTTGCGGAGAGCTAGGGATTCGAACCCCAGGAACCTTTAACAGTTCAACAGTTTTCAAGACTGCCGCAATCGACCACTCTGCCAGCTCTCCGGCGACAAAAGTACAAATCTGAAGCGGATTGCCAAATCTGAAAATGATTTTTTTTCATTTTATTTACATATCCTTAATAAGCTTTTGATAGCCAGTTTATTAATTTTATGATTTGCTTATAAATTACCTGTTTTTTTGCTCCTGAAGCTGTTATAACGGGGTTTTACGATGCGAATGTTACGCTTTGAAAGCTCAATACTGGCGTTTAATTCAAATCCGATGAGTAAAATTAGCGAATTGAGGTACATCCATAACATCACCACAATCAGTGTTCCGATAGATCCGTAGACTTTGTTATATGATGAGAAATTGTTGATATAGTATGAAAAACCTAAGGAAGTTAATATCGCAAGTCCGGTAGCTAAAATTGATCCAGGGTTAATAAACTTCCACTTTTTTTTGTGAGCCGGGGCATAGCGGTATAAGAACGATACCGTAACAAAAAATATCACGATGATCACTATCCAACGAAGCAGTAAGATAGGGTAGATCCAGAAATGACTTTTACTATCCAGGTGATGCCTTATAGAGCTAATAAGGCCTTGTCCGGCTATCATAATGCCTATGGCAATAATAAGGGCTAAACTAATAGCCATCGTTAACCCAAGAGCCACGCCACGCCTTTTTATCCAGCTGCGCCGGTCTGTTATCAAGGACGACTTATTAAAGGCCTTCATGAGGTTAATTACGCCGTTAGTGGAGAAATATATGGTAGAAAGAAAACCAAAGGACAATAACTTGCCATTTTGATTCTTGATGATATCAATAATAGTATCGTTAAAGGCAAGGTAGGCGTTAGTTGGCATGATGCTGGCCAATATGCGCAGCAACTCCCTTTGAAAATTATGAATAGGGATATAAGGTATCAGCGTAAACAAAAATATGGTAGCCGGGAAAATGGCCAGCATAAAACTGTATGCTAATGACGATGCCCGGTTAACCAGTGAGCTGTTGGTGATCTCCTTAATAAAAAAAACAACTACGGTATACAGAGGCAAGGGGCGAAAACCCGGCAGGATGATAACTTTTGTCCAATCAACAACGTATCTGTAAAAACCAAACCGGAGCAAAAAATGATGCAGCCATCTCATTAAACCAAATCTACTTAAAAAACGGTACTAATTTATCAATGAAATCCTGGGGTGGCAGACAGGGGCGGTTTATTTTCATGTTGATGAACACCAATAGCGTTTCGCCCTGGTTTATCAGCTCGCCTTTGGGATTACTTAGTTCGTAGCGGAAATGGATGCGGATACCCGGCATTTTGTCCATGATCACCCTTATGCTGATTTCTTCATCATACAGGGCTGGTTTAAGGTACTTGCATTTAAGCTCCAGCACGGGCATCATAATACCCGATTCTTCCATTCCCCGATAGGTTAAACCCAGGCTACGCAGCATTTCTACACGGCCAACCTCATAAAACTCGGCATAGTTGCCATAATACATATAGCCCATCTGGTCGGTTTCGCCGTACCTGACACGTATTTTGGTAGTATGTTCAAACATTAGTGTTTAATGTTTCGCTGGTCAAGGGCGTCATGAAATTTACGCGCATTTACTAAATGGTCGGCCACATTGGTAGCAAAAGCATGATAGCCCGAAAAATCTGCCTTGGCGCACATATATAGGTAATCATTTTTTTGATAGTTCAGAACGGCTTTTACCGCGGCAACCGATGGCATCATGATAGGCCCCGGAGGTAAGCCTTTATGCAAGTAAGTATTATATGGCGAATTGTATGACAGATACTTGGTGAGTACTCGTTTGATGGTGAAATCATTCAACGCGAAAATAACGGTAGGATCTGCGTCCAGTGTCATACCTTTTTTTAGTCGGTTCAAGTACAAACCAGCTACAGCGGGCATTTCGTCATCATGTAAAGCTTCGGCATCAACAATAGAGGCTAAGATAGATACCTGGGGCAGCGTTAAATTAAGTGCTGCAGCCTGTTGCTTACGTTCCGGAGTCCAAAACTTTTCATAATTGGCGTACATCTTTTCAAAGAATTTATCGGCTGATGTATTCCAATATAATTGGTAGGAGTTAGGCATAAACATGGTATACACATTATCGGTAGTAAAGCCATATTTAGACACATAGCTGGCAGAATCCAGCAGGTTGATGATAGCGGTTGAATCCGGCTCGATCTTTTTAGATACAAAACCTGCAAACTGCTCTTTTTGCCTTAAACCATGAAACTCCAGTTGAACAGGTTCCTGCGTACCCGATGCCAACATATTAATGAGCTTGCGGTTGCCCATACCCTGATGTAGGTGGTAGCGGCCTGGTTTTACCCGTTTAGGATAATTCATGTTTACAGCCGCCCAGTTAAATGAGGTTGTATCTTTTACCATATCCTGATCTTGTATGGTTTTTAACACCTGATCATAAGTGGCGCCGGTATGTATATACAGGTATTCCTGTTTGCCCGTAACGTTGGGGCCAAAGTATTTTAAGTAATAATTGAAACCGGTAAAGCCCAGCAATACAATAATAACGAGCACCAGGGCTATGATGAATTTTTTGAGTATACCCTTTGACGGTGCTTTCTGTTCTGTCATGATAAATAGGATGTTTAATAATTATTTTAGTTTTTGAAGGGCTATCAATCCGCCGCTTAAATTTTTAACATCAAGATAACCATTTTGCTGCAATATAGTTTGTGCCGTTTTACTGCGTAAACCAACTTTGCAGATAACGATGATCTCGTCTGTTTTGTTGTAGTCCCAGTCATTAATGCTTTGTTCCAGCTGTGGTAAAGGAATATTGAGCCCCCCTATATTATAGGTGTGGTATTCCATTACCCCGCGTACATCAACCAGGTTCAGGTGCTCGCCATTGTTTAAGCGGGCCAGTAACTCGGTAGCATTAATTTGTTGGGGCATCGGGTGCTTTTGTGCCTTGTGTTACGGTTAAATTGATGCGTGTACCTATGCTGGCCTTACTGGATGAATCAGTTTTCATAGGATACTGTGATACCACAACCACATTGGTTGAGTCGGTAATGCTTCCCTGGTAGGTAATGGTGCCTATAGTAAGCCCCGCACCTTTAATGGCAAAACGCGCTGCATCCAGATCAAGTTTAACCAGTTCCGGGATCTCCACTTCGCTGGCGCCTTCACCATCACCCAAAACCAGGTCAATACGTGAGCCTTTTGGTATTTTAGTACCAGCTTTGATCACCTGACCACCAAAACGAACTTCCAGGATACGATCTCGCGCAATATCTGAGCGATAGGTAGTATCACCAATTTTTAAACCATAGTTTGACAGGGTTGCTACCGCTTCACGATAACTGCTTTGTTCCAGATCGGGCAATGAAATATTAGGCGCCTGCAGGGTTACCATAGTGAGGTAAATAACGCGGCCTTCCTTTACATTGGTGCCCGCATCAGGGTCTTGCTCTACAATGGTTCCCGGGGCTACGTCCTGTACATAAACGGAGTCGATCTTATAATCAAACCCTTGTTCTTTTAAGGTAGCTGTAGCCCTGTCAATCAGTAAACCCTTAAGTTTTGGTACGGGTATACCTGCTCCGTGGTGGGTATAATATCCGAGGCTGTAAAAAGCTATTAAAACAATGACTATTACCGAAATAATAGCCATAATGATGTTATTGCGAAATGATTTTGTTTTTAAATAAGCCCCAAATTTGCTCATTGGTATTTGCTTCAAATTAAGCATCAAACATAGTAATAATTTCGGATTTGGCTATGTAGATTGTCCGAAAGTGGGAAAGTCTGCGAAGTCTGGAAGTTTTATATGCGCACATCCTTAGTCACGGAATATAATGATTTTTGTAAAATTTATGGTTCATTATTTAATTATTCAATTTAAAGATTTTAATTTCGGCCCTGACTGATTTTTTGCCCTTTACATCACCTTTAATACTTTTAAAACAGACTTACAGTCTTTTAAGTTTTCCCCTAAAACAACAAATATGACAACTAAAAATGTAGCCCTTTTGGCCGGTGGCTTTACCGGTGAATATGAAGTATCTATCAACAGTGCCAGGAATATATCGAACACTTTACCTGCCGAAAAATATAAGGTATATACCTTGTTGATCAAACGCGACAGGTGGTTTTATGAATCGGAGAACGGTCTGGTTGATGTAGACAAAAATGATTTTACTATCACACTGAATGGTGAAAAGATCAAATTTGATTTCGCGTTTATTACCATACACGGTACCCCCGGCGAAGATGGTAAGTTACAAGGTTATTTGGATATGCTGGGCATCCCATATAATACCTGCGATGCCACTACATCGGCCATTACTATGAATAAGGCCTACACCAAAACTCTGGTAAATGGTATACATGGCTTGCATACTGCTCATTCGATGCGCTTGTTTGAAAAGGATATGCATGATGTGGCTATTATTGCCGCAACTCTGAAATTTCCGCTGTTCATCAAACCTAATAACGGCGGCAGCAGTGTAGGCATGAGCAAGGTTTATAATGTAGCCGGTTTGCCCGATGCATTAAAAAAGGCTTTCCACGAAGATCAGCAGATATTGGTAGAGGAATTTATCAAAGGGCGGGAATTTAGCATTGGTATAGCCCGCTTGCATGGGAAAATAACCGTTTTGCCCGCTACCGAGATAATTACCTCTAAAGACTTTTTTGACTATGAAGCCAAATATACCGCAGGTGTAACAGAGGAGGTAACCCCGGCCGACCTAACCACCGAGCAAAACGAACGGATAGCCGGTATTGTGACCGATGTATACAGCCGGTTGAATTGCAAAGGCATGGTGCGCATAGATTTTATCTTGCTGGAAGGATCAAACGATTTTTATTTTATCGAAGTAAATACCACGCCAGGACAATCAGCTGCTAGCCTGATTCCGCAACAGGTAAGGGCTGCAGGCATGGACCTGGGTGAGTTTTACAGCGCTTTAATAGAAGGAGCGATATAAGGGATTTCGGAATTGGGATGTTCGATTTCGGATTTACTATTTAAATGAATAATTGTAGAGACGCATATTAGCGTCTCTTTTTTGTAACAATGGTCTCTCTTTTATTATCCAACCATCAATGTTAAAGTTCCAAAATTTCAAAAAACTATATGGAGGTTTTCCTGCACTGAAGGTTGATGAACTCGTCATCGAGCCGGGTATTTACTGGATAAAGGGTGTAAACGGTTCGGGCAAAAGTACCTTACTCAAATCCATAGCCGGTATATTATCTTTTGAGGGCGATATTTTGCTGGACAACAGTATCAGCATCAAAAAGCAACCCGTGGAGTACCGGAAACAGGTAAACTTTGCCGAAGCAGAGCCCATATTCCCGGAGTTTTTAACGGGTAAGGAAATGATCGCCCTGTTTGCACAAGCCAAAGACGCGCCGGCAGGGCAGGAGCAGCATTATATAGATACCATGCAAATGCAGGCTTATATAAACCGACCGGTTGGTACGTACTCCAGCGGAATGCTCAAAAAGCTATCGCTGGTACTGGCTTTTATGGGAAAACCAAAACTGATTCTACTAGATGAACCGCTGATCACCATCGATACCGCATCTTTAAAAGTATTGAATAGCTGGATAGCCGAACGTTATAACCAGGATGGTACAAGTTTCCTGCTATCATCGCACCAGGCGCTGGAGCATGCCGAACTACCCATAGCGCACGAATTACTGGTCGAAAACCAAACCCTCAAATTTATTGCCTGATGCAGCAGCCATTGACCAAAGTATTGCTCAAAATATTTGCCGGCGGCTTTTACCAGGTACATGCAGGGATATTGTTTTTTGTGTTTTTTATTATGGTGGGTACGGTACCCGGCAATATGCTGATCAGTTATCACGAATCCTTAATGTTGGCCATGACCAGTAGCCCGGTTATGCTGGCTTTAGTGATAGGAGGTTGGCTTATCTATATTTTCAAAAGCTGGCATTATGTAGGTACACAACTTTTTGCACCAGATAAACAATTTCTGTTTTACAGCAGTACTGCACTGAGCCCTGCTGAACAACATAAAAGTTGGTGTTATACACAGGCTGCCATTTTAGCGCCTGTTATTATTTACGCCTTGCTGGCGGTTGGGGTAGGAATGGCGCATCATTTTTATATACTGCCAGTGGTAATCGTAGTGTTTTTAACGGCTATGATCTGGTGTAGTGCCTTGATATATGCACGTTTAATAAATAGACTGATTGATGGTAGTAAACAATCCCTTTTACTCAGATGGAGCAGCAAATGGCGCAAACCTTATTTCAGCCTGTACGTGTATCACATATTTGACGATAAAAAAGTACCTTACTTTATCGCCAAGGGCTTGTCATGGCTTATTATTAGCGGGGTATTTTATTTGTTTGCCGATGTAAGTACTGATATAAGAGTGGCGGGCATAGCCATATTGGCTGTAATCACGGCTCATGTGGTGCTGATATTTGAAGAGCGCCGTTTTGAGGAAACTAAGCTAAGCTTTACACGTAATTTGCCGATTGGCCGATTCAAATTATTCTTAAATTTTAGCGGGGTTTATTTCTTTTTATTGCTGCCCGAAAGTGTTTGGCTTTTCTGCAGGTTTCGCCCGTTAATGGCGGTTGAGTTATTGCTGGCCGGGTTAAGCATAGCCATGTTATTTCATAGCCTGCTATACTGGTTTGGGCTAAATATGGATAAGTACCTGCAATGGATCCTCGGATTATTTATAGTACTGTTTTGGATAATTATGTTCCACTTACTTTGGCTGCTGATACCGCTGAACCTGATTACAGCTTACCTGTTTTTCTACAATAACTATTATAAGCATGAAGGAGTCGTAAGCGAGAAGGTTTGACATTAAACTTATATCAAATAGTGTTCAATCACATCCTGCGGGATCTTGGCTCCTCTACCGGTAGCCATATCGATCATCACATAATCAAAATAGCCGTCGCAGCTTATTTTACCGGTGCCTTTATTGGTGATGCTGAATTGTACCCGGCAGCCTTTTTCGTTAATGGATTCGATGCCTGTTTTTACCACAAAATAGTCACCCATAGCCAGGGGGCGTTTATAATCCACATGGGCAATGCGTATTACCCAACCAAAGCCGCGTTCCATGAATTTTTCCATGGCCATGCCATAGCAGCGTTCCATCTGATCATACCGGGCAGCCAGCACATAATCAAAGTATTTGCTGTTATGCACATGTTGAAACATGTCGATATCGTCGGGGCGTACACGGAGTTCGGTTTCAAAGGTGCTGTATTGGGCTTGGCTCATTTTTAATTATTGATTATTTGTTTGTAAAATTACCCATCATTTGCGCACAATGAAAATTACAGATAAAACAGACAAACTGCTTAGCCTGGGGCTTGGCAAAGATATATTAAAACACTATCAGGAGCCGCACCGGTTTTATCATACATTGGAACATTTGGATGATATTTACAATCAGTTGGAACTCAAGGGTCTTGGTGATAATGATATTTTGCTGTTGGCCACGGTGTTTCATGATATTATTTACGATCCGCGCTCGGCAACCAACGAGGAGGATTCCGCAGCTTATTTTAACGAGGTATTTGCCGGTGATCAGGCACTAAAAGATGAAGTAACCCAGATTATATTGGATACTAAGTCCCATCAACCCAAAACAGAACTGTCACGCATATTTTGCGACGTTGATCTGAATATCCTCCATCAATCATTTGACAAGTTGCTGGTTTATGAGCAACAGATATTTAAAGAATTTCAATTTGTTGATCATGTCATTTATCGGCAAAAAAGGGTAGAGGTATTACAAAGCCTGCAAGCCATGGTTAATAACCCGGCCTTGAGTTATCTGATTGACTACGTGAACAATCATCAGCCCCGTATCGCTGTTTATCCTGGTAGCTTTAATCCTTTTCACAAAGGGCATTATAACATTCTTGAAAAAGCCGAGCAAATATTTGATAAGGTGATCATTGCCCGCGGTGTTAATCCCGGTAAGGAAAAGGCAACGTATGACCTGCCCGATGTTTTAAAGTACAGGCAACAGGCCACTTACGAAGGTTTATTAACTGATTTTACCGAGAGCCTGGGTTATGATGTTACCATTATACGCGGACTGCGAAATGGATCAGACCTGCAATATGAGCTTAACCAATACCGGTATATGCAGGAGCTGAGCGGTAAAAACATAAGCGTAGCAGCCATCTTTTGCGATATGGAATTTGAACATATTTCGAGCACTGGCATCAGGCAATTAGAAAAATACGGTAAGGCTAGCGACTATTTGATCTGACAAAGGGGCATATTCTCTTGCGTTAGGGATTGCAGCGGATACCAGCCCTGTGCCTAAGGCCTGCAGGCGTATGAGCGGAAAGCCCGGGCCGAAGGCAACGCACTTGGTAAGTTAAAATTCAAAAATCAAAAGCTTTACCCGGAAAAATATAAAGGCAGCCTTTTGATTTTTGAATTTTTACTTTTGAATTAAATACCTATCTTTGCACCCACAATTAATTAATCATTCACGCTTTAATATTATTCAAGTAATGTATTTAGGTAAAGAAGCAAAGGCAGAGATCTTTGCAAAACACGGTAAAGGCGCTACAGACACAGGTTCGGCAGAAGGACAGGTAGCATTATTCACCACTCGTATTGCTCACTTAACCGGGCACTTAAAAAATAACAAAAAAGACTTCTCTACTCAATTATCACTTCAAAAATTGGTAGGTAAACGCCGTGCATTGCTGGCATACCTTTACAATAAGGATATTGAAAGGTATCGTGCTATCATCAAAGCGTTACAGCTTAGGGATATCATCAAATAAGTTTTTCAAGTTTTTCATAAAAAGCCGTCCGTAATATTCGGATGGCTTTTTTACTTTTGAACAAATATTATACACACATAAAAACCGATGCGTTCCGAAAGATGAAAAGCGCATCACAACAAAAACAAGATGAGTTTAAACGTAATTAAAAAGGTTATTGATTTAGGTGACGGCCGCACCATTGAGATCGAAACCGGTAAACTGGCCAAACAAGCCGATGGCTCTGTAGTAATTAAAATGGGTGATACCATGTTATTGGCTACCGTAGTGTCATCACCGGAAGCGAAAGAGGGAGTTGATTTTTTACCCCTTTCTGTTGATTACCAGGAAAAATACGCTGCCACTGGTCGTATACCAGGTGGTTTTTTACGCCGTGAGGCTCGTTTATCAGACTATGAGGTTTTGATCTCTCGTTTGGTTGACCGTGCTTTGCGTCCATTATTCCCCGAAGATTATCATGCGGATACCCAGGTGATGATCACCTTAATATCAGCTGATAAAGATATTATGCCCGATGCTTTAGCTGGTTTGGCAGCATCAGCAGCTTTATCTGTTTCTGATATTCCTTTTAACGGCCCTATCTCTGAAGTTCGTGTAGCTAAAATTGATGGCCAGTTAGTAATTAACCCAACCTTGAGTCAACTGGAAAATGCAACTTTAGAGTTTATCGTTGCAGGTTCTGAGCATGACATTAACATGGTTGAAGGTGAATCAAAAGAAATTCAGGAAGCCGAATTAGTTGAAGCTATCAAATTTGCGCACACTGCTATTAAATTACAGTGTTTAGCTCAAAAAGAATTAACTGCCGAAGTTGGTAAAACTGTAAAACGTACTTACAGCCATGAGCACAGCAACGAAGACTTGAAAAAAGCTATCTACGCTGCTACTTATGACCAGGTTTACGCTATCGCTTCTTCTGCATCTGCAAAAGACGAGCGTGGTGTTAAATTTAAAGAAGTTCGTGACGCGTATATCGAAACCTTAGGTGAGATAGATGACGTGACTAAATTCCTGGCCAAAAAATACTACCACGATGTAGAGTATGATGCTATCCGTAACCTGGTATTAGACGAAGGTAAACGTTTAGACGGTCGTACAACTACCCAGATCCGCCCGATATGGAGCGAAGTTGGTTATTTACCATCTGCTCACGGTTCGGCTGTATTTACCCGTGGCGAAACCCAATCATTAACCACCGTTACCCTGGGTGCTAAAGATGATGAGCAAATGATTGATGGTGCGTTTATCAACGGATACCAGAAATTCCTGTTACACTACAATTTCCCTGGTTTCTCAACTGGCGAGGTTCGTCCTAACCGTGGTGCTGGTCGCCGCGAAATTGGTCACGGTAACCTGGCTATGCGTTCATTAAAACAAGTATTGCCTTCTGAGGACGAAAACCCATACACTATCCGTATCGTATCTGATATCCTGGAGTCAAATGGTTCGTCGTCAATGGCAACA
>JACXTT010003279.1_pt1 | contig 25074 bp, 25 predicted proteins | sample 9270951 | NCBI WGS metagenome assembly JACXTT01 (sample SAMN15532306, study PRJNA645909) | rock metagenome | isolation source: weathered quartz diorite | place: Puerto Rico | collected 2017-06-21
TTAATGTCGGGGTGACGGCTGTGGATTTGAACAGCACCGGTCTTGCCAACGCGGGCTTTCGTCTTGGAAAGTTTCAATCGCTCAGGAAAGCGAGTCCGAATGGTCTGTTGATGATGCAGTGGTATGCGGGCTTCCACGCTGAAGACAAGTGGAATCTAACACCCCGATTCACGCTTAGCGCGGGCGTCCGCTGGGAACCGTACTTTCCGCAACAGCAACTCGATGGTCACATCTACAACTTCAGTTACGCAAGAATGCTGGCCGGACAGAAGAGTCAGGTTTTCCTGAACGCGCCTCCTGGATTCATTTATCCCGGAGATCCGGGATTTCCGAATGACCGGGCGGGCATGAATAAAAACTGGAAAACGCTTGGACCACGAGTCGGATTCGGATGGGATCCGAAAGGGGACAGCAAGACGTCCATACGAGGTTCATATGGGCTTTCGTATGACTTCGTGAATGGACAATTCCACTTCAATACCAACATCGCGCCGCCATTCGGCAACGACACCACGATTCGCCCGGGAGGGACCGCAAACTTCACGAACCCATGGTCCGACTTTCCTGGAGGCAGCGGATTCGCGCCAGGCGTGAGTCCGTTCCCTTACGACAATTCCACGAAGAACAAGAATATCGGGTTCGCGCCGGGCGGTGTGTTCCTGAGCCTGCCGCCGGATCAACCAACGACCTACATTCAATCGTGGAACCTGACAGTGCAGCGGCAACTGCCTTCGGCTGTCTTCCTCTCGGTGCAATACACGGGAAACGTGACGCGTCACGCCTGGGGAACATGGCCGATGAATCCTGCCATATTCGTTCCCGGCACCGGCGCTGCGAATAACGGTTGCATGATCCCTGACGGCAGAGGAGGAACGCAGAGCCTCTTGGTTGCGACCGGCATCGTGTCAAGCTTGGCCGCGGCGAGAACGTCAAGCCAGCAGTGCTCAACGGCGGCCAACACGAATTTCAGAAGAGTTCTTTCGCTGACGAACGCGGCTGTCGGCACCTATGCGGCAAGTTTGGATACGTACGAGGGCGGCAACAATGCCAACTATAACGGACTGGTGGTTTCGGTACGCCGCCAGGCCAGCCGGAATCTCAATATCAACGCAAACTACACGTGGTCCCACTGCATCAATGACATCAATGCGGGCCTTGTGGGGATGCCCAACGTGGACACGGGCAATACGTTTGTCAGCATCAACGGCAAAGAGCCAGGAACCCCATCAACAGCGTTCTTCGATTCGAATGGGAATTGGTTGCCGGGTGTAACGTCATTGACAGCATCCCCAACTCACCGCGATTGGAACCGCGCGAATTGCGGGACCGATCGGCGGCAAAACTTTACGTCCACCGCCGTCGCCCTGATTCCAAGGTTTGAGAACAAATTAATACGGTGGGCAATCAGCGACTGGAGTGCTTCGAGCATTTTCCAGTGGCGAACCGGTAGCTATCTCACAGTTGCAAGCGGTGGCGACACCGCCCTCATCGGTGGCAGCACCGGAGGCCAGACAGCGGTTCAATTGAATGCGGACGTGTATACTCCAGGCCGGCCCAGTGGCCCGCGCGCGCAGTATCTCGCTCCCGTGGCGACTACTTTTGCCGCGGCGGCCAATGGAACCCTCGCGCCGAATCATGGCCGGTCGAACATTGTGGGTCCATCATTCTGGCAATGGGATGCTGCGCTCACGCGCAATTTCCGGCTGGGCGAAGGAGGCCAGCGAATCCAGGCCAGGATTGAAGCCTACAACGTCACGAATAGTTTCAGACCGGTCAATCCATCCACGACGATCACAGGCAGTACATTCGGTCAGATCACCAATGCTCAACCCCCGCGAGACATACAATTCGCCTTGAAGTATGTCTTTTAGGAGCCTCTCGGGATAATTGGAAATTGGACGAATCCTGCACCTCAAATCCGAAATCCGAAATTTCAGATTGGACTGAGTCCAATTTGAAATTTCGGATTTCGGATTTGAGGTGCAGGATTCGTCCAATTTCAAAATTCCTTCTTCTGATCCTCTTCCTCTGCGCCGGATGCACTCGGCAAAGCGCCCAAGAGCAATTTGACCTCGGCGTGAAATACCAGAACGGCGACGGAGTTCAAAAGGATTCCATCAAGGCAGCAGAGTTGTATACAAAGGCAGCAAAACAACGGTATGCACGCGCCGAATTCAATCTCGCCGTCATGTATCACAGCGGGGACGGAGTTTCGAAAGACGCTGCGCAGGCAGCGTATTGGTATGCGCAGGCGGCCCAGCACGGCGATCAAGAAGCGCGGTCCATCCTTGCGATGATGTACGAAACGGCCGACGGGATTCCGCGCGACGCCGAGAAGGCGGCGTATTGGTACCGAAAGGCCGCCGAACGCGGCGACGCCGATGCGCAGGTGAGTCTGGCCACAATGTATGGCAGAGGCGACGGCGTGCCGTTGGATCTCGCGATGGCGGCCGAATGGTACACAAAGGCAGCGCAACAGGGACGGATGCATGCGCAGTTCAATCTCGCCATGATGTACGCCCGTGGAGAAGGGCTGCCCAAGAACTCCACCACTGCCGCGCAGTGGTACAGGAGAGCTGCGGACCAGGATCATCCGATGGCGCAGTACAATCTCGGCGCGCTCTATTACAATGGCGACGGCGTTCCCAAAGACATTGCAACGGCCGTCGCCTGGTTCAGTAAAGCCGCTCAATTCGGAAATGCCGATGCGCAAAATGCCCTTGGCTTGATGTATGAAAAAGGTGAAGGCGTCGCGAAAGACTTGAATCGAGCCGCAGAGTGGTTCATGAAGGCCGCACAACAAAATCATCCTGAAGCGCAATTCAATCTCGCCACGATGTACTACTTCGGCGATGGAGTCTCCAAAAATCTTTCAGCAGCGGCGCAATGGTTCAGAAACGCGGCCGAACAAGGACATTCCGATGCGCAATTCAACCTCGGCATCATGTTCCTCAAGGGTGAAGGAGTTCCGATCAGCCTGGCTGCAGGCGTGCAATGGCTGAAGAAAGCTGCGGATCAGGGTGATGCGACGGCACAGTTCAATCTCGCCATGTTGTATTCTTCCGGGCGCGGAGTTCCGAAGGATCTTGTGCAAGCTTACATGTGGGCTGACCTCGCAGCTTCCGCCGGTGAGCCGAATTCACCGAAGCTTCGTGCCGGGCTGCAAAGGACTGCGAGGCCGGATCAGATCGCCGAGGCTGTGCAGAAAGAACACGAATGGAAACCCAATGTGCAGTATTCCTGGAGCATCAGATGACGAGAATCCTTTTTCTCGCTGTCGTCCTGGCAGCTCCGTTGATGGCCCACCATGGCACTGGTGGAATTTACGATATGGAGAAGCCGATCACGTTGAAGGGCACGGTCACGATGTTCCGCTTCGTTAATCCTCACGTGCTCCTTTATTTCGACGTATCTGATAGCCGCAAGAAAGGCGCGGCCGTCAACTGGGTTGGAGAGGGTCCAAGCGTCATCAACTGGACGAGAACCGGTTGGAACAGGAATTCAGTCAAGACGGGGGATCAAGTCACCGTGACTCTGTTTCCCGCAAGAAACGGAAATCCACAGGGTGTGGTTCACAAGGTTGTCACAGCCAATGGCAAGGAATGGTGCTGCGAAACAAAGTAGCGGCCTCATGTGCAAACCTCACTGCGTCTTTCTCGCTGCTTCGGTGGCCTTCTTTTCTTCGGCACGAACGCCACCAAGCATGCCTTCCATCGCGTAATTGCCCTCATGACAAGCGTACTCGAGAAGCGGATCGGTCGTTTTCCTCATCGGAATTTGAACCGTCCACGGTTTGGTAAAACTAGATGGGTCATTGACCGTGAATTCGTACATGACCCTCTTGCTCCGTCAACACCGGTTCTCCCGCAAATTCCGCCGGCCGTTCCAGAGGCGTTAGAGTTGACGTAGTCCAAGTGCCCTGAAGATCCGGTTGCCCATCTGGCGTGCGTGGCACAACCCACGGCTTCGCGGCCTGGGCGTACACGATCGCCGTCGCGAATAAGGTGATGAACAAGATTGAAAGCAGGTTCCGAGGATTCATCGGCGCAGTATAGCAAACAGAACGAACGCGGGCTAAAGCCGTGCGACCACATACTTGAATCAGGTGTCTCTCCTACTCCTCGCGAAGAGCAATGGAAGGACTGAGCTTGAGTACGCGGAGAGCCGGTACAGTACTTGCACTGACCGAAACGACGACCAGGATGAGTGACCCGATTGCAAACGTCCATGGATCCTTTGCCGTCACGCCAAACAGATAGGTCCGCAGCAAACGCGAAGCGAACAACGATCCAGCGAGGCCGAAAGCCGTGCCGATAACGGCAAGAAAGAAACCTTGACGCACGATAGAGGCGATGACCTTCGAGTAAGTCGCACCCAAGGCAATGCGTATTCCGAATTCCCGAGTGCGCATGACCATGCTGTACGAGATCAAGCCATAAATTCCAGAAGCTGAAGTGATGAGCGCGAGCGCGGCAAAAACGGAGAGCAGCATCGTTTGCGCACGTTGCGGCCGGAGGGCTGTGCCGACCACTTCATCCATCGTTTGCACGGAAGCTAATGGCAAGTCAGGCTCCACCGAGCGCAGAAAGCGGCTGAGCGCCGATGCCAGCTCTGTTTTCTGCGTGTTCGAAGCAGTGCGAATTACAAAGTTAACGGGATAATACTCATGAGCAGTCGCCCTCATGACCATCGGAGCTTGTTTCAACGTGACAAACACTGTCGGAGCCGCTGCGGCCCTGAAATTACCGCTCTTCACGTCACCAATGACACCGACGACTTCGAACGAAAAATTCGTGTTGTCGTTCGGAAAGACTAGAGATGTTCCAAGAACCTCACCACCTGGAAAAAACCGCCGGACGAACTGTTCATTGACGACGGCTACGGCCGGCGTTCCGAGCTGATCCATTTCCTGAAGGTATCTACCTCTCACAAGCCGTATGCGAAACACTTTGAAATAGTCGGGTGTGATGTATCGCCAATCCGGCGCCGCGAGACCGCCTTGAGGCGTGCGGAACGGAACGTTCAGCCCGCGCTGAGCTGGAAGATTGCTGGCGATACCCGCAGCCTCCACTCCCGGAAGTGCACGAATCTGATCGAGAGATTCTGCTATGAACGAAACGGCGCGGCTTCCCTCGTCGTACCTCCCGCCATGAAGCGACATTTGCGCGGTCAACACGTTCCTTCCATCAAATCCCAATGGAACCTCTAGAAAGTTCACGAAGCTACGGATCAGCAGACCCGCACCTGTCAGAAGGACAAGACATGCTGCTACTTCCACGGTGACCAGCAGCCGTCTCCACAGCGTTACGCGATGACTGCTGCTCTGACGGCCTTCTTCCAGGAGCCTGGGTTGAATGCCAATTCGAACCGACTGAAATGCAGGCAAAAGGCCAACAACGATTCCGACTATGACGGCCGCAGCAACAGTAGCTCCCAGCACACGAAGGTCGATACCGGGATTCCATGCGGAATACGCAGCGGGATCCAGACTAACCAGAACTCCAATGCCCCACTCTGCAAGCCCTAAGCCCACAATCGATCCCAGCGCCGACAGAAGTAAACTCTCAATCCAGACTTGCCGCACGATCCTCCATCGTGAAGCTCCTATGGCCGTGCGAATCGCAAACTCCCGCTGGCGTTGAAATGCGCGCACCAAGGTGAGACTTGCAGTGTTTGCACACATGATCAACAAAATTGCCAGGACCGCACCGAAGAGGATCAAAACGTTTGAGCCAATCCCCGCATTCAAAAATTTCTGTAGCGGTTCGATTCCCAAACTGACGCGATCCGGCAGCGTTGCACCTCGCGGCCGTTCCTGGAGAAATGCAATAGTTAATGCCGCCATCTCCGCTGCAGCCTGCCCCACGGTCACGCCATCTTTCAAACGCCCGACTGCACTGTAATTGAAGCCGCTGCCACGCGGATCATTCGTTTTGAGGGGGGTCCATACGTCGACTGGAAAAAATGGGCGGAAGGTTTCCGGCATCACACCAACAACGGCGTACGACTTGTCCATGAAACGCACTTGTTGCCCGACGATATCTGCCCGGCCGCCGAACCGGCTTTGCCAAAGCCCGTAACTCAAAATCGCTGCCGGCGGAGCACCGGGGTCTTCCTCCTCGCGTGTGAAGCTCTGCCCCAAGGCAGGTTCAACGGCAAAGACACGGAAGTAATCGCTCTTCACACTCAGCGTTCGGACGTAAGCCGCTCCACTATCCGAGACGAGATTGATGCCGCTACCCTGTGCATCGGCCGCGAGTGCGCTGAAGGATTGTTGGCGGTCGCGAATGAATCGAAACATGATTTCCGTCAGCGAATCCCCATAAGTTTCGGGACCCTGTTTCAGAACAATCGCGAAAATCCGATCGGGTTTCGCATAAGGTAGGGGTCTCAACAGAATGGAATCGACAGCGCTGAATACCGTCGTCGTTGCGCCAATGCCGATGCCGAGCACGAGCGCCGCGAGCACTGCAAAAGTGGGATTGCGCCGAAGTCCCCGAATCGCAACAGCAATGTCTTCAAACATGGCTCTCACCCGCCGCCATCACGTGGCAATCCTTTCTCCATCCCCAGCTTACTTGTTTTCAGTAACATTGAAACACATCGCTGGCACGGAGTGTTCGCTAGCGGGACAACGATCTTCGAAACCGAACATGGCAGCGGGAAACAAGCCGCCAATTACGCGATTGAATCGTCCCAATTCGCGTAATTGGCGTAATTGGCGGCTCGTTCTGTTCCCGTTGTGCAAAGATAGAGAACACCATCATGACAAAACTTTCTCAGCATCTGGAAACTAAACTGATTCACGCAGGCGAGCCAAAACCGCGAATTCAAGGCGCAGTCAGCATGCCGATCTTCCAATCGGCGAATTTCGAATATGACAATGAAGCCGACTACCACAGCTTGAAATACATTCGACTCAACAACACGCCGAATCACGAAGCGGTCCATCAGAAACTCGCCGCCATCGAGAACGCCGAGGCGGCGCTGGTCGCAGCCAGCGGCATGGCGGCCATTTCGACTGCGTTGTTGACGGTGCTCTCGGCCGGAGATCACTTGCTTGTTCAGAATTGCCTTTATGGTGGAACGCACGACTTCATCACAAAGGATCTGGCGTCGTTCGGCGTCACCTACGATTTCATCGATGCGGATAAGCCCGATTCCTGGAGACACGCGCTGCGGCGAACGACGAAAGCGATTTACGTCGAGACAATGAGCAATCCGTTGCTGCAGGTTCCGGACTTGCGTGGCGTTGTCGATTTCGCCAAGGCAAACAGCCTTGTTTCGCTCATCGATAACACGTTTGCGAGTCCCGTGAATTTTCGTCCGCCGGAACATGGATTCGATCTTTCACTGCACAGTTGCACGAAATATCTCAACGGTCATTCCGATATCGTCGCGGGGGCCGTGATCGGGCGAGTCGCCCTTGTGGCGAAAGTCAAGCACCGGCTCGATCATTTAGGCGGCTCGCTCGATCCTCATGCGATTTCCTTACTTCACCGCGGGATGAAAACCTTGGCACTCCGCGTTCGATTCCAAAACGAGAGCACGCTCGCAATCGCGCGATTCTTGGAACGTCATCCTGTGGTCGCATCGGTCCACTACGCCGGGCTCGAGAGTCATCCACGCCACGTGGACGCCCGCGAGCTTTTCGATGGGTTTGGTGGTGTGTTGAGTTTCGAATTGAAGGGCGGAGTCGAAGAAGCGCAACAATTGATGAAACGGCTGAGACTGCCGATCAATGCGCCGAGTCTCGGCGGCGTCGAAACCCTGATGACGCGGCCGGCGACCACATCTCACTTGGGCATGTCGCGCGAAGATCGTCACGGGCTGGGAATTTCTGATTGCCTGATCCGCCTGTCCGTCGGCATCGAGGCAACCGAAGACCTCATCCAGGATTTCGATCAGGCGTTAAATTAAATCCGTAATCGCAGCCGTGCTTCGCAGCCGGAAGTATTTTCGCGGTTCTCAAGGGTGAGGGTACCGCCGTGCGCCTCCGCTATCTGCCGGCCGAGAACGAGGCCGATGCCCGATCCACCGGGCTTGGTTGTGAAGAACGGAACAAACAGATTTGTCGTGTTTGGGAGTCCCGGTCCATCATCTTGAATAACGATATCCAGATGATTTGCCAAACGACGCCAGCTCATGCGGACCTCACCGCCGGTTTCGACCGAAGCATCGACGGCATTGCGGACGAGGTTGATCAAGAGCTGTTCGAGTTGATCGCTGTCGGCTTGAATCGTCAGTTCAGCACCGGGCTCGATCGCGATCTCCATGCGAGTCTCCAGCCCAACAACTCGCCGAACGAGAGCCCCAATCTCGACGGGCTGAAACTTCGGCTGAGGTAACTTCGCGAGGCGCGCATATGATGCCATGAAACGGCTCAGCGACTCCGAGCGCGACCCGATGACTGCCAAGCCGCGCACCATGTCCTCTTCCCAATCCTGCGGGCGCGATTGCTTTTGCAACAGCGAGGTCAGACTTCCGGAAATGGATTTGATTGGTGCCAGTGAGTTGTTCAGTTCGTGTCCGATCACGCGAACGATGCGCTGCCATGCCTTCAGTTCTTCTTCTCTCAACGCTCTGCTCAGGTTCGATAAGACCAGCAACTGGTGCCGCAAACCACCTTGGCGAAACATGCTTCGACGTACTTCCCAACGACCCGAACCACCCGGAAATACGGCATCGATGACTCGCGAGCTGGCGCCTTCATTCAGACAATCTGCCAGGCCAATTTCCTGAGCCTTCAATCCCAACAATCGTTCCGAAGGCATGTTGAGCAGGCGTTCGCCCGCGCGATTGACAAGCCGCAGCTTCTGTTCGCCGTCAAACGAGAACACGGCGACGTCGATTTCCTCCATTACCTTTCGGAGCAGCGTCGTGGCTTCGAGAGCATCCATGCGCTGTTCGCGAAGCGTTTGAGCGAGCGTGTTGACTTCGCGCGTGACTTCCGCGAGCGCATCGTCATTGCGACTATCACGTCCGCGGATGGAGTAATCGCCTTCGCGAAGTGCGGCCAGAATGTTGGACAAGGTCTGCAATGAAAAAACGACTCGCTGACGGATCTCGCTGACGAACACGAACCACACCGTAACAATCACGGCGGTCAAGGTCCACTGCACCCTGGGCGTGAAATCTCCGGTCCACAGCAGAACGAGGGAGACGACAACGGCGGGCAGACCCGCGAACAACGCCATTAAGAAGAGACGACGGTCGTGGCTCAGACGAAAATGAACACTCGCATTTGTTTTGGATTTGCCTGTGTCTGTCTTGATCAGCACGATTAAATCCCGTATCGCTGCATTCTGCGATACAACGCGCTGCGGCTCAATCCCAGAGCGTTGGCAGCCTGGCTGACATTGTTGCCGTATCGCGACAGAGCTTTCCGAATCAAAAACGATTCGACATCTTCCATGCTCATATCTTCAAGGCGCCCGGCCTGAAGAGAAGCGCCTGCCGACGATGCCAAACCTAAGTCCGCCGCGGCCACCGTGTTCTTTTGTGCCATCAGCACAGCACGTTCGATGGTGTGATCCAACTCCCGAACATTACCCGGCCAAGGATGATCGCGCAAAGTCTGCATTGCAGCACTATCAAAACCGCTCAGATTCTTTCGATAACGTTTTGCATGCAGGTTTAAAAAATGGATCGCCAGCGGCGCTATGTCTTCGCGGCGATCTCGCAGGGGCGGGAGATGAATTTCAATCGTGTTCAACCGAAACAACAAATCGCCGCGGAAGCGCCCCGCCGTGACTTCCTCGCCCAAGTTGGCGTTTGTTGCAGAAAGAATCCGCACATCGACACGATGTGTTTTCGACGTACCGACTCGCTCTAGGTCGCCTGTTTCAAGTACGCGCAGCAACTTCGCTTGTTGCGTGAGCGGTACATTCGCGATCTCGTCGAGGAACAGGGTTCCACCGTCGGCCATATCGAAGCGTCCGACGCGGTCTGCCTTCGCATCGGTAAAAGCGCCTCTGACATGGCCGAACATTTCGCTTTCGAAGACACCTTCGGCAAGGCCCCCGACATTGACCGTGACCATCGGTTTCGAGGCACGGTTCGATAACGCATGCAATGTTCGCGCGACCACTTCCTTTCCGGTGCCGTGTTCACCCGTGATCAACACATTGGCATCCGACGGCCCGACGCGCGCCATCAATTGCAGTATGGGTTGCATGGCAGACGAATCGGCGATCATCGTGGGCGCGCCTTCCGCCCGAAGGAGCTTGTTCTCCGCCTCGAGCCGCAGTTCTTTGCGCAGACTGCGGCCCAGTTCCACTTGAGTGCGCAGGATGCTCAACAGCCGCGGGTTTTCCCATGGCTTCTGGACGAAATCTCTTGCGCCGCGCCTCATCGCCTCGACAGCGAGCTCAATGCTTCCCCACGCCGTCATGACGACCACCGGCAGCGTCGGGTCCATGGCATGAGTTCGCGAAACCAGCTCCAACCCCTCGTCGCCAGACGTCGTGTCGCGCGTGTAATTCAAGTCCATGAGCACTGCGTCGAAATCCCGCGCTTCGAGAGCGTCGATGATCCCGGAGGGAGACGTAGCCGATTCGATTTGATATCCCTCACCTTTTAGCAGGAGACGCAGAGCTTCGAGGACATCGGATTGATCGTCAGCAATGAGCAGACGTGGCGAGCCGGTCTTCATGACCTGTGAAGGATACAGAATTTTAGCCGATGATGCCGGAGATTACTCATGGCTTCAACTCACGATTGCATTCCACGGTCCAGTGCGGAAGTCTTCGGAATGTGGAGCTTGAGGAAAGTTCAGCGCCAAATGCTGTTCAATTTTGGGACGATTAGAACCGAAACCGAACATTTACCGTAAAGTCGCGGCATAATCGCGCAAAAATCGGAAATCCGCCATCACCGTTCGTCAGGTACGCAATGAAAATTTCAAATTTTGCTGGCGATATCCGCTGAGCGATCGTTGCTATTGCGAATAGATGTTACAAATCGGTGATGGCGGATGGCCAATCGCGGATGGTGGGAACCTGCCGTGCTTCAGCGGCGCTATATGAATACCGCGGAATCAAAAGCGCACGCACTGCAAAGACGTTTAGTCTCGTTCGCAGCCGAGATTGTTCAACTTTCGGCAAAATTGCCGAGAACAGCGCAAGCTGGTCACATGGCCAAGCAGGTGCTACGGTCTGGAACAGCGGCTGCCGCCAATTACGGCGAAGCACGCGGAGCCGAAAGCCGATCCGACTTTGTCCACAAACTTCGCATTGTGCTGAAGGAACTCAACGAAACAGGAATCTGGCTTGAGCTAATCATTGCGACGTCGTTATTACCACAGGACAAGTCGACTAGACTTGTCGCGGAAAACGAGGAATTGTGCCGGATCATTGCCGCGTCCATCAAAACAGCCGGGGGATTTGACAGATCCTAGCCTGTCGGAAAGCCAGCAATCCGCCATCACCGTTCGTCAGGTACGCAATGACAATTTCAAATTTTGCTAGCGATATCCGCTAATCGATCATCGCTATTGCGAATCGATGTTACAAATCGGCGATGGCGGATGGCCGATGTCAGATTTGAAACTGCGAAGGGCGTGGCTTCTGGTTTTTCCGAAGCCACGCCCCCCAGCGTCCGACCATCCTAGTCGAGGGGCCCTTTGTCCACCTGGCCCAAAGTGAAGACCATTTCACCGATGGGCTTGGTCTCGGCCGCGTCATACACCTGCACTTTCCAAGAGCCCGCCATTCGCGGAATCAGCGTTTTTGAACTCCGCAGTCTGTACCCCTCGGAAGCCGAGGCGTTCATCTTGACAAGGACCTGGGCGCCATCGATGTTTCTCTCTTTGAGCCAGGTCAGCTCCGAAGCTTCCGGTTCCCGGAGCATTTTTGTTGTCGAGTCGTAGACCAGCAACCTGCTCGACGACTTTCCGAAGATCCAGACGTGATAGATCTCTTCGTCTTTGGATGTCTTCACCGTTGTCAGAAACTGAACCGATCCGATCTTGAATGGATCGATTTGAATCGAGTTGCCTTCCAAGCCTTTGCCCGCAGCGCAAGTCTTCGCTGTCGAGTCATAATCTTTTGTCGGGCAAAGTTTCATTGAAACCAACTCCGCGGCAGCAACGTTCGCCGCGAAAGCCACGATCACCACGAACACCGCCAATATGCGCCACATCTTGCTTCTCCTTCTTGGGAGCTTCGTCGCCCCGTTGCTGTCGATAAACGCAAGGGAGCTTCCAATGGAGAGTGATGTACCGGGCGGCAGCCGCTGTCTAGCGCGTGCTGGGTTTACCGAAATCCCACGACTGGCGCGGGTTTCAGCTGGGCAGGTCTCCCCGCGAAAAGCATGGAGTTTCTACCATGAAGGTTGGTCACTGCATCGAAACAATAAGAAACGTGGCGTCGTCTTGTAACGCTTGTCCGCCAAATGACGCAACGGCTTCGAGCAAAACTCGCTGAAGGTCCGCAGCCGGAAGATGGCGGTGTTCGAGCAAGACTTCAATGAGCCGTTTTTCACCGAATTCCTCGGCCTTGTCATTGCTTGCTTCCGTTATTCCGTCCGTTAACAAAACGAGGCGGTCACCAGGGGCGAAATCAACTTCGAGTTCTTCGTATTCAGCATCGGGGAATATGCCGAGTACAGTCCCTCCCTCCGAGAGACGTGTGATTGTACCGTCTTGACGAATGAGAATTGGCGGCACGTGCCCGGCATTCGAGTAGCGGAGCGAACGCCGGGTGCAATCGAGGACTGCGTAGAACAATGTGGTGAATCTATCCGATCTTGTATTTTCCAAGGCAACGCGATTGAGTTCATGACACATCGCGGCGGAACCCGAAATGCCGGGCGCTAAACCACGGACACTGGCCTGCATGTTGGACATCAATAGAGCAGCCGGTAAACCTTTGCCCGCAACGTCAGCGATGCAGAGAGCGACTGAGGAATCGGTTAGACGAATCGCATCGAAGTAGTCGCCGCCGACTTCCTTGGCGGGTTTCCAGAAGGCTTGAATGGCGCAGCCCGAAACCTTCGGCATTTCTATCGGGAGTAGACGACGTTGAATCTCTCGTGCCTCCTCAATCTCCCTTTTCTTTTCGCGCAGGACGCGGCCTTCCTCGATCTGCCGACGAAGTGCGCCGAGTAGTTTCTGGTTATCCCATGGTTTCTGCACGAAATCGCGTCCGCCGCCCTGCATCGCTTCAACGGCCAGTTCGATGCTGGCCCAGGCCGTCATCAAGACAACCGGTAAAGAACTGTCGATATCACGAATGCGTGAAAGCAATTCGAGACCTTCATCGCCGGACGTTGTGTCACGGGCGTAATTCATGTCAAGAAGGAGAACGTCGAAGTTTCGGGCGCGAACGGCATCAACCACAGCGCCCGGCGTGTTTGCGGTTTCGGAAACAAATCCTTCGTTCTTGAGTAAGAGCTCAAGCGCCTCACGAATGTGCGCTTGATCATCGGCAATCAGAATTCGTGGCGATTCCATGCGGCCTGCCTTAGCGTTTTGATTTCCAACTGTAGCGGCGGTCTATGACCGCCGACGATTCAGCGAGTTGCGTATAGCCGGCGGTCACAGTCGGCCGCTACAGTTGTTCGGTTCTGCAAACCCACGTCCCAGAAGCGAACAAAACCTCGGCTTCCGTCGTACTTACTCCATTGATACACAAGCTCTTCGCGAATGGTGGGTGGCATGCGATAGCCACTCGGTATGAAACACCTTTGCGTGACGGTTTTACTGATGGCGATCTTAACGAGTCCGGCATCCGCCCAATCGAATTGGGTCGGAGATTTTCTGAATCGATATCGAGCGCCTGCCATCGACCCAGCTTCCAGGGTGACGCCGCGAGTTTCAGATGAGCCCTGGCGATTAATGGTGCGAAATGGCGTCCTGCCGCTTTCAGTGAGCGATGTGGTTCGTTTGATGCTCGAAAACAACCTCGACGTAACGGTGAATCGTTTTTCGCCGCTCTCCAGTGGATATTTCATCGATACGCTGTTCCGGCCCTTTGAGCCGACACTGAATCTCAGCGCAACAGTCGGCAGGACCACTCAGCCCGTCGCGTCGCAGTTGACCGCCGGGGCGGGGGCGACGGCGTTTAAACAGCTATACCATCGATATTCGATCGGCTACGGCCAAACATTCCACACAGGTACGAGGGTAGACGTGGATCTCAACGTCAACCGCAGTTCATCTAACAACCAGTTCAACACGTTCAATCCGGCATATTCGGGAACGTTGAGTTACCAGGTCACTCAGCCACTCCTTCGCAATTACGGTTGGAAGATCAATGACACGGCAATTCGCGTCGCTCGGAACAACCGGAATGTATCCGAGATCGAATTCGAGACGCAGATGATCGATCTCGTAACGGCGGCGCAGAATCTCTATTGGGATCTGGTGTATCAACGCGAAGACATTAAAGTTCGCAAGCAATCTCTCGATCTGGCCGAGAAAACATTGTCCGACAACAGGCGGCAAGTTCAAATCGGAACGATGGCGCCGATCGATGTCGTGCAGGCCGAAGCGGCCGTCGCACAGCGTCAGGAACAGATGGTCACGACTTCTTACGTCGCCGACCAAATGCAGGATCGAGTGAAACGGCTTATGACGAACCTTCCGGATCCCGCACTGGTTCTCGCCGAGCTCGACCCGATCAATCCACCGCGCAGGCCAAATACTGAAGACGTCATCCCGCTTCAAGACGCCATCCGGTACGCCCTTGAAAGCAGACCGGAACTACGGGCCATTGATATGCAGGTTCAAAATAGCGATCTCGGGCTGGCATACAACAAGAATCAACTGCTCCCTTCCCTGAATGTAACCGCAGGCTACACGCAGGCCGGAGTCGGCGGAGTTCAAAGGAATCGTTCCCAGTTAGGCGGCGAAGACGTGGTATCCATCATTCGTGGCGGCTTGGGCGATGCTCTCGGCCAGCTATTCAGCTACAACTACACCGGGTATTCCGTCGGATTCAATTTGTCGATTCCGCTCAACAATAAATCCGCGAAAGCAGACTATTCGAGAACCCTGACCGAGAAACAAGCTCTCCTGGCGAAGCGAAACCGGTTGGCTCAGCAAATCGCCCTCGAAGTACGAAATGCGAACAGTGAAGTGGAAATGAACCGCGCACGGATCGTTGCAGCGGAGAGAGCACTCGACTTGGCCAACAGGCAGTTGGAGGCCGAACAGAAAAAATTTCAGCTCGGAACATCGCAGCTTCGATTTGTGCTACAAGAACAGCAAAACGTAACAGCGGCACAGACGAGCCAAGTCCAAGCCCTAGTGAACTATGCCAAGTCGCTCGTGGACTACGACAGGGCAGTTGGACGGACGTTGAGGCAGAACAACATAGAAATCGACAGGCAGTTGCAGGTTCCATTGGTAGAATGACGTTTTCCGGAGGGTGTTATGGACGTTGCACGGCCGCAGTCGGTCGCACGAAAAAAGAAAATTAAACGAATCGTCGGGGCAGTGTTGGTATTGATCGCAGCCGCGGGCGTAACGCTGGGTCTGTCGAGGATGAAACCTGCGGCGCCGTCGGTCGAACGCGCGACTGTCTGGGTCGACACCGTCAAGCGAGGCGAAATGCTTCGCCAGGTGCACGGCATCGGCACCTTGGTGCCGGAGGAAGTGCGGTGGATTCCCGCGACGACCGACGCAATCATCGAAGAACGACGGGCGCGGGCAGGTGATGTGGTCAGACCAGACACCATCATTCTGGTCATGAGCAACCCGGATGTCCGGCAGCGCGAAACCGACGCCCAACTTCAATTGAAAGGCGCCGAGGCAGACTTGGCGAATCTGCGCGCGACACTCCAGAACGATCTTCTCAATCAACAAGCAGCCCAGGCGGCGATCGAATCGGAGTACAACAAGGCCAAACTCGATTACGAAGCAAACCAGGAATTGGCAAAGGACGGGCTCATCGCGGATCTGATCGTCCGAAAATCCCAAGTGACGGTGCAGGAACTGGCCTCGCGAAACGAAATGGAAAAGAAAAAGGTCGAAGGCAATGCCAAGTCGGCCGAAGCGCGCATCGGCGCGCAGCAGGCTCGGGTCGATCAATTGCGCGTTGCATATGAGCTACGCCGGAAACAACTCGATGAACTGAATGTTCGAGCGGGTGCTGCAGGTGTTGTACAGCAAGTCCCGGTCGAGCCCGGGCAGCGGGTTGCCCCGGGCACGATCTTGGCAAAGGTGGCCGAACCGGGCCGCCTAAAGGCCGAGTTGCAGATAGCGGAAACGCAGGTAAAGGATGTCCTTGTAGGACAAGTCGCATCCATCGATACCCGAAGCGGAATTATTCCGGGTCAGGTCATCCGAATGGACCCCGCCGCTGTCAATGGAACAGTAAAAGTCGATGTTCAGCTCAATGGCGAGTATCCGAAGGGGGCGCGGCCGGATTTGAGCGTGGATGGAACCATCGATATCGAACGCCTGACGAACGTCCTCTACGTCGGGCGGCCAGCTTACGGACAGGCGGATAGTACCGTCGGTGTTTTCAGATTGATGCCGAACGGGGAGGCAAATCGAGTACAGGTGAAACTCGGCCGGAGTTCAGTGAATCAGATTGAAATTGTCGAGGGGTTGAAGGAAGGCGATCAAGTGGTCTTGTCGGATATGTCGGCATGGGATTCCTACGATCGCGTGAGACTAAATTAATGAATTCCAGGACGGTTGCGTCGTTTCCCTAATTCAGCAAACCGATTAGGGAAACGACGCAACCGTCCCAGAATTACCAAAAGGCAGGCAGAATGAACGACAGCGTTATCCATCTTGAGGGAGTAAAGAAGGTTTTCCTAACCGATGAAGTCGAAACGCACGCTTTGGCGGGCATTGATCTCCAAATCAGGCGCGGCGAATACATCTCCATTTCCGGGCCATCCGGCTGTGGAAAGTCCACGTTGCTCTCGATACTGGGTTTATTGGATAGTCCAAGCGAGGGGTCCTATCAATTGAACGCCAAACCCGTTCAGGACTTGTCCATGAGTGAACGTGCGCGCGTGCGAAACCGGGAGATCGGTTTCATCTTCCAGGCGTTCAATTTGATTGGCGACTTGACCGTTTATGAAAACGTCGAGCTTCCATTGACTTACCGTGGCATGCCCTCTTCCGAGCGCAAGAAGCGGGTCCAGGAATCACTCGAAAAAGTCGGTATGGCGCATCGCATGAAGCACTACCCGTCGCAGCTCTCTGGAGGTCAGCAACAGCGTGTGGCCGTAGCGCGCGCTTTGTGTGGACAGCCGGCGATCCTGCTCGCGGACGAACCCACCGGAAACTTGGATTCTCGCAATGGCGAAGCCGTCATGGATCTCCTTCGCGAACTTCACCGTGAAGGTGCTACGATCTGTATGGTAACGCACGATCCGCGTTACGCACGGTACGCCGAAAGGACAGTGCATTTATTCGACGGCAAGGTCGTCGACGAAGCGTTTCTCCAAGAACAGAATGTGACTTAAATGATCGAGATCAGGAACGTTGAAAAGTTTTACGAATCCGGCGCGGGCAAGACCTTCGTTCTGCGCCGGATCAGTCTGGATATCAAACAAGGTGACTTCGTCACCATCATGGGACCATCGGGGGCGGGCAAATCCACGCTGCTCGCGATTCTCGGAATGCTCGACAGCAGTTGGCAGGGCGAATATTACTTTCTATCCGAGCCGGTCCATAAGATGAAGCCCAAAGACCGCGTGGAATTGAACAAGCGATATATCGGCTTCGTCTTCCAGCAATATCACCTCCTCGACAGCCTTACGGTATACGAAAACCTCGACATTCCACTCTCGTATCGGAATATCAAGCGCAGTGAGCGGCAGTCGATCGTCGCCGACGCGCTGGACCGATTCCAGATTGTGGGAAAGAAAGATCTGTACCCCAATCAGCTTTCCGGCGGCCAACAACAACTCGTTGCTGTAGCGCGTGCAGTGATTGCAAACCCCCGCCTCATCCTCGCGGATGAGCCGACTGGGAATCTGCACTCGTCACAGGGAAAAGAGATCATGGAGCTTTTCAAGAAGCTCAATGAAGAGGGCACGACAATCGTTCAGGTCACCCATTCGGAATTGAACGCCTCTTACGGTAACAAGCTTATCAATCTGTTTGATGGGTGGTTGAAGACTGAATCCACTGCCGCGGAGATGAACGCCGGGTAAGCCGCCAATTTCGCGCAATTGGCGACTATTTCTTGGGTACCAACTTAATTTCGAAGATCTTCGGCCACAACTTACCCGTGACAAACAGCCGATCACCCGCAACATCGTATGCAATTCCATTGAGAACCGCATCGGCTTCCGGGTGTTCCGTTTTAGGAAGAATGCCGCTCAAATCGATCCAGCCAAGAACTTTCCCGTCCGTAGGAGAAATGCGTGCGATGCGGTCGGTCTGCCAGACATTCGCGTAGATCTCGCCTTTCACCCATTCCAACTCGTTAAGCTGCGTGATGGGCATAGCGCCGTCTTTCACTGTGAATCGGCGTACTTCTTTCAGCGTGGCGGGGTCCCAAACACGAATATCCGCCGATCCGTCGCTCATGTAGATCTGTTTGCCGTCGTTCGTTAAGCCCCAGCCTTCGCCGGGATAGTTGAAACTCCGAAGCACACGGAAGCCGGATTTGTCGTAAATGAAACCTGTCTGCGTTTGCCAAGTGAGTTCGAGAATCTGCTGATTCAAAACCGTGATGCCTTCACCAAAGAACGGCTGCGGCAGGTCGTATTTTTGAATGACCCGTCCCGTCGCGAGATCGACCTTTCTAACCGACGAACGCCCCGTAATGCCGGTTCCTTCGTAGAAGAATCCGTCGCGGTATTCGAAGCCTTGAGTGAAGGCATCGCGGTCGTGCGGATACGTCTTCACGACACGATAGGTGTACTGCGGGGCTATCGGCATCAACCACAGAGACACGAAGACACAGAGAAGAAGTGACATCAGTATTTAAGTAGTGTAGTGACTTGACGCCGGAGTTCGTCGACAGAGGGCAAGACTTCCTCTTCCAACGAGACGGCGGAAGCAACGAACGAATCCTTGGCACCCACCCGAACGACCGGCGCATCGAGATGATCGAAGCAATTTGCCGCGATCCTCGCGACAACTTCCGCTCCCCATCCAAGGGTGACGGAATCCTCGTGCAGCACGACAACGCGATTCGTCTTCTTCACGCTGTTGAACACCAATTCATCATCCATCGGAACAATGGTCCTTAAGTCGATGACCTCGAGATCAAACTCATCGGCGATCTCGAGCGCCGCATAAACAGTCGCGCCCCATGTCACGATCGTAGCCGCATTTCCTTGCCGCTTGATTTTTCCCTTTCCAAAGGGGATCAAGTAATCCCCGTTCGGCTCTCTCGTCTTCGCCGAAATGTGTCGATAGAGTCGCTTGTGCTCCAGAAACAATACAGGATCGTCGCACCGTGCGGCCGTTTTTATCAAACCTTTTGCGTCTTCCGCATTGCTTGGAAACACAATGTACCAGCCTGGCGTGTGCGCATACATTGCCTCGACGCACTGCGAGTGGAACGGCCCACCCTTGATTCGGCCTCCGCACGCCATGCGGACAACCAAGGGATTCGACCATGTTCCATTGCTCCGCCATCGGAGCGTTGGGATTTCATTGCGCATTTGCATGAAACCCGGCCAGGAATAATCGGCAAATTGAATTTCAACGATTGGCTTGTAACCGCCGATGGCCATGCCACCTGCTACTCCAACAATGCTGGCCTCAGCTAACGGTGAGTTCTGAACGCGGTCAGGATATTGATTCGTCAGACCACGAGTAACACCAAATACGCCACCCTTCGGATCCGCGATGTCTTCGCCCCACATGACGATCTTGGGGTCATGTTCCAGCTCTTCACTCATCCCACGATTGAGAGCTTCAACCATCGAGATCGTGTCCTCCGAAATATAAACGGGTGTTTTCTCTTCGAAGAACGGCCCCTGATCGCTGTAAATCTTCGTCGTGATGCGGCCGGGTTCGGGCTGCGGCGCTTGATCGGCTTCGTCGGCGGCCTTGTTCACTTCGGCTTGAATGTTTGCGCGAAGTTTGTCGACTTCCTCCTGCGACATGATGCGATGCCGCAGGAGATATCGCTCTGTTTGCATGATCGGATCGCGTTCGCGCGCCCGTACCATTTCCTCGTCGCTGCGGTATTTCGTCTGATCGTCCGAGGAAGAATGAGATTCCAGGCGAACCACTTGCGCTTCAATTAATATTGGGCCGCCGCCGTCACGCATGCGTTTGATGAGGCCGGGGAAAAGCTGATACATGGTTTCGTACCAAGTACCGTCCACCTGATAGCTCGGCATTCCGAAGGCCGCTGCCATGCGATGAATTTCGGAACTGGTCTGTGAATGCTGCGGCACGCTGATCGCGTAACCATTGTTTTGGATCAAGAAGAGGACCGGCAGTTCTTCGCGCGTGGCCCAATTGACGGCTTCGAAAAATTCACCTTCGCTTGTGGCACCTTCACCTGAGGAAACGTACACAATCGCGTCGCTGCCGTCCTTCCGCAACGCTTTGGCCATACCGACCGCTGGAAGATACTGCGTTCCCGTGCAAGCTGTCTGTGAAACCAAATGGAGTTTGCGCGAAGAAAAGTGCTCCGGCATATTGCGGCCGTTGGAACTCGGATCACCTTCGCGGCTCAGCATGTGAAGGAAAATATCCTTTAATGGAATGCCAAGCGCATACGCGATCGCCTTCTCGCGATAATACGGGAAGAACCAGTCATGACCCGGCTTCATGAGCATAACCGTTCCAACTTGAACCTTCTCATGGCCTCGCGTTGAAGCAAGAAATGAGACTTTGCCTTGCCGCGTGAGAATCTTTAGACGCTCTTCGATGTAATAAACGCCCAACATCTTTTGAAATAGTTCCTGAACGATCGCATCGGGAATGACTCTTCGATTGGGGTCAGCGCGTAGATTGGTCGGCATTTCCATATAGTTGCGGCTCATGACGCGACGGCACTCCTTAGAATAAATCCAATATATGTTTGGACGGACCTTGCGCCAGTTTGCGCCCTCACTCGAAAACGCTGCGGCCACCGAGTTGCGGCGAGATTTTGTTCTCATGAGTGACAAGAGCTTCGAAATCGACCTGCGGCCGGCAATGCCTCTCGATATCCCTGACGAAACGATGCAGCCGCTCGAATCCGCCAAGTTTATCGGCATCGCCAAGTTTAGCGGCGTCGAGCGATGACTGAAGAACGGAGAGCGACTCGTCGTATGTCTTGAGGGGAACCGGGAATGGATGACGATCCTTGCCGCCAAGTGCAAATGAAAAACGAGCCGGATCGGAGAACCGAGTCGGAGTCCCGTGGACAACCTCTGCGACCAACGACAGCGTTTGAAGAGTTCGCGGGCCGAGTTTCTCCAGTAATAGAAGTTCTGCAAAATTATGGAATTCGCGCTCGTACGCGACAGCCAATACTGCCCCGAGACGCTTCAGGTCCACATCTGTAGCGCGGACGTCATGACGCATCGGAACGGAAAGACGGTGCGCATCTTGCAGGGTATGGACGGGCTTTTGGCGCACGATATCGAGTAAAGCCGACTGCGCAGGTTTCGCTTCACGATCCACGAGATTCATGATCTCACCTTGATGCGCGCCGACGATTCCAGTGTGCGGTTCCTCCGTGAAATCGCGAACAGTCGTCGAATGCCAATGGTAGCGGCGTGCGAGACCGCTCGTTTCATTCAGCCCTTGCTGAACGACCGCCCATTCGCCTTCGGCCGTCAGAATGAACGTGTGAAGATAGATCTGGAAACCATCGGCGATCGCGTTGTTGTCGATTCGGGCAGTGAGACGGCTAGTCTGGACGAGCGCTTCACCATCGAAGCCACGGCGATCGGAAACGGCGCGCAGTTCATTCGGCGTGTTCCGAGAGTGCCGGCCGCGGCCGCCGCAAACGTAGATGCCGAGTTCATCCGAACGGCCTTGCAATCCTCGTTTGAGCGCTCCCATCACGGAGGTTGTAATTCCTGACGAATGCCAATCCATCCCCATGACCGAGCCGAGCGCTTGGAACCAGAACGGATCACTGAGTCTCGTTAGGAGTTCGGATCTTCCGTAGCGCAGCACAATTGTCTCAACGATAGCCGTCCCTAATTTCGACATGCGATCGGCAAGCCACTGCGGGACACGGCCGCCGTGGAGCGGAAGATCGGCAACTCCTGAGCGCTTCATTAACTGATTGTAGTCTGGACCGAGAAGTGCGGTCGAATCTTCATGGAGAGAATTCCTAAGGGCAGGAGTTTGCACTATGGCTTCTAACAGAATTTCGCCGGAAGAGGCATATGCCCGCGTCCTGGCTGGAGAGCCGATTATCTTCCTGGACACACGCAATCCAAAGGCTTGGGCTGCGTCCGATCGAAAAATACCTGGCGCGATTCGCGTGACGGCCGATGACGTGGAGTCTCATTTAAATCAAATCGACCAATGACTTCACAATCATCAGCTACTGTACTTGACCAAACGAAGGATCAAGCGCCAGGGTGGCGCAAATTCTCACAGAAAAGGGATATCCGCGAGCGTTCGCATTACGCGGCGGTTTCGACGCTTGGGTCGCGGCGGGTTATCCCGTCGAGGAGAAAGCGAAAGCAGCCTAAGACCTACGAGGTGCCTTCCGCTTTGGCGACGCTTTGCCGCCGGCCGCAGCAGCCCGTTTGGGGCGCGCTCGCTTCGCGCCTTCTTTCACCGCAGTGACGCGAACCATGCCATCCGCCAAATCCACTTTGACGCTATTCACATCAATCGCCTGCGGAAGACTTACGGAGCGAAAGACTGTCGCGGATTTGAAGTCGGACAAGTGGATCGTACCGGCGTCCGAATCGTGTTGATGACTGTATTCGGCCTTGAGCATGATTTGCGTCGGTGTGACCATGACAAGGATATCCTCTGGACTCACTCCGGCCACTGCCATTTTCAAGTGGAAGACATCATCTTTTTCCGTTAATTCCACTGAGGGAACGGAGATGATTTCCGATTCAGCGGCGATCCAGTCATACCTCTCTTGTGCATCGATCGGCCTCATCTGCGACATCTCGAACGCCCGCTGTCGAATGCGGCTCTGAATGGCTTCGGTTTCTGCGACAATCGGATCGCTATTCTCGAGAACTACAACCTTGGCACCAGATTTCGGCGCGCGTTTCATTCTTCACCTCTAAAGTTATTCAAACAGAATAGCAAAAGAAGCGGAGTTTGATGAGCCGTTAACGAATGCCGTCGCAAACGGCTTTCGGTCACGTAAAATATTTTCTTCATCCGCTGTTTCCCGGAGAGGTGCTGGAGCGGTTGAACAGGCCGGTCTCGAAAACCGGAGTGGGGGTAACTCCACCGTGGGTTCGAATCCCACCCTCTCCGCCTTCCTTTTTTGTTGTTTCAGATGTTTGCAGCGAATTTGGAGAGTGCGTCCCACGATGCGTCACACGTTATTTCTCGGATGACACCGGAGCGATAACGATCTTTAGGGTCTTCATTGGACACCGCCTTTCTTGGCAGTAGCCGTTCTCTGGATTGTCCGCTGGTATCGAGCGGCCTCTTCCGCGTTCAACGCGGTATGACACGCAACACAACCGAACGCGGAACTGTCGTGAGACACGTACAGCTCTGCAACGTTCTCCTCACAAAACGGGCACCGGAAAGCCACGTTCCAGAGATGGCCCATAAGGAGCTCGATGCGCTGCCGGTACCGAACGACATCGTTGTCGGCGTATCGATTTCCGAAATACACGGTGATGGTCGCCTTTGACTTGCCCGACCGCGCCAACGTGTACGCCACAGCGTTACGGCCGTTTACGGCGAACAAGAAATCCGGGCTTTGAGATTGCGCGTTGAACTCGCCGTTTTTCATGACGTGGTTGATGTTGAGAACGAATCCCATCTGTTCATCAACGACAGCCGTGCTGAATGGCCAATCCTCCGAGGCCTTCTGCTGCGATGTCAAACGCTCTTGCACTTCGAGCAAGCCGCAAATCGCAGCGTGGTATTTCTCATTGATGTCGAGCAGAACTTCATTATGGATACTGTGATCGTAGGCGGTCCCAATAATTTGTTCCGCGTCAATGATGCGCTCCAGGAATCGGCACGCTGTAAGTCTTTGCTCTGGAGTACAAGACACCTTCGACACTTTGGCGCTTCGTTTCATTTCGCACCGCCTTTCGCGAAACCACCTTCTCTCAAACGGCTCTCCATTTCATCCATGACGATGTTCCACAACTCGCTGTTGATCGGCTTCAGCAAGGGCGCCACGTTATCGGAGCAGATTTCTCCGTTAAATTCTTCGACGATGCTGGTGAGACCGTTGAGCGCTCGTGCCGTTTTCTGCAAGCGTTCAAATTGGTCCTGAGTCAAGTGGACGACTTTATTTGTGGCGTCGGTTCGTTTCGTTTCCGTCGGTTTCTTGAGGTCTGATATTTTCTTCTGAGCCATTGGCTTTGCTCCTTTCAAAGTTGATGGTTAGGGCCGGCTTCGATGTTAGAGCATCGGGTCGGCCCGATTACTTTTTCGGTTTCGGTCGCTTCACATAGTCGCGATACAACTCTTCAGTGATCTCGCCGACCGACCGCTTCTCTTGTAGCGCGCGAATCTTAATCTGCTCGATCAGCGCGTCCTCGATCAGAATCGTCAGTTTGCTTTTTGGCATGTGAGTCCGATTGTACGTACAGTACGACTAGTAGTGCAACAACAAGATGTAGGGGCGAACGAGGGCACATGTGCTTGCGCGCGTGGTCCGCGTATCGGCTTAGGCTCTCATTCGGAGCCTGTCGGCACGACGTACGTTGAAACTTTTTCTGAGCTTTAAAAATTGAAATCCGGATTTTTCGCCAGTTGACGGGCACTTGTCTTTGGGTGTACGTCTGGAATTGTCCTCGCGAGGGCAAAGACGTCAGCCCAACCCGAGAATCGGCGGGATTGCAACCCGCCTTCTCACCTGCGTTGATATATCTCGCCCTCAAAATTTGAGCCACGGATGGCTGTGTATGAAGAAAAGGACACGGAAGTCCTCTACTCGAAAACGTCCGCAAAGGTCCGCATCCACACGCGCGAAGAAACCCAGATCCCTCACGATTCGTCAACGCGGCTACCTCTCTAACAAGCTGCAGGGA
>JACXTT010003280.1_pt1 | contig 25070 bp, 20 predicted proteins | sample 9270951 | NCBI WGS metagenome assembly JACXTT01 (sample SAMN15532306, study PRJNA645909) | rock metagenome | isolation source: weathered quartz diorite | place: Puerto Rico | collected 2017-06-21
GCGGCCGTCCCGGCGGCGGCCAGGAGCGCCGGCCCCAGCAGCAGGGCGATGGCCGCGAAGGAAAAGGCCGCCAGCTCGGCGAGCGAGTAATCGAAGCCGGCGAACAGATTCTTCTCGAGACCGCGGGCCACGTTCAGCACCCCCCGGTGCCAGCGGCAGCGAACCATCCCGACCCCGTCGTAGAAGCGCTGTCGCGCTCCGCTCTCCTTCAGAAGCCGGCCGAGCTTGAAATCATCGGCCGGGTCCATCCGCAGCAGCTCGTGGCCGCCGATCCGTTCGTACGCCCGTCGCCGCACCAGGTTGAACGCTCCGATTCCGCCCCCGCCCCGACGCCGATCGAGATGCATCTCGTAGACGCGCGCCCCGAGCAGGTACATCTGGGCGAACGCCGACAGGAGCGCCGTCTGCAGGACCGACACGGGACGCTGGTCGGGGATGATCGCCAGATGATCGAGGGTCCGTTGGGAGGCGAGCGCCACCACGCGCGCCAGAAGATCGCTCCCCGCCAGATGCACGTCGCCGTCCATGAACAGGATCCATTCGCCCCGGGCGCTCCGCGCGCCGACCCGGCAGGCGTGGCACTTCCCGAGCCAGCCCTCGGGGAGCTCGAGGACGTGGAGGACCGAAAGGCTCGGGGCCCGGGGCCTTCGTTCCTGAGAGGCCGCCGTCTCGGATCGAAGGCGGTCCAGGATCTCCGCCGTGCCGTCGGTCGAGCGGTCGTCCACGGCGATCACTTCGAGATCCGGGTAGCCCTGTGCCAGCAGGAGGCGCACGGTGCTCTCGATGCTGGCGGCTTCGTCGCGGGCCGTCACCACGACCGACAGGCCGGGAAGGGCCGGCGGAACCTCGGTCGGGAGAAGCTCGGCGAGCGCCGGAAGATTGCGTCCCGTCAGGGCGAGCGCCACGCCGAGCAGAATCCACGCCGCAAAAAGAAGCGCCCCGGGAATCGCGATGAGCGCAACGCCGGCCGTCACGCAGGTCCCTCCCGCGGCAGGATACTTGACTCCGGGCGGGATCGGAGGATAACGTCCGACCGCTGGCCGTCACGGTTCCGAATCGCATGGGGCGTGACCGCGACGGCCGATACCGGAAGGGGGGGCCATGAAAAGCCTGTCGCTCGCTGCTGCCGTCGTCGTCATCTCGATCGCCACCGCGCTGGCGGGGACACCCGCCTCTCCGGGGGCCGCCCGGGCGGCCGCGCCGGAGTGGGCCATGAACGCCACGATCATCGAGGCCTGCTCCTGCCCGATGTTCTGCCAGTGCTACTTCAACTCGCACCCGGCCGGCGAGCACGGCGAGGCCGGCGGGCACTACTGCCGGTTCAACAACGCGTTCCGGGTCAACAAGGGGAGCTACGGAGCGGTCAAGCTCGACGGCGCCAAGTTCTGGGTGGCCGGAGACCTCGGCGGCGACTTCTCCAAGGGGCTGATGGATTGGGCCGTCCTCACCTTCGACCGGGCGACGAGCAAGGAGCAGCGCGACGCGATCGGGGCGATCCTGGGAACGACCTACCCGGTCAAATGGAACTCGTTCACGACGGCGGAGGGGGATATCTCCTGGACGCCCGGGAAGGACGAAGCGCGGGCGCTCCTGGACGGAGGCAAGACGGCCGAGGTGGCACTGAAGCGCTTCCAGGGGATGACCGACGACCCGATCGTGATCAAGAACCTCAAGTACTGGGGGGTGGCCCGGAACGACGGCTTCGTGATGATGCCGAACGTGGTCGAGGCGTACCGGGCCGGCGGCAAGCCGTTCGAGTACCGCGGCACGAACGGCTTCATGATCACGATCGACCAGAAGTCGAGCGACGCCGGACCGGCCGGAGGGAAGGCCTCGGGCAGGTGACGGCGGACGGGAGAGGCGGCCGTCAGGCCGCCGGCGGGGCCGACAGGACCGCCGAGCGGGCGATGTCCTCCTGGCGGATCCGGGCGACGTCGAACGACTCGAGGGACGCGATCAGCTTCCCGATCGCCTGATCGAATCCGGGCAGGGACTTGCGGGCGCGGCTCAGCGGGTTGCAGCGCGCCAGCACGAAATTCTTCACGAACGGGTGGCTGATCCCTTTCCGCTTCAGCCTGTCGACGATCCCCTTGAGCAGCGCGTCGGCCTCGTCGACGCGCCCGGCGCGCTTCTGCCGGGTCTCGTAGGCCGATTTCAGCGGGGTCTCGAGGAAGCGATCGACGCGCCGCAGGATCGGCGAGAACGCGCCGCCCGCGAACCGCGCGTGCTTCTCGTAGAGCAGGCCGAGGGTGCAGAAGTACGCCTCCTCGAACTGGAAGGTGAACCTGCCCTCGTCGCGCTTGTCCCCCTGCTCGATGAGACCCCGGTACATCCGGATCACCTCGAGCGACTTCTCCTTGAGGTTGTGGGCCTTCTCGGTGTTGAGCGCCAGGATCTGGAAGGCGACGTCGGCGTCCGGGATGACGATGGCCGGCACCCAATCCACCTTCAGCTTCTCGAGAACGTGGCGACGGTGGTTGCCGTTCGGCGTCCAGTAGGAGCCGTCCGACCGCACCGCCACGACCGGGTCGATGAAGCGGTCGATCTTCCTGATGACCTTGAGAAGGCGCTCGGCGTGGGCCTTGGAGAGATCGCGCTGGTAGGGGGTCGGCTGGACCCTGGCGCTGGGCAGGAGGGCGAAGATCTGCCAGTGACCGCCGACCGGCTCGCGATAGACGGCCAGGGCGCTGCCGCCGTCCTGCTGGATCTGGCCGGCCAGGCGGATCACCTCCGCGGGCGGCTCCTTGTCCTCGGGGTGCACGGCGAATCCCAGTCGCGTCATGCTGTCCTCCTGGCGCACACCTTACTGCACCGCTTCTCCGGCAGGCAAGATCGAGAGCGACCGCGCGCCGCCGGGAGGCGCGATACAATGGGAGCGGTCCGCGCGCAGTTCGACCGCGGCACGCGAGGTGGAGGGACGGCATGCGACGACGAACCCCGCTCCCGGCGGCCGCGATCCTGCTCAGCGCGGCCCTGGCGTTTCCGACCTGGGACCTCGCGGGCAGCCGCTTCCCCGGATTCGTCTACACCTCGTCGGAAACGATCCGCGAGGCGCAGGACATCCTGCTGGGCCTGCATTATCTGGAGGCCGATCGCTACAAAGCCGGGGAATGGGACGACGCCACGCGGAAGGCGGCGCGCGAGTTCCAGCGGGACCACTTCCTGAAGCCGAGCGGACAGCTCGATCGCGACACCATGGCCGTTCTCTCGAGCCACGCGCCCCGGTCGCCCAGGTAGCGCGCCTACTGCTGCGCCCCCTGCGGCCACTGGTAGAACGAGCTGTTGCTGTAGATGATGTCGCAGTTGAAGTTGGTCGTCGGTCCGCCTGAGTTCGTTCCCGCGACCCCGTCGGCGCCGTAGCTGGTGATCGTGTAGACCGTTCCCGAGGAGTTGGTGTCGATGTGCCAGGGGTTGGTCCAGCCGTCTCCCGGGGGCACGGTCTTCAGGTAGCGCGAGAGGAACTCGCTGACGACCTGCGCGTTGGCGTTGCCCAATCCCTTCGGATAGAGATTGTTGTCGACCGCGTAGGTCTCGAGGGCCGAGCCGATCGCCTTCATGTCGGCGATGGTGCGCGCCTGGCGCGCCCGGTTCAGGGCGCTCATCAGGTTGGGGATGGCGATGGCCGCGATCAGACCGATGATCGCGATGACGATCAGCAGCTCGATGAGGGTGAACCCGTCGACCCGGCGCGCCTCCGTACGGCGCCCCGCGAGCCACGCGTGCCGTGTTCCCATATCCCGTGCACCTCCGGTCGAAGCGGGTTAGTCTAGCACGCAGCCCGTCCCCTCCGGGCGGCGGTGCATGGCCTCAATACGGACGGCGGGGCGCGGGCGTCTAGCGCAGTCCCAGCAGGGCGGCGGGGTCGGCGTTGCCGCCGCTCAGCACCACGGCGGTCGGCGCGTCATAGGTCCTGACGGCGCCGGTCATCAGGCCCGCCACCCCGACCGCGCCGCTCCACTCCACCAGCAGATGCTCGGAGGAGAGAAGGAACGCGGCCGCCTCCCGGATCGCCTCATCGGGCACCGTCACGACCTCGCTCACCAGTGCGCGGGTGATGGCGAAGGTGAGGTCGCCCGGGCGGGACGGGAGCAGGCCGTCGGCGATCGAGCCGACCGCCGGCAGCGTGACCGGCGCGCCCGCCCCAATCGACGCGGACATCTTGGCCGCCCCCACCGGCTCGATACCGATGACGCGGATGGCGGCGCGGTGATAGGCGCAGGCCAGGGCGATGCCGGAAATCAATCCGCCACCGCCCACCGGAACGAGGACGGTCCCGACGTCCGGCATCTGCTCCAGGATCTCCACCCCGCACGTCGATTGCCCTGCGACGATCCAGGGGTGGTCGAAGGGAGGCACCATCGTCAGCCCGCGCTCCCTCTGCAACGCCTCGGCCCGCTCCTTTCTCTCGAGCGAGGTGCTGCCGGCGAGGTGCACCTCCGCCCCCAGCGAGCGCACCCGGTCGACCTTCACCGGCGGCGCCGTCCGGGGCATGACCACCACCGCCTGGACTCCGGCCCGGCGCGCGGCATAGGCGACGGCGATGCCATGGTTGCCGGAGGAATAGGTGAGCACGCCGCGCTCCCGCTCGGCCGGCTCGAGGCGCGCGATGTAGTTGGTCGCGCCGCGCATCTTGAAGGCGCCGCCGACCTGGAGGTTCTCGCACTTCAGCGCGACCGGGTGACCGAACCGGGCGGTGAGACTCTCCGACGCCACAAGCGGGGTCGCACGCGCGTTGCGGGCGACACGCGGGCGCGCCTCGCGCAGATCGCCGGGGCCGAGACCTTCCTTCTCGAACGCGCCGCTTTCGGTCATCCGCTCTCCCAGGGGCGTATCTTCCCTCAGTCGCCGGCCCCGCGGCAATCCTGGTGCGACGCCAGAAGCGCCCGCGTGAGGCGCGGCGCCCCGCCCCCGCCGGGCACGCGTCCGGGACGCTGCGCGTCCCTCCGCTCTCCTCGCCGCGCGCCCACCCAACGCGCTGGGGAGCGCGCGTCGGGGCCCGGGGCGAGCGGTCTCGGAAGGCCCGGCGGGGGCAGGGCGCCGCGCCTCACTCTTGCCTATTCCATCGTCGCACCCGCACGCACGCTGATCCTGGTCGCCGAGCTGCGCTGAATACTCCCGGTCGGCGCGGCGGTCACGGCATACGAGCGGGACGTTTCGAGCGGTGGCGAGTGAAATGACCCAGGCGAGGGGGGGCCTGCTCTAGGGCGAAGTTTCGCTTCGCGACAGCCGGGGGGACTTATAATGAAGGGTCGAACAGGCCTGATGCCGGATAGGCGCGGGGAGAGGTGATCGGATGTTCGCGAAGGAGGGGCTGGAAGGAGTCGTCGCGGCGCGCACGGGGTTGAGCCTGATCGACGGCGAGAAGGGCCGTCTCAGCTACCGCGGCTACTCGATCCAGGACCTGGCCGAGTATTCCTCGTTCGAGGAGGTCGTGCATCTCCTGTGGTACGGCGAGCTGCCCACGCGGGTGCAGCTCGATCAGACCCGCAAGGATCTGTCCTCGCAGAGAGGCCTGCACCCCGATGCCGTGGAGATCCTGAGGCGGTTCGCGCGGGACGCGTCACCCATGGACATGATGCGGACGGTCGTGTCGGCGCTGGCCGTCCACGACCCGGACGTGCACGAGTCGACCCGCGAAGCCAATCTGCGGAAAGGAATCCGTCTCACGGCGCAATTGCCCACCATCGTCACCGCCCACGAGAGGCTGCGCAAAGGGAAGGACCCCGTGCCGCCCGACGCCGGTCTCGACCATTCCGCGAACTACCTGTACATGCTGCACGGGCGGAAGCCCGACCCCTTGAGCACGCGCTCGCTCGACGTGGCGATGATCCTGCAGATGGACCACGGGCTGAACGCCTCCACCTTCGCGGCGCGGGTCACCGCCGGAACCCTGGCCGACCTGCATGCGGCGCTCACCTCGGCCATCGGCACCCTGAAAGGCCCGTTGCACGGCGGCGCCAATCACGACGTCATGGTGATGCTGCGGACGATCGGCGAGGTGGAGAAGGCGGCGGAGTTCATCCGCATGGAGATCCTCCAGAAGAAGAAGATCCCTGGATTCGGGCATCGGGTCTATCGCACCATGGACCCGCGCGCCCCGATCCTGCGCGCCCTGGCCGAGCGGCTCGGCAGGCAGGTGGGCCAGGAGAAATGGTTCCAGATGTCGGTCGTGATCGAGAAGACCTGCAAGGAGCAGAAGAATCTCAACCCGAACGTCGACTTCTACGCGGCCTCGGTCTATTACCTGCTCGGGTTCGAGATGGATCTGTTCACCCCGATCTTCGCCTGCAGCCGCGCCCCGGGCTGGATCGCGCACGTCATCGAGCAGCATACCGACAACCGCCTCATCCGGCCCCTTGAGGAATACATCGGCCCGCCGGAGCGACCGTACGTCCCGATCGAGAAGCGGGGCTGACATCGGCGTCGTCGGACCGCAGGGCGCAACCGGGACTTGATGCCCCCCGCCCGTTGTGAGAGGATCGAAAACCCCAGCGGAGGAAGCCCGTGCCGGCGCCGGCGGATTACAAGAACAGGTTCCTGAAGAAGCCTCCCAAGCGTCTGGCGGTGGTCGACCAGAACAACTGCTCCGGGTGCGCCAATTCACCCGCCTGCGTCACGTTCTGCGAGACCGTGACCGTCAAGGACGCCGTGGTCGACGCCATCCGCTATATCGCGTCACCCGACGCGCCGAACAACCTGGCGATCATCGAGTTCGACAAGTGCATCGGCTGCGCGCTGTGCGCCGAGGTCTGCCCGTGGGACGCCATCGCGATGCACAATTTCGACGAGGCCTGGGACGTGGCGCCCCAGGTCACGGTCGTGCCGTACAGCCCCGAGCTGGACGTGAACCCGAGTCCGAAGGAGAACGAAGCCGTCGCATCGGCCCCTGCGAGGTAGCCACCGCCGTTACGGAGAACCGTCCCGATGGACGTGGTCGCACTGCTCCTCGCCGCCGGCGAGTCGGAGCGCATGGGAACGCCCAAGGCGCTCCTCGAATGGCGCGGCCAGCCGCTCCTGTCCCACCAGCTCCAGCAGCTCCAGAAGAGCCGCGCCCGCGAGTGCGTCGTCGTGCTCGGCAGGGACGCCGAGCAGCTGCGGCGACTGGTGCGGGCCCCGATGCGCCCGGGCTGGAAGGCCCGCCCCGTCTACAACCCCAGGCATCGCGAAGGGAAGTGCACCTCGATCCAGGCCGGCCTGGCGGCGATCGCCACCCCGCCGCAGGGGATCCTGATCGCCTCGGTGGATCAGCCGCTCGACCACCGGCTGATCAACGCGCTCCTCGCCGTGGCAGAGTCGGAATGGGAGCGCTGCGACGCCGCCGGCCGCCGCCCGATTGTCGTGCCGGCCTTCCATGGACGCCCCGGGCATCCGCCGCTGTTCTGCGTGTCCCTGTTCGCCGAGCTCATGGGGGTGAGCGAGGAGACGCACGGCCTGAAGGCGGTCGTGAGGCGGAATCCGGACCGCGTCCTGCACCTGCCGTGGGACGACGCCGGCATCCTGCTCAACCTGAACACGCCGGTCGACCTGCCGACGATCGACGCGTGGCGTGAGATGCACTGACGGGAGGGAGAGTCCATGGCGCGTCCGGCGGGGAAGCCGACCGGCAGGAGACGCAGGACGAAGACGGGCGCGCTCACCCGGCGCGCCTTCCTCAAGGGCGTCGGAATCGGCGGCGGCGCCCTCGGCGCCGGTCTTCTTGCGGCGGGCGCGGCGGCGCCGCCGGCCCCCGCGAGCGGCGGCAGCCGGACTCTCGGGCCCGGTCCTGTGGATCTCACCCTGAAGGTCAACGACCGGACCCGGAAGGTGCGGGTCGAGCCGCGGGTGACGCTCCTCGACGCCCTCAGGGATCGTCTCGATCTCACCGGCACCAAGAGAATCTGCGATCGCGGCGAATGCGGCGGCTGCGCCGTGCTCCTCGACGGCCGGCCGGTCTACGCCTGCATGATGCTGGCGCTCGACGCGCGCGGCCGGTCGATCACCACCATCGAGGGGATCGCGCCGAAGGACAGCCTGCACCCGCTGCAACAAGCGTTCATCGACAGGGACGCCCTGCAATGCGGCTATTGCACGCCCGGCTTCGTGGTCGCCGCGAAGGCGCTCCTGGATCGCGAGCCCAGGCCGGACCCCGACCGCGTTCGTGAGACGCTCGCGGGGCACATCTGCCGCTGCGGCACCTATCCCCGCATCTTCGAGGCGGTCCTGTCGCTCGGCGGCCGCAGCCGCCCGGCCGGGACAACCTAGGGCTCCTCCATGGCGAGCCGGCGCACGATCACGGTCGGGACGGACGGCGGGTCGCAGAAGGTCGAGATCCAGGTGCCCGAGACCGAGCCGGCGATCTGGGACGCCGACGCGCGTCTGAACGTCGTCGGGAAGCCGGTGCGGCGCCTCGACGGAACGGCCAAGGTGACCGGCGCGGCGCGCTATACGTCCGACATCCACCTGCCCGGGATGCTGTACGGAAAGATTCTTCGCAGCCCGCATCCGCACGCCCTCGTCCGGTCGATCGACGCGACGAGAGCCGCGAGACTCCCGGGCGTGAAGGCGGTGATCACCTTCGAGGCACCGGATTCCTTCTCGAGACTGGACCGATCCGAGGACTCCGGGAACCCCTCTCCGGCGGCCTCCGAGGCGCCGGGAAGCCCGGGGCGCGCGGGACGACGCATCCTGTTCGCCGGCGAGGAGGTCGCCGCGATCGCGGCCGTCACGGCGGAGATCGCCGAGGACGCTCTCGAGATGATCGAGGTGCGTTACGACATCCTGCCGCACGTGGTCGATCTCGAGGACGCCCGCAAGCCGGACGCGCCGAAGGTCTACGCCAAAGGCAACCTGCCGTCGCCGAGCATCGGCGGGCAGGGCGACGTCGAGGCCGGGTTCAAGGCCGCCGACGCGGTGGTCGAGGGGACGTACACCACGCCGGTCGCGCTGCACAACGCGCTCGAGACGCACGGCGCGGTCGCCCGCTGGGAGTCGGGCCGGCTCGATGTCTGGGCCTCCACGCAGGGGGTCTTCGGCTTCCGCGACGACCTGGCGAAGTTCTTCGGGATCCCGATGGCCGGCGTGCGGGTGCAGAGCGAGTATCTGGGGGGCGGATTCGGCGCCAAGTTCGGCGCCGGGGTGACCGGCGTGATCGCCGCGCTCCTGGCGAAGAAGGCCCAGGCCCCGGTGAAGCTGATGCTGGATCGGCACGAGGAGAACCTCGCGACCGGCAACCGCCCGAGCTCGGTGCAATGGATCAAGGTCGGTGCCCGGAAGGACGGGACGCTGACGGCCATCCATCTCCGGTCGCACGGCACCGCCGGGATCGCGCCCGGTGCCGGGGTCTCCGGACCGGTGCGCATGTTCTACGCCTGCCCGAACATCCGGACCGAGGAGCAGGACGTGTTCACCAACGCCGGGTTCGCCATGCCGTTCCGCGCCCCCGGATTCCCGCAGGGCTCGTTCGCCCTCGAGTCGGCGCTCGACGAGCTGGCGGACCGGCTGGGCATCGACCCTCTGGATCTCCGCAAGAAGAACTACCTCGAGCAGAGGGCCAAGGCGCTCAGGCAGCAGTACGACCTGGCGGCGAAGGCGATCGGCTGGTCGCGCCGCCGCGCTCCAGCCGCCGCTCCGAAGAACGGCGAGATCCGCCGCGGGCTGGGGATGGGGACGGCGGCCTGGGGGATGTACGGCGAGCCGCCCGCCGACGCGACCGTGCGCATCGGCTCCGACGGCCGGGTCGAGTGCGTCTGCGGCACGCAGGATATCGGCACCGGGACGCGTACCGCCATGGCGATCGTGACCGCGGAGGTTCTGGGGCTGGGACCGGATCAGGTGCAGGTGATTCTCGGCGACACCGGCACGGGGATGTACTCGCCCGCCTCGGGCGGCAGCGTCACGCTGACGTCGATCCTGCCGGCCGTGCGATCGGCGGCGGAGGGCGCCCGTCGGAAGCTGCTCGAGGCCGCCGCTCCCGGTCTGGGCGCCAGGCCGGAGGACCTGGATCTGAAGGATGGTCGCATCAACGCCGCGGACGGCGCCCGGTCGATGACCTTCGCCCAGGCGGCCGGCCGCCTGAAGTCGGCGGTGATCTCCGCGCAGGCGTCGCGCGCCGAGAACTACGAGGGGATGGGTGGCGCCTCCTGGGGCGCTCAGTTCGCCGAGGTCGAGGTCGACACGGGGACCGGCCAGGTGCGCGTCCTGAAGATCACCGCGGCCCACGACGCGGGCCGGACGATCAACCGCCTGGCCTCCGAGAGCCAGATCAACGGGGGCGTGATCATGGCGCTGTCGTATGCCCTGCTCGAGCAGCGCGTCATCGATGCGCCCACCGGTCTCGTCATGAACGCCAATCTCGAGGACTACAAGATCGCGGGGCCGATGGAGATGCCGGAGATCGTGCCGATCATGATCGAAGCCTACGACGCGGCGAACAACATCGGCGTGAAGGGGCTGGGGGAGCCGCCGGTGGTCCCGACCGCAGCGGCGATCGCCAACGCGGTGAGCAACGCCATCGGGGTCCGGGTGCGCGACCTGCCGATCACACCCGACCGGATCCTGGCGCTCCTGGGCAAGGTGAAGGAGGCCTGAGGCTGTGCGACGTTTCGCATTCATCGAGCCGTCGTCGGTGGGCGCCGCCACGGAGATCCTGGCCCGCCAGGGAGGGCGGGCCCTGCCGCTCGCCGGCGGGATCGATCTGCTGGGCGAGCTCAAGGAGGGCCTCGCGCGCCCCGAGACGCTGGTCGATCTCAAGTCGATCCGCGAGCTGGAATTCGTGCGCTTCGACGCGGACGGCGCGCTGCGGCTCGGCGCCCTCGCCACGCTGACGTCGGTTGCCGAGAACGACCGCATCAGGCACGAGTTCCCCGCCGTCGCCCAGGCGGCCTGGAGCGTCGGCTCGCCGGAGATCCGAAACGTCGGCACCGTCGGCGGCAACCTCTGCCAGAGACCGCGCTGCTGGTACTACCGCTCCGCGCTGCACCCATGCCTCAAGAAGGGTGGCGACGTCTGCTTCACCACGCTGGGGAACAGCCGCTACCATGCCATCCTCGGCGGGGGACCGTCGTTCATCGTGCACCCGTCCGATCTCGCGCCGGCGCTCATCGCCTGCGACGCGCGCGTCCGCATCGCGGGGCCGGACGGGAAGAAGGAGATGCCGCTGGAGGAGTTCTACGTTCTCCCGCGGGTGCGACTCGACCACGAGACGGTCCTGAAGGCCGGCGAGATCGTGACCGAGATCGTCGTGCCGCCCGCCACCTCGGTCTCCGCCGGCGCGAGGAGCCTGTTCGTCAAGTTCAGGGAGAAGGAATCGTTCGACTTCGCGCTGGCGAGCGTCGCCGTCGCCCTGAGGATGGACGGCGCCATCTGCCAGACGGCGCGGGTCGTGCTCGGGGGCGTCGCTCCGGTGCCCTGGCGCTCCGGACAGGCGGAGACGATCGTGACCGGCCGCCCGATCGACGTGCCCACCGCCGCGCAGGCGGGGCGCGCGGCCCTCGAGGGCGCGTCGCCGCTGCCACACAACGGCTACAAGGTGCCGCTGGCGGCGGCGCTGGTCCAGAGGGCGCTCCTCGACCTGTCGGGACGCGGTCGCGAGCCGGGGCCGGCCTGACCGCGGCCGCCGCGGAGGGATGAACCGATGAGCGACGACGGCGCTCCGACCGGTGGCGACAGGATCCCGGGCGGTCTTCCCGGGTTCTGCGTCCATCTGAGGACCAAGCGGTACTATTACGGCTCGATCGACCAGGTGCTGGAGGTGGCCGACCTGTCGACCACCGCCCAGTTCTGGTGCCTGAGGACGATGCAGGTCGTCGGTCCCGACGAAGAGTTCGTTTCTTCCCGCACCTGCCGCCCCGGACGATCCTGCTGCGTCCCTCCGGAAGCCTGACCCGGAGCGGCGTTCGGCGATCACGAATCCGTCACGCCCCGCCGATTCCCCTGGACCCCGCGCGTCCTCGCGGTATATTTCGGGCTTCTATCCTTATGTATACGCCGCGTCTCGAGCCTTCCCGACGGATCCCGATCGCCCTCGTGTGGTGCCTGGCGTGCGGCGTCGTCTCGAGCACACCCCGCCCGGGCTCGACCGTCCCCGAGATCCGCGTGGCGATCCGCTCCGGCGATCCCGCGCCCGGAGCGGCCCGCCTCGCAGGCGATGTCCAGAGCGTGACGGCGTCCCCCGGCGGCCTGCTGTTCATCGACGGCGCCGGGACCGCCCTGTTCCGGAAGAGCGGCGAGGCGATCGAGGTGCTGGCGTACTCCGGACAGACGACCGCCGGCGGCCGGACGATCGGATCCCTGGTGCGGGTCGCGGCGGGCGGCGACGGCACGATCGCCGTCCTTGCCCTGCTCGCCGATCGCAATCAGGGGATTCTCCGAGTCACACCCGGCGGCGGGCCGCCGGAGGAGGTCGTGCTGTCGAACGAAAGCCTGGATCTCCGGGACGGCCCCGCGACGGTCGGCTACGTCTACGATCCGGTGGTCGAGCCGGACGGAACGGTGCTGGCGGCCGCCGGGTTTCTCGAGGTGCCGGCCGCCCTCGTCCGCTTCCGGCGCGGGTCGGCGCCGCAGGTCGTCATCCAGTCGGGGGATCCGCTCGGACCGGGGTCGTTCGTCGCGCCGATCGCCGCGCCCGCCGTCAACGGTCAGGGGCGCATCGTCCTGGGCGCCGGTCTCGATACCGGTGACACCGTCATCGCCACCATCGACCCCGGTCAGACACCGGTGGTGCTCACCCTGCTCCCGCCGCCCTTCCTGCAGACCGATCCGACGCTGGCGAACCTGCCGCCGTCGATCAACGACACGGGCCAGGTCGCCTTTCTCCTGGTGGACCGGGGTGCCTTGAAGGTGAGGGAGATCAGCGACGGATTCGGGTTCACCGTGGTCGCTCGGGGCGCGGCCGCTCCCGGCGGCGGAACCTTCAGCGACATCGCCGACTTCCCGCCGGTCATCGATGCGGCGGGCCGCGTCCTGTTCGCGGCGACCCGGTCGAACGGGAGGCACGGCTTCTACCTGGCCTCCAGCCCGATCACCCGGCTCGCGGAGGAAGGCATGCCGGCCGGCGATGCCGGCAGCGTGACCGGCATCCCGACGGTGCCGGGGATCACGCCCGTCGCCTCGCTGGGGCAGGACGGCGTGCTGCATTTCGCGGCCGGCGCCACGACGGCCTCCGGCATCTTCTCGAGCACCGGAACGATCGCGGTCGCCGAGGTGCGCTCCGGAGATCCCGTTCCCGGCCCCCGCTTCGCGTCGTTTCTGGATGCGCGCGTGCCCTTTCAGGGAGGGGGGCCGTCGCTCGCCCCGGGCGGTCTCATGATCTTCGACGCGACCGTCACCGGGGGGTCGCGCGGTCTGTTCGCGCGCGATCGCTCCGGCGCGATCACGAGCGTCGTCATCGACGGCGACCCGGCGCCGGGCGGCGGGACGTTCGACGGAAGGTACTTCTCGTTCCACTCGATCAACGACAGCGGCACGTTCGCGTTCCTCGGCTGCGGGCCGTGCAGCGCGGGGCCGACGATCGCGCTCTATTACGGCGACCTGCACGGGGCGGCGCTGAGGAGGGTGGCGGTCACCGAGAGCGCCACGGGCGTCGGGCCGGGCTACGGGGGCCACGGCCTCGCCGATCGTCTGCGCGCCGCTCCGTCGCGCATCAATCGCCTGGGTCAGATCGCCGTGCCGGTGTCCCAGGCGGACGGAACGACCGTTCTGCTCGGCTTCGACGGCACCTCCCTGTTCCGCATCGCCGGCCCCGGTGATCCGGCCCCGGGCGGCGACACCTTCACGACGGCGTTCACCGGCTCGTTGTTCACCGGCCTGCCGGTGCCCCCGGTCGTCACGGACGGCGGCGCGGTGCTGTTCGGCGCGCAGACGGCGGCGGGTGACTCGGCGATCTTCTCGGCCCGTCTCATGCCCGCGGGCGGCGGCGTGCCGGTCCGTCTTCTCGGGCAGGGGGACGAGGTCCCGGGCGGCCGTCTGTCGCCGTTCGAGATCCAGGCGCTCGATCGGGACGCCTCGGGTGCGATCGCGTTCCAGTCGGTCTACAACGAGGATTTCTATTTCGCCGACTTCGTGAAGGGAGCGGGGCCGGCGATCCGCGTCGCCGCGAGGCTGGATCCGATCTTCGAGAGCGGGCAGATCCTCGCGGTCATGCCCTCCATGGCGTTCGTGAGCGAGGGGACGCTCGCCTACGGCGTCGGATTGTTCGACGGCCGCTCGGTGATCGTCGTCGGGGAGCCGGGCGGAGGCGAGCCGCTGGCGGTGGCCGCGACGGGCGAGACCTCTCCCGACGGCGGCGTCTACCTCTCCTTCCAGTCCGCGGACGCTTTCTTCTCGCAGCGCCCCGGCCGTCTCGCATCGGACGGCCGGGGATCGCTCGCCCTGTCGGCGGCCACGACGCGGGGTCCGGAGGAGATCGTCCTGATCGGACGGGCCAACGAGGCGCCGGCCGCCGACGCGGGCCCGGATCAGACGGTCGAGTGCGCCGCCCCGGCCGGGGCCCTGGTGACGCTGGATGGCCGCGGCTCCTCCGATCCGGAGGGCGCCAGCCTGCGCTACCACTGGACCTGGGCCGGCGGGCAGGCGGAGGGCCCCGGCCCGTCCGTGATGCTGCCGCTCGGGGTGACCCCGATCACGCTGATCGTGGACGACGGAGAGCTCGGCTCGAGCCCCGACACCGTGAACGTCGAAGTGCGCGACACGACCCCGCCGACGGTGATCGCGCTGGCCGACCGGGGTGTCCTGTGGCCGCCCGACGGACGCCTCGCCGGCGTGTCGTTCGACGTGGCCGCCCGTGACCTGTGCGATCCGTCGCCGGCGATCATGCTCGTCTCGGTGACGAGCAGCGAGCCGGTCGGCGGAAAATCGTGGCCGCAATACGCGGGCGCGCAGTTCGGGACGGACGATCGCGCGCTGTCGCTGCGCGCCGATCGATCGGGTTCCGGACCCGGCCGCACCTACCTGATCACCTACCGCGCCACCGATCGATCCGGCAATTTCTCCGACGCCGGCGCCACCGTCTTCGTGCCGCACGATCAGCGGCACTGAGATCTCGCCGGGGCGCGGCCGGCGCGCCGCCGTTCCGTGCTAGACTCCCCGCCCTGTGTCGCGGCTCTCCGCGACGCGGCGCTGCGGGCACACCGTCCTCATGAAACGGATCGTCCTCACGGCCGTTTGCATGGTCGCGGCGGTCGGCGCGGCGGCCCCCATGGTCCGGGCGGCCGCCGCCCCCGCCGAGTCGGACATCCTCCCCCTCGGATTCACCGAGCAGGCCTGGGATCAGGAAAGCGCCCTCGAGGCCGAGTACGCCGCCCTTCTGGATCGGGGCCGTCTGTCCCGAACCCACCGCGAGCTGACCCGGGAGCCGCATCGCGCCGGGACCGAGGGCGGTCGCCGCGTCGCCCGGTACATCGAGCAGGAGGCCGAGAAGGCCGGATTCCGGCCGGAGGTCTCGGAATACCTGTTCTACAACTCCCACCCGGGAGCGCGCTCGATCGAGATGACCGCGCCCGTCCGGAGGGCGCTCTCTCTCGCCGAGGACAGGATACCGGGCGACCCGTTCACCGAGCGCTCCGGCGAGCACCTGGCGTTCTGCGCCTACAGCGGCTCGGGCACGGCCGAGGGGGACGTCGTGTACGTCGGGCAGGGGACCGCGCCTGAGTTCCAGGCCCTCAAGGAGCGCGGCATCTCCCTCGAGGGACGCGTCGCGCTGATGCGCTACTTCGGCGAGGACGAAGGACGCAAGGTCCTGCGGGCGCAGCAAGAGGGCGCGGTGGCGGCGATTCTGTACGCCGACCCGCTCGAGGACGGTTTCGTGCAGGGCCCGGTCTATCCGCAGGGGAACTGGCGGCCGCCCGGCTCGATCATGCGCCGCTCGCTCCTGGCCACTCCGTACGAAGGCGATCCGCTGAGCCCCGGATGGGCCGCCGTCCCCGGCGCGAAGCGCCTGGACCCCCGGAGCATCGACGGGCTGCCGAGGATTCCCGTCCTGCCGATCTCGTACCGCGACGCCGCTCTCATCGTGTCGCAGCTGGGCGGGCCGGCGGCGCCGGAGCCGATGCAGGGCGGGTTGCTCAAGCAGGCGGTGGTCGCGCTCGCGCCGCGCTCCCGGCGGGCGGCGCCCGTGCCGGAAGGCGTGACGCTCGTGGACAGTTACCGGCTGGGGCCGGGTCCCGCGCGCGTCAGGCTGTCGGTGAAGATGGAGCCGAGGACCGACACGATCCGCAATGTCCTGGTACGCATCCCGGGCAAGGAGGAGCCCGAGGCCTGGATCATCCTGAGCAATCATCACGACGCCTGGATCTACGGGGCGGGCGACCCGTCCAGCGGGACCGCCGCTCTCCTCGAGACCCTGCGCGCCTTCGGCGCGATGAGGAGCCGGGGCTGGCAGCCGCGCCGCACCCTCATCCTGGCCTTCTGGGACGCCGAGGAGATGGCCCTGGGGGGATCGACGGAATGGGCGGAGGATCATGCCGAGACGCTGCGCCGCAAGGGGGTCGCGGTCATCAACATGGACTCGGCCGTGTTCAATGGCGAGCGCCCGCTGTACGTCGGAGCGAGCCCCTGCCTGCACCGGCTGTTCCGCGAGGTCGCATCCGACGTTCCCGGGCCGGACGGCAAGGAGACTCTCTACGCCGCCTGGGTGAGACTGCAGAACGCGGCGCGCGAGCTCGGCTCGGTCGACGCCTTCGCGATCCGCGGCAGTCCGTCGGAGCCGCTGACCGAGCCCCAGATCGACGACGTGCCGCTGGGCGACGATCAGACGCCGTTCGTGGAGTTCCTGGCTCTGCCCGGCAGCGACATGTACTACGGGGCCGATTACGGGATGTATCACTCGTTGTACGAGGATCGCCGCTGGATGGAGACGGTGGTCGACCCGCAGTTCAGGCATCACCGCGTCATGGCGGAGTTCCAGGGGCGGCTCGGGCTGCGCCTCGCCGCCGCCCCACTGCTGCCGCTCGATCCGGCCGGCACGGCCGCCGCGTGGGACCGGGCGTTCGGGGATCTGCGGGCGCGGGCGGGGGAGAGACAGGCCGCCCCTCGCCTCCTGCGTCCCGTGGAGAGGGCCCTGAAGCGCTTCCGCGAGGCGGCGCGCTCCTTCGCGAAGGAGCGCGACGAGGCGCTGACGGTCGAGTCGTGGCCGCTGCGTCCGATCCCCGAGCGCCTGGGGTCGATCAGCCGCGAGATCGCCGAGACGGAGAGAGCCTTCTTCTCCGAGACCGGTCTGCCGGGCGACCGCTGGCACCGGGGCCTGTGGGTCGCGCCCCCCCGCCCGGTCGCCGGTCTCACCGAGGAGCGTCTGCCCGGGCTGCGCTGGCCCCTCGAGCTCGATCAGGAGTCCGTTCTCTCGAGCCAGGTGACCCTGTACACCCAGGCGCTCGACGAGGCGACGTCCCACCTGCACCGGGCGCTCGGATTGCTCTCCATCACCTCGCACCCTGCCATGCCGTAGCGCGAGACGCGGGTTCCGGGCCGGCGCTCAGCGGAACATCGGCGCGATCCGGTCGAACGCCGCGAGGTGCGCGTCGATGTCGTCCCGGGTGTGCACGATCGACACGGTCCAGACGTCGCCGCCATAGTGGTGCGCCGGCATCACCCCCTGGTTCATCATCGCGAACCAGTAGAGACGGAAGGCGTCCTCGTCGGCGGTCATGAACTCGCGATACGAGCGCAGCGGCCGGTCGGTGAAGGTGATGATGCCGCACGGCCCCACGCCGTTCACTTGGGCGGCCAGCCGGTGCTCGCGCACGATCGCCCTGTAACCGTCGACCAGGCGGCGGTTCAGCTCGAACACGCGCCGGTACGCCTCGATCGTCAGGAGGTCGCGCAGCACGACATTGGCGACGCACAGCACCAGGGGGTTCGCGCCGAACGTGCCGACCTGGATGACGCTGCCGTCGGCGACCAGGCGCATGATCTCCTCGTCGGCGCCGATCGCGCCGAGCGGCAGACCGCCGGCCAGGGCCTTGGCGACGCAGACGATGTCCGGCCTGACCCCGTAGTGCTCGGTGGCTCCTCCCGGCGCCAGCTTGCAGCCCGTCTTCACCTCGTCGAAGATCAGGAGCGCGCCGTTCTCGTGGCACAGATCGCGCAGCGCCGCGAAGAAGCCCGGCTCGGCCTCGATGCAGCCGCAGTCCATCATCACCGGCTCGGCGATCACCGCGGCGATCTGCCCCGGACGCTCGCCGAACAGGGCCTTCACCGACTCGAGGTTGTTGAACACCGCCATCAGGGTCAGCGCGTAGGTCTCCTCCGGGATGCCCTGCGAGGCCGGCACCTTGACGCCGCGATCGCCGCGGCCCAGAGCCCGCAGCGGCGCGCTCGTCGTCACCAGCGTCTGGTCGTTGTGCCCGTGGTAGTGTCCCTCGAACTTGACGATGAACTTCTTCCCGGTGTAGCCGCGCGCGATCCGCAGCGCCGTCATCGTCGCTTCCGTCCCGGAGTTGACGAACCGCCACATCGAGTGGCCGAACCGCCCCGCGAGCTGCGTCGCGACCTCCTGCTCGAAGAGGTGCGGGATGCAGTAGAGCAGGCCCCGCTCGGAGGCCTGCTCCGCGATCGCCTTCACCACGGCCGGATGGGAGTGTCCGACCAGGAGGCTCCCCATGCTGAGCATGAAATCGATGAACTCGTTCCCGTCCAGGTCCCAGATCCGGCTCCCCTGCGCGCGCGAGACGAACATCGGATACGGGTCCATGAATCGGAAGTTGCTGCCGACCCCGCCCGGCACATGCTTCTTTGCCCTGGCGTACGCTTCGGCGCTCTTCGGCGTCTTCATCACCCACTTGTCGATTTCACTTTGAAGATGGGACATGTCGTATGACTCCTTTCTTGCTCTCCGGATACACGTCGAGCGCCGCGTGCGGTGTCCTGAACCCACCGCCGGGTTATGTGTCGTCGTGCAAATGCTTGATTTTGCGCGGGTACGTAGTCAGGTTCGGGCACTCGTTGGAGCGCGGCACGCCGAACGTCGCTGCCCTTGCCTGCGAGCTCGGCGTTTTACGGATCATGACTGCCCCCTCACCGGAGACCCCATCCTAGTCTCCGGAGCGGGGAGGAAGTCAAGCGCCCGGCGGGACGATCATCCCCCCGCCACCGCGGGGATGATGGTGACCTCGTCGCCATCGGCGACCGGAGTGGTCGACCCGTCGAGCAGGCGGACGTCGTTGTCGTTGACGTAGATGTTGACGAAGCGGCGGAGCTCCCCGCGGGGGCCGCGCAGCTTGCCGCGCAGCCCTTCGTAGCGGGTCTCGAGGCCATCGAGGACATCACCGAGGGTTCTCCCCTCCAGCTGCACCGATTCGTCGCCGCCGGTCTGGCGGCGCAGAACCGAAGGAATTCTCACCTGGACTGGCATGAACGGCTCCGGTTGGAGCGGGCGGCTAGCGCGCCCGGCCCGAAGAAAAAGGCGCCGCGGGGGCAGAGCGCCCGGATGATGAGGTGGTTGCGATGTTCGACGGGGGCGCATCGGCGGCCCCGATGGCGGCGGCGGGGACGGGGCGGTCCGACAGGATGCCTTCGAACGCCTCGAGCCGAGGCTCGATGACCGGATAGGCCGCGGCGCTCGCCGCCAGGGCGTCGGTCGTCTTCAGCCCGTTCCCGGTGATCACGAGAACGACCGGCTCGTGGCGCGGCAGGCGGCCCTGGCTGACGAGCTTGCGGGCCACGGCGACGGTGACGCCGCCGGCGGTCTCGGCGAAGATCCCCTCGGTCTCGGCGAGCAGTCGGATCCCCCCGACGATCTCATCGTCGGTGGCGTCCTCGGCCCAGCCGCCGCTGTCGCGGATGGCCCGCGCCGCGTAGAAACCATCGGCCGGGTTGCCGATCGCCAGACTGCGAGCGATGGTGCGCGCCTTGACCGGGCGGATCTCGCCGCGGCCCTCCTTCACCGCCGCCGCGATCGGATTGCAGCCCGCCGCCTGGGCGCCATGCAGCCGGGTGCGGCCGGTCTCGATCCAGCCGAGGAGCGCCAGCTCCTCGAACGCCCTGCCGATCTTCGTGAGGAGCGAGCCGCCCGCCATGCAGCACACGAGGTGCGCGGGCCGCCGCCAGCCGAGCTGCTCGGCGATCTCGTAGCCGACGGTCTTGGAGCCCTCGCCGTAGAACGGCCGCAGATTGACGTTGACGATCCCCCAGCCGTGCCGGTCGGCGATCTGGCTGCACAGCCGGTTCACCTGGTCGTAGTCGCCGCGCACGCCGACCAGACGGGCGCCGTACACCGTGGTGCCGAGGATCTTGGCCGTCTCGAGGTCGTGCGGCACCAGGACGCAGGTGTCGAATCCGTGGCGCACGCCCTGGGCGGCGACGGCGTTGGCGAGATTGCCGGTGGACGCGCAGCCGACGGTGGTCATGCCGAACTCGCGCGCCTTGGTGAGAGCCACCGACACCACGCGGTCCTTGAACGATAGGGTCGGGAAGTTCACCGCGTCGTTCTTGATGTACAGCTCGTCGAGGCCCAGACGCTCCGCCAGGCGGGTGGCGCGCACCAGGGGAGTGAAGCCGACCTCCTGGCCCAGGATGTCGCTCCCGTCGATCGGCAGCAGCTCGCGGTAGCGCCACATCGAGCGCGCGCGCGGACCGACCGTGCCCGGGTCGAGCGACCGGCGCAAGGAGTCGTAGTCATACGTCACCTCGAGCGGGCCGAAGCACTCCTCGCAGATCGCCCGCGGCGCGATCGGAAGCTCGGACCCGCACTCTCTGCATCGGAGACCTTTCACGTAGCTCATCGCATCCCTCTCGACCCCTCGCGGGTCATCCGGCCGTGATGTCGTCGTAGGCGGCGGCCGCCCGGCGCATGTCGTCCGCGGTCGTCAGGATCCCCACGCTCAGCCGCACCGTCCCTTGCGGGTACGTGCCGAGGTGCTTGTGGGCGTACGGGGCGCAGTGCAGCCCGGGGCGCACCGCGATGTCGAACTGCTCGTCGAGGATGGCGCCCACCTCGGCGGGGGCGAACCCCTCGAGATTGGCGCTGACGAGGCCGACCCGTCCCTCGCCGTTCCGCTCGGTGATCACGCGGTCGGCGCCGTACCAGCTCAGGCGCTCGGGTCGCCGCAGAGAGGTCACGAACGTCTTGATCAGATCGCGCTCGTGCGGCAGGACGGTGTCGACGCCCCGCCCGAGCAGCACGCGCACCCCCTCCCGGAGACCGGCGATGCCGAACACGTTGGGCGTGCCGCCTTCGAGCCGGTGCGGGAGCTCCTCCGGCTGCACCGGGCGGGTCGAATCGCCGCCGGTGCCGCCCTCGCGCCACGGCCGCACCGCCGCGCGCTCGCCGACCACGAGACCGCCGGTCCCGGTGGGGCCGCACAGCCCCTTGTGCCCGGTGAACGCCAGGAGATCGATGCCGTCCCGGTCGAACTCGATCGGCACCACTCCGGCGCTCTGCGCCGCGTCGATCAGGAACAGCGCGTCGCGCTCGCGCGCGATCGCCCCGATCGCGGCGATCGGCTGGATCGTGCCCGTGACGTTCGAGACGTGCGTCAGGGCCACCAGGCGCGTGTTCGGCCGGAAGGCGCGCGCCACGTCGTCGGGATCGATCCGGTGATCGCCGGTCGCCGGCAGCCGGGTGAGCTGGATGACGCCGTCCTGCTCGAGCTGGTTGAGAGGCCGCGACACCGAATTGTGCTCGAGGACCGAGGTGATGGCGTGGTCCCCGGCGCGCAGCACGCCCTTGATCGCCATGTTGAGGCCGTCGGTGGCGTTGTGCCCGAAGACGATGCGCTCGGGACGCGCGCAGCCGAACAGCCGGGCCAGGAGCCGACGCGTGTCGGTGATCATCGACTCGGCCTCGACCGCCCGGCGGTGCCCGCCGCGGCCGGGATTGGCGCCGGCGGTGCGCACGAACTCCTCCATGCCGCGATAGACCGGCTCGGGCTTGGGAAACGACGTCGCCGCATTGTCCAGGTAGATCATCGAGCGCCTCTCGGGCCGCCGCGCGTCCTGCAGCCTCCGTCCCTCACGTGCCGACGTAGCGCGAGTAGATCGATTTGGCGACCGCCGCGTCGGTGGTGCCGCCGACGATGGCGCGGCCGTCCGCGAACACCGTCAGGCGATATTGGTCGATGTCGGCGCGCAGAAGGAACCGGTTCTTCTCGATCGCGCCGATCGGTCCCAGACGCCGCGCCACCTCGTCGAGGTCGAGCTTGAGACCGTCGCGCCGGCGGATCTGCACGGCGTTGCGGCCGCACAGGGTGGCCGTGTCCGAGCCGAGCGCGCCCTCGAGGTAGGGAAACTCGCGCCGCCCGCAGCACGGGCACGCCGGCTCGCGCGGCGGCAGGTCGACCTGCGTCTGGCGCCCCTCCCAGACGTCCACCATCGACATCCTCCGGCTCACCCGATCGCGCCGGCCCGCGAGGATCTTCAGCGCCTCGGCCGCCTGCAGCGAGGCCACGATGCCGACGATCGGCCCGAGCACCCCCGCCGTGTCGCAGGTGGGGGAGAGACCGGGCGGCGGCGCGGTCTCGAACACGCAGCGCAGGCAGGCGCCGTCTCCCGGCAGCACCGGGAAGGTCAGACCATACGAGCCGACGCACGCGCCGTAGATCCACGGGGTCCCGGTCTGGACGCAGTAGTCGTTGATCAGAAAGCGCGCGTCGAAATTGTCGGTCGCGTCGAGGACGAGATCGAACCCGTCGAGGAGCCGGCCGGCGCTGGAAGCGTTCAGGTCCTCGACCACCCCCTCGACGCGCACCAGCGAGTTCGTGGCGCGCAGTTTCCTCTCGGCGGCGACCGCCTTCGGCACGATCCCCCGCACGTCGTCCTCGTCGAACAGGATCTGGCGCTGCAGGTTGCTCTCCTCGACGAAATCGCGGTCGATGATGCGCAGGTGGCCGACGCCGGCGCGCGCCAGCAGGGAGGCCTGCACCGTGCCGAGGGCGCCGCAGCCGACCAGGACGGCGCGCGCCGCCATCAGGCGCGCCTGACCCTCGGCGCCGATCCCTTCGAACAGGACCTGACGCGAGTAGCGCGGCGGGATTCCGGTCTCGTCCTTCACGGTCTCGCCCCCAAAAGAAAAAACCTCTTCGAGACGACGTCGAAGAGGTTCGCTGGAACGACTCCTTCGCCTTCCGTCTCTCATCTGCCGGGGCTCATGAGCCCCGTCGGAGTTGGCACCGGCCATCCCGTTCCGGGATCGGTTGCCGTGGGATCATCGGGCCTGTCCCTCCCCCACTCTCGATAAGATGGAAGAACTGGATTGTGGATTGAGTGCCGGGTCGCCCTCCTCAATGAAGACGGATCGCAAATTACCACGCGACCGGAGCGCTGTCAACCCGCGTCGCGCGGCGCGGGGCGTGCGCCGGCGATCTGTTGCGCAATGTGAATCACCAGAGTCTGCGATGGACCATAGGACGCCACCTTTCCGACCGGTCGGTCAGTATGCTATAGTCCCTGACAGTACGGCGTGCCAGCTGTTCAGTGTCGTGAATATAAGGCGCGCTTTACATTGTCTCATTATGTGGTACTCATGACGACGATCGACATCAATCCGGTTGACAGCATGCGGTTCGACCCGTATAAGAGCATTCACGTTCTGGTGTAGGGAGCCCCTTGTGTCACACCGGATCACCATCTTCGACACCACGCTGCGGGACGGCGAGCAATCGCCCGGCTGCAGCATGAATCTCGAGGAGAAGGTCCGCATGGCCCGGCAGCTCGACGCGCTCGGCGTGGACGTCATCGAGGCCGGCTTCCCGATCGCCTCCGAGGACGACGAACGGGCGGTGCGCGCCGTGGCCCGCGAGGTCAGGCGTCCGGTGATCGCGGCGCTGGCGCGCACCACGCGAGAGGACATCGAGCGCGCCTGGCGCGCGATCGAGCCCGCCGCCCGGCCGCGGCTGCACACCTTCGTCGCCACCTCCGACCTGCACATCCAGCACAAGCTCAGGAAGACGCGCGCCGAGGTCCTGGACATGGCGGTCGAGGCCGTCCGTCTGGCGCGGTCGTTCACCTCGGACGTCGAGTTCTCGGCGGAGGACGCGACCCGCAGCGACCTCGACTTCCTGTGCCGGGTGGTGGCGGCGGTCGTGGAGGCCGGGGCGACCACGATCAACATCCCCGACACGGTGGGCTACACCGTCCCCTCGGAGTTCGCACGCCTCATCCGCACGCTCCAGGAGCGGGTCGCCGACGTCCGCCGGGCCGTCCTTTCGGTGCATTGCCACAACGATCTCGGGCTGGCCGTGGCCAATTCGGTGGCCGCGATCGAGGCCGGGGCGCGGCAGGTCGAGTGCACGGTGAACGGCATCGGCGAGCGGGCCGGCAACGCCTCGCTCGAGGAGATCGTCATGGCGCTGTACGTGCGGCGGGACATCCTGCCGTTCACCACCGGCGTCGTGACCCAGGAAATCCATAAATCGAGCCAGCTCCTGTCGAGCATCACCGGGATGCACGTGCAGGCCAACAAGGCCGTGGTCGGCAAGAACGCCTTCGCGCACGAGGCGGGCATCCACCAGGACGGCGTGCTCAAGGAGAGACGCACGTACGAGATCATGACCCCCGAGTCGGTCGGCATCAAGACGAACCGGCTGGTGCTCGGGAAGCATTCCGGCCGGCACGCGCTCGGCAAGAAGCTCGCGGACCTGGGCTACCCGCTGGCGCGGCCCGACCTGGACCGCGCGTACGCCCGCTTCATCGAGATCGCCGATCAGAAGAAGGAGATCTTCGACGAGGATCTGATCGCCATCGTGCATGACGGCATGCGCGACGTTCCGGAGGTCTTCCGTCTGAAGATGCTGCAGGCCTCGGCCGGCACCCAGAAGCCGTCGACGGCGACGGTGATCCTGGAGACCGAGGGTCGCGAGCGCGTGGCCTGCGCCGTGGGCGACGGCCCGGTGGCCGCCGCCTACAACGCCATCGACACGATCACCGGGTTCCGCGGCCGGCTCCTCGACTACTCGATCCGGGCGGTGTCGCGCGGCCGCGACGCCATCGGCGAGGTGTCGGTGCACGTCGACTTCGACGGGCGCACGTTCACCGGCAAGGCGGCCTCGACCGACGTGGTCGACGCCAGCGTTCGCGCCTACCTGCACGCCGTGAACAAGGGACTCGGTCTGGCGCAGGCCCTCGACGCCGCCGAGGCGCCGCGGCCGCTGCCGCGCGCCGCCGGG
>JACXTT010003281.1_pt1 | contig 25061 bp, 24 predicted proteins | sample 9270951 | NCBI WGS metagenome assembly JACXTT01 (sample SAMN15532306, study PRJNA645909) | rock metagenome | isolation source: weathered quartz diorite | place: Puerto Rico | collected 2017-06-21
GGGTGTTGGATTCGGTATCGGTATCGGAGTTGGAGTTGGTGTGACTGATGGTGGCGGACTTACATTGCCGGAGCCACCACCACCGCCGCCACAGGCTGCCAGCAACACTATCGCGCCGACATACGCGGCGACGTAGGCAAATCTGATTGGTTTCATACGTTGTTGTTTTGGACTTGCTGCCCAATGGCTGACAAGCGCCTCCCTTGATTATTTGGAACGCAGATGCTAGCGCAAAACGGTGCAGCGAGAAATCAAAATCCAGGCAATCTATGCCAATATGCGCGCCAAAACCGCCAGCGCCGCAGTCTCGGCACGCAAGACGCGCGGACCCAGGCTAGCCGGTGCAAAGCTACAGGCAATCGCGGCGCTTTCTTCGGCAGGACTCAGTCCACCTTCTGGTCCCGAAAGAAATGTCGCCTGCGCACGTCCGTTCTTGCCCAGACCATGTGCTAGCGGGACTGAATGTGCAGCCAGCGACAGCAGCCAGCGCGAGGTTTCTTGGTCCGGGACAGGCAGCGTTGTCAGCCACGCGGGCAGAGTTTTGACGCTATGGATCTGCGGCACCCGGTTGCCGCCACACTGCTCGCAGGCCGCAACGGCCACACTCTGCCAGTGCGCTACCTTCTTGTCGGCGCGTTCGCCGGACAGGCGCAGCACGCTGCGCTCCATCATCAGCGGCTGTATGCTGGCCACGCCCAACTCGGTGGCTTTTTCCACCAGCCAGTCCATGCGGTCATTGGCTGGCATACCAACTGCGAGGTGTACGGCAACACTCGGCTCGCGCTCGATGGCGCTGTGGGCGCCGATCTGCACCTCTACTTCGCTGCGGCCCATACGCACAATGGTGGCTTCAAATTCGCCGGCAGACGCAGCGTAGCCCATGGCGGGCCCCTGCATGCCATTGAACAGCGTCAGCGTTTGGCCGGGTTGCATGCGCAGCACCTGCACGTGACGTGCCGCACCGGGCGGCAAGTCCAGCGTGGCGCCGCTGACCAGTGCGACGGGGCAGAAAAAGCGCGGCATAGGCGCGATCAGCTCCGGCCGAAGGCGAAGACGTTGGGCACCTCGATGCCCTCAATCTTCTCCACCAGGCGCAACAGGGGCTTGAGCTCCATATAGCGCGCACAGGTGGCGCGGATGTAGGCAATGAAGCGTGGCGTATCGGCCAGGTACTGAGGCTTGCCATCGCGCAGGCTCAGGCGCGCAAAAATGCCGGCAATCTTCAGGTGGCGCTGCAGGCCCATCCACTCCACGCCCTTGTAGAACTCGCCAAAGTCATCGCCCACGGGCAGATTGGCCTTGCGCGCCTTCTCCCAGTAGCGAATCGTCACGTCCAGGCAAAAGTCTTCTTCCCAGCTGATGAAGGCGTCGCGCATCCGGCTGGTCATGTCATAGGTAATGGGGCCGTACACCGCGTCCTGAAAATCCAGCACGCCCAGGCGTGTTGCGGACGGCTTGCCAGCGTCGAGCGTGGGGGCCCGATGCGCCGCCGGGCCGCCCCAAGGCGTATCAGCCCCCTCGGGGGGCAGCGATGACGCGCCAGCGCTGAGCGTGGGGGCCCGATACACCGGCATCATGAGATTTCTAGGCATGAAATCCCGGTGCATATAAACATTGGGCCATGCCAGGTTGCTGCGGGCGATGGCGGCAAAGGCCGTGTCCAGCGTTTTGCGTTGCGCGGCGTCCAGTGTGAATTTTCGGTGTTCGGCGATATACCACTGCGGGAACAGCTCCAGCTCGCGCATGACAAAGGCCTGGTCATAGGGAGGCAGCACGCCTTCATGGCTGGCCAGTTGCCACTGCACCAGGGTTTCGACCGCATCCAGGAACAGGCCCAGTGGGGGCCTGGTTGCCTGGGTCGGCAGGGTTTGCAGTGCCTGCAGCATGGTTTGCGGCCCCAAGTCGCTCAGCAGCAGAAAGCCGTGGGTCTCGTCCCAGGCCAGCACCTGGGGTACCGTCAGTCCGGCCTTCGCCATCAGGTCGGCGACCTGCACAAAGGGCTTGGAGCCAATCTGTTCGGGTGGCGCATCCATGATGATCAGGCTGGACCAGGGGCCGCCTGGCAGGCCGTCCACGCGCAGGTAGCGGCGAAAGCTGGCATCGGCCGACGCCAGGCGCAGCGAGCCGGGCGCCAACTGGTGGCTGGCACACAGGGGGACAAACCAGGCGTCAAAATGGGTCTGGCGTTGGGCTTGGTCCCACCGAACAGGCTTGCTAGACTGGGGGGGCTCAGATGGGGTGGTTGGGCTCATGGATAATCCATTCTACAAAGCCCCATCCTTTCTCCATTACAGTGACGCTTTTTTCGCGCTGATCCGTTTGCACCTCGCCGATCCAGTCCACCGCTCTACGTCTGTGCCGTCCGGCCTGTGCCCCTGGCCGTTGTCGCGCGCGCGCGTGCTTTCCAGTTTGCTGGTGCTGGCCAGCCTGGCCGTGGTGGGCCGCCAAGCCCATGGCCAGGTGGCAGAGGCACCACCGCCCACCGTGCCGCCCGCGGAAGCCCTGGTTCTCAAACCCAGCCCCTTGCTGGACGAACAATTGGCGCCAGAACAGACTGGCAAGTTGCCTGTGTTTATCAGCGGTGCCCGGGTCTCGGGCCGCACCGACCAGGAAACCGTGATCACGGGCGGCGCAGAATTTCGCAAGGCCGGCACCGTGGTCCACTCCCAGGACCTGGAATACAACGAGGCCACCGACCAGGTCAAGGCCAGTGGCAATGTGCGGGTCAACCGAAAAGGCGATATTTTTGAAGGCTCCCTGCTGGAGCTCAAAGTGGATGCCTTTGAGGGTTTTTTCACGGCCCCCAGCTACCAGTTCCTGCGCAACGACGCCCACGGCGAATCCTCCAAGGTGGATTTTCTGGATGACAGCCACAGCGTCATCCACGATGCCACCTACACCACCTGCAAACGCCGGCCTGGCCCGGATTGGCTGCCGGACTGGATCCTGCGCGCCACCAGCATCAGCATGGATACCGACGCCGATGTCGGCGTTGCCGAAGGCGCCGTGCTGAGTTTCAAAGGCGTGCCGATCCTGCCGATTCCGGCCATCAGTTTCCCCTTGTCGGACAAGCGCAAGTCGGGCTTTTTGCCGCCGACCACCGGATTTGGCTACGGCCTGGAGTTGGGTCTGCCCTACTACTGGAATATCGCGCCGAATCGGGATGCGACGATCACGCCCACGCTGATGACGCAACGCGGCGTGGATGTTGGTGTGGAGTACCGCTACCTGGAGCCAACGTACACCGGTCTTGCGCGCGCCAACTACCTGCCCGGCGATAGACTGACCAACACGGACCGCTGGGGCCTGTCGTTTCTGCACCATGGTGCGCTGGCCACGGGCTGGGGGGGCTTCACGCTGGACAGCAACATCAACCGTGTCAGCGACGACAACTACTGGCGCGATTTCAGCAATATCAACACCATTGCCGATGCCAACGCCATTGCCAATACCAGCGCCAGCGTCGGCGTTGCGGCAACCCAGCGTTTGCTGCCGTCCAGCATCAGTGCCGCCTGGGGACTGGGTCCGTTTTCTGCCACAGCACGCGTGCTGAAATGGCAGACGCTGCAAGACCCGACCACGCCCATTGTGCCGCCCTACGACCGTGTGCCGCAGTTGACGGCCCGCTATGCACTGACCAATGTGGGCGGTTTTGACTGGTCCATCGATGGGGACTTCACCCAGTTTGATGCCGACCGCAGCCAGACCTTGCAGCCCAATGCGCAGCGTGCCGTGGCCCTGCTGCAGCTCAGCCGCCCCTGGTTGGCGCCCTGGGGATTTTTCACGCCCAAGCTGCAATTGCATGCGGCCGGCTACCAATACGATGGCAAGCTGAGCGATGGTTCGCAGTCCACCAACCGCGTGGTTCCCACGATGAGCCTGGATGGCGGCCTGGTGTTTGAGCGGGAAACCCGCCTGTTTGGCCGCAACCTGGTGCAGACGCTGGAGCCACGCGCGTTTTACGTCTACACGCCATTTCGTGACCAAAGCGTGCTGCCCAACTACGACACGGCAGCCAACGACTTCAACTTTGCCACCATCTTCACGGAAAACGCCTACGTCGGCCACGACAAGATATCAGACAACAATTTGTTGACACTGGGTGTCACCACGCGTTACCTGGACGCCGATACCGGCGCCCAGCTGGCGCGCTTTGGTATTGCCCAGCGGCTGCGTTTTGACGAGCAACGCGTTACCCTGAACCCCACCGACGCTCCGGCGCAATCGGGTTTCAGCGATGTCATGCTGGGTGCGTCGATCAATGTGCAGGAAAACTGGGCGCTGGATACGACGGTGCAGTACAACGCCAAGACCGACCAATCCACGCGCTCCACCTTTGGCGCCCGCTACAACCCTGGCAACTACCAGGTGCTCAATGCGTCCTACAGCTTCCAGCGCGATGCCAGCGAGCAATTGGATGTGAGCTGGCAATGGCCGCTGAACAACCTGTGGGGCGACCGGGGCCAAAACCTGGGAACGGGTCGCGGCCAGGGCGAAGGGCGCTACTACAGCGTGGGGCGTTTAAACTATAGCCTGAATGATCGCCGGCTGGTCGACACGATTCTGGGTGTCGAGTACGATGCGGGCTGCTGGTTGGCCCGCATGGTGCTGGAGCGGGTTCAGACCAGCACCTCCACGTCTACGCAGCATTTGATGTTTCAGCTGGAGTTTGTTGGCTTTACCCGCTTGGGCAATGGAAATCCGATACAAACCTTGACCCAAAACATTTCACGCTACCAGAATCTGCGTGACACGGGTGGCACCAACAGCCGCTTTGGCAATTACGATTGATTGAGAGACCATGAATTTTCGCATTTGGGCACCTGTCCTGGGTATTGTTTGCACCGCTTTCACGGCTGGCGCCATGGCCCAGGCCGCGCAGCAGGCGGACTATATTGTTGCCGTCGTCAATACCGACCCCATCACCAACAACGAGGTCAACACGGCAGTACAGCGCCTGGTGCAGGACATGACCCAGCAGCGCCAGACCCTGCCACCGCCCGCCACCTTGCGCCGCGGGGTGCTGGAGCGCCTCATCAACGAACGGGCGCAACTGCAGGTGGCCGCCGATACCGGCATACGGGTCGAGGATTCGTCGCTGGAACAGGCCGAACAGGCGGTGGCGCGGCAAAATCAGATCGATGTCAGTGAGCTGTACCAGCGCGTGGCCAAAGATGGCATCACCCCCGCGCAGTTTCGCGCCAAGTTGCGCGAACAGCTGATGTTGCAACGTCTGCACGAGCGCGAGGTGGACAACAAGATCCGTGTCACCGAAGCCGACATTGACCGCTATTTGGCTGAGCAGCAAGGCGGCAGCAATGACCCCTTTGCGCAGGAAATCAACCTGGCCAACCTGCTGATTTCTGTGCCCGAGAAGGCCACGCCCCAACAAGTCGCCACACTGGAGCAACAGGCACAAAAGGCGCTGGCGCGGGTGCGCGCCGGTGAAGACTTTTCCGCGCTGGTGACGGAGTTGTCTGCGGCAGACCATACCAACGGCGGGCAAATGGGCATCCGCCGGGCCGACCGCTACCCACCGGCATTTGTGGTGGCGACGCAAAGCCTGCCCGTTGGCGGCGTGTCAGATATCGTGCGCTCTGGCGCTGGATTCCACATTTTGAAGGTCGTGGAACGCAAGGCCCCGGCGGCACCCACCAAGGGCTATGTGCAAAGCCATGCTCGCCATATCTTGTTGCGCACGGGCCCCAAGATGACCCAAGCCGCCGCCATTGCCCAGTTGACCGAGTACCGCAAGCGCCTGGAGACAGGTGGTAGTGCGCTGTTCCAGCAATTGGCCCGCGAACATTCCGAAGACGGCAGTGCTGCCCAGGGCGGCGATCTGGGCTGGGTCAACCCTGGTGCCTTTGTGCCGGAATTTGAAGAGCCGATGAACCGCCTGGCAGAAGGCCAGATCAGCGGGCCGGTGGTGTCGCGCTATGGTGTGCACCTGATCCAAATGATCGAGCGCAAGCGGGTTGAATATAGCCCCAAGGAAATGCGCGAGGTGATCCGCAACCAATTGAAGGAAAGCCGTTACGAAGGCGCCTTCGCGACCTGGGCGCAAGAAGTGCGCGGCAATGCCTTCGTCGAGTACCGTGACCCGCCACAGTGATGTTGCCCCCACGTTCACCCGCAGTGTGTGGCTCTCTGAATGGTGATGAAGCACATTGCGCGTAAGCGGTTTGGCCAGCATTTTCTGACCGATGGCGGCATCATTGATGCCATCGTGCAGGAGATTGCGCCCAAGCCGGGGCAGCGCGTGGTGGAGATCGGGCCTGGCCTGGCGGCGCTGACCCAGCCCCTGGTTGAGCGGCTGGGGCACCTGACCGTGATTGAGTTGGACCGTGATCTGGCAGAGCGCCTGCGTTCGCACGGGCAACTGCGTGTCATCGAATCCGATGTGCTGAAGGTCGATTTTGCCGACGTCAATGCCAACTGGCCGGATGCTGACGACGCGTCCGCCAAGCTGCGGGTGGTCGGCAACCTGCCCTACAACATCTCCACCCCCATTCTTTTTCACCTGCTGGATTCGGTCGATGCCATCGAGGACCAGCATTTCATGCTGCAAAAAGAAGTCATAGACCGCATGGTGGCCCAACCAGCCACTGCCGCCTATGGCCGCCTGAGCGTGATGCTGCAGTGGCGCTACGCCATGGAGAGCGTGCTGCTGGTGCCACCCGAAAGTTTCGATCCGCCACCGCGTGTCATGAGCGCGGTCGTGCGCATGGTGCCGCTGGCGCAGCCGCCTGTCGTGAATGTGGAATTGCTCAGCGAACTGGTGCAGGTGGCATTCAGCCAGCGGCGCAAGCTGCTACGCCATACGCTGGGCAAGTGGCTGGAAGAGCGGGCGTTCAGCGGTAACTTTGACGTGCAACGCCGCGCTGAGGAAGTGCCAGTTGCCGACTACGTAGCGTTGGTTCAGCAGTTGTAGCCTCAACCAAGCGATCGTAAAGCAGATCAGATTCGTTGGTGGGGCGTTTGTGCTGGGCTCGCAGCAGGGTAGTGGCACACACCGCCGTTCGTGTCCCCCGCCCGCTCCAGCGGGCTCCTCCTTGACCTCACTTTAGTGTGTGCCCCCACCCTGCTGCTGCGAACAGCGATGTAGCGCTCGTTGCTTTTCCGAAATACCATATTTCGCCTCGCTGCATTTCAGTTATAGGCGCGCAAACCAAACACCGCAGGGATCAGGCTGCCTGGGCGTTTTGCGCAGGTCAAGGAGGAGCCCGTAGGGCGGGGGACACGGAGCAAAACGCCCAGGCAGCCTGATCCCAGAGCCAACCAGGCGCAATACGCAACCATGAAACGCCAAGAAAAAAGCCCATCGCAAGGACGGGCTTTTCGTAACGGTCAACAAGGACCCAATCAGGCGGCTGCGAGCCAATAACCCGAGTTGAAAGGGCTGCTCATGCGCAGCGCCAGTGGTGATACGTCCAACAATTTGTCGGTGGGCATCTTCTCGCCCGTTTCGGCTGCTACCTCAATTGCGGCGCTGACGGCCGGGTTTTGAGCGATGGTTCCGTTTGCCTCGTTAGCCCGTTCTGCTTGGCTGGTTTGTGCAGAACGGGCTACAGAAAAGAATAGAAGCATCGGAACGGAATTTTCCGGTCCCCCCAATAGTCAGCAGTGTCGCGGAAGATGTCGAGCAACTGCTCGCGCGCCTCTTTGTCAAACTTGACGTTGGCGGGAATGTGCTCCAGCACGGCGATAAAACCGGGCTGTGGGCCAGACTTGTGTACGGGGTCGGTCATGCTGTCGTACAGTGCATCGAAATTCTTGCCGACATGGGCTGGCAGCTTGAATTGCTGGCCGATCAGGTCCAGCACATCCTGTTTGGTCTGTGCTTCGGCCAGATTGGCGTACAAGAAGTGGTGGCCCAGTGCCTGCGCTGCTTCCTGCAAATCGGGCACCCGAAAGGCCCTTATCGATTGAACGATATTCGTTCTGACTGTTCGAAGTGGCATATCCATTCCCGCTTCACTTTCTTAAAAGGTATACATCCAATTCACGGAACAATCTTGCGAAAACTCGCGTAGTGATCGTCCGAGTAGTAACAGGTATCCGGCACAGTGGCTGGGCCACCGCACACAATTCGACGAGCGCCCCGGCTTGCGGAACGCGGTGTTTTGACCGTGTATTCGCGGTAATAGCCGCGCTTTGCAACCGGTAGCAACCGCTCCCGGTTGCCAAAAACCACACCGTCCTTTCCAAATTGGAAAGGGCCGCCTTGGCGTATCAATTGGTAGGTTTCGATACCTTGCGGGGGCAATTGGTTCAATGCCACCGACGCAAAATCCGACGATGGGTTTGGTTCGTAGGCCCATACACCGCCCGACAAACTGGTTAGGACCAGCAAAAAGCCAGTTATCACTAACTTGAAAAAACCACCGCGCACCATGAAACCTCTCAAGCGACTCCGGGTAAACCCGAAAAATCCAAGGTAGCGAGTGTCGCGTATTCCGTGCAAAAAAGCAAGGCCTTGCTCAAATTTTAGGCAAAGAAAGTCGTGAGTTTTGTAAAGTCAGTAAGTACAAACTATTGTGCAAAGCCTAGCGGATTGCGTTTGCGTCGGCAACTGTCAAAGCTGTCATATTGACGATGCGGCGCACCGTAGTACTGGCCGTCAACACGTGCACCGGCTTGGCAGCCCCAAGAAGAACAGGGCCAATCGCAATGTTGCCACCGGCCGCCGTCTTCAACAGGTTGTAGGCAATATTGGCCGCATCGATATTGGGCAGCACCAGCAAGTTGGCATCGCCGTGCAGCGTGCTGTTGGGCATCAGCACCTTGCGCGCAGCGCCGTCCAGTGCCACGTCGCCGTGCATCTCTCCATCCACTTCCAGCCACGGTGCCTGGCGCTGCAGCAGCGCCAGTGTTTGGCGCATCTTCAAGGCACTGGGCTCGTTGCTGCTGCCAAAGCTGGAGTGGCTCAGCAGGGCGGCCCGGGGCTTCAGACCAAAGCGGCGCATTTCTTCCGCCGCCATCACGGTGATCTTGGCCAGCTCGGCGGCGCTGGGGTCGTAGTTGACGTGGGTGTCCACCAGAAACACCTGGCGCCCGGGCAGCATCAGGCCATTCATACATGCGTAGATGGGTACGTCGACTGCCGCCTCGGCGCCGCTGGCCACGCGCTTGCCAATGACCTGGTCGATGTACTGCAGGTGCACGGCCGTGGTGCCCCAGGTGCCGCAGATCATGCCGTCCACATCACCCTTGTGCAGCAACATGGAGCCAATCAGGGTCAGGCGCCGGCGCATCTCGATCTTGGCGACCTGGGCGGTTACGCCCTTGCGCTCGGTCATGCGGTGGTAGGTTTGCCAGAAGTCGCGGTAGCGGTGGTCCTGCTCCACATTGACGACGTTGTAGTCCACACCCTCCTTCAGGCGCAGGCCGAACTTTTCGATGCGCTCGGCAATGACCACGGGCCGTCCAATCAGCGTGGGCAATGCAATGCCTTCGTCCACCACAATCTGCGCGGCGCGCAGCACGCGCTCTTCCTCGCCCTCGGCATAGGCCACGCGCTTTTTCAACGCCTTTTTGGCGGCATTGAAGATGGGTTTCATTGTGGTGCCCGAGGCATAGACAAAGCTCTGCAGCCGCTCGCGGTAGGCGTCCATGTCGGCAATCGGGCGCAAAGCCACGCCGCTGTCAGCGGCGGCCTGGGCCACGGCCGGTGCGATCTTCATCATCAGGCGCGGATCGAACGGTTTGGGGATCAGATATTCCGGTCCGAACGCCAACTGTTCGCCGGAATAGGCCACCGCCACGACTTCGCTCTGCTCAGCCTGCGCCAGGTCGGCAATGGCATGCACTGCGGCAATTTCCATCTCCAGCGTGATAGTGGAGGCGCCGGCATCCAGCGCGCCGCGGAAAATATACGGAAAACACAGAACATTGTTGACCTGGTTCGGGTAGTCGGTGCGGCCGGTGGCCATGATGGCATCGTCGCGCACCGCCTTGACGTCTTCCGGCAGTATTTCGGGCGTCGGGTTGGCCAGGGCGAAAACCAGGGGCTTGGGCGCCATGGTCTTGACCATGTCGGACTTCAGCACGCCACCGGCCGACAGGCCCAGGAAAATATCGGCGTCCACAATGGCCTCGCGCAGCGTGCGCATGGCGGTGGGCTGTGCAAAGACGACCTTGTCTTCATCCATCAGCTCCAAGCGGCCCTCATAGACCACGCCGGCCAGGTCGGTGACCCAGATGTTCTCGCGGCGAATGCCCAGCTTGACCAGCAGGCTCAGGCAGGCCAGGGCCGCAGCGCCGGCACCTGAGGTGACCAGCTTCACGTCCTCTGGTTTTTTGCCGGCTACTTTCAGTCCATTCAAAATAGCCGCGCCCACCACAATGGCGGTACCGTGCTGGTCGTCGTGAAAGACTGGAATCTTCATGCGCTCGCGCAGTTTGCGTTCGACATAGAAGCAGTCCGGCGCCTTGATGTCTTCCAGGTTGATGCCGCCAAAGGTGGGCTCCAGCGAGGCGATGATGTCCACCAGCTTGTCCAGATCGTGCTTCTCGTCGATCTCGATGTCGAACACGTCAATGCCGGCAAACTTTTTGAACAGCACACCCTTGCCTTCCATCACCGGCTTGGCCGCCAGCGGGCCAATGTCGCCCAGACCCAAGACGGCAGTGCCGTTGGTGATCACGGCCACCAGGTTGCCGCGGCTGGTGTACTTGAAGGCGTTGTTGGGGTCTTTGACGATTTCTTCGCAGGGGGCGGCCACTCCGGGGGAGTAGGCCAGCGCCAGATCGTGCTGGTTCAGCAACTGCTTGGTGGCACTGACGGCGATTTTTCCGGGGGTTGGAAACTCGTGGTACTCCAACGCAGCCTGGCGCAACTGCGCACTTTTTTCAGCAGAACTGGCAACCGGCGGCTTGGCGGAAATGGGCGTCTGAATTGGCATCTTGCATCCTCTGCGGCGCCAGCCGATGCGAAGGCGCATGGCCCGGTGCCCTGTTATGGGCTTTGCATTGTAGACCCGGCTTTTGACACCGCGACCCCGTAATTGCGCGGGTTGCGCCCAAGTTCATGCAAAGCACGCATCACACTATGCGTGATCAGAGCCTAGCCTCCAACGTCCGGCGCACCGTGCCATCGGCTTTGAGTTTGTCAAAAGCCTGCCGCAGCCGCAGCACGTCAGCGGCGGGTGTGGCATTGCTGAACGCCATGTACAGGCCGCTGGAGGCCTCATCCAGTGTCAGCACCTTGGTCAAGCTGGCACAGTCCACGTGTGATTGTTGGCACAGGCTGCTGGCATCGTCGTCGGTCAGCGGCACCAGGTCCACCTGGCGTTGGAGCAGCTTGCTGAAGTTGTCCATGGTTTGCGCAGACAGCGTCAGGCGGCGAAAGCCCTTGGACAGCAGGTACTGGTGGCGCACATCGTCGCGCATCACGCCGATGCTGTAACGCTTGGCATCGTCCAGCGATTTGACGGCAATGTCGCTACGCTCGCGCAGCCGGAACAGGTGGTACTGGATCTTCATGATCTCGCCAACCCACTGGAACTGCTGCTCGCGTGCGGCCGTGCGGGCAATCAGGAAGATCAACACGTGGGGCTCCTTCAACGCCATCTCATAGGCGCGCGCCCAAGGGTAGAGCCGAACCTGGTAGTCGGCCATGCCGGCTGCCTGCAAGGTTTTTTCGACAACCGCCGTGACGGTGCCCTCTACGCGCTCACCGCGCTGAAAGGTGTAGGGGGTGGTCTCGGTGACTGCACGAATGGTCTGCGCGTAGCCAGGTGCACCCAGCAGCGCGCCGATCAACCAACAAGCCCACAACCGACAAGCCCATGACCACCCTGCTGTGCAAAGATTGCTGCGCTTCATGCTAATCCTCCTGTTCCTGCAAGCCGGGGGCTGGGGTGCCCACAGCCGCCGCCTCGATGCGGTTGCGCCCATTTGCCTTGGCCCGGTACAGGGCCTGGTCGGCGGCGTCAAACAAGTCCTCAAAGTGGTGGGTATGGCCCAGCTCCAATTGCGCCAGGCCAATGCTGATGCTGACCCAGGAACCAAACTGCGACCCGGCATGCGCAATGCGCAGATCGGCCACGGCGGCACGCAGCCGCTCGGCCACCGCCAACGCCGCGGCCAGGTTGGTGGCTGGCAACAGCACGGCGAACTCCTCACCACCAATACGTGCCAAGGCATCGCCACTGCGGGCAATGGCGGCGTTCATGGCGCGGGCCACGGCGCGCAGGCATTGGTCGCCGGCGGCATGGCCAAAGTGGTCGTTAAAGGCCTTGAAGTAATCAATGTCGCAGATCAACAGGCTCAAGGGTTGCCGGTTGCGCAATGCACGCTGAAACTCTTCAGCCTTCAAGGCATCAAAATCGCGCCGGTTGGACAGACCGGTCAGCGGGTCGTGGCGCGACAGCACCTCCAGCTGCCGGTTGGCCGCGCGCAAGGCTTCTTGCGCTGCCAGAATGCTGATCAACTGCGCATGGTGGCGCACGCTGTGCAGCAGCATTTGCGCCGTCATGGCCAGCAGCGCGCGGTCTTTGCCGGGCCACTCGCCCTCGCCCAGGGGCTTGCCAATGAACAGGATGCCGTAGTCTTCACCGTCGCTGTGCAGCAGTGCCAAGGCATTGGCCCCCACGGGTTGGCCGCTGAACACGGCAGCCTCCTGCGGGCTCAGGCTGCGTCCCATTTCGGCCTGGCTGAAGAAGAACAGCAACTCTTCACGTGCCAAACGCGCAGGCGTCTGGGACAGCACCACGGCAGCGGTCTGGTCGTCTGCCTCATCAACCATGCCCCCAGGGCGCCACTCGGCGAAAAGGCGGAACCCGGCGTGCAAGGCGTCCGGCACCAGCCACAACGCATGGTTGGCACCCCGGCGCAGCGCAACGTCAGCCAGACAGGCACGCTGGCAGGCGTCAAACGCTTCAGGCGGTGCATGGATCAAGCGGTTGGACAGGCCCAGAACCAGCTGCTGTGCATCGGCCAGCGACTCCAGCTCGGATGTGCGGGCCTGCACCAGACCGGCCAGGCGGTCACGGTGCGCGCTCAGCTCGTCTTCATACTCGCGCAATTGCCCCAGGTGATCGGCCAGCTTGGTCTGCAGTTCGTTGACGCCGGTTTCCAAGAGCGAGAGTTCGTCGCGGTGCTGCGGGTTGCGCTCCAGGCGCAGCAGCTGGCGCATGGTGTCTGGGCCCAGCCTGCCCAGGTGGTGGGCAATCTGGCGCACGTGCACGGTGACCGAGCCGTTGAACAGTGTCATGATCAGCCCCGCCAGCAGCAGGGATTGCAGTAGCTGGGCAATGACGATGTTGCTAATCTCGCTGCGCAGGCGGCCCCACAGCACACGTTCGTCGCCGGCCAGCGTCAGCTCGCCAACCGTTTCTGCGCCGCCGGCAAAGGGCTCATACACCAGGTCCAGGTGGTGCATGGGCGCCAATGCCGAAGGTGTCCAGCCATCGGCGCTGCGTTCAATAAGCTCCACACTGCGCGCGCCCGTCTGGATCTTGAGCACGATGTGGCCCACGGCAGCAACCTGTGCGGTGCTGTCAACGTGGGTGTGCAGGGCATCGCGGTCCATCTCCCAGATCGCTTTGCTGACGGTCTTGCGGTAGACCTGCTCCAACAGCGTCAGATCGGCGTCCATCGCCGACCAGGCCTCGTTCCAGGCGGAATAGGTTCTCACAGCCACCGTCAGCACGGTGAACACAAAACAAAACCCCAAGGTCGCCAGCACCAGGCGGGTGCCTAGCGAATGGGTGTGCGTTTCGTCTACAGCCATTTCTTTTTCAGCGCGTCATACGTGCCATTGGCCTTGATGGTGGCCAGGGCGCGGCTCAACTGTTCCACCAGCGCATCGGGCGTTTGCGGACTCAAGGCCATGTAGTAGCCTTCGCTGCCCAGATCGTTGATGGTCAGGCTGCGCGCCAGGCTGGCCGCAGGGTCATCCCCCGCGCGCCGCGCCAGGTACACGGCCACCAGCTCGGGAATGATCCACAGATCGACGCGGCCGCGTTTGAGCTTCTCGTAATTGAGTTCGTACTTGACGCTGGACTGCAGGTTCTGCCCTTTGACAAAACCCTGGCTCAGCAGAAACTGCTCGCCGACATCTTCATTGACCGTTGCCACCTGGTACTGCTTGGCGTCGCTGATCTGGGTCAGCTTCAGATTGCGCTGCGGCAGCGAGAACAAATAGTATTGGGTGGGCGCTATCACCCCCACCCATTTGAACAACTTCTCGCGCAACGGGTTGCGCGCGATGGAGTAGATCAATACGCTCTCGGAACGCTGCGCGCTTTCGTAAGCGCGGGCCCAGGGCAGCGATTGGAAGTCGCCTTGCAGGTTGGCTTGCTTGAGGACTGCCTGCACCACCTCGGTACTAAAGCCGGTGATCTGGCCATGCTCGGTGTAGTTGTAAGGCGGAAACTCTTCGGTCAAGACCTTCAACGGCTGATTCAATGTTTGGGCGCGCGCAAGCGGCAGCATGGCGGCAAGCAGGCTCACCAAAGCAACGCAGCGCATCCAACGCAATTGCCAGAACATGACACCTCCGCTTGAAGGGTACAGCACACTTGGCCAGTGTCAGAGACTGGCACGCTATCCTACCGCACTTGAAATTACGGTCGTGTGACGCGTGGTGCCGGCCATTGTGCGTACCATTGGCGGGATGAATTTCTCCGAACACAGCAACGACACAGAAGAGTCGGCCGATGGTGCGCAGGCGCGCGCCGCCACACGCAGCAGTTGGGTCAGTGCCGGCGTGAATCTTGTTCTTGCCTTGGTGCAAATGTTATTGGGCGCGGTGGCCCATTCGCAGGGCTTGATTGCCGACGGCATTCACTCGCTGTCCGATCTGGTGGCCGATGCCGTGGTGCTCATTGCCAGCCACCACAGCAAAAAGGCGGCGGACGAGGAGCACCCCTATGGGCACCAGCGTTTCGAGACCGCAGCCACGCTGGTGCTGGGTTTGCTGCTGCTGGCCGTAGGCATTGGCATCTTGGGCTCTGCCATTGTGAAGCTGCAGTCGCCGCAGACGGTGCAGCACGTTCATTTGTTGGCACTGTGGGTAGCGGCCGGTGGTCTGGTCGCCAAGGAGCTGCTGTTTCGCTACATGCTATCGGTTGCGCAATCGGTAAAGTCCAGCATGCTGGTGGCCAACGCCTGGCATGCGCGCTCGGATGCCGCCTCGTCCCTGGTGGTGGGCATAGGCATTGTCGGCAACCTGGCCGGCTATCCGATTCTGGACCCCATCGCCGCGCTGATTGTGGGTTTCATGGTTGCCAGAATGGGCTGGCACTATGGCTGGGGCGCCATGCACGACTTGATGGACCGGGCCGTGGACGAGCAAGAGGTGCAGGCCATTCGCCAGACGCTGGCGCAAACGCCCGGTGTGAGCGGTGTGCACGACGTGCGCACGCGCAAGATGGGCGACATGATTGTTGTCGACGCCCATATTGAGGTGGACGCCCTGCTGACCGTGGAGGCGGGTCACGACATTGCCGTGCTGGCACGCCAGCGCGTTATGCAGCACCACCGCGTGTTAAACCTGATGACCCATGTGGACCCGTGGCGCCGGCCGGATCGGGACCACGCCGCAACGACTGGTCTGTAACACGATCGCTGCTTTACTGAGGCCACTCATTAACCCAATTTTTTAGCAACCTCACTGGCGTCGGCGGCTTTGCTCGCGCAATCCATTTTTTGAGATATTCGTCAGTTCCGTAACCCACTGGATACTGAATATTTGTTATGGACAATTTCTCCATATCTTCTATAGACAAGGTCCAAGGCGGCAGATCGGCCCCGGCACGCTGGCCAACCGTGGGCAACGCCGGGTTCACGCCAATTCCTCTGTAGAAAGAAGCTTCCAATGATTGTTCTACTTTTAAGTTTTGGTAGTGAATACTGTCTTTGCTTGCGAAAAACGTGTTTTCATTGGGATATGCGCTGAGTTCTTGCGCAACAAAGGATTTTTCATAGCCGTCTACATCCATCACAAAATTACTCTGAAATGCACCGCCATGCCAAATCAACATTGCCCCATCCGCAATGGTTTTCTTTCTTCCGGCTGGAAAAATATAGTTTGCACATGATGAAGCACAGAGTTTTTGAATCTCGACATCCAATTTTTTATCGTGAATCCAATTCGCAATAATAAGTGCCGCCAAAATCCTCCCACCACCGGATGTAATAATCACGCGATCCACATTCTGGAACGCTGGGTCTTCAGTTATCTTTTTAGCGTCCTCAATTCCCACACCAGTAGCGCCATCTTTAATATATAAGATATTGTTCTCTACGCGAACATTCGCACATGCTGAGATTTGAAGTTGCATCAGCAATGCAAGCGCTACCCACTTATACATTTTTCGCGTTTCCCATTTATGAGAATGCCTCGAAACAATGTTCGAGGCATTGGGTTATTCACCTATGAATGCCGGTTGCTAGTAGCAAATTGCGACGTCACGGTAAATAACGGTACCACAATGAAATATGCAAGCCGTCGATGCATGCCTTTCAAATTTGACGTTGCGTGTCGACTTGCGCGCTGGTAGCAATGATGTTGAGACCTACGAAGAGTAGCCTCGTGCTTTCGCATTTCAGTTGTTCTGTCGGAGCAAAAGTCAAAGTTGCCTTTTGTAGACTCGGGCCCCAAACAGTCGATGGTGTCTCGGGCGTAGTCCGCACTTGACGGCAAACTTGGTCGATCTGCAGTAATTTAGTGTCGGCTTCGTGGGTGAAAGCGCACGACCTGCACGGTGGGCTTGGGCATCTTGTCCACCACCTTGTCGCAACCGCTGCAATCGCAGCCCGACGCGGATGCCGGTGCCGCAGCCTTTTGGAACACGGCATTGAGCCTGCTGCCCAGCGGTGCATGCACCAAGCCCCTGGCCAGCAGGCGCCGGGCCGCGGCCGGCATCAGCACCCACAGCGCATACAGGCTGCAGCCCAGGACCAATGCGAAAACAATCAGTTGTTGTGCAGCCATGGTGTTTAGCCCCCCAACCACAGGGTCAGGCGGTAGGTGATGAACGATGCCAAATACGCCAGTGCAAACATATAGCCCGCCATCAGCGCGGGGTAGCGCCAGGAGTTGGTCTCACGCTTGACCACGGCCAGCGTAGAAATACACTGGGGTGCAAACACATACCAGGCCAGCAGTGAGAATGCTGTGGCCAAAGACCAGCCCTGGGCAATGACCGGCGCCAGCGAACTGGCAACCGCGTCACCCGCGGCCGATAGCGAATACACCGTGCCCAATGCGCCCACCGCCACTTCGCGCGCTGCCAGGCCCGGCACCAGGGCGATGGAGATTTGCCAGTTGAAGCCAATCGGCGCAAACAGCGGCTCCAGAAAATGCCCCAGCATGCCCGCCATGCTGTATTGAATGGCCGCACCCGTAGCGCCATCCGGCGGGCCGGGGTAGGTGGACAGAAACCACAGCACCACCATCAGCGCAAAAATAATCGTGCCCACGCGGCGCACAAAAATAGTCACCCGCTCCCACAGACCCAGGGCCAGATTGCGCAGGCCCGGAACGCGGTACGGCGGCAGCTCCAGCATCAGCGGCTGGTAGCGGCTCTTCATCCAGATGCGCTTGAAAATCCAGGCCACGCCCATGGCCGACAACACGCCCGCCACATACAGGCCGAACAAGGTGAGCCCGCGCAGGTTGAAGATGCCCACGCTGCGATCCGGCACAAAGGCGCCAATCAACAGCGCATAGACCGGCAGCCGCGCCGAGCAGGTCATCAGCGGCGCCACCATGATGGTGGCCAGGCGGTCTTGCCAATTGGCAATGGTGCGTGTCGCCATGATGCCGGGAATGGCACAGGCAAAGCTGGACAGCAGGGGAATAAAGGCGCGGCCTGACAGCCCCACCTTGCCCATCAGGTTGTCCAGCAAAAAGGCGGCGCGCGGCAGGTAGCCCGAGTCTTCCAGCAACAGGATGAAGAAGAACAGAATCAGAATTTGCGGCAAAAACACCAGCACGCCGCCAGCACCGGCAATCACACCGTCCACCAGCAGGCTGCGCAACGGCCCGTCGGCCATATGCGCCGTGGTCCAGTCCGCCAAACCGGCCATGCCCGCCTTGATGGCGTCCATGGGCAGATTGGCCCAGGAGAACACGGCCTGGAACACCAGGAACAGCACCACCGCCAGAATCGCCAGGCCCCACACCGGGTGCATGGCCCAGGCGTCCACCCGGTGGTGAAAGCGCTGGAACTGCCCCGCCGTGGGCGCGGCAATGGCCAGGATGCGGCGCACCTGTTGCTGAATCTCGGCGCTGTTACGCGGCGCCAGATGGGAGCTGGTAGGCGCTTTGTTGGCTGCTGCGGTACGAGGCCAGTCGCCGTCCAGTTGCGCCAATAGCTTGGCATGGCCGTTGTGCTTTACCGCCACGGTCTCCACCACGGGGCAGCCCAACTCGGCACTGAGCTTGGCAACGTCTATGGCCAAGCCACGGTCACGGGCCACATCGGCCATGTTCAGTGCCACCACCACGGGCAAACCCAGGCGCTGCAACTCCAGCACCAGGCGCAGGTTCATGCGCAGGTTGGTGGCATCCACCACCGCCACAATGGCGTCCACCGGGGCTTCGCCTTGGCGACGGCCCTCTATTACTTCCAGTGTCACCTCTTCATCGGGTGTGGCGGGGTGCAAGCTGTAGACCCCGGGCAAATCGATAACGGACACGGTGCGGCCACTGTCCAAGCGCATCAGGCCAATCTTGCGCTCCACGGTCACACCGGCGTAGTTGGCAACCTTTTGCCGTGCGCCGGTCAGCAGGTTGAACAGCGCGGTCTTGCCGCAATTGGGGTTGCCCACCAGGGCAATATTCCATGGTGTGCCGGGAAGTGCGTGAGCGGTGGCTGACGTCATGCCGCAGTGACCTCAATGCAATGGGCTTCCAGCCAGCGCAGCGCAAACATGGTCTCACCCACCACTACAGCCAGCGGCTCACGCCCGCCCGGCCCGCGGTGCAGCAGCTGCAACGGTTCACCCGGTATGAAACCCAACTCGCCCAGGCGCTGCAGCGTGCCTTCATCGGTGGCAGCCGAATCCCCGACAACACGTGCCACAGTGGCATGCCCGCCGGTGGGGAGTTCGGTTAGTCGCATGGGAATATGTCGCGCAGGGGTGATGAGGCAGGGTGGTAATCTAAATGAGAGTGTATCTCATTTAGATTGTGTTTGCTGGTTTTGAGCAAGCCGCGCTACGCGCAGCCATGCGCCTGGTCGCACCAGCGGAAGCTGGAAAGTGGAAAGTGGCCCCGAGCAAGACCATCAAGGCAGTCCCATCCGACGCCGGTCAAAGACCTGCGAAAATCGTAGACCGCTAACCAGGGCCTGTTCACCATGCAACCCAAGACCATTTTCCGCGTAGGCTCCAAGGCACTGAATGCTGTGTCTGAATCTTTTGCGCCCCGGCGCGGTGCCACCTCCCCTGAGATCCGCAGGAATGGCCTGCTATGCCTTGGCATCGGCTTGCTGTGCTTTATGCTGGGCGGCGCATTGGTCATGGCCTCGCCAGCAAATCCCGGGTTAGCCCTGGTTCCTGTCATGTTTTCCTACGCGTTCATGATCGTTGGCGCCTATCGCGCCGTGCTGGGAAAAACGCCTGAGCCCGAGCACCCCGGCGAGCTGTCCATCAAGCGCATTGGCTTCGGCATCATGACCATCGTGCTGTTGTTTGCTGCACTGTTTTGCCTGATGTATGTGGGGATTTATCTGTACGAGCATCTGCGACCGGCAGCTTAGCGCCCTCTTTTAGCCACCGAAGCCCCAATAGACCGCTATGTCCTGCCTTCGCAAAGTCCTCGTGTGCTGCCTCCTTCTGCTGGGGGTTACTTCTGTTAGTGCAGGCCAAGGAGCTGAGTATGTCAACGGCTACTTCGACATCTGGCTCAAAAATCACCATTTCACCGGTTACGAGAAGCGCGGCAATGGCATCTACTTTCCGAGCAATGGCGTCCTGCTTGACGGCGAGATTAACGAGGCAAAAGAACTCAGGGCTGGTCAGTTCTACTCCGTGGAGTCGCGCATCTCCGTCACCTTCAAGAATGGAAGAAGGCTGGACGACTTTGTCGGTGGTATAGGCCCCAAGGCGAATGATGCGTTTTACGATTCACTGCAAAACTTTTGCCTGACGACCCTGCATCCCATTTATGCCGAGCTGTTCGATCATGCGGACCCGCATGTTCGCAAGCAATCCTGGTCGGTTGGCGGCACTCCGCGCAGGATCTTCCTGTCCGACTGGGGTAGTCGCGGTGTCCCTTTTCCAGAAGCGTTTCGAACAGAGGTCGAGACCGCCATCGCGCAGGAGCTGGCAAGTGCCAAGGTCTCCAAAGACATTCACTGGGTCAAGCTGGTGGTTTACGTTGAGCCCAATCAAGTCAAGGAACTGGTCGTCACCGTTGACGGCGAGCGCCAGGAAGCCCTGATCAAAAAGCTGGCATCGTTTGCATGGCCAAAGCCAACGACCTTTTCCATGAGCAAGCTATTCTTTGTCGTGGGTGCGCTCTAGGGCCTGTTCACACTATTTTTACACTTGCAAAAATAGTGTGAACAGGCCCTAGTACCCCACCCAGCTTGCACTTGCCAACAGTTGGTTGCCAGCGCCGCCTACTGCCGCCCTTTCAGCTCTGCAACCAGGCGCTTCAACTCAGCCCTGCCCGCGCGATCTGCACCCGCCCACGCTGCGCGGCACAAGGCCATAAACTTTTCCTCAGCCGGGTCCGGCGCAGTGTCCGGATGCGCTTCATCCAGCCAGCCCATGGGCTTTGCGCTTTTGGACTCGAACTGCCGTGCCAGCTTGTCGCCCACCGTTCGCCCGGCTTTGATCTGGCTCCACATGCTGAGGGAGACCTCCAGTGAGGCGGCAAATGCGCTCTCCACACCCGCCAGCGATTCACCACTGGTGATGCGTGCTTGTGCAAAAACCTGGTGCAGGGCGAGAAGGTTGCGGAGTCGGATGTTGGTCATGAGACGTGCAATTTTACAACATCAGTAAAATTGTTTTACTTTAGCGCGCGCAAATTAGTAAAAAACATTTACACTAACGTTCGTCGCAAGCCATAGTGCCTGGGCAGCTTCCCAATCAACACGTAAATACCAACGTTCCAAAGAGACCATTGTGACTATCCGAGCCGCATTTCGATCCACGTACAGCCCCACAGGCTGCGGTGCGTCGCTGCGCGCTTCGCACTCGCCTTCTGTGGGCGCATATTGGCGCGAACAGCAGCAGGAAGCCGTAAAACCGGGTGGGGGTAGCGCGTAGCTAGCTCCCGTTTGCATACCAGCAACCCGGTTTCTCGCAAGAGGACCGGGTTTTTGCTTTTTGGGGCTCGCACAAGCCTCTGCCAGCAACGCATCGCCGTTGCGGCCAGTCAGTGTTCTTTAACAATTCGGCGTCATCGCTGGTGGTGAAGTCAACATGTCGATGTGCAAGCATGGGCATGCCACCAGCGCAATTTCGACAGTGTATGCAAACAAGGCTGATGCGCAGTTCCTGCTCAACACGGGGCCACCCGTGCGTGGACTCGGCCTGATGTGCCAGCGCCTCACACGAGGTGGTTGGTGCAACGTACAGGGTAGTGCGTTGTGTGCATTGTCGAAATCGGAATCTATTTTTTCAATATCTCGGTAGCTCAATTGGCAGAGCACTGGTCTCCAAAACCAAAGGTTGAAGGTTCGAAGCCTTCCCGGGATGCCAACAACTACAACACAGGGGGTTCGCCAAGAGGCCTAAGGCATCACGCTTTGACCGTGACATTCGGACGTTCGAATCGTCCACCCCCTGCCATGCTCAGACGAGCAACAAACCACTTTTTTTGGACGCGTGACCGAGAGGCCGAAGGTAGCGGACTGTAAACCCGTACGTAATTGCACGCTGGTTCGAATCCAGCCGCGTCCACCATTTTTTCGAGTCAAACTCAAGCATACCGCTGCACCAAGCGAACAATGGTGTTCCAGTTGCGCGTGGTAGCCGCTATACCAAGCGACTTCTCCAGAAATGCGTTAGGACTGCCCGGAGTTTTGCCGATCTTGAGACTGAGGCTCAACACCTCGCTACCCGTGCAATGCAGGACCTTGACGTCGCCGCGCGCGGACTGGGAAGCAAGCTGCGCAAGAGGCCTTCCCTCATCGTTCAGGAAAGAAGCGCAGCATTGGTAGACGCTCGCTGGCGCTACCGTTGCAAAAGGGTTTTGCGCGACCAGCTCTGCCAGGTATTCCACGGAGCGAACGAAAGCAGGTTCCTGCAGACCGCAACAGCTTGCAAGTTCTGTACAGGCACGGGCAAGCACCCTGCGCGGCCCGCTCCTTTTGCCAACTGTAAAGACCAAGGTTCCATTGGTGTGAAACGAGGACGCGGACGTGGCACCGGCGATGACAAATGCCTGCTCGAACTGAACGCGCGTGGGGCAGTGGGGGCGTCCAAGGTTGAGGTTGCGGAAGAAAGCGGCGTATTTCATCTCACCCATTGTGAACGTGGCCACGCATGGAACCCATCGCAGCCCTTGATGCAATTGGACGGGACGCATCGGAACGTGAAGGGTCAAAAGCCCTGTTGCTTGCGCCGCCCCTTTGTCGTGTCTATTTCGGACGAAAGCTCAAAATCATTCGCGGAGGAACCTTGCCATCGGCATCCAGTGGCAGGCGGTCGGTTTTCTTCAATGCGGTCATCGTTGCGCTGTCCCAGGTCGGGAATCCACTGCTGTTCAACAGTTGCATGTCCACTATTTGACCATCGCCAGCCAAGCGCACCTCAACCTCGCACGCAGGATTTCCTGGCAACTCTTCTGAAAACGAGAGGTTGGCTTTCACCGCCGCGCTTACCTTCGCGGCGTAAGACATTGCTGGCCCCGCCGGTGGTCGCGCACCCTTGTTTGGTTCGAATTGAAATCTAAATTCTTGGGTGGAATAGACATCGCCAACGGTGGCGACACACTCGTATTGCAACATCGCTTTGCGGACGGAATCGTAATAGACATCGGGCCCCGAAATAAATCGCACCGACTGCACCTTTCCGTCGGCTATCCTGGCTTCAGCGATGACGGTGCCGGCGATATTTGCATTGATAGCCGCACGCGGAAATAGTGGGTACGCATATTTGGGGCAAAGGGTCCGAATATCGTTCTTCTTTGCGCCTGAGACTTCTCCATTGGTAGCTGTTGGAACACTGTCTTGCGCTAAGGCGCTGTGCCCACAACAGAACCAGATCAACACCGAGGCAATCTGCAGGCTGAGCGTTCTTTGAATAGAGGGTGGCATGACGTCCTTCATGAATAGGCACTTTTTTCGCACACTCATTTTGAAGCAATCATGGCCAGCGTCTTCTTCGCGATGGCCTCGATGTCGATAGGAGACGCGGGATCAAGAACTAGCTCCCCAAGAATTCTGACCGCGTCGGCCTTCTTCCCCTGGTTTTGAAGAACAAGGGCCTTGTTGATGAGCAGAAAGCCTCTTGTTTCTGGATCGGGGTTTGCCATCAAGCCTTTTTCCAAGTAGCCAAGGCGCTTTCCTTCGTCACTTTCACCTGCGGCTTTTTCTTTCCATGCCGGCGCAAAAAGAGGGACCTTTGCGATCAGCCTATCGACAATATCATTTTGCTTTGCGGTATCAGGTGTCCACTCCATGCTCAGAAAAAACAGGTAGGTGCCCTTGGGATACTCTCCTTTCGCTTCCGCGCGGAGCGCGTGCACGGCAGTCTTGGCCGTAAAAAAGCCGCGAGGCGCCAATGCATCAACGCGACTGTACAGTTCGTAAGCTTTTGCGGCATCACCCATCAGCAAATACGTGAAGGCGGCGTCATAGGGTGGATATGGCCAGTCAGGGGCCAGCTTCGCCGCGCGATCAAAAAGCGCTATGGCCGCCTTGCTGTTACCGCGCTGTCCTACTTCTCTGCCGAGCTGGTGCAGCTTTTGGGCCTCGTCGGGAACGGGGTTTCCCGACCGTATTTCCCAGTTGAAGGATCCTGATGCATTCCGGAGGTCCTCCTTCGTCAGGGTGCGTCCAGTCTGATCCTTGAACACGATTTCCGCGGCATGAGCATTCATTGCGATTTGCATGGATAGGGCGAGAAAAATGGCTAGTTGAATGCGCATGGTGAAGTGTTTGCCGCCGCATCGGTTGCGACAGTCCCGTTGTTCTCATGTACCGAACCGCTTGACCGAGAGTGGCCGCCGTTCTACGAACACAGGCAACAACTATAACGAATGCTTGCACGTCCTAGCCACTCTCCCCTGCCACACCACAAACACTGGCGCTCCCACCACCTCCAGCACGGTAAACCCCACAAACGGCAGCATCGGCATCCCGGCAAATGCCATGGACAACAAGCGACCGACGCCTCCCAAAAAAATCATCAGCCACAACGCGCGAAACAGGCTGGTCTCGCGTTCTATACGCGGCACCAGCCACAGGTTGGCCAAGCCCAACCCCAGCCAGATGCCGGCCAGAAAACGGATATTGCTGTCCAGCGTGGCGTCTTGTGGCAGGTTCAGGCTGGCGTACAGCGGGTCGTGCAGCCCCATCAGTTGCACGACACCGGTGGCCACGGGCACCAGACCCAGCAGGGCGCTGGTCACTTGCAGCGTGCGTTTGCTTTTGTTGTCGTTGTTGGTGTTCACAGCACACCTCCAGCCAGCAGGCTGCCGGCATACAGCGCGGTGGCTATACCAATGCCCAGCAGCGGCACCCTGAACCAGTAGCGTTGCGCCAACACCAGGTAGGCCAGCAGCACAGCCAGGCCCAGCGTGCGCAAAAAGGCGGAATGCTGCAACAGCTGAAACGCCGCCGGGTTCACGGCCAGGTAGCCATAGACCAGCGCGAACAGCAACGCACCCAGGCTGTGGCTGGCATGAAAACCCTTGGCGGCACGCGCCATGCTGGTCTGTCGGGATATGACGGGCGACACCGTTTGCAGCGCCTCTGCCAGGCCTGCATCGCGCGGGTCAAACTTGTTGCCATGAAAGGTGAAGAACAGATGCACCGCGCCCAGCAGCCCGATCACGCTGGCGCTGGCAAACATCATCAAAGAAGCGGCGGCAATTGACATGGACAAAGCTCCTTGGCGTGTGGTTGTCTTACCCGTTGCAAACCAAT
>JACXTT010003282.1_pt1 | contig 25058 bp, 25 predicted proteins | sample 9270951 | NCBI WGS metagenome assembly JACXTT01 (sample SAMN15532306, study PRJNA645909) | rock metagenome | isolation source: weathered quartz diorite | place: Puerto Rico | collected 2017-06-21
GCATAGCAGATACGGACGCGGTTCTTGGCGTCCCAGAGCTCACAGCCGTCGCACCCCATTTCGGCATTGACGGTGTCGTCGCACCACTCGATCTTGGTTCCCTCCGCCATGCGAGAAACCCTAGCATCGTCGGGCGCGCTATGATCACAATCCGACTTCCTCCACGCCCTGCGCGAGGCCGGGGCGCCGGGAGCGTGCACGACACCGCGCGATCAGGAGAGAGAAATGAGCCAAGCGCTAGAAGGCATTCGCGTGATCGACTTCACCCACGACCAGGCCGGACCGTCCTGCACCCAGATGCTGGCCTGGCTCGGCGCCGACGTGATCAAGATCGAGCGGCCCCCGCATGGCGACCGGGCGCGGCGGCTGTGGGCGACAGCGGACGATCCGGCCGACAGCTATTTCTTTCTGCTGCTCAACAGCAACAAGCGCAGCATCGTCGTCGACCTGAAGACTGCCGAGGGCAAGGACATCGCGCGCCGCCTGGTCAGCGAGGCCGATGTCGTCGCGGAAAATCTCGGCCCAGGGGTGATGGAGCGGCTCGGGCTGGGCTACGAGGCGGTCAAGCTGCTGAACCCGCGCGCGGTGTATGCCTCGGTCAAAGGCTTCGGCTCCTACGGTCCATACAGTGCCTACAAGTGCTTCGAGCCAGTCGCCCAGGCGACCTCCGGCGCGATGAGCGTGACCGGCGAGGCCGGCGGGCCGCCGCTGCTCAACGGCGCCAACATCGGCGACAGCGGCACCGGCATGCACCTGGCCATCGCCATTCTCGCGGCCCTCGTGCAGCGCGGCCGGACCGGCAACGGCCAGCTCGTCGAGGTGGCGATGCAGGAGGCGGTACTGAACCTCACCCGGGTCAAGTTCACGCCGACCCTGCGGGACGGCAAACCGCTTGGTCGCACCGGCAACCGCTCGGCGACCGGCGGCTACGCGGACCTGATCCGCTGCGCCGGCGACGGTTCGAACGACGCGGTCTACCTGATCATCCCGCCCGACAACCCGGAGATGTTCACCGCGGTGACGGAGGTCATCGGCCAGCCCGAGCTGCAGAAGGACGAGCGCTTTGCCACACCGCGGGCGCGCGCCAAGAACGCCGCCGCCCTGACCGAGATTCTCGAGGGCTGGGCGGGCTCACGCAGCAAGCATGAGGTGATGAAAGCGCTCGCCAGCCGCGGCGTGGTCTGTGGTGCCGTCCTCGACACCGCGGAGGTGCTGGCCAATCCGCACCTGCGCGAGCGCGGCGTGATCTACGACGTCGATCATCCGGCGCGCGGGCGGTTCTCGGTGATCGGCTGTCCGGTGCGCTTGTCCGACTCGCCGTTCTCGCCGGCTCGCGCGCCGCTCATGGGCGAGCACACCGAAACGGTACTGACCAGCCTCGGCGGCTTTAGCGCTGACGAGGTGCGGGCGCTCCGTGAGAAGCGGGTGATCTGATCAGCGGATCGGAATCGCACCGGTGACGGACGGAATCCTCTATCTGTTTTCTGGCTTCTGGCTGGGCGCTCTCCACGCCGCCACCCCGGGCCACGGCAAGACGATCGCCGCCGCCTACATCGTCGGCGCGCGAGGTCGTCCCGTCGACGCCTTCGTCCTCGGCGTGTTCGTCACGCTCTCCCACACGTTTGGCATTGTGGGCGTCGCGGTGTTGGCCTCGCTCGGGGCCGCCCGCGCGATGCCAGCACGCATCGAAGCCTATTTGGCCATCGTCACCGGACTACTGGTCGTAGGGATCGGTCTTTGGATGGTCGGCAGCCAGTGGAGAGTTCTCGCTGCGTCGGCGCATGGTCATCGGCACGACCAGCTGGACGACGGCGACCACGATCATCACCACGAGCACGAACATCACCACGGATGGGGACCGGCTCACACCCATCGTCTCGATGTTCTCCGCGAGGCTCGCCCGAGCTGGACGATCCTCCTCGGGCTCGGGGTGGCCGGCGGCCTTCTGCCCGATCCGGGCGCGCTGGCGCTGCTGCTCGCTGCCATCGCGAGCGGCAAGCCTGTGACAGGCCTGCTGAGCGTGCTGGTGTTCAGCCTCGGCTTTGCGCTGGTCCTGGTCGCAGTCGGCCTGGTGGCGGCGCGAGTCGGACAGCTCGTCCTGACATGGCTCAGCGGCCGATGGATCCTGTGGCTCCAGCTCACGACCGCGCTGCTCATCCTCGCCGTCGGCGTGGGACTCACCGTGAGCGCCTGGCGAGCCGTCGCCGCGCTCACGTGAGCAGTGCATCAGTAGCCGGCGAACAGGGCGCCAGTACCGGCGAATAGACGGGAAGCTACTGCCCGCGCGCGCGCTCCGCGGAGAGGCGACCGAGCCAGCCGCTCAGGTCCGTGTACCAGACGTTGCCTCCAGGGTCGACCGCGATGCCAAACGGACGGGCGTTGCTCTGTGGCAGCGGGAACTCGACTATTACGCCATCACGCAGGCGGCCCAGCCGCTGACCGCGCAGCTCGGTGAACCAGACTGCGCCGTCCGGCGCGATTGCCAGCGCGGTCAGTCCGGCCGACCAGGTCGGCACGGGAAATTCGGTGAACTGGCCGTTGGCGAAGCGGGCGACCTTGTTCGCCTGCATCTCCAGGAACCACACGGCTCCGTCCGGCGCGACCGCGACATCGCCAAGCTGTGCGACCCGGGTCGGGGGCTCCAGCTCCGAGATCTCGCCGCGCGCCGAGATGCGGACGAGCCGATTCACGCCCGGCAGCGTGCCCCACATCGTGCCGCTTGCGTCGACGGCGACTCCGAACGGAGCGGCTCCCGGCGTGCTGATCGCGTGGCGGGTGAAGGTGCCGTCCTTCAGGCGCGTGAAGCTGTACATGGACTCCTCGGCAAACCAGACTGCTCCATCCGGTGCGGCGGCCAGCCGACCGAGCTTGGCGACCGGCGTCGAAAGCGCGAACGATGCCACCACGCCATCCGGCGACATGCGTGAGATCCGCCGGCTCGGCCCGTCGGTGTACCACGCATAGCCGTCGCGGTCAGTGGCAAGGCCCAGCGGCTCGAAGTTCTGACCCTCTTTCGTGATGCGGCGAAGCCGGTTTTGTCGGAAAAGGCCGATCGCATCCGAGAAGTCGATGGTGAACCACACGGTGCCGTCCGGCGCCACCGCGACGGCGGTGGGAATGTCTCGCGCGCCCGGCGCTCGATACTCGGCAATGCCTCGCCAGACCCAGATCGAGTGAAGCCACAGCGCGGCTCCGACCAGGAAGGCGATAACAACGCTGGCGACGATCAGGTGACGCCGGCGAATCGGCGTGAACCTCACGAGCGCGCGTCGGGTGACCCCGTCACACGCGCGCGATGGTCGCGGTCGTACCGACGGAGGGCGCGGAGCGCAGCAACGGCGGCAAGCCCGACGAGCACCAGGAACGCGATGCTTCCCGCCAAGCCCATCGGCGCGACCCGCGCCAGCGCCGACGTTTGCTCCGCGGCCAGTCGCCAGAGCTCGGCGTATGGGATGAGCGCGAATCCGGCGTAAAGCGTCGCGGGATCGGTCGGGTCGCGGACGAGCGGCCACGCTTCCAGGTGCGCGGGTAGGTTGTCGCCGGGAATCTCCCAACGCTTGCCGTCGCCACTGCGATAGAGTCCGCGATCCGTGGTCAGCACCGCATCGCGCCCACTGACCGACAGCGCGATGCCTCGCACCACCGTGGGTGCATCCGGGACAGGCGGGCCCCAGGGTCGCCAGCTCGCGGCTCCATCGTCGCTCCAGAACATCTGCGCGTCCGCTGCCGCCCACAGACGCCGCGGCTCGCGAGGATCGGCGGACAGCGCGTTGACGCGGCCCTCTGGTAGGCCGGCGTCGGCGGGACGCCACGCGCCCGTTCCGCCACCCGCAACCCACAATCGACCGCCGGCAATGGCGTAGAGACTACCGGTGCTTGCGACGACGATCTGGGTAATCGGCGCCTCGGGTAGCGGTGAAGCAATCGCGCTCCACGACGTCCCCCAATCTCCGCTCGCGTAAAGGCGCTGCCAGCCGGCGAGATAGACGCGTCCGGGGCCATCGGGGACGAGCAAGCGAGCCGGCAGGGTGCCGGGCGGAGGCGAGATGTCCCGCCAGGTCTGGCCGTCGTCGCTGCGAGCGAGCAACGTTGCCGTTGACGCGAGAGCCCGGCGGCCATCGGCGTCGAATGCGACGGCGAATACCGGACCGACCAGCAGCGATGGCGACTCCTGTGACCACTCGAGGCCGGCGTTGCGCGAGCGGAGCAGCCCGCTATCCGTCGCCAGCAGCAAATGGTTCGGCTCGACAGGACTCACGGCCAGCGCGATGGCGCCGCTCACGATCCTTCCGGGATTCGCGGGAACCCAGGTGATGCCGCCGTCGCGCGAGCGGAAGAGACCCCCGTACGCGCTCGGGTCGTGGGCATTCACCAGCGCCGGTGTGATCAGAATCGCGCTCAGCAGCACGGCTACGAGGAGACGAGCGTCGAACATCGCGCGAATCGGGAGGCGAGGCGGCCGGGCACGGAGCGGCGAGCGCCGCCGACTCCGCACCCGGCCAGGGAACGAGCGATGGGTTACGGCTTGCGCGTCCGTTCTCCGGGCGCGAGTGCGATCTCGGCCAGACGCGAGTCGTTCGGCCCGGTCCAGAAGTTCTTGGTGAGCGGATACTTGTCCGAGTAAGAGAGCGGCTCATGTGCGGCGACGCAGTTCTGGTAGCCGCCGGTGATCTTGTAGCACTTCTCGTAGGCCAGGAATTGCTGGACCGTGTCGGTCTGCTGCGGGTTGGCGATCATCCAGTCGCGGATACCCTCCCACGACGAGTAGGCATCGCTTCCGAAGACCAGCTTGCCGACGGTCGTCGGTACTTCGAGGAGCTGGGAACCGGCGGTGTGGGCGCGGTGGGCTGGGTGGATGATCACGCCGGGCGCGATCTCCATCGTGCCGTCGACGATGACCGCTTTGCCGGCCAGCACCTTGCCGTAAATTTCCTGGAGCGTGAGCGGCGGATAGCCGCAGGCGGGCGTGCGGGCGCAGCCACCCTGCGACGTGTTGACCGCGGCGATCCGGGGGTGCGGGTAGTTCAGCGCCCACTCGATCCCTTCGAGCTCCGCCTTCTGCACGTACAACACCGCGTTGGGGAAATCGGCCAGCGTGCCGGCGTGATCCCAGTGCCCGTGGCCGATGACGATCTTGGTGACGTCGCCGGCCTGGATGCCCAGACGCCCGAGCAGCTCGGGCAGGGCCACCCAGTTCACGCTGTTCGTCATCTTGAGGTAGTCCTGCTGCTTCCAGCCGGTGTCGTACAGGATCACGTCCTTGCCGCCCTTGATCACGCCGACGTTGACCGGAAGCTGGAAGAAGACCTGATTGTTCATCGGGCTGGTGCTCCCCGGAACGAACGCTCGGTCAGGCATGAAGGCGCCGGCGGGAACGTCCTTGAACACGCTGTTGCGGACGAGCCACACCGAGTACGCCGGCCCCTGGGCGGGCACCGACTGAGCGCCCAGCGAGAGCGCCAGCACCACCAGCGCGAGCAGCACGGACACGGACATGCGGGTCTGTTTCGTCATCTTCCTTCCCTTCGCGAGTTGACGACGGCGCTGCCTTCGACCGTGGACCTCCTGTGACCGGTCCTCCTTAGTTCGGCAGATACTCACCAGGCCAGATCGTATTGCCGACTCGCAGCAATGTCTCGCTGGCCTTCTGACTGAGCGGATGCGCGGCCAGCAGATGCGCGTCGCGGCCGTCGACAGTGACCTTCAGCATCTCGGCGGCGGACCGCTGGAAGAGTTTGACGGCGTCGAGGTACTGGGCGTGGACCTCATCGAGAGACGACGGTGGCGCCAGCGCGCGCACGCGCGCCTCTGCCTGGTCCAGCGCTCGGGACGCGTCGCGTATGCGAGTGCCGAAATCGGGACCGTCGGATTGCTTGAGCTTGTACCTCAGGCCGCTGAAGGTGAGGGTGTAGGCCGCCTGCTTGACGTCGGCGTGGATCACCCACAGCGCCTGCGCATAGGATTCCTCGGCCGGCGTGAGCGCGGGCCGCGAGGGCGGCAGCGAGAGGCGCGTGGCGGCGGTTGCCGCGGTCCGGCCGACGATCGCGGCCTCCCGCAGCAGCGATGCGCCCAGCACCGCCAGCAAGGCGAGCACGATCAGGCCGGCGACGAGCAGTTTCGGACGCAAGAACCGGCGCGGCTCCCGCGGCGTGGCGGTGATCACACCGACCGACGGTACGTCCTGAGAAGACAGCGTCTATACCCCCACCGTCACGAGCCGCACCTCACCGGCGCTGGCCGGAACGCCGGAATTATGACCAGGGCCGATCGGCAAGGTCAAGCACCGCGTGCACCCGGGTCGGGCGGCAAGAGGCGCGTGTAGAGCCGGGCCACGACGTCCTCGATCGCCGGCTCTAGCACCGAGATGTCGCGCAGTGCGGCCACCTCGGCGAGCCGGCTGACGACATCGCCGGCCGTGGTGGTCCCATCGAGCGCGTACGTGATCCGCCGGCCGTCGGCCTCGCTCGATTCCACCGTGACGCCGGGCAGGGCCAGCTCCGCCTTCAACGGCTCGTCGAGATCGACGACCAGCCGGCGCCGCGAGCCATACCGCGCATGGAGATCGTCGAGCGAGCCATCGTGGACGACGCGGCCCTGGTCGATCACGACCAGGCGACGACACAGTCGCTCGATGTCGGCGAGGTCGTGCGTCGTCAGCACGATGGTGGTGTCGCCCGTCGCGCCGAGCGTCGCCAGAAAGGCGCGCACCGCCTGCTTGCTCACCACGTCGAGCCCGATGGTCGGCTCGTCGAGGAACAGCACCTCCGGCCCGTGCAGGAGCGCCGCGGTCAGCTCTCCCCGCATCCGCTGGCCGAGCGAGAGCTGCCGCACTGGAACGTCGAGGAGCGGATCGAGATCCAGCAGCTGACGGCAGCGGGCGAGCCGCGCGGCGTGGTCGGCCGCCGGCACCGCGTAGACATGCTGCAGCAGCATGAACGAGTCGCGCAGCGGCAGATCCCACCAGAGCTGGGAGCGCTGGCCGAAGACGACGCCTATCCGACGAGCCAGCCGCGTCCGCTGGCCCACGGGCTCGAGGCCGCAGACCCTCACATGGCCGGCCGACGGGTACAGCACGCCCGTGAGCATCTTCAAGGTCGTGGACTTGCCGGCGCCGTTGGGGCCGATGTACCCGACCATCTCGCCGCGCTCCACGGTGAGATCGATCCCGTCGACCGCGGCGACGATCCGCGTGTGACGCCGTAGCCAGCCGGCCTTCACGCGCACCATGAACTGCTTGCGCAGACCGCGAGTCTCGATGACGCTCACGCGGTGTGCTTCCCGCCGGTCGCGATCACGAGCCAGTGCTCCGATAGTGCCGTACGCCCGCTCGCCATATCAGCCCGGCGCCGATGACCGCCGCGGTCGCCACCACCGGGGACGCATAGCCGAGGAGTGGCGGCGCCCCAAGCGGGTCGGCACGGTCGAGCAGCGCCAGGGTCGGGGAGTACGCGACGAAGCCGAACCCGGTGGCGTACGCGAACAGCCGGCGGAACAGCGCGCCGTAGATCGTGATCGGATACTGCGCGAAGGTGAGGCCGCCGTAGGTCAGGCCGTTGGCGATCTCGCCCGACTCGACCCACCAGAACGCCACGGTGGCGGTGGCCACGAAGATGGCGCCGAAGATCATGGCGCCGGCGATCGGCGTGGCCATCAGCAGTGCGAGCCGCGCCGGCGTCAGCGCGACGTGGGCGTAGGCGGCCGCCAGTACGACCATGACGACGCCGAACACCACTCGCCCGACCCGGCGCGTCGCGACGTCCATCACGGCCAGCTGGGCCAGCGAGCTCAGCGGACGCACGAGCAGCGCGTCGAGGAGACCGCTGCGGATGTACTGGCGCAAGCGCTCGACGTTGCCGATCGCGAGATCCCCGAGCGCGAACGCGCAGCCGGCCAGCGCCGTCATCAGGAAGACCTCGGCGAACCCGAAGCCGCCCAAGGTCGGCGTCATCCGGAACACCACCACCACGCCGGCGACATCGATGACGCCGAACATCAGGCTGCCGATCACATCCGCCGCGAACGAGGCGCGATACTGGCTCTGACTGCGCACCTGCGCGCCGAGCAGGTAGCGGTACGCCGCCACGCGCACGTCAGCCCCCCTGGATCACGAGCTTGCGCTCACCGCGAGCCTGCACCCACCGGCAGAGCGCGAGGATCGCGACGACCCAGCCGGCCTGCACGCCCAGCAACGCGAGCCGCTGCCCGTCCGAGCCCCGCTCGACGAGCACGTCGAGCGGAATCTGGATGACCGACGGGAACGGCGTCAGCACGACGAGCGCCGTGGCCAGTGCGTCGGGAAAGAACCACACGGGGAAGTAGATCCCGCCGAGAATTCCCGACGTCAAGGTCCAGAACATGTTCGGGCCGCGCGCGTCCAGCAGCCAGTACGCCGCGGCGTTCACCAGGTATCGGCAACCGAAGCACACGAGGGTCGCGAGCATCGCCGAGCAGGCGAACAGCGCGTAGGTCATCGCGCGTCTCGGCGCATAGAGCTCGAACACGAGCGCGCCGATGATCACGGGGCCCACGAAGCGTGTGACGGCGGCGTAGCCGGCGCGGCCGAAATCGGCCGCCAGCAGCTGCCAGACCGGATCGATCGGGCGCAACAGATCGGTGATCACGTCGCCCGTGCGAATCCGCTCGGCGAGATCCAGCGGCGCCCACAGCAGGACCACGCCGATCAGTCCCTGTCCAGCCCACACGAAGGTGGCGAGCTGCGGCTCGTCGTACCCGGCCACGGTGCGCGTGCCGGCATCGAGGACGGCCAGCATCACGGCAAAACGGAGGAAGCCGAACACGGAATTGGTGACGATCGCCGCCACCATCGCTTGACGATAGGTCGCGTAGCGCCTGAACCCCGCCGCCGCCAATGCCAGATACGCCCTGGCGGACGGCGCGCGATCGTCTCCTCGCATGACCGCGACAGCATACTGCCACGACCAAAACTTCGCCCGGGCGTCAGACGCCTAGAGACAACCGGATCAGCGGCACCTTCTCGTCGATGCCAAAGGACAGCTCGCGGCGCAGCGCACCCGGGTCGATGTAGGTGCCGAACACACGGTCCCACACGGTGAACAGGGCCGCCAGGTTCGCGACGTAATGCTCCGGCTGATCACTGTGATGAATGTGGTGATACCGGGGCGTCACGACCAACCACTCGAGCCACGATGAGGACCAGGTGAGGTTCATGTGCATCCAGTCGTTCTGGATCGCGTGCCCGGCGCCGATGGCCAGTACCATCCACCACGGCGAAAGGTCGAGGAACGAGTAGGCGAAGATGTAGGGCAGGTTGACGAGCACCTGTTGCTGCAACGTCGTCCGGACCCCCATGAGCCAGTACATGTAATCCGGCGCATGGTGCCACTTGTGGATTCGCCAGAAGACCCCGTAGTGCATGAGCCGATGGATCCAGTAGTGGCCGAAGTCGGCGATGACGAGATAGCAAAGCACCCGAAGCGTCAGCGGCATCGCGAGTAGCTTTGCCGGCAGATGCGGTCGCACCCCGATCCAGTGATCGATGCGTCCGGCGGCTGGAAAGATGAGCGCCTGATAGACGGCGAAGACGGCCAGGTCATACAGAATGACCTTCCGATAGATCACGGCTCTGGCCGGGCGCAGGATCTCGAGCCCGGTAAAGACGACCAGACGGATGCCGAACAGCAGGGGAAAGAAGAGCCCGTGGTTGATGACGAAACGTCGAGCCTCGGGGCTGATCAGCCAGTCCATGCGCTTTCCACTAGGCTCGACGCCGTGCGAACGCCTCCGACGTCACCGACGCGCTTTTATCGCATATGTGGGCGCCGGAGACAACCACGAGAGTGGGCGTGATATACCTGCGTTGAGCCCCAAGGTGACCGCAGGAAAACCGTCTCAGCCACAGGAGGTCAGCCATGAAGGAGTTGGTCTTTGCACTGGAGTTCAAGGGCAACGCCGCGCCGGTCCCCGGCTCGGACAAGAAACTACAGGCCAAGACCTCGGCGACCAGTCAGACGCTCCGAAGCATCCTGAGAGCCGACGGCGTTCAGTCTTCTGTCGAATCGGCCGGCGCTGAATCGGCCAGCTTCCAGTCCGAGGTCGAGATCGTCGGTGAGGGGATGTTCATCGAGGCCGGGACCATCCAGTACGGGGACGCGGGCAAGATCACGTTCAGGACTGTTGGACGGGGCACGCTCGGTCCAAGCCCGATCGCCGAGGTCCAGCGCGGTGCTGTCATGTGGGAAGTGACCGGAGGCGACGGGCGTTTCGCCGGCGCACAGGGGCTCATCACGTCGAACTTCACGGTCGACGCCAAGGGCGCCGTCGTCGACGACCAGTTCGCGCGCCTCTATATTCCCTAGTGAGTGGCCAGCCGCCACGCGCCGGTTACGAACAAAGCAACCCCGACGGCGAGCGTCCACTGCGTCAGCGGGCGCAGAGGCCACGGCCCCACCAGGGCTGCAATGAGGCCAAGACCTCCACCAATTAGAAGCCCGAACAGATGGGCGAGAAGATCCGCGTCTGGGCCAGCCCCAAGGAGGGCGAGCAAGGCCAGACTCGCGGCGATCACGATCCAGCGCTTGCGCGCCACGGGAAGCCGGCCTCGGGCCATCGCTTGCGTGGCCGCGAGGATCCCGATGGCACCAAACAGCGCCGTCGATGCTCCCACCGATTCATAGTGAGCGACGCGGACGATGGCGGTGAGGGCATTGCCGCCGATTCCGGCCAGTAGAACGAGCCAGAGGCCCACACCCGGCCCGAACTGGTAACTCACGGCGCCGATCAGCACGACACTCGCGGCCGCGTTGCTGACGACGTGCGGCGCATCGGCGTGCAGGGTGAGCGCGGTAACCGTTCGCCACCACTCTCCGGCGACGATGCGCTCGGCACTGGCTCCGCCGCGTACGAACCAGGCGCTGCGGTCGGCCCGCGGTCCGCTGACCGCAAACACGGCGATCAGCGCGAGACCAACGATCGCACCGACCGCGGCCGCACCGCGTATCGGCGCCACCGCGGCGGGGCGGGCTACCGGCGTCTCGACACGGTTTTCTCGATCGTACGCATCGAGGGTGTCGAGAGCCGCGTCTGCGTCCCGGGCGGCGACGATGAGTGCCCAGCCATCGAGCCTGGAGCGGGACCGATAGGGAATGCCGACAGCGGCGAGCACCGTGGCCCATTCGTCGATACGGCGGCGATCGGGCGTCACGCGGACCGCAGTACCGGCGAGCTCCCCCATTTCGCGATCATGATAGACGCGCCCGGCTCATCAGTCCCTGGACTTCCGGCGGTCGGAGACGACGCGTCCCTCCTTGAGGACGAGCCTCAGGCGGCGCAGGTTCGTGATGTCCTGGAGCGGATCGCCGTCGACGACGATGAGATCGGCGAGCTTGCCCGGCTGGATCGTTCCGAGCTCGGCGCCCACGCCGCAGAGCTCAGCGGCATCGCGTGTGGCGGCGAGCAGGGCCTGGCGCGGCGTCGCTCCGTCCTTCACCCACAGACCCAGCTCGAGCAGCGCCGCTTCCTTCAGCGGGCGGATGTCGGAGCCGAGCGCCATCCGCACGCCGGCCGCGAGCGCGCGCCGGAACCACTCACGGTGCTCGCCGGACGCGTGATCCGCGCGCTCACACAGATCGGCCGATAGATTCCGCTGGTCGACCCATCGTTTCTCCCACGGATCGCTCGCCTGATCCGGGGTGAGGTGACTGATCGCCAAGGTGGGGACGTACCACGTGTTGCTCTTGCGGAGCAGCTCGACGCACTCGTCATCCATGATGTAGCCGTGCTCGACGCTGTGCGCGCCGAGCCTGACGGCCTTCTTCACCGCTTCGGGGTTGGCGGCGTGCGCCATCACCCGAAAGCCGCGGGCGCGGCAGATCTCGAACGCCGCCTCGAGCTCTTCGTCGAGCAGAAACGACTGCCAGTGACGGTCCCAGGACGGGCCCATGATTCCGCCGGTGAGGTTGAGCTTGATGTGGTCGACGCCGTTCTTGATCTGCTCGCGAATCGCGTGGACGAAGCCGTAGGGGCCGTCGCATTCGCGCGCATGCCCGGATGTCAGAAAGTGGCCGCCCGTGGTCGTCAGGAAGTGGCCCGCGGCGAACACCCGGGGGCCCACGTACCGGCCGGTGTCGAACGCGCGCTTCCAGGCCACGTCCATGAAGTGCGCGGCGCCGGCGCACCGCACACCAACGACGCCCGCCTCGGTCAGCGCTTCCATCAGGCGCTGACCGAATGCGATGGTTTGATCGACCACGTTGGCGCCGGTCTCGGCCAGATAGTCGGGATGAATATGGACGTCCCAGAGGCCCGGCAAGAGATACGCGCCGCCCAGGTCGATCACATCGGCATTGCGCGTGTCGGCCGAACGGCGGCCGTCGAGGACCTCGACAATACGTCCGCGCTCGATCACGACGCTGCCACCAGGTACGGGCCGCTCGCCCACACAATCGATGACGTTCGCGTGGGTCAGGACAAGTCGGTCGTGGGTCATGGCCTCATCTGGGCTCTGAGAGCCGCGAGACCTCGACGCGCGCATCGTAGGCCGACTGCCCCACGGTGAATTGGAAGAGCCCGCACGCCTCATCGGGGACGGCCGGCGCCCCGCTGGTGAGGTCGTTGACGCCGCGCCAGCCGTCGCGCATCCACACGGTGCCGGCCGGGACCTTGTCGGTCACCCGCGCGCGCGCCTCGAACGCTCCGCGTTCGTTGTGAATGCGGATCGCCGCGCCATCCGTCACGCCGCGCGCCTCGGCGTCGGCCGGCGAGATCCACAGCATGGGCTCGGAGTCGGCCTTGGCCAGCGACGGTAACGCGCGCCCGTGATCGTAGAAGCCGTGGAAGTGCGTGAGGGTGCGTCCCTGGCGAAACGCCAGCGGATAGGCGGCCGACGACGGCAGCGGCTCGTACACCGGCAACGCCGGCAACCCGTGGCGGCGTGCTCGCTCCGAGACGAACTCGACCTTCCCGGAAGGCGTGTCGAACGCAAGGGTCGGATAGGCGACGTGCGACACGTTCATCGGATGAATGCCGCCGCCCGCGCGGATGCTGGCCACGGTCGCGCGACCGGTGGCGGAGTGGTCGAGGACGGCGTCGATCATCCCCTCGTCGGAGGCCCACGGAAAGAAATCGTCGAGACCGAGTCGCGGCGCTAGCTGGCGCAAGACCCACGAGGCCGAGCGCGCCTCGCCGGGCGGCTCGATGGCCTGCGGCATCAGGTAGAGATGCGTGTTCGTCCCCTTCATACCGAGCTCCTCCAGCCACGAGGTGGCGGGCAGGAGCACGTCCGCGCACTCCCGCGCGGTGTCGCTCATGAACAGATCGTGGACCGCCACGAGATCACAGCGCCGCAGTCCTGCCACGACCTGGTTCGCGTCGGCGAACGACGAGACCATGTTGGTACCCCACAGGAGCATGACGCGGATACGTCCCTCGATCAGCGCCTCGGTGATGCGAGGCATCTGGTCGATGACGTAGTCGCCGGACGGCCGCCGCTCGTTGGCGGCGATGCTCGCGAGCCCGTGGCCGTGCGAGGTCGAACCGTGGCGGGGACCGAAGCCGCCGCCGGGCATACCGAGGTTGCCGGTGAGCGCGGGCAGGCAGGCGACGGCGCGGCCCGCCTGCCACCCGTTGGCGCCCTTGTACATCGAGCTGCCCCCGATCACGATCATGGCCGGCCGCGTCGTCGCGTAGCGGCGCGCGAGGGCCTCGATGCGCGCAGCGGAGATGCCGGTGATCGGCTCCGCCCACGCGGGAGAGTGCGCGCGCACGTGCGCGGCCACCTCGTCGAAGCCGAGCGTGTGCCGCTCGACGAACGCGGGGTCGTGCAGATCATCGCGCACGATCACGTGCATCATCGCCAGAGCCAGCGCGGCGTCCGTTCCCGGACGGAGCACGAAGACCTCGTCGGACTGAGCGCCCGCCTCGGTCTCGCGGACGTCCACGGTGACGACGTGGGCGCCGCGCCGGCGTGCCGCGGCCAGGTGCCGCGCGGTGTTCGGCTGGCTGGCGAGGTTGGCGCCCCAGAGCACGATCAGGTTGGCGTGGGCGCTCATGTCCTCCTTGGTGCTCGTCTCGAGCAAGCCGGTGAGACCGAGGCCGAAGCCGCCCAGTCCCCAGCAGATCATCTGCGCGCCCCACGTCTGACAGCCGTAGAGATTGGCGAAGCGACGCACGAGATTGCCGGTGAGCCGTACGCCGTAGTTGTTGGCGGCCACGCCGTGGCCCGTCCACGTGGCCACCGCCTGGCGGCCGACCGCGCGCATGCGTCCGGCGATCCGGTCGAGCACTTCGTCCCAGCTCGCGCGCCGCCAGTCGCCAGCGCCGCGGCGGTCGCGCACCATGGGATGAAGCAGCCGCGCCGGGTTGCCGATGATCTCCTTCGACGCCTGGCCACGGACGCAGAGAAATCCCTGACTGTCGGGATTGTCCGGGTCGCCCTTGACGGACAGCACACGTCCGCCTTCGACCTCGACCAGCATCCCGCAAAGCGTGGGATGGCAGTTCATCGGACACATGGTGCGAACCACCGTACTCATCGGGTCCTCCCGCCGGCGGCGAGCATCGACGAAGTAAAGCTCACCAGGCTAGTCTAGCTGAGATGAGCGCGGACGACGTGCTGAGCTTCCTGAGGATGATGGACTCCGCGAGCATCCGCATCTGGATCGACGGCGGGTGGGCGGTGGATGCATGCCTGGGCGCCCAGACGAGAGGCCACAGCGATCTGGACATCGTCATCGAGCAGCGGCATCTGGGGCCGGCGGTGGCCGCGCTCGAGCGCCTCGGTTACACGCCGGTTCCCCGCGACGACACTCGCCCGTGGAATTTCGTGCTCGGCGACGATGCCGGTCGCCAGGTCGACTTCCACGTCATCGCGTTGGCCGCGGACGGGCGCGGGATCTATGGACCGCCGGAGGACGGGAACTACTATCCAGCCGAAGCCCTGGCTGGAAGCGGCACCATCAACGGCCGGATCGTGAACTGCATTTCACCGGAGTGGCTGGTGCGATTTCACACGGGTTACCAGCACGACGAAAACGACCGAGCCGACGTCCTCGCGCTGTGTGAGCGATTCGGCATCCCGGTCCCCGACGAATATCAGTAGGGCGAATCGAAGCTATTTCTTGCCGGGGATCGCCACCAGCGCGTTCGGCACTCCCCAGCCTCCGGGCACCGACAGCGACAATCCCGGCAGTTTCACCACGAGCTGAGTCGACGGCCCGCCGTCGAGATTCAGCGCATCCGAGCAGCCGAGCCCGTTCTTCTCGGCTGGCTCGGCGAGAAAGCGCGCGAACGCGGTGCTCTCGGCCTTGGTCACGACGACGATGACGACGCGATTGCCCGCGGCACAGACCGCGGTCCGTTCGGCCACCTGCGGCTTCAGCCCGGGGATCTTGCCGCCGACGACGAGACGAGGGAGGCCCTGCACGACGAGCTGATGCCCGAGCGGATCCGCGATCCCGGAGCCCAGGACGATTCGCGCGTCGGTCCCGCTTATTGTGAAGGCGCCCCAGCTCGGTCGCTTGGCCGCGGTGAGAAGTCGGCCGTCGCTGACCGAGAGGCCCATCGCGCGACCGTCAGTGTCGAAAAAGCTGGCGTTCACCGCAACGACGGCGGGGAATTGCGAGGCGATCTGCGCGACGGTCTGACGTGGCGACGGCCCGCCGGCCGGGACGAGACGAAGCTCCGCGTCGCCGAGATCGATTCGGAATGCGTGCCCCGAGAACGAGTCGCTGTCCGGCGGATACACGTCGAGCCTCGCGTGGCTGATCCCCGGCGCCACGGCGACGAACCGGAGCGCGTCCTGTCCCGAGGAGACCGCGGCCCCGCCCGAGACCATCACGCACAGCAGCAAGGTCTCGAGACACACGGCACGGCTGGGCAACGTGAACCTCATCCATATAGCCTAGCCGAGGTCCTGCCAGGACAGGCCAAACCGTGCGAGGTACTTCCGCAGCCGGTCCGCGTCGTTGGCGGTGGTGCGGCGGGTACGTGAGGCGGCGAAGAGCCGCCGGCCCGCTTCCGAGAGGCTGCGCGCCTCGCGGCAGACGACGAGCGCGTCCTCCAGCTGGGTGCGCTCGAAGCGATCGAGCTGGGCGACGCGCTCGGCCGTCAGGAAGCGGTCGACGAGCCCTCCACCTTGTTCGGCTTCCGGCGCGCTCCAGCTCTCGCGCAGGCGCGCCATTTCGTCCTCGACGATCGCGGTGGTGATGCGACCGCCCGGCGCCAGGGTCGCCATGCGAACGACGGCCGCGTTGAAGTCGCGGAAGTTGGCGGTCCACTCGGCGTCGCGCGAGGTAGCGAAGCGAAGGAAGGTGTCGCGAGCCTCGCGGCTGAACGTGACGCGCCGACCCTGCGCCTCGGCGTAGCGGTCCAGCTCGTAGTCGAGATTCGGCTCGATGTCCTCTGGGCGTTCGCGGAGCCCCGGCAGCCGAAAGGTCCACAGATTGATCCGAGCCAGCAGGTCATCGCGGAAACGGCCACTGCGGACGGCCTGGCCGAGCTCGCGGTTGGTACCCGCGACGAGCTGGAACTCGCTCTGCACCTCGCGATCGGTGCCGACCGGCAGGAACGCCTTGTCCTCGATCGCGCGCAGGAGCATCGCCTGCTCGTCCAGGCCAAGCTCGCCGATCTCGTCGAGCAGTAGCACTCCTCCGTCGGCCGAGCGCAACAGGCCGGGCCGGCTCTGCACGGCGCCGGTGAACGCGCCCTTGACGTGGCCGAAGAGCGCGGACATCGCGGCATCGCCGCGGAGCGTCGCGCAGTTCACCTCGACGAACGGCCCGGTCACCTGGTGACGCGCCTTCTTCAGCTCGTAGATCCGGCGGGCCAGCTGGGATTTCCCCGCGCCGGTGGGTCCCATCAACAGGAGCGGGGCCTTCGAGGCGATCGCGACGTGCTCGATGCGCTCGACGAGCTTGTTGAACTCGGCGTTGCGGGTGTCGATCCCCGATTTCAAGAACGACAGCTGCTCGCGCTGGACGCGGTCGAAGCGCGAGGCGAGCCGGTCGTAGCGCGAGAGGTCGAGATCGATCATGGTGAGCGTGCCCGGACCGCCCTCGCGCCCGCGCCGCGGCGGTGTGGCCTGCAGCAGTCGCCCGGGGATCTCGCGCGACTCGACCAGCAGGAACAGGCAGATCTGCGACACGTGGGTGCCCGTCGTCATGTGGGCGAAGTACGACTCCTCGTCGGTCCGGAACGCATAGGTGCGCGCGAAGTCGTGGAGCGCGCCGTAGACCTCCTCGAAGTCCCACGGGTCGCGGATGCCGAGATTGTGGACGCGTACCTCCGTTTCCGGCGACACCGAGCGAATGTCGGCGATGACCTCGTCGGCGAGCGTCTGAAAGCGCCGCTCGCTCAAGAGCTCGAGCCGCTTCACCAGGAAGTCTTCGTGGCGGCACAGGTCCACGGTCGGGCGCCAGCGTTGCCAGCGGTCACCCCCGGCGCGGTCGAGGGTGGAGCCCAAAAAGCCGATCACGACGGACGCCTGCATACTAGACATCAGGATATATCACTATCTAGACGGCTAGTCTATTGGCCCACGCATGACCACGGCCCGAGAGGGCAAAGTCGGAACCGACCATACAATCAGGGCCTTACCGGGCAGACGCCCTGACGGTCCCGCCCGGCACGATCAGTGCTCTCTATGCGAGTGTTCGGCAGCAAGCGGGCGGGGCCACGGCGAAGTGGGCCGTGGCCCCAAGGGCCAAGCAAGACCCAGACGCGAGTAGCGTGATAGAGCGACGTTCTCTGCGACGATTGAGACGACGGCGATTTTGAGCCATAGAGGGCGATATGAGCACGGAGCGGACGTACGAGACGATCGAGGTCGAAGGCGGAGTTCCGATCAAGGCGTGGATCCGCGGTGTCAGCCTCGAGGAGGCGGCGGCCAAGCAGCTCCACAACGTAGCGCGCCTGCCATGCGTCCGCGGTTGGGTCGCGGCGATGCCTGACGTCCACTGGGGTGTAGGGGCGACGGTCGGCAGCGTCATCCCGACCGTCGGCGCCATCATTCCAGCCGCGGTCGGCGTAGATATCGGCTGTGGCATGGCCGCCGTCCGCACCACTCTGACCGCCAGCGACCTGCCCGACGACCTGCGCGACGTGCGCGCGGCGATCGAGCGCGCGGTGCCGCACGGCCGCACGCCGCGGGGCCGTGACAAGGGCTCGTGGGAGAATCCTCCGGCGTCGGCGCTCGAGGCGTGGCAGCGGCTCAAGCCCGGTTTCGACGCCATCACCGGCAAGCACGGGAAGATCAAGAACTCGAACCAGCTGGTGCACCTCGGCACGCTGGGGACCGGAAACCATTTCATCGAGGTGTGCCTGGACGAGGCCGATCGCGTCTGGTTCATGCTGCACAGCGGCTCGCGCGGCGTCGGGAACAAGATCGGCACGTACTTCATCGAGCTGGCGAAGCAGGACATGCACCAGCACCTGGCCAACCTGCCCGATGCGGACCTCGCGTATCTCGAGGAGGGCGCGGCGCACTTCGACGACTACGTGAACGCCGTGGGCTGGGCGCAGGACTTCGCGCTGACCAACCGCCGGCTCATGATGGACGCAGTCGTGCGCGCGGTGCGGGGCATCGCCGGCATCCCGCCATTCGAGGCCGGGCTGACCGCGGTGAACTGCCATCACAACTACGTCACGCGCGAGCGCCACGGCGGCCGCGAGATGTTCGTGACGCGCAAGGGCGCGGTCCGCGCGGGTGCCGGCGACCTCGGCATTATTCCCGGCAGCATGGGTACCCGCTCGTACATCGTGCGCGGCCGCGGCAACGCGGAAAGCTACGAGAGCTGCAGTCACGGCGCGGGGCGCGCCATGTCGCGCAATGAGGCGAAGCGGCGCTTCACGCTGGCCGATCACGCCGCGGCGACCGCGGGCGTCGAGTGCCGCAAGGATGCGGACGTCATCGACGAGACGCCGGGCGCGTACAAGCCGATCGATGCGGTCATGGAAGCCCAGCACGATCTGGTCGAGATCGTGCACACGCTCCGTCAGGTCGTGTGCGTCAAGGGGTGACGGCGTGCTGACGATCGACGGCTCGCAGGGCGAGGGCGGCGGGCAAATCCTCCGCACCGCGCTGGCGCTCTCGCTGGTGACGGGCACGCCGTTCACCATCGAGAAGGTCCGCGCCGGCCGCCAGAAGCCCGGGCTCCTGCGCCAGCATCTGACCGCCGTCAATGCGGCGGTCGCGGTCGGCGAGGCTGATGCCGAGGGCGCCGCGCTCGGCTCGCAGACGCTCGTGTTCCGGCCTCGCACCGTGAAGCCAGGCGACTATCGGTTTGCGATCGGCACCGCTGGAAGCACGGGGCTCGTGATCCAGACGGTGCTGCCGGCGCTCCTCATCGCATCCGGACCGTCGACGCTGACGCTCGAAGGGGGCACGCACAATCCGGCCGCGCCACCGTTCGATTTCCTCGAGCGCGCGTTCCTGCCTCTGGTCGCAAGCATGGGGCCGCGCGTCTCGGCGGTCCTGAACTGTCCGGGCTTCTACCCTGCTGGCGGCGGCCGGTGCACGGTGAGCATCACGCCGGCCTCGCGTCTCGAGCCGCTGACCCTACTCGAGCGCGGGGCGATCAAGCGGCGTCGGGCCCGCGCGCTCGTCGCCCGTCTACCGCGGCAGATCGCCGATCGCGAGCTCGCGGTCGTTCGGGCACGGCTCGGCTGGAGCGAAGACGAGCTCGAGGCTGTCGTCGTGGACGGCTCGGCGCGTGGTCCGGGCAACGTGCTCCTGCTCGAGATCGAGAGCGAGCACCTGACCGAGATCTTCTGCGGCTTCGGTGAAGTCGGCATCCGCGCGGAGTCCGTTGCCGAGCACGCGGCCAAGGAAGCGCGACGGTATCTGGCGGCGGGCGTGCCGGTCGGCGTGCACCTGGCTGATCAGCTCCTCGTGCCGCTCGCGCTCGCCGGCGGTGGTTCGTTCAGGACGATCGGCCTGTCATCTCACAGCCGGACGAATCTCGACGTCGTCCGGCTCTTCTTGCCGACGCGCATCACCGCGAAGGGCGATCGCGACGACGTCCTCGTCGAAGCGGGAGGCTGACGCCTGATGTCTCCGCGGCTCGCTTGAACACGGCTGCGACTTCGCGCGGCGTTGCTTAGGAAGGCTGGGGCTGCTTGATCTGCCCGCGGTACTGCTCGGGGACGGCGTCCAGACGATCACTCAGGTGCACGACACCCTGATCGTCGGTCCAGCGAAAGAGACGGCTGGTCCGCGGTCCAGAACGTCCGCTCGACCCCGGCTCTGACGAGGCGGTCGGCGGCGCTGTTGGCGGATTCGGAATCCAGACCCACGTGATCGGCGTCGCGATCCCGTCGCCGCGCATCTCGTAGCGTCCCGTCGGGAACTGCACCACGTTCTGAGCTTGCGGCCCGGCCGCGCCCGGCGGTGCGGGGACCGGAGGCACCACGGCGCTGACCGGTGGAGCATAGCTCGTCGGATCGGCATAGGTCGGCGGCGCCTGGTAGTAGGTCGGCGAATAGTAGTAGTTGGTAGCGTAGTAAGCCGGAGGCTGCGAGTAGTCGGGCGGTGCCGCGTACACCACGGGTGGCGCGCCCGCGACGACCGTGATCGGGACGAGCGGCCGGACGAACTGTCGCGCGGGCGGCACGACCACCTGCGGCGGGAACGGTACCGCGACCGAGCGACTGACGCCCAGATTGGCGCCCCCGACGACAGGGCCGGAGCCCGGAAACGGCACGGCGACAGAACGGCTGACACCCAGGTTGGCGCCGCCGACCACGAGCCCCGAGCTCTGAGATCCCTGGGCGAGGGCGGAGCCCGGCGCGGCAAGTGCCTGAACCGCCAAGCTCAGCGAGACCGCAATGACCGACAGCGCCGTCTTCACCCTCGAGTTTCTCCTGCGTCGACTTTTCGACGACATGTCGAGTGTGCGCTCGTGGTCCGGCACCGTCAAGTCGCGCTCGGCAGCGGCAGCGCGCTGTAGTCGACGTGGCGAAGCTGGCGCTTACCGAGCCGCGTGATACGCAGACGGGCGCCGCAATGCGGATCGGGGCTCGCGATCTCGGTGTCGGTGGTCATCCAGTCGTTCGGATGCGTCGGGCGCTGCTTGGCCGGGATGAACGGCAGCACCGCCAGCATCGCATAGAGCGAGAACGAGGGCTCACGCCCGGGGGGGAAGACGATGCGCCCGCCGATCACGTCGAACGTGTCGCCGGGCCTGGCGTGCATGACGAACGGCTTGCCGGTTTCGATCACCTCGACCCGCAGGTCGTAGAGCTCGAATTCGTCGTCGGCAGTCTGGCTCATCGGCTCTTCCTTTCGGCGGCGGGCGGCGCGTCGGCGTAGGCGCCGTCGGTCGGAGCGCCGCCGGAGTTCTGGTTCTTCCACATGATCGCGCTGTGCGGGCCAGCTTCGATCCGCTCGAGCTCGTAGCAGTCGCCCCGCGGACCGGTCGCCTGCGAGACGACGCGCGCGATGGCCCGGCGGTCGACCTCATCGAGCGTCACAGGCCTCACGAGCCGGTCGAGGTGCGCGGCGTTGCGCGCACCGACGACGGTGACCGCCACGCCCGGTTTGTCGAGGACATAGCGGATCGCCACGCTCGCGAGGTCCACGCCGTGACGCTTCGCGATCGAATCGAGCACGGACAAGAGCTCCTGGAACCGTTGCCAGCCGCCGAAATCGTCGATGATCAGCCGATACTTGACCAGCGAGCGATTGGCGAAGGGGGGCCGCGGCTCGGACGCACCGAGCCAGCGCTCGCCGATGAAGCCGCCGGCCAGCGTCCCATAGCACAGAAGCTTGATGCGGTGCCGCGCGCAGAGCTCGGCCATCCCGTTCTCGGGCCGGTGGTCGAGCAGCGAGTACTGGAGCTGGTTCGTCGCGACGGGGATACCGCTCGCGACGATCTCCGACAGCCGGGCCGTGTCGAAGTTCGTCGTGCCGATGAGCTCTACCTTGCCGGCCTTTCTCAGCGCGTCGAGCCAGTGGAGCGCCTCGATATAGCCGGGCACGCGGTAGTCCCACCAGTGAAACTGCACCAGGTCCAGACGCTCCTGGCCGAGCCGCGCCAACGACGTGTCCACGATGTGCTCGACGTCGCGGCGCGTGAGGTGCTTGAGCGACTCGAGATCCGGAACGAGCTTGGTCGACACGCGCACCCGGCGGGCATGGTCGGGGTAGCGGCGGCGAAACTCGCCGATCAGCTGCTCGACGCCGACGTAGTGATCGGCGCAGTCGAAGAGCGTGATCCCAGCCTCGACGAAGCGCCGCAGGTCGTCGATCGCCGCCTCGCGGGCATACGACGCGCCGTGGCGCTCGGCGAGCTGCCAGTTTCCCTTGGCGATTCGCGACACGACGAAGCCCGGCGCGAGCGTGACGATTTCCATGGCGACGCCCGATATTAGCGCCTTCCGGTGTTACTCTCTGCCAACCATGGCCGCGCCGCTCCGCCCTTCACGCATCGAGCTCGGGCCTGGGCTCGAGGTGCCGCGCGTGCTGACTGGCTTGTGGCAGGTCGCGGACATGGAGCGCGGGGGCACGCCGCTGGATCCAAACACGGCCGGCCGCGCGCTCGGCGAGTATGCCGAGGCCGGGTTCGACGCGTTCGACATGGCCGACCACTACGGCAGCGCCGAGGTGCTCGTCGGTCGCTATCTCGCGCGCGCGGGCTCGAAACCCATCACCGCGTTCACCAAGTGGTGTCCACTTCCCGGACCGATGACGGCAGACATCGTTCGGGACGGCGTGCGGCAGCGCCTCGACCGCCTCGGCCTGCAGCGCGTCGACCTGCTGCAATTTCACTGGTGGCAGTATCGCCATCCCGGCTATCTGGACGCGATGGTCGAGCTCGATCGGTTGCGTCGCGAGGGCCGCATCGGTCTGCTCGGCGTGACCAATTTCGATACCGATCATCTCCGCCTGCTCGTCAAGCATGGCATTCCGCTCGTGTCGAACCAGGTCTCGTTTTCCTTGCTCGATCGGCGGCCGGCCGGGCGGATGACCGAGCTCTGCCGGGAGACCGGCGTGAGGCTCCTGGCGTACGGCGTGCTCGCCGGGGGGTTCCTCAGCGATCGCTGGGTCGATCGCGACGAGCCGACCGACATTCCCGACTGGAGCAAATCGAAGTACAAGCGGTTCATCGACACGGTGGGCGGTTGGCGCGCCCTGCAAGCGGTCCTCGGGGCGGCCAAGGCCGTCGCGGTCAAGCACCACGTCTCGGTCGCCAACGTCGCCGCCCGCTGGGTGCTCGAGCAGGAAGCGGTCGCGGCGGTGATCATCGGCGCGCGGCTCGGCGAGCGCGAGCATCGTGACGACAACGTGGCGTTGTTCAGGTTCGCCCTGGACAACGCCGACAGAGCGCGTCTCGCCGCGGCTCAAGCACTGCTCCGGGATATCCCCGGCGATTGCGGCGACGAGTACCGAAAGCCTCCGTTCCTCACGGCATCGGGCGATCTGAGCCATCACCTGGCGGCCTTGCCGCGGGTCTTCGAGGCCAGAGCGGGGATCGCCCGTCCCGAGCGCAGGGCCGTCGACTCCGGTAGCCGCTGGGAGCCGATCGCGGGGTACGCACGCGCGGTACGCGCCGGCCATCGCATCCTTGTGAGCGGCACGACCGCGACCCACGGCGAGAACACGGTCGTGTGTCGAGGCGACGCGGAGGGCCAGACGGTCTACGTCCTGGACAAGATCGGCGCCGCGATCGAGGCGCTCGACGGCGAGCTCGAGGACGTGGTGCGCACGCGGATCTATGTGCGCGACGCCCGGCGCGCCGAGGCGGTGGCGCGCGTCCACGGCCGCTACTTCGGCGCCGTGCGTCCCGCGAACACGCTCGTCGAGATCAGCGGCCTCGTGGGTGACTACGAAGTCGAGATCGAAGCGGAGGCGGATGTCTCGCGATGAGCCCGAGAAAATTTATTTCGAGTGGATCGCCCTGGGAAGCCCTCGCCGGATACTCCCGCGCCGTGGTCGACGGCCGCTGGGTCTTCGTCTCGGGCACGGTAGGCTACGACCTCCGCGCAGGCACGTGGCCGCCGACCGCCGAGGCGCAGGCCGCGACGTCGCTCGATACCATCGAGCGCGCGCTGCGCGAGGCCGGCGCTGAGCTCGGCGACGTGGTGCGGGTGCGCGTCTTCGTTCCGGATCGCGCCGATGTGACCTCGGTGTCCGGGGTGATCAAGCGACGACTCGGCGCCGCACGCGCCGCGAATACGACGATCTGCGCGCCGCTGGCCGTCGACGAGGCCAAGGTCGAGATCGAGGTGACGGCGCTCAGGGGCTCGGGGCAACGGACCGCCCCGCGTCGTCGTCGCGCGCGGCGCCGCGCGCGCTGACCAGACCAGCGTGGGTGCAGAGGAGAACAGGATGAATGAGATCAGCTCGGGACCGGGACGCCCGGGAAGAGACGAGTGCCAGCCCTACTACTTTGAGTACATCGATCTCGTTCCCGACGGGCCTATCGTGACTCTGCTCGAGCGTCAGATCGGCGAGACCGCGGCGTATCTGGCCGGCTTGACTCCGGCGCAGTCGCTCCGGCGCGAAGCTCCGGGCGAGTGGAACGCCGTCGAGATCGTCGGGCACCTGGCCGACACCGAGCGCGTCTACGAGTACCGCGCGCTGCGCATCGCGCGCGCCGATCCCGTCATGTGGACGCCGATCGAGTTTCCGGCGTATGCGGCGGCGGCGAACTTCCAGGAGCGGCCGCTCGGCGACGTTGTCGCCGAATTCGTCGCGGTGCGAGCCGCGTTCGTCGCCTTGCTGCGCGGCCTGGACAAGGCGGCGTGGGAGCGCCGCTCACCGGCGGACTGGACCCTGCGAAGCGTGCGTGCTGTCGCGTACACGATGGCCGGGCACGAGCTCCATCATCTGACATCGATCCGCCGCCAGCTCGGCGGAAAGCGATCCGAGGCCGTTCTCGGCTAGTTGGTCGTCTCGATGACGGTCAAGCGCGCGACGCACCGGCGCCGTAGTCGTGCGCGGCGCCGCCCGCACTGACCAGGCCGGCGGCGACGTCGGCGTCGAGACGCGCGCGATCGCGCCGCGTGGGATCACCCACGCCGCCGCCGCCCGGCAGCTCGAGCACGATGCGATCGCCCGGGGGGATCGTGTGCACCGCCTTCGT
>JACXTT010003283.1_pt1 | contig 25058 bp, 20 predicted proteins | sample 9270951 | NCBI WGS metagenome assembly JACXTT01 (sample SAMN15532306, study PRJNA645909) | rock metagenome | isolation source: weathered quartz diorite | place: Puerto Rico | collected 2017-06-21
CTCTTCAGGGTTTCGACAAGCTCAACCACCGGTGGTTCGGTCGCTGCCTGGACGACTGAGGGTGGGTCGATGGCGATGGTTGTGCCGTCCCAGAGGTGCACCACCTCGGTCACCTCGGCCCGGTCAACGTACGCCGGCCGGTAGATCCCGTACGGCGACCCGCGCCCGGGAGGCGCGGTCAGCGTGAAGCCCGGGTACGACGCCAGCGCGAGCTCGACGGCCGCCGCCGTGAACGGCTTCCCGACCGCCTCGGCCGACGGGTCCTTCACGGTGACCCGCAGCAGGCACGACGCGCCTTCCTCGGTGTCGGCGTCCGGGGTCGGCCGGGAGCCGAGCGACCAATCCACGCTGGCCGGCGGGTTGGCGGCGAGGCGCGCGTCGAGCTGGGTGCGGAGCCAGGCTGCCTTGGTGTCGATGTCCAGGCCGGTCAGCACGAACTCCATCTGGTTGCGGAATCCACCGAGCTCGTTGACGCACACCTTGAGCTGCTCGGGCGGAGGGGTGCCGCGGACGCCACTGACGCTGACCCGGTCCGGGCCGTCGTCGGCGAGCTGGATCGAGGTGAGGTCGGTGGTGACGTCGGGCCCGAGGTAGAGCGTCGACTGCACCTCGTAGACCAGCTGCGCGGTGACCGTGTCGACCGAGACCAGTCCCCCGGTGCCGGCGTGCTTGGTGACCACGAACGATCCGTCGCCCACCACCTCGGCCAGCGGGAAGCCCATCGGCGTGGCATCGCGCACCAGGTCCAGGAAACCGGAGAAGTTGCCGCCGGTGGCCTGGGTGCCGCACTCGATGATGTGCCCGGCGACCACGGCACCGGCCAGCTCGTCGTACGAGGTCGGCGTCCAGCCGTGGTGCGCGATCGCCGGCCCGACGACGACCGAGGCGTCGGTGACCCGGCCGGTCACCACGATGTCGGCGCCCTCGGTCAGTGCCCGGGCGATGCCGAACGCACCGAGGTACGCGTTCGCGGTGAGCGCGTTGCCGAGGCCGAGCTCCGCGGCCCGCGGTGCCAGGTTGTCGCCGTCGACGTACGCGATCTTCGCGTCCAGGCCGAGCATCCCGGCGACCTCGCCGAGCTTGGCGGCCAGGCCGGCAGGGTTGAGTCCGCCCGCGTTGGAGACGAGCTTGACGCCCTGGTCGAGGGCGAGCCCCAGGCAGTCGGCGACCTGGGCGACGAAAGTCCGCGCGTAGCCGAGCGTCGGGTCCTTGAGCTGGTCCTTGCCGAGGATCAGCATCGTCAGCTCAGCCAGGTAGTCGCCGGTCAGGTACTCCAGCTCGCCGCCCTCGAGCATCTCGCGCATCGCCGAGAGCCGGTCACCGTAGTAACCGGAGCAGTTGCCGATCCGGACGACGTCAGGCACTGGCCGGACGCCCCTCGCCGGACGGCCCGGCAAAGGCCTGGGCGATGTCGAGCCAGCGGTCGACGTCCGGACCGACCGCGACCAGGTCGAGGTCGTCGCGGTGCGCGCGCTGGGTGACCAGCAGGCAGAAGTCGTACGCCGACCCGGTCAAGGTCTGCGCCGCGTCCTCGGGACCCCAGGACCACTGCTCGCCCGACGGGGAGACCAGATCGATCCGGAACTCCTCGGTCGGCGGCTCGAGCTGGTGGACGCTGTAGGCGTAGTTGCGGGTCCGCACACCGAGGTGCGCCACGTGCCGCAACCGGTCGGTCGGTTCGAGCTTCACGCCGAGCGCGTCGGCCACGTCGAGGGCGTGCGCCCACGTCTCCATGAAACGCGCGGTCGCCATCGAGGCCGGGCTCATCGGCGGTCCGTACCAGGGCAGCTTCTCGCCGGCCGGGTAGTCGCGCAGCATGCTGACCAGCGCCGGTCGACCGGCGTGCCAGCGCGCGAAGATCTCTGCACCGCTGGCCTTGGCGCCCGCGAACGCTTCGGCGTCGACGAAGCCGTTGGGGTCGGCCATCGCCTGGAGCACCAGCGCGTCCCACGCGGCCTTGTCGGTGCCGGCAGCGATCGCGCACTCGTCGGTCCAGGCCAGGTGCACGATCGTGGTGGCGATGTCCCAGCCCTCGGCAGGTGTCATCTGCCGCCAGCCCGCCTCGTCGAGGCCGGCGACGAGCGCTTCAAGGGCATCGCCCTCGGCACTCAGGTCGGCGAGCACCTGGTCGAGTACTGCGTTCATGGGGTCTCCCGTCGGGGTAGTTCGTCCTCGAGGACGGCGGCCCAGCGATCGAGGATCTTCGAGCGCCGCTTGTGGTCGTTGCTGATCGTGTTGGCCAGGCCCAGGCCGCGGATGAGGTCGAGCGTCGCCTGCACCAGCTCGCGCGCGCCCGGCTGCGACTCGTCGGCGTCGAGCATCTTCACGGTGAGCTTGTGCGTCTCGCGTCCGGTGACCTGCTCGAACGGACCGAGGGCCGCGAGCAGGGCGGTGTCGCTCCGCGCCGCGACCCAGAGCTCCAGCGCCGCCACGAAGACATCGGAGGTGAAGTGCTCACCGAGCATCTCGAGGACCGCGCGGGTGCGACCGGCGCCTTCGGGCAGCGCCTCGGCGGCCTGGGCCAGCTCGTCACGGCGTACCAGGGCAAGGTGCTCGACAGCCGCGATCACCAGGTCGTTCTTGGTCGGGAAGTGGTGCAGCTGCGCTCCGCGACTGACCCCCGCGCGCTGGGAGACCATGGTGGTCGACGTCCCGCTCCAGCCGTACTCGGCCAGGCACTGGGCAGTCGCCTCCAGCAGCCGCTGCCGCATGGCACGCGTCCGCTCCTCCTGGGAAACCCGGGTGGCTGTCACGGCGCCATCGTGGCCCTCGGGACAACAAACAGTCAAGCCTGACTTTTAGTTTGTGGACGGTCGGAGGCGTCAGGGAGCCGCGATGTCCTAGCGTCGTACCCACTCGACTGCAGGGAGGACTCCCGTGTCCGATCCGAACCAGCCCGATCCGAACCAGCCCGTCTCGCCGCCACCGCCGCCATCGGCCTATCCGCCGCCACCGCCGGCGTACCCGGCGGCTCCTCCATCCGATGCAGGGCCTGTTTACACACCCACACCGCCGTCAACGTACGGCCAGCCTCAGTACGGCCAGCCTCAGTACGGACAACCTCAGTACGGACAACCGCAGTACGGGCAGTACTCGGATCAGAACCCGTACGCACACTGGGGCATGCGCGTGGCCGCCCGCCTCCTCGACGGCGTGCTGCTGATCCCCTTCTACATCGTGTTCTTCGTCGGCTTCGGGATCATCGGCTCGAACGTGCAGACCGACCCGGTGACGGGCGACACGACCACCACCAACAGCTCAGGGGTGGCGGCGGGAATCGTGATCATCGCGGTCGCCGCGCTGGTGGCGTTCGGTTTCGGGATCTGGAACCAGATCATCCGGCAGGGACGGACCGGACAGAGCCTCGGCAAGCAGTGGATGAGCATCAAGCTGATCGACGAGCGCACCGGTCAACCGATGGGCGCGGGTATGACCTTCGTCCGCGAGCTCGCGCACCTCATCGACGGGATCGCCTGCTACATCGGCTACCTGTGGCCGCTGTGGGATGCCAAGCGGCAGACCTTCGCCGACAAGATCATGACCACCGTCGTGGTGCCCTCGCCCAAGATCCCGGACGTGACCCACGCACCGCCGCCGTACCCGACTGCGTAGGTCAGGAGTCCTCACCCAGTAGATTCGCCCACATGCGGAGCAGCCGGACACTGACGACTCGTCGCCGGTTCGCCGTCGCGACCGGCGTCGCGTCGTTCGTGTTCCTGCTGGTCGGCCTGATCTGGGGCGAGCCGATCGCGGTCTGGTTCCAGGACACTCCGACCACCACGAACGGCTGGCTCTTCATCGGCTGGCTGATCGGCGGGCCCCCGCTCCCGATCGCCGGGCTGCTCTGGTTCGAGCGCAGCCGGATGAAGCACGAGAACGTCGTCGTGTGGACCTACGTGATGGCCGTGATCTGCGGCGCCAACTTCTTCATCCTCCCGGCACGGTTCCTCGGCGCGGGGTGGCAGTTCGGTTCCGCAGGCATCCTGATGGGCAACGCGGTCACTGCCGGCTGGACCTGGGGTGTTCTCGCCAACGTTGCGGGCGGGGTCTTCACCGCCTTGGTGATCCTGATCCTGAACAAGTCGACCGTCGAGGGTCCAACCAAGGCTCAGCGTGCCATGACGGCCAGGTTCCTCGAGCGGGCGTGGCTGGTCGGACTGGTCGTCACCCTCGGCTTCGCCCTGTACGGCGGCAACGGAGCCGGCATCTTCAACAACGGGACCTAGGCCCGGCGCGCGCGCCGCTGGGCCAACTTCTGGGCCTGCTTGCGCTCGGCTGCGATCTCGGCGCGGTAACCGTGGAAGTCGACCTGGATCGTGTGCCGCTTCGACGCGACGTACCGCTTGGCCAGCTTGCGGTCGTAGTCGGCGATCTGGGCGCGCATCTCCTCGACCGGTGGCAGCACCCCGACTCCGGTGATGAGGTCGCCGACCCACTCGGCCTGCGCCTCGGACAGCGGCATGATCGCGCCGAGCGGCTGGATCAGCCCGAGGAAGTAGAGGCCCGGGTGACTCGGGTCGACCACCCGGCGGTACAGGTCGATGTGGTTGTCCTCGGCCGCGAGCACCTGCTCGTCGAGGAACGGGAAGCTGACCTGGTAGCCCGTGCAGTAGACGACGACGTCGTACTCGCCCGAGGTTCCGTCGACGAAGAACACCTTCGACCCCTCGAACCGGTCGATGTTCGGCCGCACGGCGATGTCGCCGTGGCCGAGCCGGTTCAGCAGGTCCTGGCTGACGGTCGGGTGCGCGTGCAGGATCGCGTGGTCGGGCTCGGGCAACCCGTAGTCGGTGACCTTGCCCTGGGTGAGCCGGATCAGCGCACCCATCGACCACTGCTGGAACTTCAGCGGCCCGCGGGCCAGCGGTGAGTCGGTGAGGTGGTCGGTGGGCTTGCCGAACATGAACTTCGGGACGATGTGCGCCCCGCGTCGCATCGCCAGGTCGGTGGACGTCGCCACGCGGGTCGACTCGACCGCGATGTCGCACGCCGAGTTGCCGATCCCGAGCACGAGGACGCGCTTGCCGACCAACGGGTCCGGGGTCCGGTAGTAGTGCGCGTGCAGCTGCTCCCCGGTGAAGCCGTCGGCCCCGGGAAAGGCCGGCTCGGGCCAGCGCGGCTTCCAGTGGTGCCCGTTGGCGACCACGACGTGCTCGTAGTGGGTGGTGTCCTCGGCTCCGCCGACCGGGCGGACGGTGACGTCGTACCCGCCAGAGGCAACGGGCTCGACCCGGGTCACCTCGGTGCGGAACCGGATCCGGTCGCGGAAGCCGAAGTGGTCGACGAACGCGTCGAAGTACTCCGCGATCTGCCAGTGGCTCGGGTAGTCGGGGAGCGTGTCCGGCATCGGGTAGGCGGCGTACTCCATCAGCTGGCGCGAGGTGTTGATGTGCAGCGAGGCGTAGGCCGAGGACATCTCGTTGTCGTTGCCGTAGCGCCAGTTCCCGCCGATCTGGCTGCCCGCCTCGAAACAGTCGAAATCGACACCGCGGGCGGTCAGGACCTGCGCCGCCGTGATCCCCGAGGAGCCTGCGCCGATGATGCACACCTTGCCGCTCATGCGGGGCAACCTACCTCCCGCCCGAGTGAGGCACCCGACGTACGCGGCGAGACTGGCTGGACAGGTGGGACAGATGATGGACAAGTGGTCCATTGACCCCACACAATCAGGCGCAGGGGGATGGGCCCGCGCGACCGGGGTTCGGTCGTACGAGAGGAGTCCGTGGATGCGCGGCAAAGATTCCGACGAGAACGCCCGGATCGAGAAGCTTGCGAAGATGGCCCGCTTTTCCGACTTCAGCGACAGCGAGATCGGGATGGTCCTGGACGCGGCGACGTACCTGACCGTGCCCGAGGGCTGGGCGATGATGGCCGAGAACACCCCCGCCGACAAGGCGTACCTGATCCTGTCCGGCGAGGTCTCGGTCCGCCGCGGCGGCGCCGAGGTCGCACGGGTGGGTGCCGGTGAGCTGGTCGGCGAGATGGCGCTGGTCAACCACAAGCTCCGTTCGGCGACTGTGGTCACCGAGACCCCCCTCGAGGCCCTGCACTTCACCGACCAGGCCGTTGCGGACCTGAACGACAAGATCCCCCACTTCAAGGACGCGCTCACGGGCGTCGTCGAGGAGCGCAGCCACCACGACCAGGGTGACTGACGACGCACGATGACACGGCCCGATGGATGGCCCGTCGTTTCTGATCTCTCCTCACCGGAGACGCACTGGGGGCTCAAGTTCACCGACGAGTCGGTCGAGACCGACTACAAGGTATGGAGACGTGACCACGTCCATGCCTTTATGCAGTTCGCCATGTACGGCGCCGCCGGAGCTGCGACGTGTGCGTTCGTCGCGGTGGTCTTCGGCGCGCTGAGCCACCTCCGCACGCTCGCCCTGATCCTGATCCCGGTGATGGTGCTGCTGCTCGTGCTCGGCGGTGTCGTGACCAGCATCGAGTCCCGCGCCCACCAGGTCCTCGCCCTCGGCGCGCTGGCGAACGTGATGGGCGGCTGTCTCGCGGTCGGTCTGACGTACCAGATGAACGACCCGGCGCTGACCGGCGCCTGCGTGACGATGGCGGTCTTCTTCGCGCTCACGATGTTCCGGCTGCCACCCGGTCTGGCTGTCGCCACGGTCGGTTCCTACATTGTCCTGGACGGGGTTGCCGTCTTCCGGATGCACTCCCAGGGGCACATCACCAACCAGCAGTTCGCGGTCGGGCTGTTCATCCCGGTCACCGCGCTGCTCTCCGCGATGGTGCTCAACCTGGCGATCGAGTGGATCACCCGGCAGACGTACGTCGACCACCTGATCATCGAGGCGCAGCAGGAAGCGCTGTTCGACGAGCGCAGTAACATGGCGCGGTTCATCTCCCCCGATATCGCCGAGACCGCGCACCTGTCGGGCCTGAGCATGAACCTGCGCACCGAGATCTACAGCCTCACCGCAGTGAGCATCGACCTGCGCGGCTTCACCACCTTCACCCAGCAGCACGGCGCCGAGTTCATGGTGCAGGTGCTCCAGGAGTACTACGCGGTGGTCATCGACGCCGCCAAGGAGTACGGCGCCACCGTCAAGGACTTCGCCGGCGACGGCGCGCTGATCCTGGTCGGTGCACCGTTCCCGCGACCCGACCACACCCGGGTCGGCCTGCGGCTCGCGCGGCACATGATCAACCGGGTCCGCGAGGTCACCGACAAGTGGGCGACGCCAGAGACCCCGCTCGGCGTCGGCATCGGGATCTCGTCGGGTGAGTGCGCGGTCGGCGCGATCGGAACCGCCCAGCAGCTCGAGTACGCCGCCGTCGGCACCACCGTGAACCTGTCCGCCCGACTGTGCTCGATCGCCCAGGACGGGCAGATCCTGATGGGTCCGGGCACCGCGCGCGCCCTCGAGGAGTCACCGGGCTGGACCCGCAAGGTCCTCACCCTGGCCGGCATCCCCGAGCCGGTCGAGGTCACGATCGAGGACACCCGCGCACCGAAGCCGATCCTGACCACGCCGGGCACGGTCCCGTTGCAGCGCGAGGCGGTCGAGACGATCGCGCCGGACTCGATCGCCGAGCTTGCTGAGCCGTCGGAGCCCGCGCCGCGCCCCGAAGCCCAGTAACGATCGATACGCTCCGCGGGTGAACCTCTTCGAGTTCGAGGGCAAGCGCCCCACCGTGCACCCGGACGCGTTCGTCGCGCCGACCGCGACCCTGATCGGCGACGTGACCGTCGAAGCCGGCGCCAGCGTCTGGTACGGCGCGGTCCTGCGCGCCGACATCTGCCGGATCGTCATCCGCGAGGGCGCGAACGTCCAGGACAACTCGGTGCTGCACGGCGCCCCGGACGCCCTGGTCGAGGTCGGGCCCGGCGCGACCGTCGCGCACTCCTGCGTCGTTCACGGCGCGGTCCTGGAGGAGAAGGCGCTGCTCGGCAACAGCAGCACGATGCTCGACGACACCCGCCTCGGCGCCGGCTCGATGGTCGCGGCCGGGTCGCTGGTCAGCCCCGGCACCGTGATCCCGGCCGGCGTTCTCGCCGCCGGTACGCCGGCCGAGGTCAAGAAGCCGATCGAGGGCACCGCGGCCCAGTTCTGGGTCGAGGCCAACCCGCCTTACTACGCCGAGCTCGCCCAGCGGCACCGCGCTTCGGTGGTTGAGGTGAACGGTGGTTGAGGTGCTCTGGAGTGAGGAACGAACGCAAGAGCCTCGAAACCCGGTAACGTGCGCGTAGAGCTTGCCCGGTTTCGAGGCGCCCGCTAGCGCGGCCGCACCTCAACCAGCGTGACGATCACCGTAGGCGCTTCAGGGCGGTCTCGGCCGCGTTGAAGCCGCACATGCCGTGCACACCGCCACCCGGCGCGGCCGCCGACGAGCACAGGTAGACCCCCGGGATCCCCAATGTGTAGGGGTTGGCGGCCACCCGGGGTCGGAAGACGATCTGCCGCGCGGTGTTCGCGCCCGCGCCGATGTCGCCGCCCACGTAGTTCACGTTGTACGCCGCCATGTCGGTCGCCGACCGGACGTGCGTCCCGATGATCCGGTCCCGGAAGCCCGGCGCGAATCGTTCGATCTGGGCGGTGAGCGCCTCGGTGGCGTCGCCGGTGTAGCCGGCGGGCACGTGCGCGTAGGCCCAGAGCGGGTTGACCGAGCCCGACGACCGTGAGGGGTCCGCCAGGTACTGCTGGCCGATCAACGCGAACGGGTTCGGAGGCATCTCGCCGCGCGCCGTCGCTGCCTCCGCAGCCACGATCTCCTCGGCGGTCCCCCCGAGGTGCAGAGTCCCGGCCCGGCGGCAGTCCTCGTTGGTCCAGGGCACGTCGCCCTCGATCGCGTAGTCGACCTTGTGCACGGCGGGTCCGTACTCGTAGCGGTGGAACGCCCGCCGGATCCGACCGGGCAGCTCGTCGCCGAGCACGTCGAGGACCCCGGCAGGCGCGAGGTCGAGCAGCACGACGTCGGGTTCGAACCCGACGAGGTCGCGCAGCTGCGCCCACGACGTCACCCGCGTGCTGGTACGCACCGACCCGCCCAGGGATTCCAGCAGGCGCACCAGCGCCTTCGCGATCGAGTGCGAGCCGCCCTCGGCCACCGGCCAGCCGGCATGGTGCCCGGCGGCCGTGAGCATCAGCCCGATCGAGCCGCTCAGCGGCGTGTCCAGCCGGCCGAAGGCGTGCGCCGCGACGCCGGTGTAGAGCGCCCGCGCCGGGTCGTCCTTCCAGCGCTTCATCGTCCAGGTGGCCGGAAGCAGCGCTTGCGGACCGAAACGACCGAAGGCGATCGGGTGCTTCGGCGGGTTGATCGCCGGGCTCATCGCGTCGCCCGCGATCTGCGGAAAGGTGCGCGCCAACGGCTCGAAGACCCGGCGCCACGCCTTCGCGTCCGCGCCGATGGTGGCGTCGGTGTCGGCGAAGTCGCGGGTCACGATCCCGGCCCGCCCGTCGTCGAGGGGATGGGCGAAGTCGACGTCGGGCCACAACCAGCGCAACCCGAACTCCTCGAGACCGAGCGTCGTGAGGAAGGGCGACGTCACCCCGGTCGGGTGGAAGGCCGAGCAGTCGTCGTGCAGCAGGCCGGGCACGATCCGTTCCGTCGTACGGGTTCCACCACCGAAGGTGTCGGCCGCCTCCAGCACGGTCACCTCGAGGCCGGCCTGGGCGAGCCGGACGGCGCCGGCCAACCCGTTCGGCCCGCTGCCGACCACCACGGCTCTGCTCATCGGCGCGTCACCCGACGGTCGGCGTCTGGTGCCGGACGTAACCGGGCGCCGTCCAGGTGGCCGTCAGCGGGATCGGGCCGTTGGGCAGCCAGGGCTGCTCGGCCACGCACTCGGCGACGTTCCAGGTGCCTCGTTCGACGACGCCGAGTGCGGCGTCGATGATCCGGTACTCCTGCGGGGGATTCAGCCACGGTGTCCGCTGCGACTCGCAGTACGCCACCACCAGGTCGCCCGGCGCGAGGTTCAACCGCTTCTGCACCGCGGCGACCAACCGTTCGTCGTGCAGGTGACCGTCGCCGAAGTTCCAGCCGAGGATCGTGTTGCAGACGAACTCCCCGTCCCGGATGGTGCGCGTCTCGACGTCGTCGAGGTGCACGTACGCCGCCGAGTACAGCCCGCGGCCCTGGCTGTGCAGCGCACGCCAGGACGAGACCTTCTGCAAGGTCAGCTCGGCGTCATCCTTCTCGTACGGCGTCGGCTTCATCCGCTGCAGCTGGTCGATCTGGTTCTCGACGACAGGCAGCTCGTTGAGCCGCTCCTCGATCCCGGGCTTCATCAGCCAGATCGACGACGCCCAGTTGCCGGCGTACTGACGCATGGAGGGCAGGAACGAGACCAGCTCGGGACGCAGGTTGCCGAGGATCGGACCGAAGGTCAGCAAGGCGAACACCGGGATCAGCAGCAGCGGCTTGTCGAAGTTCCAGAGGTTGTAGACCGACGCCTCGAAGCCGTGACCGAACCCGCCCCAGAGCACGATCGCGATGTACCCGAAGTAGACGTTCCACTCCAGCGGCACCGCGAGCGGGAACGTCGAGGTGATGAAGATGTGGAACACCAGCATCGCGATCGCGCCGAACCGCGCCACGGTGTTGTCGGTGGTCAGCAGCAGCGTCACCGGGATGATCAGCTCCACGGTGGTCCCGCCGACGTGCGCCATGAACCACGCCAGCCGGCTCGGCCTCAGGTCGTCGGGGAAGCTGCGGTAGTGCGCACGCTTCGCGAACCGCGGCTGCCCGGGCTGGTTGGAGACCATCGCCGGGACGACGTTCACGAAGTGCAGGCCGAGCTTGGAGGTGCCCGCACCGATCCAGACGATGCAGATGATGATCTTGAACGCGACCACCAGGTCGACGAAGTCGGCCGCGGTGGCGCCACTGCGCGTCACCAGCGCACCCAGGGTGGCGGAGAACAGCATGATCGGCAGGTACTGCTCGGACCGGGCCGCCAGGAAGATCACCTTGTCGCGCAGGCCCATCAGCGGCATCGTCACCAGGATCGGGATGAAGGCGTAGACCGGCACGAGCTCCTGCGGTCCGGTGCCCACTGGGACGTGGGCCACGCGGTGCGCGTGCACCACCAAGGGGTAGACGAGACTGGCGAGCACCGCGACGTAGAGCGCGACGTCGAGGACGGTGCGCTCGTCACCACCCGTGCCGGGCACGTGCCGACCCCAGGGAGCCATCCGCAGTGTTCCCGGACGGATCCAGTAGCGGACGTTGCCCAGCATCGGGGTGAAGTGGCCGCAGAGCGGACCGAAGGCACCACCGAGGCCGAGCACCTCGAGCAGCATCAGCCAGACGGCGAGCTTCTGGTAGACGACGATGTTGTCGAACCAGGTGCCCGGATCGGTGAAGTGCACCCCGGTCGTCGCCCACGAGGTGATCGCCAGGCCGACCGCGAAGTAGAGCCCGAGCATCTTCAGGACGTAGACGATGTTCAGCACGCGGGGGGTCCCGAAACCGTCGTCGACCCAGTGCACCGCCAGGATCCGGAGCCGCTCTCGCAACGGGAGCTGGAGGAAGGTGGCCGGCTCGACGGGCGGGTCGCTCGGGTTGATGAATCCCATGGCCTGACCCTAGAGCGCGGCGGTCGGGTCCGACACTGTTTGAACGGGCCGGTACCTTGACGTCCGTGACTGATCCCGCGCGCGTGCGCACCTGGTTCCGCGTCATCGCGTTCGCCGAAGCCTGCTCCTGGCTCGGCCTGCTCGTCTCCATGTACGTCAAGTACGTGCCGACCGACGGCAACCCGATCGGGGTGCACATCTTCGGGCCGATCCACGGGACCATCTTCCTGGCGTACCTGCTGATCACGCTGACCGCCCGCAGCACCTTCGGCTGGTCGCTGCGTACGTCGGCCCTCGCCCTGGTCTCGAGCATCCCGCCGTTCGCCACCGCGGTCTTCGAGGTGCTCGCCGACCGCCGCGGCCAGCTGGGCGAAGCAGCTGAAACCCGTCCAATCCGCACTTAGCGGAAACGCTGGTAACACCGACGTGGGTGCGTGCCATGGTGGGCCATGGTTCTCACCCGGATCGCGAAGAGCACGGCCGCCGCACTCGTCGTCGCCGCCGGCCTGATCGCCGCCTCAGTTCCCATCGCCGCCCCGGCACAGGCCGTGACCTACCCGCCCGCGCCGACTGCACCCTGCGACGCGATCAGTCCGTACGCCGTCCCCTGTGTCGCGCTCGGCAAGGTCGCCGACGCGGTGGCCAACGAGTGCCGACGGGTCGGCGTACCGGATGCGCTGTGCACGATCCCGCTGGCCCACAAGGTCACCCAGGCGGCACGTGACGCCTACCAGGTCTCGTGGGTGCACCAGGCGGCGCAGTTCCAGTACGCCCTCGGCGACTCGCTGCCGTTGCGGGACGCGCAGTGGCTGGGGACGCACAACTCGTTCAACGCGCTGGTCAACGGCCTGACGATCTCCCACGCCGACTCCAACCAGCAGCTCACGCTGACCCAGCAGCTCGACATCGACGTCCGCGCGCTCGAGCTCGACCTGCACTACATCCCGCGGCTGGAGCTGTTCGGCGCCAAGGCGGTCACGGTCTGCCACGGCCAGGGTCCGAGCGTCGGCAACCTGGGCTGCACGACCGAGCCGCTGTTCACCAACGTGCTCCCCGAGATCGCGACCTGGCTCAACGCGCCGGCGCACGCCCACCAGGTGATCCTGCTCTACCTCGAGGACGAGATGAGCAACGCGGCTGCGTACGCCTCGACGATCTCGACGCTGGACCAGGTGCTGCGCCGCCCGGACGGCACCAGCCTGATCTACCGACCCGACCCGGCCCAGCACGCCGGCAACGGCTGCACCCCGCTGCCGATGGGGATCTCGCGCGACGACGTCCGCGCCGCGGGGGCGCAGGTCATCCTCGTCGGATCGTGCGCACCGGGCTGGTCCTCCGACGTCTTCGACTGGAACCCCTCGCACGTCGAGAGCGGTTCGACCTCGGCGTACCAGCCGTACCCGGCCTGCGATGCGACGTACGGGCCGAGCGTCTACGCCAACCAGATGGTCCGGTACTACGAGGACAGCACCCTGGTCTCCGCCCTGCTGACCCCTTTCGCACCGCCGCCGAACCCCGAGGCGCTGACCCCCGACAAGGTGGCCGCGATGACGAGCTGCGGGGTGAACCTCTTCGGGTTCGACCAGCTGCTGCCGGAGGACGGTCGCATCCAGTCGTCGATCTGGAGCTGGGCGCCGGGCGAGCCGACTGCCGGCGCCGGGAGCTGCACGTTGCAGGGTGCCGGCGGTCGCTGGGTCGCCGCGCCCTGCGGGGACGCGCACCCGGCAGCCTGCCTCTCCGGGACCACCTGGACGGTGACCACGCCGGTGGACGAGGCCTCTGCTCCCGCAGCCTGTACGGCGATCGGGTCGACGTTCGCACTCCCGCGAGCCGGTGACCAGAACTCCGCCCTGCACGCGATCGCGGGCGCAGCGGGTGCCTGGGTGAACTACACGATCTCGTAGCCTTGGACCTGGACCCGGCAACCGTCTCGGAGGCAGCCATGTCAGGGATCAAGCGTTTCGACCACGTGGGCGTCACGGTCGCCGACCTCGACGCCGCCATCGCGTTCTTCGCGCACCTCGGCCTGGAGGTGGAAGGGCGGATGTTCGTCGAGGGCGAGTTTCTTGACACCGTCTGCGGGATCCCGGACTCCCGGACCGAGGTCGCCATGCTGAGGCTGCCCGGCGGCGGGACGGCGCTCGAGCTCGCCCGCTTCGTCCGGCCCGACCACGAGCCGGGATCGCCGAGCGCCATGGCCAACGAGCTCGGCCTGCGCAACGTCTGCTTCGAGGTCGACGACCTGCAGTCGATCGTGGATGCTCTGGCTGCGGACGGCTACGGACTGGTCGGCGGCGTCGGTCAGCACGAGAACAGCTGGTTGATGGCCTACGTCCGCGGGCCGGAGGGGATCGTCGTCTCCCTGGCCGAACGCATCGGGCCCTGACGCGAGCGACGACGGGTGCTGCTCACGCCGAGGAAGACCCAGAGCATCGTGAGCGCCACGCAGACCGGGCCGACCCAGTTGCCGGTGGTGACGAACGCGGTGCGACCGGTGCCGACCGGGATGGTCGCGACCAGCACGTCACTAACGGCGGTGGTGCTGACCCGCGACGCCACGAGGTGCCCCTCGGGGTCGATGATCGCGGAGTCCCAGGCGGTGTCCGCCTTGACCGCAGCGAGCCCGTTCTCGACCGCCCGGAACACGAGATGGGTGTAGTGCTGGTCCGCAATGCCTGACCAGTCCTCCGACGGCACGGCCAGCAGCTGCGCACCACCTCGCGCCGCGTCCCGGGCCGTGTCCTCGAAGTCGAGGTCGTAGCAGATGATCGGTGCGATCCGCCCGAGCGCGGTCGGCGCGACCACGACCTGTCCGCCGGTGCTGTGGTCGCCGGCGAACGTCACCGGGTGCTGCTTGTCGTAGACGGCGAGGATGCGGCCGGTCGGGTCGATGACCGCGGCACGGTTGAACCGCTCCGGGTCCGGGGTGTACCCGACGACGAGGTAGGTCCCGGCAGACATCGCGAGGTCCTGCAGGGTCCGGGCCTCGTCCGTTGTCGGGTCGACGTCCACCAGTGCCTTCTCCGGCCACACCACCACGCGGGCGCCTCGGGACGCGGCCTCGCGCGTGGCCGCGACGAGCCGCGGCAGGACCACCGCGTTCGACCGTGCCGCGCTGCTCGGGGTCACGGCCTCGTTGGTGCGGATGCCGAGCTGGACGACGGCGACCCGCACCGTCGGGCCGTCATGGCCGACGGACAGCAGCACGGTGCTCCCGGCGATCCAGAGCGCCAGCATCGCGACCAGCCCGCCGGCCAGCACGAGTCGGGTGCGTCGTACCGGTCGGAGCACGGCCGCGGCGATCGCGTAGTTGGTCAGCATGATCAGCAGGTTGAGGCCCGACAGCGAGACGACGCTGACCGGCTGGATCAGCCACGGCTGCCGGTACAGCGCGTAGGCCGGGTCCAGCCACGAGGCGATCGGCGTCAGCCCGATCGCGTAGAGCGACGCTGTCCACGCGACCGGCGTCGCCCACCAGAAGTGCCGGTAGCCGGTCGCTCCGTGCCACCGTGCGTCCGTCCAGCCGGTCGCTGCGATGACGGGGACGAGCACGAGCAGCCACCAGCGCTGGTCGGGTTGCAGGCCACCCCACCCGAGGTACCCGACATACAGGCCGATGCCGACCGTCGGCGCCAGCACGGACCAGGCTGCCGGCAGGACCCGGTGCTGGGCCAGCGCGATCGGCACGAACGCCACGAAGACCAGGGGCCAGGCCCGGTACGGCGGGAAGGCCGCGACCAGACCGAGCCCACCGAGCGCAGCGAGGACGACACCGCTGACGATCCTGGTGCGCGTCATGGAGACCACCTCTGTTTCAGATACACTATGTATCTGAAACAGAACCCTCGTCAAGGGAGGTCCGGATGAGTCCCGTGAGCCGCGCCGAGTCGCAGCAGCAGACCCGCGCCGCGCTGCTCGAGGCGGCACTCCACGAGTTCACCGCGGCCGGGTTCCTCGGTGGGTCGCTGGAACGCATCGCCTCCCGGGCCGGGTACACCCGCGGGGCGATCTACAAGAACTTCGACGACAAGTACGACCTGTTCCAGTCCGTCCTCACCGACTGGACGACCCGGCACACCAGCTCGCTGGCCAGCGACCTGGCGACCGCGCCGGACGGGCCGCCCCAGCTGGACCTGCTGCAGGACTGGTACGACGCCTTCCTGGTGCCGCAGGCCCTGGCCGCCGCGTACACGGAGTTCTGCGCGGCCGCGACCACCCACGACGAGGCGCGCGACCGGCTGGCCCAGCACCAGCGCACGATCCGCGCCGAGGTCGCCGCGATGATCGACAGCTACTGCGAGCGCGCAGCGATCAGCCTGCCGATCCCGACCGAGCACTTCGCGTCACTCGTCACCGCGCTGGCCACCGGGTTGGCCAACCAGCGCAACCTGGACCCGGCCGCGGTGCCGGCCGAGCTCTACACGAACGCGTTGACCTACCTCTGGGCGGGAGTCTTCGCAGGCGGGTAGTCAGGCTCGGGCGACCTCGCGCCGGGACACCCCCAGGGTCCCGGCGCGCAAGGTCACCCTCGCTGCGGTCTCAGAAGAGACCGATGAACGCCGTACCGGTGCCGCCGAGGAAGTTGGCGGTCTCGGCGGCGGTCGCCGTGTAGCTGACTCCGATCGCGATCTCGATCGGTCCGGCCGTGCAGGTGGCCACCCCGTTCGCGTTGGTCGTCGCCGTGCAGCCGCTGGTCGGCGACCCGCCGTTGACCCGGGTCGTCACCGGCACCCCGGCGACCGGAAGTCCGGTCACCGCCGACTTGACCGTCGTCGTGTAGACGACCCGCAGCGTCAGCAGGCTGGCGACGCCGGACGTCGACTTCGTGGTCACCACGATCGGCGCCTTGGCGACTGTCAGCGACCGGGTCACCGGCTGCGCTGCCAGGTAGTTCGCGTTGCCCGCCTGCGTCGCGGTGATCGTGCAGGTCCCGGCACCCACGGGGTGCGCTGCCTGGCCGACAACGGTGCACACCGCCGGGGTCGTCGAGGTGAACGTCACCGGCAGACCCGAGTCGGAGGAGGCCGTCAGCGGAACGTCCGCGCCGCCGTAGACGGTGCCACCCGGCTGGGCGAACGTGATCGTCTGCGCCGCCTGCGCCACCTGAAGGGTCCGCGTGACCGAGGTCGCCGCCAGGTAGTTCGCATTGCCGGCCTGCGATGCCGTGATCGAGCACAGCCCCGCGGTCACCGGGTGCGCAGCCTGGCCGACGACGGTGCACACCGCCGGCGTCGTCGAGGTCAGCGTCACCGGCAGACCCGAGTCGGCGGTTGCCGTCAGCGGAACGTCCGCGCCGTTGTAGGTCGTGCCACCCGGCTGGGTGAACGTGATCGTCTGCGCAGCCTGCGCCACGAGCAACGTCCGCGACATCGACATCGCCGCCGCGTAGTTCGCGTCACCGGCCTGCGACGCGGTGATCGTGCACAGCCCTGCGGTCACCGGGTGCGCAGCCTGGCCGACCACCGTGCACACCGCCGGCGTGGTCGAGGTGAACGTCACCGGCAGACCCGAGTCGGAGGAGGCCGTCAGCGGAACGTCCGCGCCGCCGTACGTGGTGTCGCCCGGCTGGGTGAACGAGATCACCTGGAGCGCCTGGCCCACCGAGACCGACTGGGTCGCGGTCTGCGCCGGGTCGTAGCCGGTCGCGCCGGCCTGGTCGCCGTCGATCACGCAGGTGCCGACCGCCGTGAACGTCACCGACACGCCATCCGCCCCGAGCGAGCAGACCGAGGCCGACGACGCCGGGATCGAGAGGACGACCGGCTGGCCCGAGGCACCACCGGTGGCGCTGACCACGTAGGTGTCGCCGTAGTGCTCGGTCCCGGGGTTCGAGGTGAAGGAGATCGTCTGCGGAACCAGCGCGAGGGTGGCCGTGTCGATCCGGCTCTTCTGCAGCGGGAAGTCCTGGTCCTTCGACTCGATGATCGGCGAGTCGTTGTAGAAGTTCGCGTCACCGTCGTCCTCGAGGATCTGGAACGACGCGCCGCTGGTCAACGGGTCCGGCGCCGACACGATCGACTCCCAGCCGGTCCCGGGGGTCACCGCCGGGATCGTGGTGGGCAGGTGCACCGGCTGGTCGGCCGGGTTGCCGTCCCAGCTGTAGAGCTCGAAGTCAGAGCCCTCGGCGAACGCACCCGCCATCACCAGGTACTGACCCGAGGCGTTGCGACGCATCTCGCGGATGCCGAGACCGCCGAGGTTCCAGAACATCGGCGTCCCGAAGGTGGCCGTCGTCGCGGTGCCGTCGAGGAGGTGGGTGTAGTTCGTGACTGGCAGGACCAGCGCCTGGGTGCGGTTGGTGGTCGGCTCGTACGGCGCCCGGAAGCCGAGGTACGCCGTCCCCGAACCGTCGTTGGCGAACTCGAGGCCCTCGATGTTGAAGCCGTCGATCGCCTTGGGGGTGTGACCGGCTGCCGCGCTGGCCGTCAGACCGAGCGCATCACCGTTCGCGTGGTCCCAGGTCAGCATGTCGGAGCGCAGCCGGTTGTAGCTGCCCGCGAAGGTGAGCTCGGTGCTCGCACCGGTGCCGGTCACCGTGGTCGCGAAGAGCGTGTTGCGAGCCGGGTCGAGGGCGCCGTCGCTCGAGCCGTTGCCCATCGAGCCGCTCCAGTAGATCGTGTTGCCGATCCGCGCGGAGGCCTCGAGGTCCATCGAGTCGCCGCTCTTGTCGCTCAGACCGAGCTGCGGGTCGAAGTTCCAGGTCTTCACCGGTGCACCGGACTGGTCCGCGCGGTAGAGCCGGAGCTGGTTGCTCAGGTCGTCGGCGACGATGACGTACGGAACGCCGTTGGTGCTGCCGACCGCTTCGGCACTGGACGCGTCGGACGCGCCGGCGAGGTAGTGGCTGGTCGCATCAGGTGCCGCCGCCGAGGCGCCGTACAGCAGGGACGCGGAGCCGGTCCTGTTCAGGCCGTCGGTGAAGCTGATCGTGATCGTCGAGTAGCCGACCGAGGCCGGGGTGACGCTGATCGTCTCGCCGCTCGGGGTGCCGGTCAGCGTGATTCCCGAGAGCGGGGCGACGGCCGGGTTCGAGGTGGTGATGACCGGGGTCAGCGAGTTCACGTCGACCGAGGAGTCCGAGTCGGTCAGCACGCCCGAGTCGGTCGGGTTGTTCGGGTCGCCGACGACACCCTCGAGCTCGTTGGCGGCCAGGGTGAAGACGGGCCGCGGGCCCGGCGGGATCTGCCCACTCGGCGCGAACGCGACGCCGCGCAGGAAGGTGCCGCCCGGTGCCGCCAGCAGCTGGGAGACCGTGCCCGTGGCGGTGCCGGCCTGGCCGCTGGAGTCGACGACCTGGTCGAGCTTGGTGCCGTCGATCGTGGTGGCGTAGAGGTGGACGCCGTCGCTCTCGTACTTGCCGGTCAGGCCCTGGAAGCCGGTGCCGGCAGCGATGGTGCCCTTGGCGACCCAGGTGCCTGCGACGAGCGAGAATTTGTTGATGCCGCCGGTCGAGCCGCTGCCGCCGTCAGCGACGTACAGGGTGTCGGGCGCTCCGCCGGTCGAGCTCAACAGGGCGTAGCCGTACGGGTCCTTCGGGCCGTTGAGCAGGCTGAGCGTCTGGGTTCCCGTGGTCGGCAGCCCGGTGCCGACCTTCGAAACGCCTTGCGGGGTGGTCTTGTCGGTGCCGAGGTAGACCTGGCCGTTGACGACCTGGGGCGTCCGGCCCGCGCTGATGCTGGTCACCAGCGGGACGCCGGCAGTGCCGCCGAGCGGGACGTAGACGAGCCCGGTCTTGGTCGGCGTGGTGGCGTCGGTGGTGCCACCGGCGCCGGTGACCCAGAAGCCGCTGCCGTCGTTCGTGGCCGCGCCACGCACGTTGTTCTGGGTGAAGGCGTTGTTCAGGGTGGTCGAGGTGTCGATGTTGCCGGCGCCGTCGATCCGGGCGACGACGCGCTGGGTCGTGCCGGACGCCGTCGAGGCGATGGACGGCGTACCGACCGCCGCGTTGTAGCCCGCCATCGTCAGGAAGCGACCGTCGGCGGACAGCGCCAGCGCACCCTCGGAGCTGGCCGAGCCGCTCATCGTGATCTGGTGGTTGGCACCCGAGGCCGCGGTCGGCAGGTTGATCGTCGTACCGCTGACTCCGTTGGACAGGACCGGCAGCAGCGAGATGGAGGTGGCGGCACTCGTCGTGCCGTTGGCCTGCACGACGTCGAGCAGATCGGGAACCGGGGCGGCAGAGGCGGTGCTCAGCCCCAGTGCCATCAGACTCGTGGCGACGACAGCGCCGGCGACCCCGGCGACGAACGGGCGGGAGACGCGGGCAGGCAGCGATGAACGGGAGGGGTGCATCAGGATCCTCTGCAGTCAGTACGTCGACAAGGGTGCAGACGGACCCTCACAGCGTCAGGCGAAATCGGCGTGAACCAGTGGCGAACGTTGACGTCCCGGGTTCGTCGGCGATGGGCGCAAATCGGGTGCCTGTGCCGCAATCCCGGCACAGGCACCCGACGTACTGGGGGCGACGACTGTCAGCTGGCAGTGATCGTGATGACCTGGCTGCGCGACGCGTTGAGGTGCTTGACGCTGTCGCCGGCGAACTTGACCTGGTACTGCTCCATCTTGCCCTTGCCGAGCTTGGCGGGCAGCGTCACGCTCACCTTGTAGTGCCCGGCGACCATCGACGCGGTCGCGGCCACCGGCTTCCACGCGCCCCACTTCGCCGTGGCCGTGTCACGACGCGAGCGCACCAGGAACTTGGAGGCTTCTCCGGCGACGCCGACCTTGTGGCTGCGCAGGGTCAGGTTGACCGTGTCCTTGTGGCGCGGGGCCACGGTGGTCTTCGCTGCCCGAGCGTTCAGCGACGTCGGCGCGTTGACCGGCGTGGTGGCGAACGCAGGCGTCACCACGGTGACCGCGGCGAGAGCAGCCGAGGCGACGGCGGCCGAGCGGGAGAAGGTGCGCATCTGAGAATCCCTTTCGTCGAGGGCAGTCGGACGACCGCCGATTCATCGAAAGTGTTGCCAGCGCGGCTGAGATACCTGTGAAGGAGAACTAACGAAAGCAGAGAGTTCTGCTGAGTAATCACAGGTTCTGCACAGGTCGGGCCTAGTGCACCGTGATGGACGAGCTCGTCGTCGAGGCGTAGCCCGGTGCGGAGCCAGCGACCGCCCGGTACTTGCCCGCCGGGACCGTGATCTTCCACGACGTCGACCAGCCCGTCTTCGGAGCGGTGAACGACGCGAACACCTTCCAGTGCTTGTGCACGTACCGCTGCACCTGCACCCGCTGCCCGCCCAATCCGCTCAGCGTCGTGGTCAGCTTGTGACCCTTCGCCGAGAGCTTCACGTGCGGAACGGCAGTGACGCTGAAGTCGTCCACCACGCTGAAGGCCGGGGAATTCCTACCTGTGATCGTCACCGTAGCCGTTGTTCCGCTGCCGGTCGTGAACGTCCTCGTCACCTGGGCCCAGAAGTGATTTGGCACGTTGAGGGTCGAGATCTGCATCGTCCCGCCTGACGCGGGAACGTTCGAGACGCTCACCGTCAGGTCGTTGTCCGGCGTGAAGGTCGTCGACCAGTACTCCGCCCAGTACGTCAACGAGTACTGGGTGTGCGGACGCACGCTGACCACCTGGCTCCAGGTGTCGTGGTTGGTGCCCGTCGCGTTGAAAGCGAGCGAACTCGTCCCTCCGTTGGAGTCGGACGTCACGCCGGAGCTCGAGCCGACCGAGTGCGCCCAAGGGCTGATTGACGGGGCCTCGAAACCGCAGTTCTTCACGAGGTTGTTCGCGATGGCAGCACAGCCCGCCCGCTGCGGCAGGACGAACACGTCATCCACGAGCGTGGTGCTAGGGACGTTGGCCCCACTCAGCGTCAGCGTCATCGTGTGCCCGGCACCGGTCTTCACGATCGTGCCACCGCGGGACCATCCCATGTCGGTGTTCACCGACGTGTAGATGAAGGTGCCCGCCGAGTTCCCGGCGACGTTCGTGGCGGTGAGCGCGATGTCGTCCTGCGCTGACGATGCGGACCCCTGGCTTGAGTAGAACTCAGCCCCCACGAGGTAGGTGGTGTTCGGAGAGACTGGAACAGTCTGGGTCCAGACGTCATCGCCGGAGATCGAGGCAAAAACGAGAGCGGCGGCACCCGACTTCCCACCGGAGTGAGTGACTGCGCCGCCATGATCGACCAGATGAGCCCACCCGGGCACCACGCCAGAACCTGACACGGGCGCCTCGAATCCGCAATTGGCCACGACGTTTCCGGAGACTCCGCACGGATCGAGGTTCGGGTCATAGAGCGACAACGCGTGAGCCGGCAAAGCGATGGCTGTGGCGCCAGCCGACGCGAGAAGGGCGACAAGAAGGCCGGCAAGGCGCCGGCGCCTGTTCAGGTGCACGTGAACTCCCAAGAAATGAGCCGCACCGGAGTCCAGAGCCGCTCCCCATGACGATGTCCCCACGCTAGACCCGGGGATATTGGGTTGGCGAGGGTACGAATCGCCCACCTTCGGCGGGAGAGCAGAACGGGCGCGAAGCTCTGCCGACCCGGGGATCAGCTGCTTCGCGCCCGCTCCAGAACCACCTAGTGCACGGTCACCGAGGAACTTGTCGTCGACGCGTAGCCCGGCGCGGACCCAGCGACGGCCCGGTACTTGCCCGCGGGCACCGTGATCTTCCACGACGTCGACGAGCCCGTCTTCGGGGCGGTGAACGACGCGAAGACCTTCCAGTGCTTGTGCACGTACCGCTGCACCTGCACCCGTTGCCCACCCAGTCCGCTCAGCGTCGTGGTCAGCTTGCGACCCTTCGCCGAGACCTTGAGGTGCGGGACCGCCGTCACGCTGAAGTCGTCGACGATGGTGTAGTCCGGGGCGTTTCGGCCCGTGATCGCCAACGTCGCCGTTGATCCGCTGCCCGTTGTGAAGGTCCTCGTCACCGGGGCCCAGAAGTGATTGTGCACGTTGAGGGTCGAGATCTGCATCGTCCCTCCTGAAGCGGGCACGTTCGAGACCGCCACAGTCAGGTCGTTGTTGGGAGTCGAGGTCGACGACCAGTACTCCACCCAGTAGGTCAACGAGTACTGCGTGTGCGGACGCACGCTAATCACCTGCGTCCAGGTGTCGTGGTTGGTGCCCGTCGCGGCGAAATCGAGGGCATTAGCGCCGCCGTTGGAGAGGCTCGTCACCGAAGAGAGGGAACTGACCGAGTGCACCCACGGGCTGACCGACGAAGCCTCAAAGCCGCAGTTGTGGACGAGGTTGTTGGCGACAGCGGCACACCCCGAACGCTGCGCCAGGACGAAAACGTCGTCCACGTACGTTTCGCCCGGCTGGTTACGTCCTGCGAGCGTCAACGTCATCGAGTGGCCCGGGCCGGTCTTGAGCAGCTGGCCTCCGCGGGACCACGACGTGATGTTGGAGTTCGACGAGCTGTAGAGAACCTCGCCCGACCCGGGGTTCCCGGCCACGTTGGTCGCTGACAGCGAGATGTCGTCCGAGGTCGTTCCGCCTGCGTCGGTCGAGAAGAACTCCGCGCCGACGATGTACGTCGTGTTGGGCGCGACGGGAACGGTTTGGGTCCAGACGTCGTCGCCAGCCGTGGAGCCGAAACGGAGCGACTCACCTCCCGAGTTGACCTGTCCACTGGACTGGCTGGAGTTGTGATTCACCAGGTGCGTCCAGCCCGGGATCGCACCATTGCTCGCAGCGGGCGCTTCGAAGCCGCAGTCGACCACCAGGTTTCCGGGCACGCTACACGTACCGAGGGTGGGGTCGTTCAGCGACAACGCGTGGGCAGGCAACGCCATCGCTGTCGCGCCAGCAATACCGAGCAGGACGACGAGAAGGCCGGCAAGGCGCCGACGTCTATTCATGAGCACGAGAACTCCCCAAGAAAATGAGCGCGCCGGAGACCCGAGCCGCTCCCCAATGAATGTGGCACCACGCTAGACCCGGGAATCTCGGGTTGACGAGGGTACAAATCGGCCAATTGAAGTAGCCCGAACGGCACTCGATCGCGGCTGGCGATCAGCGTCGTTCGTTGCGGTCCCGGCGGTTGGTCGTGATCAGGGTGACCACCGTGAGGCCACCACCCAGCACCAGGCCGAGGACGTCGCGCGACCAAGCGGCCAGCACGACGATCGTGAGGCCGCACCAGACACCGAACGGGACCTGGCCGAAGAAGTTGCGCATGGGGTGAGTGTTGCACTGGTGGCCCTACTAGAACCTGTTCCACTTTCGCGCAGAACGAACTACCGTGATCGGGTGACCCAGACCGCGACCAACACGTTCACCGTGACCAACCCCGCCACCGGCGCCTCGGTGGGCACCTTCCCGATCCACACCGCGGAGGACATCGCGGAGCGAGCGGCTGCCGCCCGGACCGCCCAGGTCTGGTGGGCCGGCCTGACGTTCGCCGATCGCAAGCGCCGGATCAACCGCTGGATCGCGGCGATCGCGCAGGAGTCCGACGCGATCTGCGACCTGGGCTTCGCCGAGACCGGACGACCGCGCGGTGACGTGCAGTTCGAGCTGATCGCCGGGCTCGAGGACCTGCGCTGGGCAGCTGCGCACGCCGGCCGGGTCCTCAAGGAGCGCAAGGTCGCGCCCGGGATGGCGCTCTTCAACTTCGGCGCCCGGGTCTCCTACCCACCGCTCGGCGTGGTCGGCGTGATCGCGCCGTGGAACGTCCCGATCTACACCGTCCTCTGCGGCATCGCGTACGCGCTGGCCGCCGGCAATGCCGCCATCGTCAAGCCGAGCGAGTACGCACCGGCCAGCTCGATCCTGGTCATCGAGGCGTTCGCGACGGCCAACCCGGACGCGCCCGCCGGCCTGATCAGCTGGATCACCGGGTTCGCCGAGACCGGCAACGCCCTGTGCACCGCGGGCCTGGACAAGATCGCGTTCACCGGCTCGGTCCCGACCGGCCGCAAGGTGATGGCCGCGTGCGCCGAGCACCTGACACCGGTGCTGCTCGAGCTCGGCGGCAAGGACGTCACGATCGTCGCCGAGGACGCCGACGTCGAGAAGGCCGCGCAGGCTGTGGTGTGGGGTGGCTTCTTCAACGGCGGCCAGGCCTGCGTCGGGATCGAGCGCGTCTACGTCACCCGCGCCGTACGCGACCCGTTCCTGGCCCGAGTCAAGGAGATCGCCTCGAAGGTCACCACCGGGCTGGACGAGGGCGATGCCTACGGTCCGATGATCGTGCCCGCCCAGATCGACCTCGTACGCCGGCACGTCACCGCCGCGATCGAGGGCGGCGCGACCGCACTCGTGGGCGGGGTCGACTCGATCCGGGCGCCCTTCGTCGATCCCGTTGTCCTGGTCGACGTACCGGAGGACAACCCGGCCGTGCAGGAGGAGACGTTCGGGCCGGTGATCGTGATCAACACCGTGGCCGACGTCGACGAGGCGATCACCAAGGCCAACGCGACGAAGTTCGGCCTGGGCTCGTCGGTGTTCTCGGCACGCCGCGGTCGTGAGATCGCGCACCGGCTCAAGGCGGGTGGCACCACGATCAACTCGGTGCTCACCTTCGTCGGGATGCCCTCGGTGCCCTTCGGCGGC
>JACXTT010003284.1_pt1 | contig 25056 bp, 22 predicted proteins | sample 9270951 | NCBI WGS metagenome assembly JACXTT01 (sample SAMN15532306, study PRJNA645909) | rock metagenome | isolation source: weathered quartz diorite | place: Puerto Rico | collected 2017-06-21
ACGGATGCGGGCCCCGGTCGCACTCTGCGGGGACAATCCGGGTGATAACGGTCGAGGGCGGGCAGAAGTTATTCGTCGATGGCCGCTTGAGAGCCTATGCCGACACCTCGACGTGGGAATCCCGTCTAAAATACGCGGCGGTCATGAATCTCCCCATGCGGTTTTTCAAGGCTCCCGGCCGTGCGCTCATCATCGGTTCAGGAGCCGGGTCACTCGTCAGAAACTACTCAAAGAAAAACTGGAAAGTGGATTCGGTCGAACCCGATTCCACCCTCACTGCGCTTGCCGGCCACTCGTTCGGCCTGCGCGCCGACGAAGGAAGGACCTTTCATCAGAGTGGAAGGGCGTTTCTGGAAACGAGTACAGAGCGTTACGAAGTGATTCTTCAGGATCTGGTGGGCGCCGAAGCCCCCGATCCCCGGCTCGTTACCTCAGAGTTTTGTGGGATGGTGAAGGCACACCTTGATCCGGGAGGAATCTTCGCTCTTTCGTTTGAATGCGCGGGCTGGCAGGCGGAGATAGTCCGGTCGATCGCTGCGACTCTCGGGCATGAGCTTCAGAAGGTCATTGTTCTCCCCATAGCGGAGCCCCCCAACCGGTTCTGCAGTATCGTCCTTGTCGGCACCGCCGGGGAATTCCCCGGGCTTGCGCAGGAACTCGATCGGAACGCGGAACTCGATCCCGAATGGCGCTTCGGTCCTGCATATCAGGAGACTCACGCGTGGGACAACCGTTTCGAACTATCAGCCGGGGAAGGCGCGATACAAAGCGATGCGCACAACACGCTCGGGCGCCTCTTTAAAGCTGTCGACGACTCTGCCCGGGCACAGGGTGAGGGCTATCTCCCCTGAGCCCATAAACGCGACAAGGGGCGGTTGTTATAAACCGCCCCTCATCTCATGGGCTTGATCGCTCCGGTCTCGTCAATTCTTACCGGGTAGCCTTCCAGGACTCCCGGAATCTTCTGCTCCAGCTCCTTCGTCTTCCGGGCCACCATGACGCCGATGCACGCCCGGCCGTCGTCAAGAGCTCCGACATACACCCCCACCACACCCGGGAGCGACATCAACTCCTTGGTATGCTCATCCTTCACCAGGTTGATGTCACGTGTGGGCGCCTGAGTCTCCCGCCGTTCACGCTCGTCTCCGGACCTGCAAGAAGGGATTAGCGCAGCTACGAGTGTAGAAACAAGCGCGGCGACAAAGAGCCGCCGGCCTGATTCCTTACTGGCCGACCATTCCCGCCCCGCCGCCGATCCAGTTGAGCACATCGTTAATCGGATTGGCAACCGCGATCGATGAGCTCCCCGCATAGAGAAGTCCGACCGCCCTCGGATTCGTGGAGACGTCTTCCACCATCAAGGAACCGGAGTCTCCCGAAATGAGGAAGCTGCCATTATGGCCTCTGCCCCTGTTATTAACGAGAATCTGCCCGGTAAAGGTCTTTGTAAAGGCGACTCCTCCGGCGCATTCGTTATCGTACTGGACGCTGATCGTGGCGTTGAGGCCGTTGACGCTGTTGCGCGTCAGGCCGCTCGAGCGGCCGCTTTTCTTGACCGCCTGCCCGATGAATGCTCCGGTCGTGCTGGCCGAGATTGTGCCCACCTCAAGGATCGATCCGTCGGTACTGACCATTCCCGAAATGACCTGAGCGTAGCCGACATCAACGTTCGCCCCCGGCAGGCTCCCGGAGCCGGAAAGGGTTGCAACATTCTGCGCGTTGTTTGCATTACAGCTGATGTCCACCATGCCGGGCTGTATAACGGGATCGCCCGCGGTGGCGACTCTGCCGTTTCCGCCGGCAACGATGTCGCCCCAGAACACGTGATAATTGCTCAGGACGTACTGCGTGCTGCCGATATGAATCAGCGAGCCGAGCGTACCGCTGCAGCAGTAGCCGTTGGCGAGGTCGTATCTCCACCCGCCCGAAGTGCCGAGCTGAATAGGAGGAGTTTGCTTCACCTGATGCGCCGTGGCGGCGAGAGGCCTGATTCTTCCCACAACTTCGGAAACGACGGGAACTCCGTCAAGATTCTTGGGGATTGAGAATGTTCCCCGTGCGTCCTTCGGGGCGGCGACTTCGAGGAGCACAAGCACTGCGACCCTTCCGTCTTCTGTGAGGCCCGTCGCGGTGCCCACAACATTCTTGTCTGACATAAGCGCCGAGGTGTGGCGGTCCTGAATCGCCATGACGGCCTTGACCTCGGGGCTTTCCTTGCTCAACGTGAGGGTCCGAGGAGCGGCGGCCGGCGCGCTCGCGCTCTCTTGCCGTTCAGAGCAGCCCGTCAGAATCATCGACGCCAGCATGGCTAACGCGATGATGATCGCCGCGGCCAGTGACGCGAATCGGTACGTATGGTTCGTCATAGTAGAACTCCTACGATTTGGTGTGGTAAACAGGGGTCCGCCGAGGGCGGCCGGGTAAAAAAAAGAGCAGACAAATGATACCACTTTCGGGAGGAATTGTCAATATCGCGCGTCAACCTTTCATGCACGCGCGGCGCCAGTGTGACGCCCAACACCCCTAAACGGGTAAATCCCTCACTTTACCTGGCTCCCCGCCCCGATCTCCTTCTCCGGGGTAAGTATCGTCAACGTTCCGTCATCGTCCGATGCCGCCAGAAGCATCCCCCTCGATACCTCCCCCCGAATCGTGGCAGGGGCGAGGTTCGCCACGACGACGATGCGCTTGCCCACAAGCGACTCAGGCTCGTAGTGCTGGGCGATCCCGGCCACGATCTGGCGCTGCTCGGAGCCGAGGGATACCTCAAGTTTCAGCAATTTATCCGATTTCGGAACCCGCTCGGCGCGGATGACCCGCGCGATCCGCAGGTCCAGCTTCCTGAAATCCTCAATCCCGATTTCCTGCCTCCGGCCGGAGCCCTGTTGTGGAGGGGCTGGAGCCGCAGGAAGCTTACTTTTGAAGCCTGCGATCACCTCATTCTCGATCTTGGTGAAGAGGATCCCGGGAGCGCCGAGAGGGTGATGGTCCTTCAGGAGCACGGTTCCGGCGCTCGTCCAGCCGTCGGCGGAGGGCGATCCGGAACAATTGAGCATGTTCCAGATCGACGCCGAGGTGAACGGGAGGACCGGCTCCATGAGAATCGCGATCGCCCGCACCGCCTGGAGGCAGCGATTGATCGTCACCGCACAGCGTTCGGGATCGCTTTTCAGGCTTTTCCACGGCTCCTGATCGTTGAAATACTTATTGCAGAACCGGACGAGGTTCATCACCGCGAGGGTCCCCTCCTTGAACTCGTACCTCCCGAAGCATGTGCCTGCTTCGGCCGCCGCGGCCGTGATCTCTTTGAACGGGCTGCTTTCCTTCGGCACCTTCCCGCCCGGAGGGACCTTGCCGCCGAAGTTCCGGTGAGCGAATGTGAGCGTACGGTTCACAAAATTGCCGAGGATATCGGCCAGCTCATTATTTGTCCGGGCCTGAAAATCGCTCCAGTAAAAATCGGCATCGCGGTATTCCGGGAGGTTCATGGTGAGAGTGTACCTCAGCGTATCGGGAGGGAACGCATCGAGGAAGTCATCGACGTCGATTCCCCAGCCCCGGCTCTTGGAGAATTTCTGCCCCTCGAAATTCAGAAACTCATTCGCTGGAACGTTGGCGGGGAGGACGAATTTCTCCTCATGATGCTCGTTCCATGCCATCAGCATCGCGGGAAAGACGATGCAGTGGAACACCACGTTGTCCTTGCCGAGGAAGGCCACGTACGATGTCTTCTCGTCGAGCCAGTATTCCTTCCAGCGCTCCGGCCGGCCTGCGGAGGCCGCCCATTCTTTCGTGGAGGAGATGTATCCGAGCACCGCGTCGAACCAGACATAGAGGACTTTATCCTCGAATCCTTTCAGCGGCACCCTGACGCCCCACGAGAGGTCGCGCGTGACCGCCCTGTCCTGCAGCCCTTCGGCAAACCAGCTCCGGCAGTACCCGAGGACGTTCTCCTTCCAGGGGTCGCGCTTATCCGCCGCTTCGATGTAGCGCTGGAGCTTCTCCTGGTAGCTTCCGAGCGGAAAATAAAAGTGCGTGGTTTCGCGGAGCGCTGGAGTGGCTCCCGTGAGCTTGCTCCTGGGGTTGATCAGATCGGTCGGATTCAGGTATGTGCCGCAGCGCTCGCACTGGTCGCCCCGGGCTTCGGGATTGCTGCAGACCGGGCAGGTGCCTTCCACGTAGCGGTCGGGCAGAAACATCCCGGCCTTCTCGTCAAAGAACTGCTCCTCTTTCTTTTCAATGAGGATTCCGGCCGAGTGCAGCGCGAGGAAGAACTCCTTCACGGTTTCATGGTGGATGGGGAGCGACGTCCGCGAATAGTTGTCGAAGCTCACCCCGGCCCGGGCAAATGCGGTCTTGTTGAGCGCGTGGTACCGGTCGACGATCGCCTGCGGCGTCGTGTTCTCCTGCTCCGCCGTAATCGTGATCGGGACGCCGTGCTCATCGGAGCCGCAAATGAAGAGCACGTCGCGCTTCATCGAGCGCTGATACCTGGCATAGATATCCGCCGGAAGGCCCGCGCCCGCCAGGTGGCCTAGATGGATCTTGCCGTTGGCATAGGGCAGCGCGGCGGTAATGAGTATCCGCTTTTGTGAGCTCTTCATGAAACGCCTTTCATGTGCGCACCGGTGGAACTCCTACGGGAGGGTGCGCGGGTACGATTCTTCAGACGGGGCGATGCTCTCCCGCAACGCGAGGGCGAGATTGAGCAATACGAGTGGAATATACACATTTCTGCCGATAAGGGAAACGGCGCGATCAAGGGCCTGCTCGGCCGAAGCGAGGTCCATGGCGCCGTATCGCACCACAAACTTGCGGAGCGCTTCCCGGTCTTCTTCGGACCCTCCCCCTGCCTGTCCCTCCCTCACCATCATCGCATCGCGGAGCCATTCCCGGAGAAGTGAGAGGAACTCCTCCATCTCCTGGCGCTGGTACCGTTGCCCGACGGCATCGATCGAGCGGACGACTTCCTCGCGCGATGTGCGGAGCGCGGCACGCAGGAAATCGACGGCTTCGCGCCGCTTCTCTCTCAGCCCCGTCCGGATGCTCTGGAGCGCCCTGCTGTAGCTTCCGTTCGAGACGCGGGCGGCAAGAAGCGCGTCAGGGGCTTCGACCCCCCGCGACTCGAGTGCGGCTCCGATCTCTTCCGCGGATATCGGGGATAGTCGGAGGGGCTGGCAGCGGGAAACTATGGTCGGGAGGAGAAGGTCGGGAGAGTCGGTCGTCAGCAGAAGAGTCGTATCCCCCGGCGGCTCCTCGAGCGTTTTCAAAAGGGCGTTCGATGACTCGTCGCCGAGCCGCTCGGCGTCGAACAGGAGGAAGACCTTGCGTCCCTCCTCAAATCCCGTCAGCGACGCTTCCCTCCGCATCTCCCGTATGCTGTTGATTTTGATCGTGTTGCCGCGCGGCACGGTGATGCGGTGGTAGGGATTCTCCGCTTTTAACCGCAATTGTTCACGGACCGCTGCGACGTCTGACTCGGAGAGTTTCGCCAGCGGAGAGTCGCCGTATTTTTCATTTCTCCCCACCGGGAGCGCCATGATCACCTTCAGATTGGGGTGCTGAAGAGTCCGGGATCTCGCACAGCTCCTGCACGCCCCACAGGCCTCGGTCCCGCCCTTCTCGCAGAGGAGGGCCCTGGCAAACTCAATCGCGAGTGCATCCTGGCCGGAACCCTCGGGTCCGGAGAAGAGATACGCATGCGCCACCCTCCCGGAACGGATCACTCCTTCGAGGATCTCGATCGCCCGCCTCTGCCCTACGACTGCTTCCCAGCTCACGGCCCCGGCCTTTCAGAATGCATGGCCGATGCCGAAATGAAACACGCCGTTCGAAAGCGTTTCTCCGAAAAATCTCCGCTTAAAGATCGTCTGCTTGCCCGCCTCCTCTTTCGGATCATAGACGCGGATGCCGTAGTCGAGCCGGAAGGGTCCGAAATACGTGTCGTACCGGAAACCGACTCCGGCCGCCACGGCGATATCGCGCATCCTGAAATCGGTGATGTCGCTCCAGAGGTTTCCGAAATCGAGAAAGTAGACACCCCAGATATTGTCCAGTCGCAGGTAACCAAGTTTCCCGAAGCCGCGGAAATGATTGACGCGCATTTCCACGCTCCCTTCGAACTCGAAGTTGCCCCCGAACGGCAGGAGGGCGTCGGGCATCGCGCCGAGTTCGCGCGCACGCCATCCCCGGATGCTCCCGCTCCCCCCCGCGAAGAATCTTCTGTTCAGCGGGATGCTTACGTCTCTCGACCTGCTCTCGCCGTACTTGTCCTCGTCCCCGGCCTTCAGCTTGAACGCAAGGATGTTGTAGCCGGTGGAGGTCAGATCCCTGTACCACCGGCCCATGAGCGTAACCTTGTAGTACTGCGTGAACGGAAGACCCGCCCGGAGCCCGGGAAAGACCTCGGGAAGAATCCCCGACTCTTCGAGCGTCATGCCGGTGAAGAAACCCGCGGAAGGCGAAAAGATGTCGTTGGTCTTGTCGCGCTGGAGGGCGAGGGTGAGGATCGAATTGAACTGCGGCTGGTTCTCGTCGCGCAGATTCGCGAGCACCTGCTCGGGCTGGGGGGTCTCGGGGAGTATTTCCGGCCGCACCTTCTCCAGCGTCCATTCCGCCGAACCGTACGTGTAGGTGGCAAACTGCTTGGTGAGTCCAAACTTGTTCTTGAGGATGGAAAGGATGTAAAACTTCTGTTTCTCAGCGCTCACCGCCATCGTCCAGGTGCCGCTCAACGTACGGGTAAACAGATAGGGCTGCTGAATCTGAAACTGAAGCTCGGCCGCCCCGACAACCGTCGTGTCGCGGAAGCCCGTGCCTCCGAACACCGCGCTGATGGATTGGGTGCGCACCCTTGAGCGGGCGGTGAAGAGCCGTCCGTCTCCGAGAAAGTTCCTGTTGGTGAATGCGAGTCCCACGCCGAGGTTGAACTCGTTGTTCTCGTCGGAGACAAGGACCTCGGGAGAAAGTTCGTTCCGGGCACGCGGCCGCACCAGGACCTCCATCGGGACAAGCGATACTGCGGAGCTCTCGGGGAGGGGGCCGTGGTCGATGGTCGCCGATTCATAAAGGCCGAGCCGGTTGAGGTTCCGCTCGCTCGAGAACTGCTTTTCACGGCTGTAGAGATCTCCCGGCTGAAAATCGAGCTGACGGATCGCGAGGTTCGGCGTGAGATCGTCGCGCTCAGGCTCGACGCGCACCGTGATCTCGCCGAATTCGAAACGCCGCCCGGTCTCATAGGTGAACCTCAGGAGAAAATTCCCGGTCGAGAGAACCCGGAACGCTCCGGACGCTTCGTAATCGAACCGCGCGGCCGGGTAGCCGTTATTGACGAGGATATCGAGCACGCGCCGGATCTCATTCGATCCGCTTGCGCGTTCGTACGGCATCCCCTTCTGGATCATGGGCTCTTTGAAGATCTTTTCCCTGACATCCTCCGACACCTCTTTCAGCCCTGCCGTATGCACGCTGTCGACGAGAGACCGCTTTTTCTCGTCGATGGTAAAGAGCACGTCGATGCGCTGGGCCGATGAGTCGAGCCGGTACGATCCGCCGATTACGGCGTCGTAGAACCCTTTTTCCTGGTAGAAATCGACGAGCCGCTTCTGGTCCGATTCGAGGAGGGCCGGGTCGAAAAATTCCGGTTTGGACCCGAATTTCTCTCCGAGCGTCCGGTACAGGAACTTCGAGATGCCGCTCGGGGTCGGTTTGGTTTCTACGACCTCGGCGAGGGTTCCTTCGGGAAATGTCTTGTTGCCCGAGAACTCGATGTGACGCAGTTCGATCTGGGTTTCATCGGGGGGTGATTGAGCGGCGGCACCGCCCGGGATCAGGAGGGGCGCCGCAATGAGCCGGGCGAAGATGGCCGCTGTCCGGCAAATGCATGCAAGCCTCACCCTATCCCTCCGGGGACGGGTGTGGGCACCCCCAACAAAAAACCCATCCGCGGCGCAACGGGATGGGTTCCGCATCCAATCTAGTGATGGTTTTCAGTATCGGACGTCCGGACGGTCAGTATTCGTTTTCGTCTTCGAAGAAGAAATCTCCATCGGTGGGATAATCCGGCCAGATTTCCTCCATATTCTCATACGGCTCATCCGCATCTTCCAGTTCCTGGAGATTCTCGATCACTTCGGCGGGAGCTCCCGTTCGCATGGCGTAATCGATGAGCTCCTCCTTCGTGGCGGGCCATGGAGCTTCATCAAGATACGAAGCGAGTTCCATCGTCCAGATCATACTACTCTCCTCGACCTTCCGGTTGCATCACTACAAGTAACAGTCACCCATTCTCAAAAGTTCGTCAATCCCGCTCTGCGGGGGCTCAGCGCGATGCAACGCGCGTGCGATACTCGAGGGGTTTGACATCATCGAAAAAGTAATCGGCCGGGTTTTTGCATACGCCGTTGCACCGAACCTCGTAGTGGAGGTGGGGTCCGCTGACGAGCCCGCTCTTGCCGCTCTTCGCGATGATCTGGCCTCTGACCACGTGCTGTCCGGCCCGGACGAGCACTTTTGAGAGATGCGCATAGAGTGTCTGATACCCGTACCCGTGCCGGATAACGACCGCGATGCCGTAGCCCCCTCCGCTCTGCCCGGCCATCTGGACGACTCCGTCGCCTGCTGCAACAACCGGGGTCCCGACGTCATTGACGATATCGAGGCCCTCGTGAGTCTTGAAGATTCCAAGAACGGGGTGCATGCGCAACCCGTACTCTCCGACGGAATAGAATCCCTCCATCGGTTTCAACGCGGGGATGGCCGCAAAGTACCCCTTGTTATAGTCGTATTTGCGGAGGATTTCCCCGTAACTCTGCTCCTGAACTCTGAGCCTGCCCTCGAGCCCCCCGATTGCGGTTGAAGCGGAGCGCAGGATTTCCGCGCCGTCGCCCGCCGCCACGGCGGCGTCCGGCCGCTCTACCGCCCCGCCGGTCGAGCCGGATGCAGTCGTCTTGTCGAGTGCGGGAAGATCCACGAGGAGTCGCAGACGGTTGCCCTGGTCCGTCAGGAGATTGACGGCTCCTTCGAGCTCTCTTACGCGGCCGTTGACTCCGTCAAGCTTGTCCTGGAGAGACCGGTTTTCCCGCGCGAGTCTGTTTGCGCGCATGTAGCCCAGCCCCAGCGAATCGTTTGTCAGATGGTTCGCCGCAAGGACGGCAAGAAGGAGGAGGACGGCGAAGAGAGCCCCGCCGCCTGCGAACCTGAGCGGGAAGCGTCTGACGGAGCGGAGCCGCGAATCCTCGTCGAAGTAAAAATACTCCCTTCGCATCCGGATTCCCAGCCGGTGTATGATCGATCGTTTCATGATGATGATCCTCCGATCCGGCCCGATGCATCGAGTGGAGAGGAGAGGGCCTTTGGTTGAAGAATCTGGGAAAGTAAAGAATATTTACTTGTTTGTCAAGGTTTTTCTTGGACGCGACGGCCTATTCGAAGTCGTGCTCGAAATAGTCTATGGCGCGCTCGCCGATGTGTTTGCTCTTTTCGGTAATGACCGCTTCGAGCCGCTTGGAGAACTCCTTGGCGGCGTCGTAGCCATAGTGCTTCAGGAGGTGGTTCAGGGCGATCACTTCGCAAATCACGGTCACATTTTTGCCCGGGAAGATCGGAAGCTCCACTCTCGGGAGCTGGACTTCCAGGATCGAGGTCCCCGCATCGTCGAGCCCCGTGCGGGTGTAGTCCTCGTCCGGACGCCACTCCATCAGCTCAATGACAAGCTCCACCCGTTTCTGAAACCGGATGGCCCTGATGCCGAACATGCTCCGGACATCGATCAGGCCGAGCCCCCGGATCTCCATGAAGTGCTTCACGAGGTCGGTCCCCGACCCCATCAGTATCCCTTCGCCCTTTCGCGTAATCATGACCACGTCGTCTGCCACAAGGCGGTGCCCCCGCTCGACCAGATCCAGGGCGATCTCGCTTTTCCCGATGCCCGAGCGGCCGATCAGGAGGACTCCTATCCCGTAGACGTCCACAAACGAGCCGTGCACCACCGTTTGAGGGGCAAACTGATCGTCCAGGAAATCCGAGAGAAAATAGATGAATTTCGTCGTCTCGAAGGGCGTCCGGAGGACTGGCACCTTATGGGCCGTGGCGATCTTAAGAAGCGCGTCGTCCACTTTATTGTCGCTGGTCACGACGACGAGGGGAACGTCGAAGCAGAAGATCGTTTCCAGGGCGTGTGCCCGCTGGGACGGTTCGAGCTGTTCGAGATAACTGATTTCGGTATTGCCGAAGACCTGAACCCGGTCGTATCGGAAAAGATGAACGAACCCCGCCAGGGCCAGGCCCGGCCGGTGAATGTTCTTGTCTGTAATCTCCTTGTCGAATCCCAGGTCGCCCGTAAGGGAGGTCAGACGGAGCCTCTCCTTGTTCGACTCTACAAGGAATCCGATCGTGATGCTCCTCTTTTTGCTTTCCTTGGCGCTTTTCAGGGTCATTCTTCCTCCCCGGCCTCCCCCTCGGTGCTGTCTTCCTTCACGCGCCTGAGGGCCTTCTTGTTTTTCATGCGTAGTTTCGTCTTGTACTTTGAAAGCTGCCGCTCGAGCTTCACCACCGCAAGATCGATCGACTTGTAAAAATCGTCGGAATGGTCCTTCGCGGTCAGAACAGCCCCGTCGACATGGAGGTTGATCTCGGCGGACTTGACGCTGTTCGGCGTGTGCTCAAAACTCAGGATAATGTCGCTTCGAACGATGCCGTCGTAGAACCGGTCCAGCTTCCGGATCGCCTCGACGGCGTGGTCCTTGATCTCCTTGTGCGGCTTAAACCTCCGCGCGGTCAGTCGAACGTCCATGCTTCATCCCCTATGCTGTGCTGATCGATCCGGTCACGCTTTTGGATGCGCCTGATTGTAAATACGTTTGAGCCGGTCCACGGTTACGTGCGTGTAGAGCTGCGTGGTCGACAGGCTTTCGTGACCCAGAAGCTCCTTCACCGATCGAAGATCGGCTCCCCGGTTCAGGAGGTGGGTCGCGAACGTGTGCCGCAGGAGGTGAGGGCTCTTCTTGCCGATTTCCGAGACAAGCCCGATGTACCGGTGTACGATCCTGTAGACCCCTCTCGGGTACATCCTTCTTCCCGACGGCGTGAGGAAGAGAGCCGGTTCCTTCGGGCTCCCTCCGTCTGCGAGGAGTTCGTGCCTGCATCTGAGGTAGCCCCGCAGCGACTCCTTCGCCCGGCTGCCGAGGGGGACGATTCGCTCCTTGCTTCCCTTGCCCCTCACTTTTACGGTATCGTTCCGCATATCGATGCTGCGGGTATCGAGCCGGATGAGCTCCTCGAGCCTGATACCGGTCCCATAGAGCAATTCCAGGATTGCGCGATCGCGAAACCCGGCCGGCGTGGACTCGCCGGGAAGCTCCATCAGTTTCTGCGCCGCCGGCTCATCGAGAAACGCCGGGAGACGCCTGGGGAGTTTTGGCGAAAGGACTCCGGCCGCGGGGTTCGCCTCAATCGTCCCCTTCCGGACCAGGAAGTCCATGAACGAACGGACCGATGAGAGTTTTCGCGCAGCGCTCTTTCTCCCGATCCCCCGCTCGATCAGCTCTCCGAGGAAGAGTCGGATCGTGAGGCGGTCGATGTCCCCGGCGTCCACCCTCTCGCGCGCAAAGTGCCGGGCGAGGAACTCGTGAAACTGTTTCAGATCGTTGTTGTACGCCGCGATCGTGTGCGCCGAATAATTCCTCACTGCGGCGCAGTGGTCGAGGTACTCTTGTATGAATCGTTTCATGGCCGGTGATGCTCACCCCGCCAGGGCTGCTGGCTCCTCTTCTTTCGCGATTTCGGCTTTGCAGGAGGGGCACTTCAGGTATTCTCCCCTCTTCTGCGAGAACTTGATCACCATGTAGGGCGAACCGCATGTATCGCACGCGCGGCTCACCGGTTTGTCCCACGATGCGAAGTCGCATTCGGGATAGCGCGAGCATCCATAGAACGAGCGCTTGCGTTTTGTCTTTCTTTCGATCACCTCACCCTCGGCGCACTTGGGGCACTTGATGCCGGTCGAAATGGGCTTCGTGTTCTTGCACGTCGGATAATTGGAGCACCCCAGGAACGTCCCGAACTTGCTCGATCGTACGAGCATCTCCCCGCCGCAGAGATCGCACTTGATCCCCACGAGGTGTTGATGCTTCGCCTGATCCTCAGGCAACGGCTTGGTGTTCTTGCACGCCGGGTACCCGCTGCACGCCATGAACCGTCCGTTGCGTCCCCATTTGATGATCATTGCTTTCCCGCAGAGTTCGCACTTCTCGTCGGTGACGGTCTGCATCGACTTCTTGATGGCTGAGGCCTTCTGAGATACACGTTCGAGCGACTCGCTGAAGGGCCCGTAAAAATCGTCGAGGACGGTCTTGTAATCGCTCTTTGCGGACGCGATCGTATCGAGCTCCTCCTCCATCTTCGCCGTGAAGCGCACGTTGAAGACGTGCGGGAAATGGGTCGTCAGGAGCCTGTTGACCTCCATCCCCAGATCGAGCGCGAAGAGTTTCCTCTCGCGCTGCTCGACGTACTTCCTGTCGATAATCGTCCCCACGATCATCGCATACGTGCTCGGCCTCCCGATTCCGAGCGCCTCCAGGGTCTTGACCAGGCTGCTCTCGGTAAAGCGTGGAGGGGGGGATGTTTCGTGACGGTGATGAATCAGACTGAGGAGGCGGAGCGACTGGCCCGCGGCGAGGGAAGCCGGGAGCTTTTCGTCCGCCAGCTCCGGATCTTCGTCGTCGGCATCGCTCTCGCGGTCGGAAGAGTCGTCGTACACCTGGAGGAAACCCCTGTATTTGTAGACCGAGGCGGTTGCCTTGAATTCGTAGGGACCGCCCCCGACGATGACCGTCGTCGTTTCGAGGACCGCCGCTTCCATCTGGCAGGCGACGAACCGGTTCCAGATCAGCTCGTACAGGTTGTAGAGGTCCTTGTCGAGAAACTTTTTCACCGCCTTCGGAGCGTACTTCATCGACGTCGGCCGGATCGCCTCGTGGGCGTCCTGCGAGGTCTTTTTCTTTTTGTACACCTGCGGATGTTTGGGCACGTACTCCTTGCCGTACGTTTCGAGGATATACTTCCGCGCTTCTGCAACGGCGTCGTCGCTGAGGCGCGTCGAGTCGGTCCTCATGTACGTGATCAGCCCGACGGAACCCTCGCCGCCGATCTCGATTCCCTCGTACAGTTTTTGCGCCAGCTTCATCGCCCTGGAGGCGGAGAGCCGGAGTTTTCTCGACGCCTCCTGCTGAAGCGTGCTTGTGATGAAGGGAGGAGCCGGATTGCGCTTCGTTTCGCGTTTCTGGACCGAGGTGATCGCAAAGTCGCGCTTCTTGATGTCGGCCATGATCGCCAGGGCCTCATGTTCGGAGCGGATGTACATGTGCGACCCCGCCGTCCCCCTGTGCTGGATGTCGGCCAGGTTTTCCTTCGAAGGAACGAAGAGATCCTTCTCTCCGATTCTGAACAGTTTTGCAAAGAACGGATTCTCTCCCTGCGTGGTGAATTCTCCAACGACGGACCAGTACTCGGTCGGAACGAAGGAGCGCACCTGCTCTTCCCGTTCACAGATGAGCCTCAGCGCGACAGATTGGACGCGGCCCGCCGAGAGGCCGTAGAAGAGCGTCTTCCAGACGAACGGGCTTACCTTGTAGCCTACGATCCGGTCCATCACCCTGCGGGCGCGCTGGCTGGCGACCAGATGCTCGTCGATACGCTTCGGCTGTTTCATCGCTTCGGTAATCCCCTTTTCCGTGATCTCGTGGAAAAGGACGCGGTAGATATTTGAGTTCTTCTCCGACACCTCACCGGCGATGTCGGCCGCGATGGCCTCCCCCTCCCGGTCGGGATCGGTGGCGATGAAGACCGTCTGGGCGCGCTCCGCAGATTCGCGCAGCTCCCGGATGACCTCTTCCTTTCCGGCGATCGTTTCGAACGTCGTCGCAAACCCGCCTTCCGTGTCGACCCCGAGGGTGCTCTTCGGAAGGTTCTTGATGTGGCCCACCGAGGCCTTCACCACGTACTCCCTGCCGAGGTATTTATTGATCGTCTTCGCCTTCGCCGGCGATTCGACGATGATCAGCGATTTTTCCATATCAATCGGTATTCCGTTTCATCGGGCCTGCGATCGTCTCAAGATATCTATCCTCCAGCCTCGTCATTTCACGCTTGTCTTCCGCACTCAGGTCGTCGTACTCGAGCAGATGCAGGACGCCGTGGATCACGAGCCGCGCCGCCTCATTTTTAAACGTCACACGGTGCTCCTTCGCCTGGCGGCGGGCCTGGTCGAGGTTCACGTACACTTCTCCCTCGAGCATGCGCCTGGCATCTTCGCTCAGCGGAAAGCTCAGGACGTCGGTGGTACGGCGGTGCCTCAGATAGGCCGAATTCAGCCTCACCATCGCCCTGTCGTCTATATAGATGATATTCACGGCCGCTTTTTTCCTGCGTTCTGAAGTAAGAACACGCCGTGCCAGCCTGATAGTTTCATCCGGCGCGATCGCGCGCAATCGCGAAGAGTTGAACACCCGTATGCTGATCACGACGATTTCCTTTTTGCGCGCGTCGTCTTCTCCGGAAGGATTGTCTCCGTCAGCGAGAGGGCGATGCCCGAGAGCATAATCTCCGGGCCCAGCTGCGTGAAATCCCCCGAGAGAATTTCGCGGTCGACATTCGCGTACAGGGAGCATCCCCCCTCTTTCTCCACGATCAACCCCGCCAGCTTCCCCCGCTCTTCACCCACGAACGTCACCTCGTTGAGCATGTCGCTGACCACGAATCCGGAGCAAAAATGGAGCTGAAGATGGGCGCTCGGCGTATACACGGAGACAAGGTTTCCCCGGCGCTTGCCGATAGGCAGATCCGGATATATCTCGATGGCGAGCTTCCGGCCCGTACCCTTATTTTCGAGTTCATAGCGGATGTTGTTCCCCTTATGCTTCGCGGGAACTCCCAGCACCCGGCTCAGCTTCTTAAAATCGCTTTCCTTAAACGCAAACGCCATCCTGCTCCTGATTCTCTCCTTCGGTATGAGAATAAAAACCCCGACTGTTCACTCGCACGGACGTGGACACTCGGGGATTACCCGACACAGCCCTGAGACTCTCTATGCGACCACCACGACGTTGTGAGCTTGCAGCCCCTTCTTCCCCTCCTCGATGTCGAACTGAACCGTCATCCCTTCCTTCAGAGACTTGAACTCGCTCTCGCTCTGAATGGAACTGTAGTGAACGAAAACGTCTCCACGGCCGTCCTCAGGCACGATGAAACCGTACCCCTTTTTCCCGTCAAACCATTTGACTTTGCCTCGTACCATCGCAGCTTGCACCTCCTCACTGCGCGATATGGATGTTGATTGGAGCACCTGCCCGAACCGAATGTCGTGCCAATATAATAGAGGCATGCTATCAATGTCAAATACCCCGGAACGAGCCGGATCCGCCGGCGGCGCCATTAGAGATCAATTTCCAGCCCTTCCGCCGCCGCGATGCAGTCAAACTTGTACTGCCGGTTCCTGATTTCCTTCCTGCACTTCTTGAGGATGTCGTCCACCTTGGCGTCTCCGTGGGCCGGATCGTGGTGAAAGAGAACGAGGCGCTTGACGCCCCCCTCCGCGGCCACCTTCAGGGTGAAGAGGTAGTGGGAATGGCCCCATCCGACCCGGTCGACGTACTCCTCGGGAGTATAGGTCGCGTCGTGAATCAGGACGTCGGCGTCGCGGACGAAGTCGAATACTCGCTCGTTCGGATCGCCCGTGGAGCGCAAAAACCTGTCGATGATGACCTTGTCCACGTTGCGGATCGACTGTGCCACCCGGCGGTCGAACGGCTCGTTGTCGCTGATGTAGACGAGCACCTTGCCTTTGTGCGTGATCCTGTAGCCGATGGCGAACGTCGGGTGGTTCACGAACATCGTCTGGACATGCGCGTCGAAGACGTCGAACTCTTCTTCCACGACCTTCCGGAACTTGAGGGTGGCCTTGAGCTCGTTCAGCTGGACGGGAAAGTAGACCTTGTTCATCTGGTCCGAGATCATCTTCTGGAGCGAGACCTTCTCGGTCTCCCCGCCGATGATCGTGAGCTCGTTCCCCGAAATGAAGGCCGGCTTGAAGAAAGGAAATCCCTGGATGTGGTCCCAGTGCATGTGGGAGATCATGAGGTAGGCCTTGATCGACTCGCCGTTTTCGATCAGCCGCTCTCCCAGGTTGCGGATTCCGGTGCCGGCGTCGAGGATAATCAGCTCCTTGTTCGAGAGGCGCACCTCGACGCAGGGGGTGTTGCCGCCGTAGCGGACGGTATGCTTTCCGGGAGTCGAGATCGACCCGCGGGTTCCCCAGAACGTCAGCCTCATCTGCGGCTTAGTGTGCTGCGTCCCTGTATGCCTTGGCGTAGTCGACATAGTGCTGTGCTGACTCCTCGAGCATCGTCCGTTCGCCGGGCGAGAGATCGCGCACGACCCGCGCCGGAACTCCCGCCGCCATCACCCCTTCCGGGATCACCGTCCCGGGACGGACGACCGAGCCCGCGGCGAGCAGAGTATAGGAATTAATCCGTGCATTATCAAGAACGATCGCTCCCATGCCGATCAGAGAGTAGTCGCCGATCGTACACCCGTGAAGGATCGCGCCGTGGCCCACCGTAACGTTGCTTGCGATGACGAGCGGACCGTGATCATGCCTGACATGGAGAAGGCAGCCGTCCTGGATGTTGCTCCGGGCGCCGATCGAGACCGTATTCACGTCTCCCCGGATCACGGCATGAAACCAGACGCTGCTCTCGGGTCCGATCACCACGTTTCCGATGATCTCGGCGCTCGCGCAGAGGTACGCCGTCGAATCGATCTCCGGGGCCGAACCGCGGTAGGCGTGAATCATTTCCCCCCTCCGTCCGGGGTGCGGGGAGGCTCCCATCCCGGCCGCTTCCATTTCATGAGCTCGATACGGACATTTCCGATGAGGACCTTCATCTTCGCGATGACCGGTACCCTCGCCCCGTCGTTGCTGAACCAGCCCTCGAACCCGCCCGTCAGCCCGAGGATGCCCACAAACCCCGCGTCCCCCTCGAAATGTATCAGATCGACGGGATAGTCGACTGCGCCGATCTTCTCGGAGGCGCGCTCGGGGGAGAATCTGATCTGCGTGGTCCCCAGTTTTTCATTGACGATCGTCGGAATATCCATCGTGCGTCCCGACATCAGCTGGGCGCGTGCCAGGAAAAAGAGGGAGAGCCCGTCCTGATAAAGCGTGTCGATACGGAGAGTGTCGCGTCTGTCCACCCGGGAGCTTCCGGTAGGGCCCTCGGTCATCGCGATGCGGTGATTGGGATAGTCGAACGTGTACTCGTTTGTCACCCACGATCCCTCGTCCTTCCTGCGGCTGTGAAACCAGGAGGAATAGATCCCGTCGGAGATGTGGTCTTCGTAGAATGCGTGGAGGTTAACGAACGGGACGCCCCTGTAGGAATCGATCTTCGCGGTCGCGCTGTAGTACGGACGGCGCTCCGAAGAACGCCTTCCGGTCAGCGTGATCCGGATCTGGCCGATGTCGACTGGGCCGAAGGAGACGTTGTAGGTAAGCTCCTCACCGACGCGGAAAACGGAATCGGCGGAGGCTGCTGAAGGTGTGAGCGCCGCGGGAGCCGAGTCCCCCCAGCAGGCTGCGCGCGCCCGGGGAATGGTCAAGCCGAGGCATGCGGCGAACAGCAGAATCGAAAACTTCCGCGTCGGTGCCATCACGCGCGGCACCGATCAACCGTGGGGAGCGGAATTCCCTCTGTCAGCGCATTCCGGCAATCTTTTCCGCCTCAGGAAAGAGCGTCGTCGCTTTTTGAAATTGAATGTCGTCTGCAACCTGGAATACGCGCCAGAGCCCTTCGTTCCCCCAGATCGTTCTGGCGATCTCGCCTTTGATTCGTGCCTTCAGCACGCTCAGGTCCTTGTCCCACTGCGCGGGATCGACCGTGACTCCCTTTTTCTTGACGGCCGCCTGGAACGAGGCCATCATCTCGTCGGTGACTTTAAAGTCCTGGACGAACTTCCGTATGTCTTTCTCATAGTCGGCGTGTAGTTTCTTGCCGTGCTCGTCAACGTATTGAAGCGCGAAATTCCTGAACGCGAGCTTGCTCGCTATCTGGCCGTACAGGGCGGACGCCTTCTCGCCCCTGATGATGTAGTCCGGCGTGATTCCGCCGCCGCCAAAAACGGTCCTGCCGCCCGCGGTCTTGTAGACCGGCTTCGTCGAATCCTTCTCCTCCTTATGCTCGACATTTTCTCCCTCGACATCCTCCTTCGTCAGACCCTCTTTGCGGTACTCGTCGATGTCGGTCCCGTACGGCCTTTGAATCAGACGGCCGGAGGGGGTATAATACCGGGCGATGGTCAGCCGGAAGGCGGATTTATCGGGCAAATCGATCTGTCGCTGAACGAGGCCCTTGCCGAACGTGGTCTCGCCCACGATGAGGCCGCGGTCCCAGTCCTGGATCGCGCCCGAGACGATTTCGCTCGCGGAGGCCGATCCGTGATTGACGAGAACGATGAGCGAGACGCCGGCATAGTTCCCGCCTGCGCTCGTGTAGTCTTCGTTAAACTCGGCCCTCCTGCTTTTCGTGTACACGACTTTCTTCCCCTTCGGGAGGAGCTCGTCGCACAGTTTGTAGGCCTGTTCCAGGTATCCGCCGGGGTTATTGCGGAGGTCGAGAACCAGCTTTTTCATCCCCTGCTTCCGCAGCTTTTCGAGGGCCGCAACGAATTCGTCGTGGGTCGTCTGGGAAAAACGGTTGACGCTGACGTACCCGATGTCGTCTTTGACGATGTACGAGACGTCGACGCTGTAGAGCGGGATCTTGTCCCGCGTGATGTCGTAATCGATCAGATCCTTCTCGCCGGGCCGGTAGATGGAGACCTTGACGTGGGTCCCCTTGGGGCCCCGCAGTTTCTTCGGGACGTCGTCCCTCTTGATGCCGATCGAGGAGGAATCGTTAATTTTCAGGATTTTGTCCCCCGCCATGATGCCCAGGGCCTCGCTTGGCCCACCGGCCACCGGAGCCACGACGATCAAGGTATCGTTCAGCACGTCGTATTCGACGCCGATCCCTTCGAAGCTCCCCTGAAACTCTTCGTTGATCTTCGGCAGGTCCGATGCGGGGATGTAGACCGAGTGGGGGTCGAGATTGCTCAGCATGCCGTTGATCGCGGCATTCACGAGCTTTTGGGTATCGATCTCGTCAACGTAGTACTTTTCGGCGAGGCTCAGAACATCTTTGATCTTGGCCAGCCCGTCAAAAATGTTGTCGCGCGAGATGACATAGGTTGCAAACGTTAGCCCCCCTCCAAGAAAAAGCGCGACCAGAAAGACGACGCTCAGCGTAGCGAGTGAAAATCTCTTTTTCATAAGTGTCCTTTTCCTGAAGAAGTCCCTCTTAAAAGTATATTTAAAAATACCCCGAAAGTCAAGGGTGTAAGCCGGCTCCGTCACCGCACAGGCTTCCAGCGCTTGACAATCGAGCGATGGAAAGCAAGCGCGGTCAGGCCGTTCAGGCACCAGAGAAGGACGACGGCGGCATAGCCAAGTTTTCGGTAACGCCTCGGCGACTCGAAGACGGTGAGGGTGCGGTCGAAGTGGATCGGGCCGGAGTGTCTCAGCCGGACGAAGAGCTCATAATCCTCGCCGGCCGCCATCTTCGCGTTGTAGCCGCCCGCTTTCTCAAACACATCTCTTCGGATGACGTGGCATTCCCCCCGCCCCATGCCCATGCCCGAGTCGTTCAGGAACCGGCAGTAGCGATTGAAGAAGCGATGGAAGACCCGATCGACGACCCTCTCCTCTTCGGGATAGATCATGACGTTGCACGTCGCCGCGGCAACGTTGTCGTCGCGGATCACCTGAACCATCCGCTGGAAAAAGCGGTCGGGATCTGCGATCCGGACATCGGCATTGAAAAACATGAGGATTTCGCCCCGGGCCGCGCCCGCGCCGCGATTCCGGCCGATTGAGATGTTCTCGGCGCAGCCGTTGTGATTCCGGACCACGAAGTCGGAGCCCCCCTCGGCGAGCGGAACGGTCCTGTCCGTGCTTCCTCCGTCGCTCACGATTACTTCGAGGGAGTACCGCTCCCTGAGAGGGCCTGAGAACTGGCGGAGGGTGCGATCGATGAGTTTCTCCTCCTGCAGCGTCGGGATGATGATGCTGATGAGGGGGCAATCGTGCGGCAAGGGCATTGCCTCAGGAGGCGCTCAGGCGAACGTCCGGCGTCATCCTCCCCCGCCCGTTCCGCTGCAATAGGGTCCGGTGTTGTTGATGCAGAGCGTTCCGACAAACGTAAATTGGCGGGCCGGCGCCGAAACGTAACCGATTTTATCGTAGACCGAGATCGACGCCTCGACGACAAACACCTCGGGATCCGAACAGACGACGCTGTAATCGCACTGGCGCTCCCGGATTTCAAAATTGAAGTTCATTTCCGAGGGGACATAGAGGCTGTCGTCGGTCCGCATGTCCCACGTCAGGTCCAGCCCGAATTCCTGCCCCGGAAGGAGAAGCATCTTCCCGTTGGCTACCAGGCCCGGGTCGACGAGGTTCTCTTCGGTGAGGTAGATTGTCCGGAACCGGCGCGGCTTCCGCATCCACCAGATGCGGACGGATCCCTTGAACTTGACGCTGTCGTCGAACACTTCGTCGAATGTGTTGCGCCCCACGAGGACCATGTGGACCGCCTGGTGGCCCGGTCTCGCTAGCCTGTTGCTCAGTTGCTCGATCGTCCCCACGCGGAAGGACATGATGTTCGCGGGAAACACATACGTGGGAAGGGATTCCTGGCATGAAAGGAAAACGAGAGCGGCTCCCGCGCCCAGGAGTATCCGGAGAAGCACGCGAAAGACGGGTCTAGAGCTCATACCGGGCCCCGATGGTGACCCTTCTCGGCTCATAGTAGGCCGAGGGATCGCCGAGCTGTCCGCCGATTCTGCCGTTCGAATCCGACCAGCGGGCGTTGTCGGCGTTGAAAAGATTGGTCACGTTTCCGTAGAACGTGAGCGACATCAGATTACCGAATGAGAGCTTGTTCGAGATCTTGAGATTCACGTTCGTGTTCGACGGCAGGCGGGCGTTGTTCGGGATGAACGCACGCGTCGTGTCCACGGGTGTATAGCCGTTCACGGTAGGAAAGTATGTGTACGGCCTTCCTGTGTTGTATGTCAGGACAGCGTTGCAGAGGAACCCGAACGGCAGTTGTGCATCGACGACCAGTTTTACGGTGTGGAGCTGGTCCCAGGAGAGGGGATACGGTTCGTTCAGGACCGGGAACCCCCACTGCTGGAGATTGATCCCCTGGTTCACGTAGTCGCTGACGCCCTCCGTCCTCATGAGCGAGTACGAGAGAGAGCCGGAGAGATTCTCATCCCGGAAACGCGAGAGCACAAGCTCGAGCCCCTCCGCATTCGCAAAGGCGTTGTTCACGTATTCGGCATAGCCGTAATCTCCGGCGAGGCGGGCCTTGGAGGGAAGAAATGTCTTTGAATCGATCTGATCGATGAACTCCTTCTTGAAATAGGTGAGGCTCAGGAGGGTCTTCTCGCCGAGACCGTATTTGAACCCGACCTCCCACGCGTGCGCGCGCTCCGGCTTCAGGTCCGGGTTTCCTACCAGGACGTTTACTCCGTTGCGGAGCTGCTGGGGGTTCGTCCCCGAGTAGAGGTAATCGAAGAGGGGAAACTGAAAATAGTGGCCGTAGTTCATGATCAGAAGAATGTTCCAGGTGATCGGGAACGAGAGGCCCATGCGCGGGCTGAGCTGGCTCTTGACGGTGGCCGGAGCATACCGGGTCACCTGCGACTGGTACTGCCCCGAAGTGCTGTCGGGCGTTACGTACTCCACAACTGGCCGGGAGCTCCTCGGATCGAGGAACTCGTAGCGCAGTCCGAGGTTTACCACGGCCCCGTCTTTTTCCACTTCAAGTTTGTCCTGGAGGTACGCGCTTCCGGACCTGGGAAGATAGTGGTAGCCCGAGCTGTAATTGAGCTCGGGAAGATCCGGGAGCACCTTGCCGAAGTATGTCGTCTGCGGTTCGTACTTGACCACGTCGGAGGAGATGTCGTACTGGTTGTACTCGACCCCCAGCTTCATGATATGCTCGGGGTTGATCTGGATGTCGACGTCGCTTTTCACCGTGTAGATGTTCTGTTTCGTGTCTGCCCACCAGGCCCGGTCCCCGCTCGTGATATATTCGAGGAAGAAGTCGTACTGATAGGGGGCGCTGGGAATGCCGTTCCGGTCGTCGCCGCCGATTCTCGACCGGAGGTAATACTCGCTAAAGTCCACCTTGTAGTGGACGATATCGGAAAGCGCGTGAGAGAGGGAGACCGTGGTCCGGTACGAGGCGCGGGTCCGCTTCGGAAGTCCCGCCAGGTTGAAGCGCCAGCTGAACTCGTAGTCGCGCCACCAGCCGAGAGAGTAGACATTCTGGGCCGTCAGCCGGATCTTTGGCGACACGTTCCAGTCGAGCTTTCCAAGTCCGCTCAGGTCCTCCTTGACCGGCGAAGAAAAGAACTTTTCAAAGTCCTGCCACCACCGCGTGTCCGTGAGCGAGAGCGTGCTCGCGGCGAAGTAGTGAAGGCGGTCCTTCACAATGGGCCCCGAAAGGGTGAGCTCGGTTTCAGTCGACCGGTTGACCTGGCGGTCCCACCCCCCGGCCAGCCAGTTGTCTTTTTCTACGCGCGCAACCGCCGAATGCCTCTCGCCGCCCCGCCGCGTAATGATATTGACGATTCCCGACAGGGCGTTTCCGTACTCCGCCTCAAATCCACCCGACTGGATCGAGAATTCGGTGATCGAGCTCTTCGGGAGGGCCGAGCCCGCGCCCCCGGCAACGACGTCCTGCATGGGGAGGCCGTCGACGAGGTAGACGACCTCGGATGTTTTGCCTCCGCGCACATTCCCCTCCGCGGTCACGCTTGGAAAGAGCGTCAGCAGATCCTGTACGCTGTGAACCGGAAGCCGTTCTACCTGTGTGCTCCCCAGCGAGAAGTTCGTGCTTGTTACATCCTTCTCAATGAGGGGGCGCTGCGCGACGATTTCGACCTCCGACACCTGAACGGCCGCGGATACCAGCTCGACGCTCAGCCGCGTGCGGATGTCGGCGTGTATAGACACATCTTTATAAAGGAGGGTCTTATACCCGATGGCTGAAAAGCGGACTTCGTAGCTCCCAGATTGCAGGTTGGTGACCTGGAAATGTCCCTCGCTGTCGCTCGCCGCGCCCTGCATGGTCCCTACGATCGACACGGTGACCCCGGCGAGGGACTCGTGCGTTTCCTTGTCGACGATCTTCCCCTCAAGGATGCCGGTCGTCCCGGCGGCCGCGATCGAAAGCGGCACGATTGCCGCCGCCAACGCACACATGAACAACCGCATCCTCACCGCTCCGGCTTCATCAATGGGAAGAGAATCACGTCGCGGATCGACTCCTGAGAGGTAAAGAGCATTGTGAGGCGGTCGATTCCGATCCCCAGACCTGCCGCGGGGGGCATACCGTATTCGAGGGCGCGCACATAATCCTCGTCGAAGGGCTGCGCCTCTTCGTCCCCCCGGGCCTTGAGCTTCATCTGCTCCTCGAAGCGCATTCGCTGATCCACCGGATCGTTGAGTTCGGAAAAGGCGTTGCACACTTCGTGGCCGTTGACGATGAGCTCAAAGCGCTCGACAAGCCCCGGTTCGGAGCGGTGGCGCTTCGCAAGGGGCGACATCTCGACGGGGTAGTCGGTGATGAACGTGGGCTGAATCAGGTTGGGTTCGACGCACGCGCTGAAGATCCCGTCGATGAGCGTGCCCGAGGAGGCGCCCTTCGGAATCTCGAGTGCCAGCTCGCGCGCGGCTTTCAGTATCTCCGCTTCCGGTTTTCCCCGGAGCTTCTTGCCGGTGTGCTCCTCGATCGCGTCGAACATCGGGATCCGCTTCCAGGGGGGAGTGAAATCGATCTCGGTTCCGCCCACCTTCCAGATCGTCGCGCCGTTCACGGCTCGCGCCGAGGTGGCAATCAGGTCCTCCACGAGCTTCATCATCCAGTGATAGTCGTGAAAGGCGACGTAGAGCTCGAGCATCGTGAATTCCGGATTATGGTTCCGGTCCATTCCCTCGTTCCGGAAATCCTTCGCAAACTCGTACACCCCGTCGTACCCGCCCACCAGAAGCCGCTTCAGATAGAGCTCATCGGCTATCCGGAGATAGAGTTCGATGTCGAGCGCATTGTGATGCGTCGTGAAGGGGCGGGCGAATGCTCCCCCGTACACAGGTTGAAGGATGGGGGTTTCCACTTCCAGGTATCCCCGCGCGTCGAAAAACGACCGCATCGAGGAGATGATCGCGGCCCGCTTGATGAATACTTCCTTTACGTGGGGGTTGACGAGAAGGTCGAGATACCTCTGGCGGTACCTCAGCTCCTTGTCCGCGAACGGATCGTACACGACCCTCGTTCCATCCTCGTTCACCTTTTCCTTGACCACCGGCAGGGGACGGAGCGACTTCGCGAGCAGTTGAAAGGCCTTCGTGTGGATCGACACTTCCCCCATTTTCGTGCGAAAGACGAATCCCGAAACGCCGATGATATCGCCGATGTCTAGGAGGCGGAACGCGTCGTATGAGTCGCCGATATCGTCGCGCTTCAGGTAGACCTGGATTTTCCCCGCCGAGTCCTGTATGTGGCAGAACGACGCTTTCCCCATCCGCCTGATCGAAACAATCCGGCCTGCGGCGGTTACGTTCCGTGCCGGTGCGTCGTCGAGGAACTCTCCGATGATGCCAGCCGAGAATCCGGTTCTCTGGAAGTAATGGGGATAGGGGTCGATGCCGCGGCGTCTGAGCTCCTCGAGCTCTTCGCGCCGCCGGAGCATCAACTCATTGAGATCTTCGAGATGAGATTGTTCCGCAGAGGCTTGCCGGCGATTAGAATCCACTCACTGCCTGCTTATCGAATCAACAAGGTTAGGGCTGAAGTATACCAAAAACGGGGAAAAGAATCAAGAAATCGGCACTCTCCCGCCGTGAAGTTGGTGGCCATCGTCGGCGACATCGATCAGGCTCGTGAGAAAGTA
>JACXTT010003285.1_pt1 | contig 25048 bp, 21 predicted proteins | sample 9270951 | NCBI WGS metagenome assembly JACXTT01 (sample SAMN15532306, study PRJNA645909) | rock metagenome | isolation source: weathered quartz diorite | place: Puerto Rico | collected 2017-06-21
CCTTTCCAGCATGGGTCGGTTTGCACTCAGCCCCGAGCTGGCACGGGCGTCGAATGAGGGTTGTGGGCGGCGATTTCTTTGGCGTGCTTCTGGATTTTCCGGATCGCGGCTACGATTTCGTGCATGTCGGTTTCATCGCCCAGCAAGGCCGGCTGCGGGATCCACACGGTTTCCCAAGCGGCGCGTTGCGTGTGTGGAAAAGGCTGCCGCAAGAAAGCATGATCTGCTGTCGCCTGCGGTCCGCTGAGCCGCTTGCGATACTCCCCGTTGCGGAACATGTGAAGCTCATGCAGGGGCGGATAACTGGCCTGGTTCGGAATGCCTTCGGCATTCATGGCCGCGATGAAACTTTCGGTCGAGATGCCGGCGAATTGCGTGCCGTCGACGTGAAAGATGTAGGCATACTGCCCATTGCGCGTGCAGCGTTCATCCAGTTTTTGTGGTGTGATGCCGGGTATCTGGCTTAGCTCGCGATCCAGCATCCGGGCATTCCGATGACGCAGCCAGGTCTGTTCGTCCAGACGTCCCAGTTGTGCCATCAGGATGACTCCCTGCCATTCACTGAGACGATAATTCGATCCGTAGATGAAGTGGCTGTAGAACCACTCTCCCGGCATGCGGCCGCAGTCGTGGACGGACCGGGCCAGACGCTCGAACCCGTCGTCGTTGGAGATAATGATGCCGCCTTCGCCCGCTGTCATCAGTTTGCTGGATTGAAAGCTGAAGGTTCCGCCAACACCAAACGTGCCGACCCGCTGTCCCCGCCATTCGCTGGCATGTGCGTGGGCGCAGTCTTCGATCAGCGTGATCCCTCTGCGGTTTGCGAGGTGCTTCAGTGCGTCAAGATCGGCAGGGTGGCCTCCCATGTGGACCGCGATGATTGCTTTGGTGTGGGGAGTGATGGCAGCCTCGGCGAGTTGAGGATCGAGGCAGTAGGTATCCGCGCGGACATCCGCCAGCACGGGAAGGGCGTTCGCAAACAGGACTGCACTGGCGGTGGCGACGAAGGTGAAGTCGGGAACGATTACTTCATCCCCGGGCTGGAGGCCAAGGGCCGCCATGGCAACTTCGAGCGCAGCCGTGCCATTGGTGACCGCAATTCCGTGACGAGCGCCGTGAAAGCGCGCGAATGCGCCTTCAAACTCCAGGGTCTTGGTGCCGGGAGTACGCCACCAGACTCGACTCTCCAGGACTTCGCTCAGGCCACGGCGCTCGGCGTCTTCGAATTGCGGCCACGCGGGAAAGGGTTTGCTCTTTGACTTCTTGCCGCCGAGCAGTGCCAGTTCCGACATGTTCCTTCTCCTTTAAGATACCGATCAGTACTGATTGAATTCCGTGGCACGCCGAAAGGCCTCGACGTAGTGGCCGTCTTTCTTAGGCTGTTCTCTGCGCATCTCGGCTTTTGCCTTCTTCAGGTCTTCGGGCGTCCAGTCTGGACGATATTTGTTGACCGCCGGCTCGAACTGGCTGACTTGCCTGGCCGCAGCCTCGAACTTGAGTTCAGCCACGCTCTCAATGTTGACGAAATAGTTTGCTTCCTGCGGCGCGGGATAGAAGAAGTACATTTCAGGAACCTTGTACGGTTCCAGCCTCTGCTGTAAGCGCTGATTGGGGAAATATAACCAGAATTCGGCGGCACGGACTGCGTCAATCGTATTGAACGCAGCCATTCGATGGTCGGTCTTGTGCCAGCGCTCGTACCACTCGCCGGGATCGACGCTGAGCAACACGTCAGGACGGACCCTGCGAATAATGGCTGTCGCTTCTTCAGTGAGCTTGGGCTGCGGAGCATACTCCAGCATGCCGTCGTCGTACCCCATCCACATGATGTTCTCTTTAGGCGTGCCCAGCAATCCCTCGGACACTTCCTGTTCGGCTCGTCGAATGCGGGCCAGGCGCTGGGAGGTCATGTCCGGATCGTAAGAACCCTTGTCGTCATTGGTGTAGACAACGATCAGGACTTTGTTGTGATTGCGATTCAGCAGCGCGATGGTGCCGCCGGCTCCGAACACGTCGTCGTCAGGGTGAGGCGTAAAGACCAGAATCGTCTTGTTGTGGAGGTCTTCAAGGCGCGTTTCCTGCGCTTGTCCTGAGCCAAGAGTGAGAAACAGAGAACAGAAGAGCACTAGCAAGTTCCGCATCGAGTTCTCCGCATGGGCCGTAGAAACCTGGCGGCAATACGATAGCTCAAAGATGCGGATTCGTCGAACCGCATTGGTCAAAGCATGACAGACTTGAATCTGAAAAAGTTGTGTCCGCGGGTCAGGGTGGAAGTCTTGACAGTCTGGATAGGGTGATGTAACAGTCGCATTTGTGATCGCTGCCTATAACGGTATCCGGGAGGCCACCATGCGTGCCAGCTTGCGGTTGTCGCTCGCCGTCGTTCTGCTGCTTTCCTGTTGGTTGCTGACAACCCCCAGCCGCTTGTTTGCGCAGGTGGATCGTGGCGGCGTCGTGGGACTGGTGACCGATCCTGCCGGAGCTCGCGTCCCGAGCGCGCAGGTCACCATTACGAACCTCGCTGCCAACCAGTCAGTGAGCGTGACCACCGACGACAAAGGGCAATATGCAGCCGATCTTCTGCGCATCGGTATCTATTCGGTGACCGTTGAAAAGCCAGGTTTCCAGCGAGCGGTGCAGTCCAATGTCGACGTGGGTGTGAACCAGACGGCGCGGGTGGACATTGCTTTGCGCATCGGTTCCACCTCGGAATCTGTCGAGGTGACGGCAGCTCCTCCCCTTCTGCAGACAGAAGCATCTTCGTTGGGGACCATTGAAACGGAGAGGCGTATTTCTGAGCTTCCGCTGAATGGGAGAAACTTTATTCAGCTGGCATATCTTGGTCCCGGAGCGAATGGCGGGCAGACCGGAACTAACGTCAGCGGCGGCGTGTTTGAAAACGAGCGGGCGAACGAAGCAGTTTCGGTGAACGGACTTCGAGTTTCGAACAACAACTTCCTGCTGAACGGCGTGGATAACAACGAATTCGGTCTGGGCGGAGTGGTCGTACTGCCGCCGCCCGATGCCATCCAGGAGTTCCGCACGGAAGAGAATTCCATGAGCGCCGAATTCGGACGTGGGGGCGCTGCCGTCAATGTGGTTCTGAAATCGGGGACAAATCAGGTACACGGCGGGGCTTACGAGTTCATTCGCAATGACAAGCTGGATGCGGTGAACTATTTTAACCAGGGCCAGCAGCCGTTCAAGCGCAATCAGTTTGGAGTTTTTCTGGGCGGCCCCATCAGGAAAAACCGGACCTTCATCTTTGGCGACTACCAGGGATCGCGGCTGCGGGAGAGCAGCCCGTTTATCTCCACCGTTCCCACGGACGCGGAGCGAACTGGCGATTTTACCGATCGTCTGACGGGAGACACGTTTTCTCCGTGCGCCACGCCGAGCGCGGGCGACACCTTCGACACCGGCACGATCTTCGATCCGTTCAGCACCCACGACTACACTTGCGCGGATGGCGCGGTGGTGTCACTTAGAAACCCTATCAGTAGCACGAACATAATTCCGGCGGGCTCGATCGATGCCGTCGGGCAGAATGTGGCCAATTTCTATCCTCACGCGAATCTTTCCGGGCTCACCAACAACTATCTCGCCAACCAGAACCACGTGAACAGCCAGGATTCCTTCGACGTCAGGTTTGATCACCGCTTCCGCGATCAGGATCAGATGTTTGCGTCGTACAGTTTCGGCGATGTGCGCAGCCGGCGGCCGGGGCCTCTGGGGCTTTTGGGCGGTTCAGATTGCTGCCCCTCCATCAGCAACTCGCGTGCCCAGCACTTCGGATTGGGCTACACCCACACGTTTTCGCCTCAACTGCTGAACGACCTTCACGGCGGTTACTTCCGCTATGCCATTAACGCGCTTCCGTTCAACTTCGGTTCAACGGTTGCTTCCGATGAACTGGGAATTCCGAACGCGAACCGCAGCACCGATCCCAACTCGACCGGTCTGACCAATATCGACATCGCCGGCTTCACACCCCTGGGAGACTCGCTGTACCTGCCTGAACACGCTTTCGAGAATATCTTTCAAATTGCCGATACGGTCACTTGGATCCGCGGTCGGCACTCGCTGAAATTCGGCATTGATTTTCGCCGTCAGCAGCGCAACTTTTATCAGGTCACGGCGCCAAGAGGATTCTTCGACTTCGGCGGCGTGTATACCAACGATCTCACCACCGCGAACGGCGGGAACGGGTTAGCGGACCTGTTGCTGGGGATCGCGGACATCAACGAACAGGACTTCCTGCAGGGTCTTTATCCCACGCGGTACTGGGATCTGGGCGGATTTGTGCAGGATGATTTTCGCGTCCGTCCCAATCTGACGATCAATCTGGGGCTTCGCTATAACATCGCTTCGCCCGCCAACGGCCGGGTGGGCAACTTCGACCTGAATCGCGCGATCGTAGTTACATCGTATGGACAGAATGCGGTTTCGCACGCGGGTGTGCAGTTCGACAAGAATGACTGGGCGCCCCGCATCGGTTTCTCCTGGTCGGCGCAGCGGAACACGGTGGTGCGCAGCGCGTTTGGCGTCTTCTACTCGGCCGAGGCCAATATTTTCGACGATCTCGGGCTGAACCCTCCGCAACTGACGTTTCTGTCCAATACCTTCAACCCCGGTGCGCTGCCCTCGACCGGACAGCTGATCTCTACTGGATTTCCGAGTACGCTGCCTGTCGGAGACGCGCTTAACATCAGCGGACCGGTGAAGACCACCGGCCCGAAGCGCACGATTCCTCGCATCATGGAATGGAATCTGGGCGTGCAGCATCAGTTCGGAGACAACTTCCTGGCCCAGATCGGATATGTCGGAACCCGGGCCTATCACCTGTGGAACCACGAGGCTAGCGATCTGAACCAGCCTCTGCAAATTCTAGACACCAATTTCTGCGGCCCTGATCCGAGCAACTGCATTTCAAATTTTGGCCGGCGGTACTTCAACCAGCAGCCGAATATGTCGGCGGTTCTGCCGCTCGATTATCCCCAACTGGAGATGTTTTATAACGCATTTCAGGCCTCGCTGAATAAACGGTTCGCCAACGGCTTCAATTTTCTCGCTGCCTACACCTTCGCTAAAAATCTGGGAAACGCGGACGGGAACGTCGGTGGATTTATCCAGAACTCTTATCGAGCCGACCTCGAGCACGGGCCGGTCGCTCCGGATCTGCGGCACCGTTTCACCATCAGCTACCTGTACGAACTTCCGATTGGGCATGGCCGTCGATTGAGGGGCGCCATGAGCGGCATCGCAGATGCATTTCTCGGTGGATGGCAAGTGGCAGGCATCACGACGGTGCAGAGCGGCGAGGCCGTGACTGGAGTCCTGTCCTCCGACCTGAGCAACACCGGAAGTTTCAGCTACCGGCCCGACCAGATTGCGAACCCGTACGATTTCTCGTTCAACGCGGCCTCTCAAGGTACGGATTTCGGCTGCACCAATCCAGGTCATCAGACACTGGACTGTTGGTACAACCAGGCGGCCTTTGCGGTGCCCGCGCTCGCCCCCGGACAGCAGTCTGCACACCGCTTCGGCAACTCTCGCATCGGGAACCTGCGGGGCCCTGATCTGGTCGATTTCGACTTTGTGCTGCAAAAAAACTTCAAGATTCGAGAAGCTCAACAGGTGGAATTCCGCGCAGAGTTCTTCAATCTACTCAATCACCCCAATTTCGGGCTACCCGGCGGCGGGTCAGCGGTCCCGGTGGACGTGCCCGGGGGCGCAAGCATCACTAACACCGCCACTGATAATCGTCAGATCGAGTTCGCGCTGAAGTACACATTCTAGGTCGCACCGACCCCAGCGGACGCTGGAATCGGAAGCCGCCGAGCGGTGTCAATCCAGCGCTACCGCTGTTCTCAGAATTCGTATCGCATCGCGAACTGCATGACGCGGGGTTGCGTCAGCAGCCCGCTGTAGGTGCCGAATGCGTTCGCCGGTTGTAACAGGGAAGGGACGGCCGATCCCAGCCCTTGATCGTTAAAGCGAACCAGGTTCAGCACATTGAACACCTGCCAGGTGAACTGCAAACTCTGGTTCTCGAAAGTTTTCCAGCGCTTGCTCAGGCCCATGTCCAGACCAGCGTAGCCGTCGCCGCGCAGGACATTGCGCGAGCCGCTTCCGCCCGGTAAAGGAATGGAAAAATTCTGTTGCGCGGCCGCTGGATCGGCAAAAAGACTAACCGAGCCATCCGGCTGCTTGAAAGCGCCAGCTTTCGTCCTGCCCGTCATCTGCGCCAAGCCGGTGTATTGCCAATCGGTGGGCCAGTTCTGGCCGACGTCAATGCTGATGGGGAAGCCCGAGGTCCAGCGGGCCACGCCGGTGAGCTGCCAGCCGCCGATCAGCGCGTTCAGGGCGCGGCCTGCATCCGGTGCGAACCGCTTTCCCTTGCCGAAGGGAAGTTCGGCGATCCAGTTGGCGTTGAACTGGTGGGTCAAGTCATAGTCTGAGGGGGCTCGGATCGCGTTCAACCGGAACGCATTCTCCAGGCGGCTTCCGAGAAGCCCGATATTCTGGTAACCCACCAGAGCAAACCCCACCCGCGATGCGGTCGATGTGACATCGATCGATTTGGAATAGGTATAGTTGAAATCGAACTGGAATCCGTCGCTGAACTGCTTGCGCAGGCTGGCCTGTAGCGCGTTGAAGTTCGAGTTTCCTACGGAACTCCACCCGTAGGCGGAGATGGCCTGGGAATTCAGGTAATTGCCGGATCCATTTCCGTTGAGTCCGGCCGGGCCATTGAAGTAGAGGACATTGCCCAGGTTGTCGCCGAGACCTCCGTACAAATCGATATCGGCCAAGCCTACGATCTCATTCCCGACATAGGAGAGACCCGGGTTGTAGTAGAGGTCGTACACCGCCTGAATCAGACCGGCGTTACCGCTGGCAATGGAGGCGCCGGAAAAGCTGGTGTAGCCGGTCGCGCCGTTCGCTAAGGCCGGCAACATGTCATGCCAATAGGCGGCAGTCTTGCCGACCGTGGAGTCGGTCACCGACGAAAGGAAGGCCTGGTACGAGGCCGCGTCAGCGAACTGGTTGGGATTGGCCCGGGCCAACCTGGAGAGAGCCGTCGCTGCCGCATAGTAGTCAATCCCGGTCTTGGGATCGACAATGTCCAACGGTTGATTCAGATCGCGCTGCGTCAGCAAATGCCCGCCAAAACGCCCGATGTACGACAATTGCACTGAGAATCGTTTGGGCAATTCGCGGCCGATCGAGAAGTCGACGGCGTAGGAGTGCGGAGTCTTCAAGGTATCGTCCGCTGTCCAAAGGTTGGCCTGCGCATTCAGCGCAGGAACCTGGGGAAACTTTCCGGACGGTGCTGGCGTCAGAAAGGGCACGTTGTTGCGATTGACGGTGGGGACGACGTTGATGTTGGTGATGCGCGGCACGTCAGCGGCATCATCGATGCCGGGCAAACAACACGTGTTTTGCAGGGTATAGGCGAAGCCGCCGGGAGCATTCTGGTCGAAGGAATTCAGCAGTTGAAAGCCGGCACGGTCGAAAACTTCGCTGAACCCAGCCCGGATGACGGTCTTATCGTTGTCGCCGAAGATCGTCCTGAGCAGACCACCGTTGGGGCGGGGAGAATACGCCACGGAAATGCGGGGCGCGAAATCGGCCTTGGCGAGCTGGTAGAAACCGGGTCCGTGGTTGACTCGTCCGCCCGGAATGAGAGTGATCGCCCCTTCGGAAGTGTAGCCCAAGCCCTGCTTCATGTTTGCCACGTTCAGGTCAAACTGCTTGCCCAGGCTGAACTGTGAAGCGGCCTGCAACCCGTTGGTCTCCCACGGGGGCGGGAAAAGCGACCATCGTACGCCGTAATTGATCGTCAAGTTGGGTTTGACGCGCCAGGAATCCTGGGCATAGAACTCGTACCAGTTGAGGGCGTAGTTTCTCTTCATCGGCAGACCCGTAGGGGATAAGGGGTTGCCTTGTGCGTCGACGTTGTAGTTTTGTACGTTGCCGTTCTTGTCGTAGTTGTATTGCGCCACCACATCGGAAACGATTCCCAGCAAGGCGATCATAGGACGGTCGTAGCCGGCCTTGTCTGCGAGATTGACCTCGGGGAATCCCCCGTTTGTGGGATCCAACGGGCTGGCGCTGTCGGCCAGAGCGGTCGGCGACATCCAGCTCGAGGTTCCCAGCCCAAAGTTGAAGGAATGCTGAAAGGTAGTTCGAGGATTGCGGGCCAGCCCGACATTGGCGCCGAACTGAAAGGTGTGTGTCTTTTTTGTCCAGGAGAAGTCATCCACCAGATTGTGAACGGGAAGCTGGAAGTTATGGCTGTAGGCGATGCCCTGGTCAAGGCCGATAAAAGTGTTCCACTCCTGGTTCGCGTCGCCCACCACGCCATAGCTCTGACGTGTGAACCCCCAGTGAAAGGAATTAACCATGGTAGGACTCAATATCGTTGTGTATCCCAGGGCAAAGCCCTTGCTGTGGTCGGCGACGGTCTGGACAGACGGAGTTCCCGGCAGGAAAGGCGCCTCGGGATTGTTCAGATTTTGTCACGCTCCACGCCAGAACAATGTGTGTTTGCCGGCCCCGTCCAGGTGATAGTCGAGGCGCGCGATGAACGCATTGTTGTTGAGACTGACCGGCGCCCGAAAACGGTAGCCCGCGTAGTTCAAAAGATCCCCCACCGACGTATCATTGGTGGCAAATTTACCGTTGCAGAACGTCTTATCGAGGTAGCCAGTGTGATTCGTCAGATCGAGCATGACGGGATTGATCCCGGCATGTTGCGGGTCGGTCTGGAAGACCGGATCGAGCTGCAGAATGTCGTTCGGGGTCAGCGTGGTGATTCCGCCGGTAACGTCGTGGTACCTCAAATTCCCCTGGCAGAGCGTGGGAGTGGGAATCTCACGCACGATGCTTTGCTCCTCGCGCTCGCGCGTTCCCTCGTAATTGGCGAAGAAAAACAAGCGATCCTTGCGAACCGGACCTCCCACCGAAGCACCGAAGATGTTGCGGATGAGCTTCAGCGGCTTATTCGGCTGTCCATCCTTGATCTCAGCTCCTTTAATCAGGTAGTCATTCGCGCTGGTGAAAGTGTTGCGCAGGTATTCATAGAGCGAGCCGTGAAACTGGTTGGTTCCACTCTTCGTGACCAGCGCCACCTGAGCGCCCGAGCCTTGTCCCTGGTCGGCGCCGTAATTGGTCGTGGTGACCCGGAATTCCTGAACTGAGTCGAGGGTCACGGGCAAGACCGCGGTGAACGCATAGCCGTTGGCCTGGTCGTTCACATCGACGCCGTCGAGAGTGATGTTGCTCTGGTCACTGCGCGCGCCGTTCGAGGCTCCGTTGCGCGTGTCCTGATCCTTGACGGCAGGATCCTGCAGGTCGGGCCGATTGCCGGTGTAAGCCACACCGGCCTGCAGGCTGAGCAAATCGGGCACGTTGCGCCCTTCCAGCGGTATCTGCCGCACTTGGGTTTCCCCGAAAGAGTTGCCAATCGAGGCATCGACCAGATTCAATGCCGGAGCCTCACTGCTCACGGTGACGACTTCGTTTGCTTGTCCAACCTTGAGCTGCACATTCGCGGTCGCTGGCGTGTTTACCAGCAACTCCAGGTCGGTCTGCCGATACCGCTGAAATCCAGCTGCCGTAACCGTCAAGGCATAGGTGCCGGGAGGGACGAACAAGAATTGGTATTCCCCCTGGCCACCCGTCTTCGCCTCACGTTCGGTCTTCGATTCTGCGTTGGCCAGAACCACTGTGGCGCCTGCCACCACGCTGCCGCTGGGATCGGCAACAGTGCCTCGCACCGAAGTCGTGGCCTGTCCCCATGCGAATGTGCCACACGCTAATAGTGCGAGCAACATCGCCATTCCCACAACAGTTCGCGCCAGATCGATATTCTGCAGTTTGCCGGATTTCATCGTCTCCACTCCTCGACACACATGCGGACAACCCAAGCTGAAATACACCAGCCTCGCGTCAGCAGTGCAAACTAGACTCAACCACAACCACAAGAACGTCTATGACCGCGAATTTGTACCCTAAGAAACCTCCGCACCGCTAATGCTCGACGGCGGGATATTGCCCCTAAGCTGGCGGGAGTGTCAAGCACAGTTTCGCCGACTGCGAACAGCTGCTCGAATGCACACGACGGTCGGGATTCGCTCTGCCGGACTCAGCACATCTCGAGCCCGGCACAGTTTGGACTGGGCTGGCCGCCAGCCACAATCGCAAGAACAAGCACCGCGCGAATGGACACGTACGGCTTTGCCATTGGTGTACGCCCTCTATTCGTCCATCCCACGGATTGGACTGCGGTCGTGGGAATACCGCTCCCGAGAATCCCCAGTATTTGCTGATTTCGGCCGAAGGGCCGCGCACCCGGACAATGCCTATATCATGAGTCTGATGACAAAACCTCGTCGCAATACGTCTTTTCTCCGGCTAGACGACGATATCTTCGCCAGCAGGCCGCGCAAGGTTGTACCCCATGAATTCGTGCTCGACGCGATTACTTCACTCGCACCCGAGACTCGCTCCATGTTTGGCTGCCTTGCGGTCTACGTTGATGACAAGATCGTCCTGGTGCTGCGCGACAAGCGCGGCGAGAGCGCCGACAACGGGGTGTGGCTCGCCACCACCGAAAAACACCATGAGAGTCTACGCCGCGAATTCCCTAACATGCGATCCATTCAAGTATTTGGGAAAGAGGTTACTGGCTGGCAAGTCCTTCCGGCAGACGCGCCGGATTTCGAGGACGCGGCCTTGCGCGCCTGCGAGCTCATCATTGCCAGAGATCCTCGAATTGGCAAGGTGCCCGGGGCGCGCCGAGCCTCGGGGTCGGGAACGGGAACCAAGAAGGCGGGAAAATCATTGCAGGGCGCCAAGGCATCGAAGCGCGCCGCTCAAGGCCGCGCGAGGTCGTGACCAGCAGGTTCGCATGTCAGCCTGGTCTCGCTGTCCGATGGTGCGCCTGCAAGTCGAAACCCCGCAGGCTGGGCCGATCCTATCCAGCAGTTATCCCGCCGCCCGCTGGCCCAATGCCCCTCGATCGGCGCTCCAGTTCAAGACTTCTTCGATCACGAGTTCGACCTCTTCATCGGTGAGTTCCGGAAACATGGGAAGCGATAGCACGCTGGCCGCGGACTTTTCCGTTACCGGCAGGGAAGTGAAGCGTGCGGAACGTCCCCAGGGGACGCCTTCCTGCTGATGGATGGCGATCGGATAGTGGGTAAGCGCGGTGATACCTTTCAAATTCAAATAGGCCTGCAGTTTGTCCCGCTCATCACTTTCAGCTACATAGAGATGGTAAACATGCTCGTAGCCCGGCGGAGTAAATGGCAAAATCATGGGCGCGCCGGCCAAACCCTGGTCGTAGAGTCTCGCAATCTGTCGGCGCCTCTCGCTCCACTCATCCACGTGCTTCAGTTTGACCCGCAACACCGCGGCATGGATATCGTCCAGGCGGCTGTTGTAGCCGATGCTGTGATAAGAGCGCTTCAAAGAGCCATGGTTGCGCAGTTTGCGGATGTTGGCGGCCAGGTCTTTGTGGTTGGTCGCCACCGCGCCTCCGTCACCAAAACATCCTAGATTTTTCTGGATTATGAAGCTCAAGCAAACCGCGTCGCTGAGCTCTCCAATGGCAAACTGATCGCCGCGAGCTCCGATGGCCTGCGCACAATCCTCGACTACAAACAAATCATGATCCTTTGCGATCCTTGCGATCTCGGACATGTTCGCCGGGAGGCCATACAGGTGTACGGGCACGATGGCACGGGTTCTTGATGTGATCACCGCTTCGATCTTGGCGACATCGATATTCCTTGTTTGCGGATCAGAGTCCACGAACACAGGAGTAGCACCCGCCAGCCAGATCGCTTCCGCGGTCGCGAAGAAAGTGTTGGACGTGGTGATTATTTCATCGCCCGGGCCAAGTCCCAGGGCGAGAAACACCAGCAACAATGCGTCGGTGCCCGAGTTGACCCCCACCGTCTCCCGCACGTTCATGTAGGCGGCAAGTTCTTCTTCAAACTTTGCCAGTTGCGGCCCGAGTACGTAGCTGCCGCTCTCCAGCACGTCAAGAATGGCCTGATCAATCTCGCTTTTCAGGTTGTGGTACTGCCTGACATGGCCATAGAAGCCGACTCTCGATTCTGGCATCCGAAACCTCCGTTCAAACACTTCCAGCCTGGCGGACCAGTCCGGCTTACTAAAACGATTCAGTCGCTGGCAAATGGCTCGCAAGACTTTGTAACCCCTTGCCTCATTTTCCCTAAACGCAAAAATCTGATAGCGAGAAATCAAAAAATTGCTACGGGGGCGTCCTGACAAGCAGGCGTTTAGAGCGGTGTTCGGGGAAACGAGTGGTCTCCCGGCAAGACCGGTTCGCTCCGCCAAACTTGGGACAGTGTGTGCCGTTCGATAGGAGACACGGGATGGTTTAAATGTACTGTTCGGCCAGCATCTGGGCGGCGCTTTCATCCAGCTGTTCGGCCCGCCGCACCTCTTCGAACCGCGCCAGCAAGTCATCGGGCCGCAGCCGCCGTTTTTCGGCACCTTGAAAATCGTGGATGATCTGGCCACGGTGCATCATGATGAGACGGTCTCCCAAACTTGCCGCCTGGTGCATCGAGTGTGTCACCATCAAGGTGGTGAGCTTGTCGCGCGTAATCACCTGCTCGGTCAGCCCGATGACCAGATCCGCGCTCTTGGGATCAAGGGCTGCAGTGTGCTCGTCCAACAGAAAGTTCAGGACGCAGCCAGGTGGCCATGAGCAGCGTAAGGGCCTGCCGTTGTCCTCCGGAGAGACTCCCGATGGCGTTCTCCAGCCGGTCTTCGAGCCCCATATTCAGCCGGCCGACCTCTTCACGCATTCTCGCCACCAGCGATTCCTTCAATCCCCAGCCCAGACCGCGGCCACGGCCGCGGCGGGCGGCAAGACTGAGATTCTCTTGAATGGTGAGGCTGGGTGATGTGCCGCTGAATGGATTCTGAAACACGCGTCCGATCAGCGCGGCGCGCGCATGCTCGGGCCATCGGATCGGTCACGCATGTGAAAACCACCGCCTTGTGCCTCACCTTGTTGCACGCCCCGGCCAGGCATGGGGTGGTGATGGTCAAAATGAGGTCGACATCGGAATTGTCGAAGTTCTGGAGGATGGCGGGAATGTTCATCATTTCGCCCTGGGCGTCCGCGCGGCGAACTTCCAGATTTTTCCCTTCGTCGAACCCGCTGGCTTTCAAGCCGTCGATCAGGCCCTGAACACATTGGTCGGTGCCGACGTCACGGGCGAAATACACGATCGCGGTTTTAACCATTCTGCCGGTTGCGCCCGCCCGAGCAAGGGCCCCCGGGGAGTCTGCGGAAGCCGTCTTTCGATGGCCCAGATCGGAAAGCAGCAGAATCGCCGAGAACAGTGCTATCAGACCAAGCCCCATAGCCAGTCTTTTCAGCGCGGCCCACACGGCTGTTTTCTTGAAGAAGCGCATAGCGCTTGGAGCGGGCTCCTTTGTGAGGCGTCATTATACAGGTCATACCTGAAGCGAACGGGGAAGAGAGTCCTGGAGACCTTGCCAATTACTGTGGATTACAACCTCACCTTCTTCCAGCCTTCCCCCGATAAATCTCCCTGGCTGATTGAAGCCTGGCTGGTGAAAGTCTGGCTGACCGGCGTGGCTTTCTTCAGCCTGCGCTCTGCTGGCGAATTTCTTCTGCTCGAACGTCAGCAGCGCAGACAATCTGCTCCCGTGAGCGGCAGACTTCTCGCGTTCGTCAACAATCCCGCGGCAACGCCGGCCTTGGAATATTTGGAATATAATGGCGCGCACGAATGGCCCTCACTTCTGGCACGAAACTCGGTCCCTATGAAATCCTTGCGCCGCTGGGAGCGGGCGGGATGGGAGAGGTGTACCGCGCACGCGACCCGCGGCTGGGACGCGATGTCGCGATCAAAGTTCTTCCTGTGTCATTCGCTGCCGATACTGAGCGGCTGCGGCGCTTTGAGCAGGAAGCGCGTGCTGTAGCAGCGCTGAACCATCCCAACATCCTCGCCATCTTTGACATCGGCACGCGGGAAGGCGCGCCCTTCATCATCTCCGAGCTGCTGGAAGGCGAGAGCCTGCGTAACCGGCTTTCCGGCGGAGCGCTGCCGGTGCGCAAAGCCATCGAGTATGCGGTGCAGATGGCGCAAGGGCTGTCGGCGGCACACGAGAAAGGCATTGTCCACCGTGACCTCAAGCCGGAGAACATCTTTGTCACCCGCGATGGCCGGGTAAAGATCCTCGACTTCGGGCTGGCGAAACTCACTCAGCCTGAGGGCGATCGCGCCGAAACCATATCGCACCAGACCGAAGCCGGCGTGGTGCTGGGGACGGTGGGCTACATGTCGCCGGAGCAGGTGCGAGGAAAGCCGGCAGACCATCGCTCTGACATGTTCAGCTTCGGCGCCATCCTGTACGAAATGCTGTCTGGACGGCGGGCATTCCATGGGGAGACGGCCGCCGACACCATGAGCGCTATCCTGCGAGGCGAGTCGCCGGCCCTGACGGAGACCAATCGCGGGATCGCGCCAGGCTTGGAGAAGATCGTCCAGCACTGCCTCGAAAAGAACCCGGAGGAGCGCTTCCAATCGGCGCACGACATTGCTTTCGACCTGCAATTGCTCTCAGGGCAGACTCCCTCCTCAACTCGACAGTCGGCGATCTCCGAGCCCAAGCTGAGGAAGTGGTGGCAGCGCGCGGCGGTGGCGGCTGCCGTGATCGGAATCTTTCTGGCAGGCTATTTCACCGGAGTGGGTTCGAAGGCGGCGTTACCCAGATTCCGGCAGCTCACTTTCCAGCGCGGATCCATCCAATCAGCAGCCTTCGCGCCCGATGGGCAGACTGTAATCTACTCCGCCATGTGGAACGGGAAGCCGACGCCCGAAATATTTTCCACGCGCATCGGAGACCTGCTCTCCCGGCCGCTCCAACTGGACGACAGCCAGGTCGCAGACATTTCCTCCTCCGGCGAGATGGCCATCCTGGAACACTGGCGCTCCATAACAGGCTGGACGGGCCGGGCGATGTTGGCCCGTATGGCCATTTCCGGCGGCGCGCCGCGCGAAGTCCTAGATGCAGTCCAGAGCGCAGGCTGGTCTCCCGACGGGAGCAATTTGGCCCTCGCGCGTCATACGGGCACGAGCTACCGGTTGGAATATCCCATCGGCAATGTCCTCTACGAAACGCCTGGGTGGCTGGACTATGTACGTGTGTCGCCTAACGGGAAACAGATCGCTTTTATCGAGCACCCCGTGCTAGGAGATTCACGCGGATCAGTGATGATGGCCGGAAGGGATAAAAAGACCACCGTGCTTTCCCCGGACTGGTCCGATGTGGTGGGGCTGGCCTGGTCGCCCAGCGGTGAGGAAGTCTGGTTCACGGCGAGCGACAGCGGCATCAGCCGGGCGCTGTTGGCGGTAACCCCTTCGGGCAAAGTGAGAACGGTACTTCGCGTGCCGGGCAGCCTCACCATTCACGGCTTCGCGCGCGACGGCCGGGTGCTGCTCAACAGCGATACTTATCGCCGCGGTACGCTGGCGCACCGGGAAGGCGAGAAAAGCGATCACGACCTGGCCTGGTTCGATTGGACCCGCACAGTCGACCTGTCCCGGGACGGGCAATGGGTACTATTCGACGAAGAGGGCGAGGGCGGCGGGCACGACTATACGGTCTATATCCGAAAGACGGATGGCTCGCCCGCAATCCGGGTGGGTCCAGGCCGCGCCATCGCGCTCTCGCCCGATGGCAAATGGGTGATTGCGGAAGACATCAAAACGCGGCAATTTGTGCTTTATCCCACCGGCGCAGGAGAGCAGAAACAGCTTACACGTGACAACATCGTGCATGGCGCCGGACGGTGGACGCCGGATGGAAAATGGATCGTGTTCGACGGGTTCGAGCCGGGCAAGAAGGCGCGCACCTGGATCATGCCGGCGGAAGGCGGGGCGCCGAAGCCGGTAACTCCTGAAGGAATCGTGGGAAATCACGTGACGCCGGACGAGGAGCGAGTACTGGTAAGAGATGCGGAAGGAAAGTATTTCTTCTACCCGCTGCGCGGGAACGGAGCGCCCTCGGCGGTTCCAACGCTCAAGACGGATGATGGCGTTATCGGACTGGCTACCGATGGACACACGCTCTTCGTGCGTGAAGCTGTACAAAATGCATGGACCATGCGCGTGGTCAGCGTCGATTTCAGCACCGGGAAGCGGCAGGTGTTCAAGGAAATAGAACCACCCGACCGCGCTGGAGTCCTGGCGCTAGGGCCAATCCACATCACACCGGACGGCAAAACCTACGTCTTTGGTTTCACGCGCCGGCTCTCAGACCTGCATGTGGTGGAAGGTCTCCGCTGATTCTGCGGAAATAGGTGAGGCATGTCGGCGAAGGAAACGGGATGCTCTTCCCGACACCGTGGCCGCGAAAGGTAGCTGCCGCTGGCCGGCCTGGCCCCTGTTGATAGAGATACAGTGGAGCCGGCCGATCCGTATTGGCTTGAATTTTGTTTGCGAGCGCCAAGGTCGGTGCTACCCTTCTACGCCGTGCTTCCATCTGTGGGCCCCATCGGAACAAATTGAATCCGTCAGCCCGGCATGGCCCTTGGCAAGGGTCCAGCGGGCAAAGGAGGTACCAATGGACTCGAAGCGAATGCTCCTGGCGGTGGCGTCAGTGTTCGTGGTGCTTGTCGTGGCCGGTTTTCTGATTCACGCGCTCTGGCTTGGGCCCACCTACCAAGCCATGCGCGAGGGTGGCTTTTCTTTTCGGGCACCCGATGCCCTCCGGCACCGGCTGTGGCTCATCTGGCTGGGTGACCTGCTCTACGCCATTCTGTTCGTCTGGGTGTACGTCCGCGGGCGTGAAGAGACGTCTTGGGCTGGGCAGGGGCTCCGCTACGGCGTGCTGATGACGCTCTTTACCATCGTGCCCAGCGCGCTGAACGAATATGTGAGTTACAGTCTGCCGCATATGCTGGTTGTCAAGTGGATGGCGGCTGGGGGTGCGGTGCTGGTGATTCTCGGCTTGCTGGTTGCGGCTCTCTGCCAAAAGAAGACCTCCTGAAAGTGGCGAGGCGGTCTTACCGGGCGATCAGAACAGCGGGCGTTCAGTTTCCGTCGAACCTTGTTCGTTGGCTCAACGTGTATCTCCCCGTCAGCATCCAATCTACAAACTTGCCGAACTCCCGGCCGATTGCCAGGATGAACCGTTTGCGGCCCGGTTCCTCTTCACCCCACGGCACGCTGGAATCTCCAATCTCTATGGCAGAGGCTCTGCCCGCTTTACAATAGAACGATCGTTCTATATAGTACGATCGTACTATGACGACGAAACCGTACGTTCTCTATCGCACCGATCAAGCCACCAGGACTCGGCAGGAGATACTGGGCCTGGCAACCGATATTGCCTCCGCCGAGGGGCTCGAGGGTCTCTCGATCGGACGACTCGCGACCGAATTGCGGATGAGCAAGACGGGCGTCTTCGCTCATTTTGGATCCAAGGAACAACTACAGCTCGCGGTGGTTGACACTGCCAAGCAGGTCTTTCTCCAGCACGTTGTACAACAGGCGATCGGGCACTCCAGGGGAGTAGCGCGCCTGCGCGCCATGTTGGAGAGCTGGCTCCGTTATGTGGAGAGCATCGTGTTTCACGGGGGCTGCTTTTTCGCCGCCGCATCCGCCGAATTCGACAGCCGGCCGGGCCCGGTGCGGGATGAAATCGCTGCGCTGACCAAGAGTTGGCTGGTTGCTCTCCAGGAGGAAATCGGCTTCGCCCGATCGGCCAAGCAGATCAAAGCTACGGTCGATCCGCTTCAGCTGGCCTTTGAACTCCACGCCTACGTGCAGGAAGCGAATTGGGCTTTCAAATTGTTCAACGAAAAATCAGCCTTTCTGCTGGCGCGACGGGCGATAGCAGATCACATTGCGGCCGCGTCGGTTAAATCAGTCCTCGAAACCTCTAAACAATAAAAGGAGCAAAGGAGCAAATGTATGAATCAATCCGCGGAAGAACGCCAAGGTCTTCTGAAAAAGGCGTTGACCGGCAACGCAGTGTTTTCAGTCGTTTCCGGCGTTGCAATCCTGTTCGCCAATCGCTGGCTGGCAAAGTTTCTCGGTCTTCCAGACAAGGCCAATTTAGCCATCCTGGGGCTTAGCCTGATCGTGTACGCGGCGATTCTATGGTTCAATGCTCGCCGTCCAAAAATAAAAATCAGCGACGCCTGGATTGCGGTCATCATGGATGCTGTCTGGGTTGTTGGAAGCTACACGCTGATCTTGATGGTTCCTTTCAGCGTGAGTGGAAAATGGGTTGTAGCCCTGGTAGCTGAAGTGGTGCTGGCGTTTGCCGTCTTGCAATGGCTAGGCATCCGGCGGGCCCGAAAGAGTGACCAGTATGCATAAGACTTGGGCGTGGCGCATGGAGGGATCTTTTTCCTGGGCCAATCGCCTCAGAGGGTTGTGATGAACCTCCGCCGATGGAACTGGTCTCTCTGGGCAGGATTTGTGCTCTGTCTCATTGCGCTGGCCAGCTACTTTTTCGTATTTGCCAGATTTCCGGTTACGCGTGATGTGCCATGGGTGAACTTCCTGCTGTTCGGCGCGGGTTTGGCGTTCCTGTTTGCTGGACTGAAGCGCGCCTTCGGCGAACCGCCGCAATGCGGCGGAAAGATAGCAGGGCCGATCTTAAGTCTCCTCAGCCTCGCCACATTTGGTTTCTTCTGCTTCCTGATCCTGTATCAGACCAGGCAAATGCCCGTGTCCGCAGGTGCTCCTCGGATCGGAGATAAGGCCCCCGAGTTTGTGCTGCCTGATACGAACAACCAGCCGGTTTTGCTCTCCAGGCTGCTTTCCATGCCTCTGGCCAACTCGACGGTTCCTCCCAAGGGAGTGCTGCTCGTCTTCTATCGAGGCTATTGGTGACCGTTCTGCAACTCCGAGTTACGGGGTATCGAAAAGCACCTGACCGAGATTCAACGGCTCGGCGTCCGCCCGGTGGCGATTAGCGTGGACACGCCCGAATTGTCCCGCGACCTGTGCAAGAAGGCGGGATACACCTACACGTTTCTCTCCGACCCGAAAGCGCAGGTTATTCGCCGCTATGACCTTCTCCATCCCGGCGCTGGAGTCAATGGACAAGACATTGCCCGGCCGGCGGAGTTCCTGCTGGATTCTTCAGGCGTAGTCCGATGGATGAATCTGACAGGAGACTTTCGCGTACGGGCAAGGCCCGAACAGATCATAGAGGCAGCCAAGGCCTTGGAATAGCGCGCCGTTCAATATCCTCCTCCCGACCCCGAGGAGTTTGGGCGCAGGGAGAAACATTCCAGAACCGGACTTTCGAGGTCAGCCTCGCGAGGTACCCTTTGTATGGGTCGCCTGTGCAGCGAAACGGATTGTTTCCTGAGCGCCGAATACCTGCCCAGAAATGTCGTGGAACCCGGGGTCTAAGAACTTCTGCGGGCCGTCTTTGGCTTCACCAAACTTGAAGGTTGACTCACTCCTGGAAGGCGCGTAAATGGAGAGAACCCTTTCTTGGCAGCATCATTGGGTTCACCCCAGGCGATCCTCCGCTCTGCGGTTCGGCTACACGCCCACCGGTGGCGGAAGTGTAGTATGTTTTCTGCGTCGCGGATCGCTAGAGGTGGCGGAACAGAGCGCTGAGGAACTGCGCGTATCGAGCTTCACCCGGGCCACCGCTGACAATGGAGGGATGTTCAGTGGAACGGCGTGATTTTTTTAGGGGGACTCTCGCGGCAGGTTTGTTGGGTGTGCCGCAACTGCCGGCCCAGACTGCGTCCGCCGCAGATATCGTGATCGAGCGGGTTGTATCCGGAACGCCGCACAAGGGCAAGGTACTGGCGCTCATCACGCCTCACCTGGATGACGGGCCTTTTTTTGCCGGGGGCACCGTGGCCAAACTTCTGCATGAGGGCTATACCGGATACTTCATCCGGACCAGCAACGACGAAAAGGACTCCTACGACCTCACTCTGGGTGAAACCGTGCTCGGCAACGAGCGGGATGCAAGCGCTTTCTTGCAGGCGTCCGGCCTGAAGCAGATGTTCGACCTCAGCTATCGAAACCACCGCATGGACGATCTGGCTCGCACGGAAATCCGCGCCAGGCTGATTTTTCTGTTTCGTCTGCTGAGGGTCGACACTATCTTCAGCTACGATCCTTGGGGGCATTACGAGGAGAATCCGGATCACTATGTGACAGCTCAGGCAGTGGAAGCAGCCTGCTGGATGTCCGGCGGGCATCTGGACATGCCGGAGCACTTCGCTGCGGGTTTGAAGGCGCACAGCGTGTCAGAGAAATACTATTTCGCCCGAGGCCCGCAGTTAGTGAATCGTGTGGTGGATATTGGCCCGACTTTCGAAACCAAACTCGCTTGCCTGAGAGCATGCCGGACCATGGTGACTCACATGATCAAGGACCTGAAGGCTTCTCTCGCCGAACGGAAACTGCGCGTGCCGGCGTTATCCGGCGCCGACAACGCCGCCATCGACGAGTACACAAAAGTGGCGCTGGAAACCAGAGATCGCGCCGCCGGCCAAAAATACGGCCTTGACTATGCTGAAGCGTTTCACTACATCGGACCCGACCGATCCATGGACGAATACATTGCAAGCCATGCAGTGCCTCTGTAGCCTGCGCCGGAACCTCGATTGCTTCGTGCCTGTCCTGTTCTCCGGAAAAAGCGTTTACACTCACTCCGTCACTGAGTGAAATGGCGATGCTGCAACAACAAATCTGATTAGTTTCGTGTGTGGGTTGTTCTGCTGGACGAAGAAAAGCGGATGGAAGCGTCAGTTGACAGTGTGCAGCCCTGTGGCTGTACAAGCCTCGTAGTGGGTCTGTTAAAACTGACGCACTGCCAGAAACGCTTCGTCGATCACACTCAGAAAGGATTTCACTGCAGCTTCGCATACTCCGCTTTGGCTTCTTTCAGGATGGGTATGTCAGGGTCGGCGTCTTTCCACAGGGTGAAGAAATCCTGGTAGGTGGCGCGGCTTTTCGCCACATCACCCGACAAGGCGTAAGCGCGAGCTAAGCCGACGCGGGCCAACGCGCCGAGTGGAAAATTCAGCACGATGCCACGATGCGCTGAGAATTTCTGGAATTCTGCCACAGCACCCGGACCATTACGCGCCATCAATTGTGCCAGGCCCCGCAGATAAGCTGGATATAGGCTTCCCACCGCAAATGGAGGCGGCTCTCCCAGTTCGTAGGGCGCGGCTGCTTCCAGGATGACCAGAGACTGGGCCGCATCGCTATTCTTCAGTTCAATCGCCGCCTTCAGAGTCGGCACCCAGTAGAGTTTCAGCACGGTGTTGGACCCGTCGCTCTTTTCCAGTTGCTCAACCATCGTTCTTGCTGCTGTAGCATCGCCAACCCGCGCCAATGTCAGCGCGGCCACGACTTTCACGTCCCGGCCTCGAGCCAACGCCAGAGCTGAGGAGACGTCCTGCTTTGCGCGCGCCGCATTGCCGAACTCCGCTTCCCGCAGCCCTGCGTTTACCTGCCACAACGCGGCCGTCTCTTTCGAATCGGCGCGCACTGCCGAATCCACTGCGCGCCGCGAGAAATCTCTCGCCTTCGTCAACCTCCCGTAGCATGCCTCCGTATCCGACTGTGCCGACAAGAGCGGATCCTCAGCTCCCGGCTTGCCCGCTGCCCAAGCGAGTTGTTGCGTCATTCCCGGCTCATCGCCTCGCACGAATGCCAGATAGTACATCCACTGCCGCAACCCTCCTCCGTCCAGTTTGTGTGCCAGCGCCTGATCGAATGTGGACCTGGCGTCCTCCACACGATCCACCGAAAGATAGTCTTGCCCCAGATTGCCGACACCCGCTACATTGTTTGGCTCTAGATGTACGCCTTCCAGATTCTCCGCCAATCCTTTCTCGTATTGTCCCAAAGCGGTTAGGTTAGCTCCCAGGTTGATGTGTGGAATAGCGTCTCGTGGATAGCTTTGAATCCACAAAACGTAGGTTTGTGCTTCCTTCTCGAGTTCGCCCGTGGCATAGGCGTAATCAGCCGTGATGTGTAATTTCTCTCTCGCGCTGACGTGTTCTTTTAACGAATACGCTTTCTGCAAATTTTGCAAGGCAAGACTGGGCTGACCCAGATTGGCATATGAGATCCCCACACGTGCATAGGCCATTGCGAAATCAGGATCAATTTCGATGGCTCGCTTGAAGAACGGAATCGCCTCCGCGTCTCCCTTTTCCCCCTGGGTGGTCACACCCATACTGAAAGTCTTAAGCGCCTCCAACGATGGCGTAGTTGCCTCAATGGGAACATCGAACTTTTGTACAGACGCCAGTGACTCTCCCAGCCTGGTTCGCAGGCTGGAAGCCACGTTGCCTAACGCCTTAACCACATCTTCTTTCCTGGACGCTGCCGCCTGTTCTTTCGCCAGGGTGTCGCCTGACCCGCAATTCACCGCCTCCAGTCCCACCATGTACTGACTGCCCAGGCTGGAAATTGATCCTGAGAGCAGCGCCTTGCTGCCTGTCCGCAAACAGATTTCCTGTGCCACTTCGCGTGTTACACGCTCCCCGGGAACACGCCCCATGAGCCGCAGGGTCTCGATTGTCCTTCGGTCGGAGAGCACGTTCAGAAACGGCGATTGCCCTAGATCCACTGCCAGCGCCTGCTTCAACGCATCATCAAAAACCGGGTCGCCGGTACTGTTCACGAAATCGGCCAGCACAATAGTGTCCTTCTCGGTCAGCGGCGTGGCTGGACGCGAGCGCGAAAAATAAATACCGGCTCCAACCAAGGCTGCCACGGCGAGGCCTGCCGGGACCAGAATCTTCCACCACGCTCTTGGTCGCTTCTCCGCCGCAACCGCCGGCGTCCCGGATGATGCCGCGGCCTGCCTGGCGCTGGAAGCTCGCTTCGCTGCCGCTCTCGCTATCGGCACTTCTGCTTCGTTTCCTTCTGCCGGGCTGGATACCTCTACTGGCTCTGACCCCAGCTCCCGTTGCAAACGCTTCAAGTCGGTGCGAATTTCGGACGCGTGCTGGTACCTCAAATCACGATCCTTCTCGAGCGCCTTAGTAATGATGTCTTCAAGCTTGGGAGGAAGTTCAGGATTCAGCCTTATCGGGGGAACGGGCGTCTTGTGCAGGATGGCGTCGAACAACGTCGCCGTGGTGTCTCCCCGGAAGGGCAGCTTGCCGGTCGCCATCTCGTAGAGCACCGCGCCAAAGGAAAACAGGTCCGTGCGCGCATCCAGCGCCTTTCCTCGCGCTTGCTCTGGCGACATATACGCCGCCGTTCCCACCGTAGTGCCGGGACTGGTAAAGTGCTGGTCGCCGCCCTCGGTCTGGGTTATATCGTGTGCGGCCATGATCCCCGAGGCCGCCACCTTGGCTAGTCCAAAGTCCAGAACTTTGGCATGACCCCGCTCGGTCACGAAGATGTTCGCCGGCTTGATGTCGCGATGGACGATCCCTTTCGTATGCGCCGCATCGAGCGCATCCGCGATCTCGACTCCCAGCGCCAGCAATGTTTCGGTATCCAGGGGCCGATCTCCAATGCGATGCTTCAGCGTTGTCCCATCCAGAAACTCCATAACGATAAACGCCCGTCCATCCTGTTCGTCGATTTCATGAATCGTGCAGATGTTGGGATGATTGAGCGCGGAAGAGGCCTGGGCTTCACGTTGAAAGCGGCCCAAGGATGGGGGATCCTTGGCTACGTCTTCAGGAAGAAACTTGAGTGCAACAAAGCGATGCAGCCGGGTGTCCTCAGCCTTGTAGACGACCCCCATACCGCCGCCCCCAAGCTTCTCCACAATGCGGTAGTGCGAGATGGTTTGGCCGATCAATGAACAAGAGCTCTGTGCGCGACCATATTAGGCGGCCAAGCCGCGGCGAGTCAATGGATTACGGGGCACTGTTGGGGATGGTTCTTCGTTGGAAAGGCGCTGGCTAGAGTCCGTCACTTAGCTTTTCAATGTCTTGTTGGACGTTCAAGGCGATTTGGTAGGCATTCTCACAAGCGCTGAATCCATTCCGCTGTTTACCACATCTCAGGGTTTTCTCACGCCAGGCGCTGCGTGATTTTCGCTGAGATTCGAGAACTTTCCAACCATGGCGCCGGACTAGGAACGGTTTCCAGCCAGTTTCGCGGCGACCGCAGTAAAGCCGGCAGCGAAGACGTTGTTTCCTATCTGCGCAATTATAGCGTCGCGGTCGGCTCCGACCACTTCGAAATCGGCCCACCACTCCGCGAATGTGCGGTTGCCCTGGGTAACGCGATGCAGCCGGACGCCCGCCACATAGCCGCGAACCGGCAAAGTGCCTTCGATAATTTCGTAGGTGAAGATGTAATTCCGGTCGTCCATGCAGAGCAGAACTTCGCGCACAAAGCCCTCCGGCAGCGTGAGACGGCGCACGCAGCCGACCTGATCGCTCGGCCGGCCATCTTCGATCAGGCTGTGCTTGATCCCGGGATGATACGACGGCATACCGTTGTAGTCGCGCATGATCCCCCATACCTTTTCGATGGGCGCATCGATCACTGTGCTAATGTAAACCGTGTTCGGCATCTTCCCTCCGGTGTTAGAAGCTGATTCGTTTGAAATCCTGGGTTTGTTTAGTGATGGCCTTTTCGGCGGGCAATCGTTCCATGGAACTCGCGCCGTAGAAGCCGTTACAGTGGTGAGTCCTACTGAGCACCAACGTGGCATCCGCCGGTTCAGCGATGGGGCCTCCGTGGCAAAGCACAATGATATCGGAGCGTACGTCGAGCGCCGCTTCGGCGATGGCATCGATGCGGCTGGCGCAAGCTTCGAGCGTCAGCGCGGTTTCTGCGCCGATTGTGCCGCCGGTAGTCAGGCCCATGTGGGCGACGAGAATGTCCGCGCCGGCGTTCGTCATCGTGGCCGCTTGCGACGGGTCAAAAACATAAGGGGTCGTCAGGAGGTCCTTTTCGTGGGCTAGGCGGATCATCTCGACCTCCTGCGCGTAGCTCATCCCAGTCTCTTCCAGATTCTGGGCGAAGACACCGCTCTATAAACCGAC